>JAABUL010001053.1_pt1 | contig 54958 bp, 50 predicted proteins | sample 5559151 | NCBI WGS metagenome assembly JAABUL01 (sample SAMN10711876, study PRJNA513368) | rock metagenome | isolation source: Antarctica rocks | place: Antarctica: Victoria Land, Pudding Butte sud
GCTATCGACGCTGGCGCCAAACCGGCATCTGGCAGCGCATCCTCGAGGCTCTCAACCCACCCGAGGACACCGTTGCCTCATAACTGTCACTGTAGTACTAGACTAGCCTTCTGCCATATCTACAACGATTCAGGTCACTTTTCAGCAGTTTATCAGAAGCGAAGTCGACATTCAGAGCAGTAGGATGGAGGACAAGCGCAGGAGAGGAGACGAACATGGCTGAGGCGACCACCGCGACCCACGTCGATCAGCAGGAGTTCGCGTCCCGGCTGGCGGAGCTAGCGGGTGACTTCCAGGTGCCTGGCGTCGCCGCCGGGATTTATCATGAAGGCGCTGAACACTATGCCGTTTCTGGCATCACTAGCATCGAGAGTCCAGTCCCGGTGGACGAGGATACCCTGTTCCAGTTTGGCTCCACGGGCAAGACGTTCACGGCCACGGCCATCATGCGACTCGTCGAGCACGGCAAACTCGACCTCGGCGACCCGGTCCGCAGGTACGTGCCCGAACTCACACTGAAGGACGAGGACACGGCCCAGAGCGTCACCATTCTCCAGCTACTCAACCACTCGGCGGGTTGGCAGGGAGACTTTTTCGAGGATACCGGCCGCGGCGATGACGCCATCGCCCGGTATGTGGAGAAGATGGCGGACCTCGAACAGGTGAGCCCATTGGGTGCGCAGGCGTCGTACAATAACGCCGCTCTGGTCTTGGCCGGACGCGTCATCGAGAAGGTCACGGGTCAGGTGTACGAAGACGTCGTCAAGGAGCTTCTGCTGCAGCCCTTGGGACTAGACCACACGTTCGCCTTCATGAACGACATCATGACGAGACGCTTCGTAGTGGGCCACACCCACCATCAGGATGGCAGAGTCACGGTGGCGCGGCCCTGGGCGCTGCCCCGCAGCCTCGCGCCGGCGGGCGGCTGGTCGGCGAATGTCCGCGACCAGCTTGCGTGGGCGCGCTTCCACCTGAGCGACGGCCGCGGTGAGGACGGCGAGCAGGTACTCTCGAAAGCGTCACTAGATCGCATGAAGGAACCGACCTTCAGCCTGGGAGGAAGCGCCATCGGCGACTACGTCGGCATCTCCTGGTTGATTAAGGATCTCGACGGCACCCGCTTGGTCGGTCACGGTGGCTCTACCAACGGCCAGCGGGCAGCATTCCAGATGGTACCCGCGCGAGACTTTGCAGTGGTGGTGCTCACCAACTCGGTGCCCAACGGTGCTCAGTTGCACGAGGCGGTGGTGAAGTGGGCACTCGAGCGATACCTGGGTGTCGTCCAGGCAGAGCCGCAACCGATTGCGCTGACCGAGGACCAGTTGTCCGCGTACACCGGCGCCTACCGGGCGATCGGTTCAATCGTCCACCTGACGATGCAGAAAGGCCGGCTACTGGTGAAAACCGAGCCCAGCCCGGAAGCGCGGGCCAGGATTCGCGAGCGTGGAGAAGACCAGCCGGAGGACCAACCGCCGTATCCCATCGCAATTCTCGCCAACGATACATACGTCTTTGGTGACGGCCCGGCTAAAGGTACGCGAGGGTTCTTCACGCGCGACGATACAGGGCTCGTCACTGGCATCAATCTCGGAGGCCGATTGGCATCCAGACACGGTGAAGGCGTGAGCACATGACGTGGGGTGGCAACCGCTGCGCTTACGATCCCCAAGTCCGGTGCAGCATACGGATTCAATTCTCGTGTGCCAGCTTGCGCAAGACGGTATCCGGGCTTTGCCACTAATCAGCGCTGTCCGCCCTCATCCGATGAACGATGGATCGAGTATCAAACCACAGGTGCGAGTGCGGCTCTTCGCCGCCCTTCGACCCGCGCACTGACTGGTGTTGAAAGTCAATCAGATTGTCGCGAGAGAACACATAGTCCGGACGCTTGTCCGGAGACAGATGCATCGCCCCTTGTCACGGTTACCGTCGTACACTGAAACCGTGGGGTGTTAGCGGGAATGGAGCAACGAATCGTTACACTGTCCTTGCCTGCCGAGCTTCTGCGAGAGGTCAGGCACATGGCGGTTGATCGGGGCGTTTCCCTGTCGCGCTTCATCGCGCTGCTGCTCGAGCAACAGGTCGATGAACGGCAGCGATACGAGGCGGCGAGGGACCGCCAGGTTTCCCTGCTGCGGCTCGGCCTCCCTCTCGGAATACAGGGACGAGCCGTCTGGAGCCGAGGAGAACTCCATGACCGCTGAATTCTGCGACACGAACCTCATTGTTTACGCATACGACGTGACAGCGGGCCTGAAGCACGAGGTAGCGGCCGATCTGCTCGCCCGCCTCTGGGCATCGGGTAATGGGGTGATAAGCATACAGGTCCTGCAGGAACTCTTCGTCGCCTTAACCAGGAAGATTCCACAGCCGCTGCCTCCAGTACGCGCTCAGGCCATCGTCGCAGACATGACGACCTCGCGGGTCATCGAGCCAGGTTCCCGCGACGTGCTGGCTGCCGTCGATGGAATAGACCGATGGCAGGTATCCTTCTGGGACGCCATGATTTTGACGACGGCCATCCTCGCTGGCGCCCGAACCGTCTGGTCAGAGGACTTGAACGACGGTCAGGCGCACGATGGCGCCATCGTGCGAAATCCCTTTTTGCTGCCAGGCCAACCGTAATCCATACCAAGCAGACTGCGTTCGAGCTGCGCGGTCAGACACGGCGGCAACCCGATCGACCATCGACTTCGAGATGCCGGGGAGACTCTGGCCGGGACGGTCTCGACAGGAGTCGATGTCCTCGAGAAAGACAGACAGCATATTCACGCACGCCTCGAGCCAGTTCCGGTCGGCGAAGATGCTGTCGAGATACTGGTCGAAGGAAATCAGTTTCCGCTTGTGCAAGCCAGATTTTGGTGGCGGCGGCGGGATTCGAACCTGCGACCGAGGGCTTATGAGTTCTTGGCCGTTCGGTTCGCCACCGTTCGGTGCCGTTCGCCCTCGGCCGGTTTTGGGCGGATGGAAGCCAAAAATGAAGGCCAGGCGGATGGTGACGACCGAAGGCGGATGATCGCGAACCGACGCTAATGGTTGTGGAAATGGTTGTGGGGATCCAGCAGATTTTGTCTCTCATCTCTCTGTCTGCGTGCCTGCCGCCGTGATGCCACCGGTCAGTGCAGGATGAGGCCAGCGGCGCCAGCCGCCAGGACGAGGAGTGGCTCCTTCACCTTGAAGTGCCAGAGGAGCGCGAGACTGATGAGCGCGATCGCCGCCGTCTTGATATCCACCACAGCTTGCCGGGTGAGGACGACCGTCGCACCAGCAATGGCTCCAGCCGCCGCAGTGGCCCCTTTGACGAAGGCTTGAATCTGTGGATTGATGCGATGCCGGATGAACCACCGTCCTGGGAGGATCACGCCGAGGTAGATCGGCAGGAAGATGCCGATTGTCGCCACCAGCGCACCGGGCAACCCACCAACGAGATAGCCGATGAAGGTAGCCGTGATCACGACCGGACCAGGCGTGGCCAGGCCGATGGCGACCGCATCGAGGAACTGGCTCGAGGTGAGCCAGTGATGCTGGGTGACGATCCCTTCTCGAAGGAACGGCACGATCGCGAGTCCACTGCCGAAGATGAACGCCCCCGCCTTCAGGAAGAAGAGGAACAGGCTCAGTTGCGTGTCAGGAGGTGCTGTGCCCAGCGCAGCGACAGGGAGATCGAGCGGAAGCAGGAGCGGAGCCACCTCTCGGCGCCGGAGGAAGGCAGGAGGCGCACCGAGCCCGATCATCACCACGCCGGCTGCGATGAAGAGAAGCGCGATCTCGGCGCCCGTAATGGCAGTAATGAGCATGATGACAAGCGAGATTGTCCAGAGCCGCTTATCCGTGCCGCCGGTGAGGCGAGCGAGCTTAACCGCGGCGATCGCGATGATCGCCATGACTGCAGGCGCGATCCCATAGAAGAGCGATTGCATCCAGGTCAAACCCTGGTATTTGACGTAGAAGTACGCGACGGTCAAGACGAGCAGAAACGACGGGAGGATGAAGGCAAACGCCACGGCCAGGGCGCCGAGTGCACCACGTCGCAGGAACCCCACCCACATGGCGACTTGGGCGGCAAGGGGACCAGGCATCGTTTGACCGAGCGCGATGCCATTCAGAAAGTCCTGTTTATCGAGCCATCCGCGCTTTTCCACCAGGTCGCGTTGCATGTAGCCGACACTTGCGATGGGGCCGCCAAAGCCAAAGGTGCCGAGCCAGAGGAAGTAGCGGAGGAACGGGGGGAACCCAATCTTCTCCCTTCTCAGCTCCTGGCCGGCGTCCACGGGAGTTGCCATGTTTCCTCCCTTTACCAAAATGTCGCAGACCGATACGTCCCGCATCGCGCACATGCGCGTATCGCCTTCGTCGGCTTCATGATCCACAGCACCGGCTTACCCCCCACACTCTCCTGCGGCACGTAGACTTCATGCTAGTGACTCTCGACGGCGTGCGTGTCCAAGAGGAGCCCGTGATCGTGGTCGCATCCGGGGAGACCGTATCGCCCAACCACGCGATTCGTGGCAGGGTCGATCGCGACAAGCTGATTTAGCGTCTGCACATCAACGAGCACGCGGTGGCTCAGGGCATCGTACTGCGTATTTCCTGCTTCACCGCCAAGCGGAATGGTCGCAATCCGCTGATTGGTCCGCGTGCTGATAACGGTATCGGTGGCACCGGTTTCGTCGAATACCACAATGGTCTGCTCTCGCTGGTCATAGGCAATGCCGTCCGGATACGTGCCCGTCGGCACGTGGGCTACGACCCGGAGCGTGTCCTCGTTGATGACTGCCACTTCGTTGCGATCAGTCGCCGTTGCATACAGGCGATGTAGACGTGGAACCACCAGCACGCCATGGACACCCACGATGCCTGGAATGGTTGTCACCATGCGCCGTGTTCTCGTGTTGACGACGACGATGCGGCCGGCACCAAGGTGAGCAATGAACAGCATATGTCGGTGTTCATCCAGGCTCTCGTAGTCAAAGTGTGAGGCGCCACCAGGCAGTGAACGTGTGGCAACTGTGCGTAGTGGCAGGCCGCCGCTCCCCGTGGACGCGGGAGCCACAAGAAACGTCCAGACCAACACCACAAAGGCACTTAGCAGGCGCATATCCCGACCTCGAGTCCGAAGTAGATCCTTCCGTGCTCCTCCCTAGTCTGTAACCGCGGTTACACTATATCCTATTCGATGGAGCCAGGACCGCGTACATGATCACCGTTATGGAGGCTCTGCATGGCACGAGTAAGCCACCGATGCGGGCTCGGCCTCACGTTGTTCGCTGTCCTGGTCTATCTTGCGTCTGCGCCGGCCACCCAGACTTCACCGTTTCTGTGCCATTTCTAGTGAACGGGTCATGTTTCCCTCGTCTGGACGCTTCAAATCGTGATGACATTCACCACGAGGACGATGGCAGCCACCAATGCTCTCGCCGTCTCCCACGGTCGGCCAGCCATTGTGCCGCGGATTCCGCCGTAGATTCCCACGGTCACATACGTCAGGAGCGGCGTGAGCAGGTCGTTGGCGCTGACTCCGGGAAGGCCATCCTCGTTGAGTTGCGGCATGTTGGCTCCGGTGCGCCAGACATACACCGTCACCAGAACAACGACTGCGATGAGGAGAGCGTCGATTACCGGCGTACCGCGTTGCAGCAAGAAGACAAGGACCAGACTGAGTACCGCACAGATTGCCGCAGTGACAGCGATGTGCGTGTGCGAGAACACAGGCGCACCGACTATGAGCATCACGCTTGAGCCACTCCTTCCTACACTCTGTCCGCTAGTTTATCATGGTATTGTAACCATGGTTACTGAGCATGTCTAGCAATCCCCTGCGCCAAACGTGGGTGCTTCTCACCTACAAGATTCCCCGGGAGCCGTCGGCTCAGCGGGTCTCAGTGTGGCGAAAGCTCAAGCGTATGGGCGCCATCCTGTTGCACGACGCGGTTTGGGTCCTGCCCGCCACGCCCCAGACGCGCGAGCATTTCCAATGGTTGGCCAGCGACATCATGGAGGGAAGGAATGAAGCGATGATCTGGGAGGCACATCTCCCCCTTCCCGGGCAGGATGCAGCTCTGGTACAGCAGTTTCTGCTTCAGGTCGATCGGGAGTACGAGGCCATACTCACTGACCTTGGCGGCGACGAGCCTGACCTGAACTTGCTGGCGCGCCGCTACCAGCAGGCGCACAGCCAGGATTACTTCCACTCGCACCGAGGCCAACAGGTGCGCCAGGCATTGATGGAAGCACCTGGAGGGATAGACCGGTGAGATGGGTCACCTGGGAGCGCGTTGCAGTGGATCGGATGGCGTGCGCCTGGCTCATTCGTCGCTGGCTCGATCCCGAGGCGGAGTTCTCTTTTGTACCGGCTGGACAGCTGCCGTTGCCCGAGGACTCGGAACCTTTCGATATTCCCGGGGTTCGCCTCTCTCATCGCCAGGGGCACTCGTCGTTCCACACGATGCTTCTCGAGTACCGCCTCGAGGACCCCGTCCTGCACCGCATTGCACGGATCGTCGACGAGGCGGACGTGATCCAGGAAGTGACGCTCGAACCAGTAGCGCCGGGACTCGATCTGCTTTGCCGTGGCATACGGGATATCAGTCCGAGCGATGAGGTTGCGCTCGAGCACGGGGCACTGCTCTACGAGGCTCTCTACGCACAGCTTGCTCCGGTCGGAGCAGCCTAAACGCACACAAAGACAGCGCACAAGAGGAATTCGTATGTTTGAGGACACCTACAGTCAGCCGGATGCGGCCGATCCCGTTCTGGACAATGAGACGGTTCTTGGGCTCGCCAGACGACACGTGCCTGAGGCACGAGCCGTGATCGGTGTCGATGAGTCCGGCGGTGAGGCGCGCACGTATGCGATTGACGACTCGGTCATACTGAAAGTCCAGCGGCCCCAACAGTTGCGTCCTCGCACCAGTCTGGAGAAGGAGGTGTTCTTTCTCAAACAGTTGGAGCAGTCGCCAAACACGAGCGTTCCTCGTGTGCTCGGGTATGGTCGCGAAGGAGGGCTCATCGAGTACACGGTCCTGACGCGCATGCCGGGAAAGGCGATGCGACACGTCTCGCTCGACGAGAACGGACGGACGCAGGTGCTGATCGAACTCGGGAAAACCTTGCGCAGAATCCACCGGCTTCCGCAGGAACTGTTCCAGCGAAGCGGGTTGTTTCCCGAGGACGGCTCCTCTGAGATTGTGCGTGCCCGCTTCAGCCACTACTTCACCTCCATGGTGGAGCGAATCAGAACGCAGGATCGCCCGTGGACGCTCGATAGAACACCTGAACAGGTTGGAGAGCTGGCGCTTGCCTTGTTACCAGCCGCCGAGGAGCGCCTAGCGCTGCACTCAAATCCTGGGCCAGAACATACCTTTGTCCACCCCGACACCGGCACGTACTCGGGTCTGATCGACTTCGGGGATGCTTTTATTAGCTATCCGGCGCTGGATCTCCGCCGTCGTGCCGGACCGCAGGATCGGGAGGCCATTATGCGGGGCTACACAGCCGAAGAGCCGGCAAGTGACGCGTTCATGGCGACCTGGCAGGTGGTCCAGGTTCTCTCCGATCTCATCGACATGGCGCACTACCCCGATCGTGCAGCGAGCGCGGAGCAAGACCTGAAGGAACTGGTATCGCGGTTCTAGAGATGACAGAAGCAGACGGTTTGGCTGCGTCCGGCGGCGACAGATGAACGTCGTCGACATGCAACATATATCGAAGTCCTTTGAGGGACGTGAGGAGTCGCTCCGGGGCACCAAACTTGAAGCGAAAGGGGTGGCGCTATGGGTGAGGAACGCGGCGCGGTCGCTCCAACTCACCAGTAATCAGGCACCACCGGTCAACGCGCTCCGAGATGTTTCGCTGCACATCGCTCCGGGCGAAATTTTTGGCCTCGTCGGGCGAAACGGCTCCGGGAAAACCACGCTCATCAAGATTCTGGCGGGTCTGATCCGCCCAACTGCCGGAACCGGACAGGTCACGGGCATCTCGCTGGACGATCCCGGTGAGATTCGGAAGCGCGTGTCGTACGTCTCGACCACGGGGTGGATGGGGTTGGAGTGGCCACTCACGGCGGAAGAGAATGTCCGCTGCTTCGGGGTACTCTGCGGCATGCCGGGGCCACTGGCCCGGGAACGGACGGCGGAGGCGCTGCGGGACGTGGACCTGTGGGACAACCGCCGGAAATATCCATCGCAGCTCTCGAACGGGATGCGGCAACGGACGATCCTGGCCCGAGCGCTGCTGTTTCGCACGCCGTTGCTCTTACTGGACGAACCGACCGTGGGGCTTGATCCGGTCACAGTCCAGACGGTCCTGCAGCTCATTCGGGAACGACTGAGAGCGCGAGGACAGACTATCCTATTAACCGATCACCAGTCCACGGAGATGGAAGCGGTGGCGGATCGCATCGCGGTCCTCGAGGCCGGTGAGATCGTCATGCTGGGCACGCCGACAGAGCTCCTGGAGCGGCTCAGCGACCTGACGGTCATCCAGATCCATACCGAGGAGATGGTGCTGCCCTCCGACCCGCCTCCCGCCGTCGTCACGTCCAGGCAGCACGCGGAGCCGCCGGGCGCACTCGGTCTCCGCACCTGGCGCATCCATGCCCGCAAGGACCGGGATGCGCTCCGGGAGGTGCTGGGATGGGTGATTCAACCCTCTGGTCGCGTCGTCTTTCTGGCCGAGTCGTCGCCTACCTTCCACGATGTCCTGGCCCTTGCAACCCGCGTTGAACGGGCGGTGACGCCAAGAGAAGTGACCGGCGCATGAGTACCGCCTCGGGCATTCTCCAACGAGTTGATACTGCGGCGCGTTCGCTACGGCGGGAGGTGGGCGCACTCTGGGCGTTCGCGATCCGTGAGTATCGCGTCTGGCAATCGTACCGCGTCAATCAAGTTATGTGGATGACGAACATCTTCGTCACCACGCTCATGTTCTTCCTGCTCGGCAAAACGCTGGCCGGCCACGCCGGCGGACTGCTGGGTCCGTACGGCACGAACTACATGTCGTTTGTCGTGGTGGGTGTCAGTGCCAACTACTTCATCGGCAGCAACGTGGCCGATCCCTTTACACGCATCCAGCGTAGCTACTTCAACGGCACCATGGACCTGCTGCTCCTCAGCCCCATGTCGATCTTTACCCCGCTGGTAGGATTCATGTGGAAGTCCGTGCTCGACGACTATCCCCGGCTCCTGTTTGTCGGCGGGTTCGGCATGCTGTTCTTTGGAGCCACGTTCCACTTCGACCAGTGGCCACTCGCATTTCTGTTCACGGTGCTGCTGCTGCTCGCCGGGTTCGGCATCGGCGTGATTAGCGCCAGCTCCTTTTATCTGCTCAACATCAAAAAGGGCGAGGAACCGGTCCAGTTCGTCGTCCAGCAACTCCTCGCCGCGGTGCTGGCGGGAAGCTACTACCCGATCACCGTGTTGCCCCACTCGCTGCAGTGGGTCGCGTGCACCATTCCCCACACCTATGCCTACGATGCCCTGCGCCGTCTCTTGGACCCGGGAGCACGGACGGGAACCGCGGTACTTCCAATCCAGCAGGCCCTGCCGCTTTCGCCACTCCAGGTGGACGGGCTTGCCCTCGGCCTGATGAGCGTCTTGCTCCTGCCCCTTGGGTTCTGGCTGTATGCCCGGGGCATTGAGCTGGCACGCAGTAACGGGACGCTGACCCGATGGCAATAGTCGACATCTACGGCATTGGCAAGTCGTATCGCGTGAATCGTCATGAGACCACGATGGTCCTCCAGGACATCGACCTGAAAGTCAACGACGGCACCGTCCTGGGGCTGCTGGGTCCAAACGGCGCCGGCAAGACCACGCTCATCAAGATTCTGGCGGGTCTGCTTAAGCCCGATCAGGGTACCGGCACAGTGCTGGGATACGATCTTCTCCGGCAACACCGAGAGATTCGGGCGCGAGTCAGTTTGGTGGCGCCGACTGCGGATGTGGGGATCGATAACAATCTCACGGTGCGCCAGAACCTGATCTTCTGGGCACCGGTCTATGGTCTCCGCGGACGCGTGGCACGAGAGCGAATCGACGATCTGCTCGGACGCCTGGACCTGACGGACAAGGCGGACTTCTGGCCGATGCACATCAGCGCGGGCCAACGACAGCGGCTCGCGCTGGCTCGATCGCTGCTCGCGCATAACCGGCTGGTGTTCCTGGACGAGCCGACGAACATGCTGGACATCGAAGGGGTTCGTTCCGTCCGTGAGATGATCGTCGACCTCAACCGGAATGAGGGCGTCACCATCATCCTGACAACGCACGTCATGGAAGAGGCCGAGGAACTATGCGATGAGATCGCACTGCTTCGGCAGGGAGAATTGGTGGCATTGCGCAAGACTGGCGAACTCACGCGCTCGCTCAGACTGACTCGACCCATTCGCGTCACCGTGGAACTCCAGACGCCGCCACACGTCTGGCAGGCGGGCATGCTCGCCTTGCCGGCGGTGACGGGTGTTCAGATGGCCAGTGCCGGGGCAGGACTCGCCACCTTTACCCTCGATTCAGTCGATCTGCGCGCCACCACGCCCGCGCTCATTGCCTGGCTTGGGCAACAGGGGCTTCGACTGGTCAGTATGCGGGCCGAACCGGTGACGCTGACCGATGTGTTTCTTGCCCTCAACGCCCCGGTACAGGCGGCACACGGTGTCTGAGATGATCGCGGCCGAGCAGCAACAGGGCGGAATTGCTCCCTTCTTGCGGGCCTGTAGTACGACCGCATGGCTGGAGTACCGAAACTTGCGCTACTACCCGTCGAACCTATTCCTGGCTGCGGTTCAGGAACTGACGATGGTCGCGCTCTGGTACTTTGTGGCGCGCTTCCTCAGTGCGGGAGCGGATAGCGCAGTGCGCCAGTACGGCGGGCACTATCTCGCCTACGTGTTGGTCGGCGTGCTCGTCAATCAGGTGGGGCTGGCGGCACTGAGTAGTCCATTTACCACCATCTCGGAAGCGTTTTGGGATAAGCGTCTTGAGACCTATCGGCTGTCCATTCATGGAATCTGGGCCAATGTCGTGGGCCGACTGGGATGGCAGGTGCTCTTTTCCACTGTGATGCAAGGTGGTGCACTGGTAGTCCTCCTGGTTATGGGCGCGGTCAGCGTGAAAATCGGTCCGAACCTGGTCATAGCGGGCATCGCGTATCTTCTGTTTGTCGCGGCCAATGCCGGCATTGGCATCGCGGGAGCCAGCCTCTTCTTCCTGTTAGAGGTGAAGAGTGGCGCAGACCCTATTACCTGGTCGTACAAGTACCTAGTGATGCTGATCACTGGACTCTACATTCCCGTGTCGATCCTCCCCTTGGGGGTGCGACTCGCGGGACAGATCCTGCCGCAAACCGAGGCGTTCTCGGTCGAACGGGCGGTCCTGTTGACAGGAGCGGGGCTGGACTCATCCCTGGTGGCGACAAGTCTCCTCGGTCTGGCGGTCGCCACCGGCGCTGTTGTCCTCTGCGGCTACCTGATGCTGAGAACGGCGCTTCGGCGAGCTGAACAGCGAGGCGGCATTGGCGTCGTGGTATAGCCGGACGAGCCCGAGACCGACGAACCACACGGCGCGCTCGATCCCCCTGCTGCTCATTGCTGCCGCCGTCGTCGGCTTCTTGCACTCCATCATGCCGGACCACTGAGTGCCGCTCGCTGTTGTCGCCCGTACCCAGCGCTGGTCACTCATCCGAACCGCCCGAACCAGCCTCTTGGCGTCGATTGGACACGTGCTCACATCGATCATTCTGGGTGGCATCATCGCCCTGGTCGGTCTCCAGTTTCGGAGCACCTTTGAGACCCAACAGGGCCACATTGTCGGTGTTGTCCTAGTCCTGTCCGGGATAAGTTTTGCCATATGGGCATTGACTGGTCACGGGCACCACCACCACGGCCCCGGTCACCAGTATGAGGGCCACCACGACCACGGCGAACGTAACGTGCATCATAGGTGAGGCGTGAGAGGAAAGAACGGGGTTGCCAGCGGCTATTTCGAACTTGTATCTTTACTTGTACAAGTTATTGCGAGGATATTCCAAATGAAGAAGATAAACACCAGCTTGGAGACCTTTCCATACGGGAAGTTCCGCGCGGGATATCGGCACATCATCGATGAACACGCAGGTGAACCGTTTGCCCTAGGTCCACACGGGCGCCCTGAGGTTGTTGTTATGCCGTCGGAACTCTTTCAACAGATGGCCGGCGCGAGTCGTCAGCTCGAGGAGATGAGCCGAACTATGCCGATCCTTTTGGCTGCCGCGCAAGCAGGTGTTGCGTTTCCTTCCGAGACTCTGGCTGCCCTGGGTTACCGCCCGGAGTTTGATGCAAACAAGCTGGCCAATTTCGTCAGCCGTTTTGCGAGTGGCGCCACCCACGACGAGGAAGGACAACCTCTGCCCGAGTCGCGCGTCGCTCTGGGGCATGAGCCGGTGGAGGAGGATGACCTCGAACTGACGTACAGCGACTCGCTCGTCAGTGCCTGATCCCTGGTATCCGCCTCCGAACGCATACTACGTCCCGGAGCAGAAGGTGCGAGAGTATCCTTTACGACAGGGTGACCTCGTCGGTCCAGTGATGATAGGGGGTACCCGCACGCCCATCGTTCAAATCGTGCATCCCACGTGCGAACTGGGCAAGGCGAGTGTTGACCATGTCCAGGTCTGCGTAGTTAAAAGCCTGTCGATCTTGACCAAGGTTTCCGAACGTGAACGCGTCGTGGCAGGGATGCGCGAGAAGGAGGGACGTTTCCTCGTTGCTTTCGCGCACACTTTCTTCCTGCCAGGGATGCTCGACGACGACGAAGGGATGTTCGCGGACTTTCGGGGCCTTCATCTTGTTGATCGACGGGACGTCTCCCTCGCCAATCGCCAGGTTGCTTTGACGCACGACTGTCGCGTGCATTTCATCCGTCGATGGCTGTATTTCCGCTTCCGCATTCTCCTGTCACTCGACCAAGTCCGCGGCCTCGAAGCAGAGCGGATTCGAGCAGATTCAGAGGTCCCAGGGCCTAAACCACCGTGGGCTTCCTAGTCTGGTAGACCAGTAACGGATCCATGAGGGAACGGATCTAGTTCGACTCAGCGCGCTTCTCCCGTGCGGTGTCGGTACGTGCCAAAGGCTCAACACGCCCTTGGTTTTCCGGCATCTCCTCGTGCAGGGTTGCACCTCGTACGTCCCGGAGTCATCTGTAAAGGGAAGAGTGGCTTAAACAAGCAAAAAAACAGCCCCACGTTCCGCATGGTAACTCCTTTGGCTACGAGGCACGACTACTCCGGACGGAGGCGGTCACCACAGAGATCGGCTCTCCCAGAGCCCAGATCGCCCCACGCGATCAATGGTTGTGGAGCAAGGGCTTGCCGAGCCCTTTTTGCTCGGGAAGGAGGTCACTTTTGGCTTGCCCAAGCCAAGGTTGTGGTGGCGGCGGCGGGATTCGAACCTGCGACCAAGGGCTTATGAGTCCCCTGCTCTGCCACTGAGCTACGCCGCCCCGAGATACGTCGAAACGATGGTAGCGGGGGTTGGATTCGAACCAACGACCTCCGGGTTATGAGTCCGACGAGCTGCCACTGCTCTACCCCGCGATGCATCGTTAGTATACAAATCTACTTGCCGCTGGGCAAGGCCCGGGCGAGAGCCACCCCTTGCATTTTCTATAATCCCACCTACACTCACCTCAGAGCACCCGCCATCTCCCTGTCCCCCGACCGCTGTTGCAGGGTTGCAAAGTTGCACCGGTTGCACCATGCACCGCCTGACAACATACCCCGTACCCACGCGCACCCACTCCTTCACTCTTGGAGAAACGGCTATCCCGCTAAGGCGCATTCCTTAGAAAAGGCAGACCGACGTTCCGGCTCGCCGCGCCCAGGACGACACGAAAATGTAAAGGACACCCAGGGCCGGGTTCGCCCTCTACACGCCGGCGCCCAATCCGTTACTATGTCGCGTACCTCTCCACTAAAACGTCCCAGTGAGGCCCAGCATGTCCATCGCTCCACAGCTTCCGTTCCAGCTCCAACGACTTGGTCTCGTGATGGAGCCAGACCTCAACGATCCCAATGAGGTATGGGGAGTGCTCAATCCTGCCTCCGCCCGCCGCGGAGACGAACTGTATCTCTATCCTCGCATCGTGGCCGAAGGCAACTACTCCCGCATCGGCATCGCGCGCGTTATCTTCGATGATCAGGGACAGCCAACCGGGGTGGAACGTCGGGGATTCGCGCTAGAGCCGGAAACCGACTACGAACGCGCGGAACGAACGGGGGGAGGCGTGGAGGACCCACGCGTTACCTACCTTGAGCCGCTACAGCGCTGGGTCATGGCGTACACCGCTCTGTCGCAATTCGGCCCCCGCATCGCACTGGCGGTATCAACCGACCTGATCCACTGGGATCGGCTCGGCTTGCTGCACTGGGACACCATCGAAGGCGAAGATTTCAGTCAGTATGGGAACAAGGACGGCATGTTCTTTCCCGATGTCGTGCTCGATCCGCAGGGCAAACCGGCGCTCGCACTCTTGCACCGTCCCACCTATCTGGTGCACCGCCCGGATGGTACCATCCTGCTCGAGGTGCCCGGAGACGCGCACGACGAACGAGAGAGTATCTGGATTGCCTATATATCGCTCGAAGACGCGCAGCATGACATCAGGAACCTGGTGCATGTCTACGGTAGCGAACTTCTGGCAACACCCGAGGCGCCGTGGGAAAGCCTGAAGATTGGCGGGGGCACACCACCGATCCGGACCCCCTATGGATGGCTTACCTTCTATCACGGGGTCAGCGGCACCGTGTCGCTCGACCCAGCCGTGCCCAAAAACGTGTGCTACGTGGCCGCCGCCATGGTCCTCGACCTGGAGCGCCCGACCAAAATTCTGTATCGGTCGCCGCGTCCGGCGCTCGAGCCCGAACTCCATACCGAGATGCACGGCATCGTCCCCAATGTGGTCTTCCCCACGGCCATCGACGTGCGCGGCGAGGGACTCCTTGACGTATACTATGGCATGGCGGATTCGTCAATTGGGGTCGCCACCACCACCATCCCCGATCATCTAACTATCGAGTCTCAGCACTAGCGCATTCGCCGAGGCAGAAGGAAACGAACTGATGAAGCTTGGCATTCTAACCGGCGGAGGCGATGTCCCCGGCCTCAACCCCTGCATCAAGGAAATGGTCACACGGTCGATCGACGCCGGCCACGAGGTGGTGGGAATCCGGCGCGGCTGGTTAGGTCTGCTTTCCTATAACCCGCATACGCATGACGACCAGTCCGAATGGGTGCTGCCCCTCACCAAGAGCACGGTGCGGACCGTCGATCGCTTCGGCGGCACCTTTCTCCACACCTCGCGCACCAACCCGGGGAGAGTGAATCCTGCCGATCTGCCGGACTTCCTGAAGAAGCAGTACGGCTCCGAGGACGACCAGCCGGTCGACTGCACGCCGCATGTCCTGAACGTCCTTGGCCACCTCGGCATTGATATGCTGGCGCCGATTGGCGGCGACGATACCTTGAGCTATGCCGTGCGGATGCACCAGGAAGGAGTCCCCGTGGTTGGGATTCCGAAGACGATGGACAATGACGTCTACGGCACGGATTACTGCATTGGGTTCTCCACGGCGGTGACCCGCAGTGTCGATCTGATCCATTCGCTGCGCACCCCGACCGGTTCGCACGAGCGCATTGCGGTGGTCGAGCTCTTCGGCCGCAACTCGGGTGAGACGGTCCTGATCTCCGCCTACCTGGCGGACGCCGATCGGGCCCTCATCTCCGAGGTTCCGTTCGACGTGCAGCGCCTGGCGGATTTGGTGGTGGAGGATCGCCGTGGCAACCCCAGTCACTACGCCGTGGTGGTGATCTCTGAAGGCGCCACCATGATTGGCGGCGAAATCGTGGAGGGCGGCGAGGCGGATGCCTTTGGCCACCGCAAACTCGGTGGAATTGGGCAACTCACTGGTGAGGAGCTTCGCCAGCGCACCGGTATCGGCATTGTCTACCAGCCGCTCGGGTATCTGATGCGCGCCGGCCCTCCCGATTCGCTCGACCGCATGGTCGCTATGTCGTACGCCAATCTGGCCATCGATCTAATCCTCTCCGGCCAATTTGGGCAGATGGTCGCTCTGCAAAGCGGCGTCTACACCACCGTACCACTGGCCAGCATCACTAACCGGGTCAAGCGAGTAGACGTGGAAGAGTTTTACGATTCGCAGGCGTACCGACCAACGGTGGCCCACCAGATGGGCAAGCCGATGTTCCTGTATTAGACGGCTGCCAGCGGCGCCTTCTTTTCCCCGCCCATTCCCTTGACACGACCCCAAATTTGGCCTAGATTGAAGGCGTCTGGTGCATCGTGTGAGGAAGCGCCGGCAAGGAGGCCACAATGGCTAAGGGTAATGACAAACGCGGAAAAGAAAAGCGGAAGCCCAAAAAAGAGAAGAGCATCGTAGGGAAGGCCACGGTGGCTACCGAGGTGCTGCAGCACGTCGCCCAGCAGCCCCCCAAAACCGAAGACCGAGACCAGCAGTAGTCGGAGGCTTGCACGTATGGATACCGTTCGGACCGTCTGTATACTGGCGGCGGCAATTTTCCTGGCATTTATCGCCTGGCAGATCTTTCACTTCGTCCTCTGGCTGCTGACCATGCTGATCACCGTGGCGATCGTCGTCGCGGTCCTCTACCTAGCAGTGCGGATGCTCCCGTTCGGCTCTCGCCGCCGTACCACCCGATAGCGCCGCATGCAGACCATTCCCGGCGCCCCACCGACGCAGCGTGACGTGGTCCTGGACGAACTGCACGGCCGTCGCATTGAAGATCCGTATCGCTGGCTGGAAGACGCCGCGAGCGACGAGACCGCTGCCTGGGTGGAGCAGCAGAACGCCTACACGCGATCGCTGCTCGACGCGGTTCCTGGCCGCGCCGCCATCCACCAGCGGCTCTCCCAGCTGCTCTCAATCGGCCTGGTGAGTGTTCCACAGGTACGCGCTGACCGGTACTTCTATGTCCGTCGCGAGGGCCGGCAGAACCAGCCGGTACTCTATCTCCGTGAGGGGTTGAACGGGGAGGAGCGGATACTGCTCGATCCCAATACCGCCAGCGCCGAAGGGGTGACGGTGCTCGATTGGTGGTATCCCTCGCGCGACGGCCGCCTGCTAGCCTTCGGCTACTCGCAGAACGGCGACGAGCGCAGCACGCTGCAGGTCCTCGACGTGGACCTTGGCCAGCTGCTCTCGGAGCGCATTCCGCACGCGCGGTACTCGTCGGTGGCCTGGCTGCCGGATAATAGCGGCTTCTTTTACACGCGCTATCCCGTTCCCGGCACGGTGCCACCCGGTGAAGAAAACTACAACGTCAGATTCTTTTTTCACACGCTGGGCGATGATTCGGACCACGACCCGGAAGTGCACGTGACCGACCTGGAGCGCGAGGATATGCCGTGGCTCTCGATCTCGCCGGATGGGCGGTATCTCACGGCGGGCGTGCACAAAGGGTGGGAGCGGTCCGATCTTTTCGTCCGGGATCTACGGTCCGACTCGGGCTTCGTGCCGGTTGCGGTGGGTATCGACGCCCATTTCGATGGCACGGTGGTCGACGATCTGCTCTACATTCACACCGACCTGGAGGCGCCCCGCTACCGCCTGGTCCGCGTCGCCGCGGCGAATCCAGAGCGAGATGGTTGGGAGGAGGTCATTGCCGAATCGCCCGATGCGGTCCTGGAGTCCTTCGCCCTGGTGGGTGGCCGTATCGTAACCGGATATCTGCGCCGCGCCACGTCGTCCATCGGTATCTTCGAGGCCGATGGAACACCCCGCTGCGAGGTGGCGCTCCCGACGCTGGGAACCGCCAGCGCCGTGACCGGAGAGTGGGAGCAGCCGGAGGGCTTCTTCACCTTCGAGTCGTTCACCCTGCCCCCCACGGTCTATCGCTTCGCCATCGACACCGGCGAAACCGCTGTCTGGGCGTCGATCGACGCGCCGCTGGACCGCGACGACTTCACCGTGTCGCAGGAGTGGTATACCTCGCGGGATGGCACGCCGGTCTCCATGTTCCTGGTGCATCGCACCGGCCTGGATCGCTCTCAGCCGCTGCCTACCGTGCTGAGCGGATACGGCGGCTTCAATATCAGCCGCACACCGCTCTTCTCTCGGTCGATGTACCTCTGGCTCGAACACGGCGGGATGTATGCCGTGCCCAATCTGCGCGGCGGAGGCGAGTATGGCGAAGCCTGGCATCGCGCCGGCATGCTGGAGCACAAGCAGAACGTGTTCGACGATTTCATCGGCGCCGCCGAGTATTTGATCGAGCAGGGCTATACCGATTCGGCCCACCTTGCCATCCAGGGCGGCAGCAACGGCGGACTGCTGGTCGGCGCCGCGCTCACCCAGCGCCCCGATCTCTTTCGCGCCGTGGTCTGCGCCGTGCCCCTGCTGGACATGCTGCGCTATCACCACTTTCTGATCGCCCGGCTCTGGATCCCCGAGTACGGCTCGGCGGACGATCCGGCTCAGTTCCCGTTTCTCCACGCCTACTCCCCGTATCACCACGTCCAGCCGGAAACGGCGTATCCCGCCGTGTTGCTGACGACCGCCGAATCGGACAGTCGAGTGGACCCACTGCACGCCCGCAAGATGGCCGCATTGCTGCAGGCATCCAGCGCCTCGCACCACCCCATCCTGTTACGTGTTGAAACCCGTGCCGGTCACGGCATCGGCAAACCGCTGAGCAAGGTGATCGAGGAGCAGACCGATATGTGGAGCTTCCTGTTCTGGCAACTGGATGTCACGATACAGCCACAAACGCCCCGCCCCGAATCGTAAACGCGCTCAGATGGCCGCTCTGGTCGGTCATGAACAGCTTGCCTCCGGCCAGCAACGGGTACTCCCAATGGACCCCGCCAATGCCCGATCCGCTCCACAGCGCCTTCCCGCTGGCAGGGTCGAGGGCGCGCAGCAGACCGTCGCGAGCCACGTATACCACGTTCCGGCTGATAACCGGGGTGGTGCCGCCCGCACTCGACGACCATGCCTGATTGAGGCGGAACTTGCCGGGTGAGGGGCTGGACAGGCGGTAGCCGGCGATGCCGCAGTCGTTGGCGTAGATAACCCAGATGGCGCCGGAGGACGACTTCCACACCGCCGGCGCGGTGAGCACCTCGCAGTTACCCGGCGCCGCAATATCCTGCAACTCTCCGCCCAGATGGCCGAGGCCTTTCTGACCACTCAGATTGTCACGATTCAGCAGACGCAGCGCCACGCCACTGCACGAGTCGCAAGCCGGCCCCTTTCCACCCTGCACCAGTAGATGATAGCTGTGGCGGCCCTGGCGGATGGTTGGCAGCATGGCCGGACCGGTGCTGCCCAGGTCGGCATCGCTGGAGTTGAGCGAGGCCTGGTTGGGAGGGGTGTAGGCATCCAGCAGGCGCGACCTGGACGGATCCAGCTTGAGGACGCTATCGCCCCAGTTGGTGCGGCCGTTCCAGGGACCGTTCCCACTCACCACGTACACGTCGTGCGTCACCGGGTCGACGGTTCCCTGGCCGCGTCCAAAGAGACCGGATTGCTCAGAGTTACAGTAGTTTGACCGGCCGGCCGTCGGTCCCAGCAGCGTAGAAATGTTACTGCAGAGCGAGTTGAATACCGTGGATCGGCCGGTCCTCAGATCAATGCTCACCAGATGGCCCTGGTAGTGACCGGCATCGCCGATGAAGCCGCTGGTGGCCACGTAGAGGTGGTGGGTGCCGATGGTCAGATCCGACGGCACCTTCTCCACATCCGGCATCAGGGTCACGGCTTGCGGCCACACGCCGCCGGTGGTCTCCTGCCCGGTCAGGGCATTGTAGCGGTGAACCTTGCCGTCCAATCCGGGCGCGTACACCCACTCTCCCGACGGGTCCGCGACCGGACCGGCCGTGGTGCAACGAGAAGGCCCGCTGGTGGATCGTGACCAGACGGAACGTCCACTGTTTGCCTGAAACGCGTACAGAGTGGCGGTTCGGACCGGGTCGCCCGGGCTACAGTTCGAGGTGTTGTTACCGGCCAGAACGTAGACCAGCGGCGTCGACGAGTGGCGCGGATGGGCCAGGTAGGCGCCGGCGGAATCCGCATTGGGGGCGATGCTGCGAGTCCACAATCGGTGCAGGCTGAGCTGGGCGATCCGAACAGGTGGATCGTGCGGTCTCGAGACCGGCGCCACCACGGCCAGATACAGGGCGAAAAGAAGGAACACAACTTTACTCATCGGATCACTCTTTTACATCAAACGATGGGAGCATCACGTCACGATCACGGGTCCCTTCGATCATGCCGTCTGTGCCGCTCGATCAACCAATTCCTGCAACCGCTCGAGGATGTCGGCGCCCTGGCCATCGCCCAGATAGGCCGCCGCCTGCAGGGCGAAGAGACGCGCATAGCGTCCGTCCAGCGCCATCAGTTCGTCGTGCGTTCCCTGTTCAACCAGCCGGCCGTGCTCCAGCACCAGAATGCGATCGGCCAGGCGCACGCTGGAAAAGCGGTGGGAAATAAAGATCGCGGTGCGGCCGGTGGTGAGGGCACGAAGTCGCTGGAACAATTCAAACTCTGCCTGCGCATCCAGCGCCGCGGTCGGTTCATCCAGGATCAGGATGCGCGCATCGCGCATGAAGGCGCGAGAGAGCGCCACCTTCTGCCACTCCCCACCAGACAGGTTGTACCCTTCGTCGAACCACTTACCCAGCATGGTTTCGTAGCCGCCCGGCAGACCGGCGATCAGGTCGGAGGCGCCGCCGCGCGAGGCCGCGCCCGCGATCGCCGCCAGATCGTCCATCTCCTCCACCCGGCCAAAGCCGATGTTCTCGTGGGCCGTGGTCTGGTAGGTCGCGTAGTCCTGATAGAGGACGCCAATCTGACGCCGCAGTTGGTCCGGATCGTACTGCCGGATATCTACCCCGTCGATCCTCACCACACCAGCGGTTGGATCGTACAGACGGCTGAGCAGCTTGATCAAGGTCGTCTTGCCTGCGCCGTTACGGCCCACGATGGCCACTGTTTCCCCCGGCTCAATGCTGAAGCTCACGTCTTGGCTGGCCTCGCGCTCCGAGCCCTCGTAATGAAACGACACTCCCTCAAACTCGATCCGCCCAGCCAACGGGCGCGGCACCGGTACCGGGTGCTCCGGGGCGGTGATGGATGGCTCCTGATCCAGCAGCTCGAACAGGGAAGTGAGGTAGAGATTGTGCTCATACAGGCTGCTGAGACCGCTCAGGATGCTCTGCAAGGAGGTCTGGACCGAGTTGGCTGCTTGCGTGTAGAGGGTTAGATCCCCGAGCGTCAGTCTTCCGTTTACCGCCTGGACCGCCACATACAGATACGTCCCCGAGCTGGCCAGGATGCTCAGCGCGCCCCAGCCATAGCCCGCCAGATAGCGGTGGGTCACCTGCCCCTTCTGGTCGTCGTAGTAGCGCTGGGCCAGCACACGAAAGCTCTGCACAAAGTGAGGACCCAGCGTGAAGATCTTCACCTCTTTGGCATAGGTATCGGTAGTGAGCAGTTGCAACAGGTAGAGCATACGGCGGCGAACCGGCGAGTTGCGACGCGCGATGGCGTAGCCCATCCAGCCGTATCGCGCGTCCGAGATAAAGAGCGGAATCGGGGCCACCAGCGCCACCAGCGCCAGCCAGGGACTGAGAGCAACCAGGAGCGCGATCATGGTCAGGAAGGTAATCAGCGTCCGGACCAGGCCAAAGGCGCCCGAGACCATCTGTACCGGACGAGTGGTGGCCTCGCGCTGGGCCTGCTGAAGGATGTCGTACGAGTGAGCATCCTCGAAGAAGGTCAGGTCCAGGCTAGAAGCGTGCTCCATGATGAGCAGCTGCACATGCATCCCCACCCGCTCTTGCAATAGCTGCTGACTGATATTGGAGAGGGTGGTGAGCAAGGTATTGAGCGCAGTGATCACCAGCTGGATCGCGGCCAGGATAATCACCGCCGTCAGCACCGTGACCACGGGTGTGGAGAACGATCCCCACAGCAAGCCAATAGCGAGCACCGTACGATCGGGTCGATGGTTGGCGTGGATCAGGATGGCTCGCACCACGGCGTTGATCAGCAGTTTGGCGGTGTAGGCCTGAGCCGCGGGAATCAGGCCGGCCAGCACCGTCACGAGTGCCAGCAGCAAGGTCAACGGACGGCTGGCGCCCCAGACCAGGGCAAACACTTTGCGCGCTCCAGCCACCGTCCCTCCGGTCGGGATCAGAAACCGCCGCAGACGTGAGCGAGATTCATCGTCCGCAGTGGGTGTGGCAGGTTTACGTGGGGTCTGGGACGGTCCACTCGGTCCGTGGCCATCAGGATATACAGTGGCCATGCGTACCTCTCACCTCCAGATCCCCTCGTTCCAGGCTAGCCATTACGCGCACGTTCCGGCAACTGGTCAAGAGTCTAGGTCTGATGGAAGATTCAACCGGTCTCGCGCTGAACCATTGACGGCCGGGCACGTCGGGCCGGCGTCATGTCACGCCTCGCACGGTGAGCTGCACCGCTACCGTGTCGCCCAGGTCGAGACCCTCAGCTCGGCGAACGGCGTCCTTCAGCGGCACCACGTACCGCCCGTTCTTGGGGAACAGCGACGTCTCCCACCGGGTATCGCCAACACGCACCCGGACGGGGATCATGCCCCAGCCGTACGTCACCGCCCCGGCCAGCTCGTGCAGGTCGTCGCTCTGCTCTTCGGGGACGGTGACGAAGTAGTACGGCGACGGACCGCGCCAGTGCCAGATCTCGCCGGTGAACGCGACGCCCATCAAATCCTACAGATGTAGCAGCGTTCGCAGATCCACAAACACGAACAGGAGCAGCGACGCGGCCACAACTCCGGCGACCAGCAGATAACTCCAGCGCCGGGCATGGCGCACCGTCCACAGGCGCCGCACGTTGCGGACCAGAAACACAATCGCGAGCGCACCGAGCGCCAACGTCAGCCATGAGGGGATACTCGCCGCGACCCCGATCCAGGGCAGCACAAACGGCAGCACGATGTACTGTATGGTGCAGCGCAGCGCCGACAGCAGCAGGCCAAAGGTGAGGGCGCGCTGTGCGGGAGCGGGCAATGCCGAAGGCACACCCAATCGACCAGCAGGAAGCGCTCGCGGGACGTCGATCTCTTCAGTCACCATTTTGATTCTCTCTCTTGACCCGGCGTCCGGAATTGGATGCCGTCTCCGACATTATCCCACGGCGCTCCTGGCCGATCCCAACAGGGTTGATGACCGGGATGCCCCTCACCATGGGCACCTGCCGGATGTGTTGCAGAGGGCCAGAGGGCCGGCCGGAGCCAACTTGCGCCCGGAATGGGGTACGGCCCCGACCAGAATAGTGACCGGCACAGGGACATGGTCGCGCCGCGCGGGGGCACGGGTGCGGACGAATCCTGCCTCAGCCACAGACCTGAAGTCGGCTAACTATCTGCTCATGAAGCCAGGGTGCCGGCCCCGACCGAACGTCACCGCCACCCACCGCATACCGAGACGGTGACGACAGAAGCCTTGTGACAATTCGGGATCGTTCTCGTTGTATCGGTGACCATACGGGAGGAATCCGGACTGTGGCGATCATGAGGGTACACGTGATAGAGGGACGCGCCGATATGGTGAGTGATTGGAGCCCGGACCGCGAGCTCTCGGATCTGATACCAAACCCTTGAAGATCGGTTCACTAACCCGGAACTCGCGCGGTCTTGCCGGCACTGTGCCCGGCTGGGCTGAGACGATGGGCTTTCTCGACGACCTCCGCACTGTGGCAAAGTGATTGTCCGCTTCCGCACCCGTCCGGACCGCGTCGGCTGCTGGACCTTGCTCTCGGTGCAGACCAGACTCCTCGCGTCCTCACCCCGATCCATTACCTGCCTCGCTTAAAGCGTTCTCCGATACAGAGGCAGGCGAAGATTCCGTGCGTTCGTCGATTGGGCACGAGCCCGCTACTCTTCCTGCCCCCACAACCCTTACGACGCCAGAACTGGTTTCGGAGATAGCTCGCTCGCCCTCATACGCCGCATGAGCGGCACGAGTAGCAGAAATGCCGTCAATCCAGCCCCTGCGAATACCGCCCCTCCGATGCCGAGCATCAACCGGATTCCGATCCGGTCGGCCCAGACGCTGGCGATCAGGGAACCAACCAGAGACATCAACGCGCTGGCCGTGAGGAACGCGCCGGAAACCCGGCCACGCAGGGCATCCGGCACTTTGGCCTGAACCAGGGTATTCATGCTGGCGACTCCGAACAGCACGACGATTCCAGCGATAAAGGCAACGCCGACCGTGACCGGGACGCGTTGCGCCACGGCGATCCCCATATCGAGTATGCCCAGCGAAAAGATGCTCCAGGCGAGCAAACGTTCGGGCGGGGTTCGCTTGGTTAGTGAACCGATGAAGAAGCTGGCGACCACGCCACCGATTCCCTGAGCCGTCAGAGTCCAGGCATATATCTGCGCCGATCCATGCAGGACGTGCCGAACGAACGGAGCCAGGCAGACCGAAACCATACTATTGCCGAGAAACACCAGCATCATGACCAGGAAGACCAGCGAGACCCATCGTTGCTCCAGGACAAACCGGACGCCGATCAGCCAATCCCTCCAGGCTCTCCCTAGACGGGTGCCCGACGGCATCAGCGGTGATGCCTCAAGCGTTCTCCCCTCGAACGCGATACCGATCAAGGAGATGAGCAGCGCGGAGAATGCAAACGTGGCAGCATCGGCCAGAACCACGCCACCGAGCCCGACGTGTTGCAACAGCAAGGCGCCCAGCGACGATCCGACCAGTACCGCGAGGAATCCACCAGCCGAGAAGGCAGCGTTCGCAGCGGGAAGCTCGTCTTCTCGCACCACGTGTGGAAGAGCGGCGTTGCCGAAGGGTCCGGCAAAGTGTGCGACCGAGGAACCAAGGAAGGCGACCACGTACACAATCCACAGAGACGCGGTGGAGTGAACCGTGAGCAAGGGCAGCAGAATGAGGCCGCGCAGCCAGTCGCTCGAAATGATGACCCGCTTGCGTTTCCACCGATCGGCGAAAATGCCACCGACCGAGCTAAAGAGCACCATCGGCACTGTTTCGCTCACAAAGGTGGCCCCCGACGCGAGCGTGGAGCCGGAGATTGAGTACACGTAGTACGGCAGGGCGGCGATCAGGATGAAGTTCCCGATCCCCGAAATGAGCGCCGACCACCATAACAGCGCATAGTCACGCTGCCGCAAAAGGGAGAGCATGGACCGAGCGTAGCAGCCTGTGCGTACTAAAAGTCAAGGACGCGCCACTGGCGATGATGTTGCCTCAGAGAACACGTGCGCGGCGATTCCGCAAGCGCCCAGCATAACCGATCAGCGCCATAGCCGAGTCAACCCTATCGTACAGACTGCAGTAGGTGTTGACGACAGGTTGGGTCAATCCAGCGAGTAGATATCCAGCGAAAACGCGGCGCCCAGGGCACCCATCCGCACAAGAGTGCTGGGTGGAATAGTGGGCCCGTGACTAGAATAATATGACCAATAACAAAAGAATTCGGCTCTGATGCCTGGATGCTTTACGCGCTCGCGGATCATATCACTGTGCGGTTCGAGCAGCTCCAGGAGCAATATAAGGTGCTGATTCAGGTCACCGACATCGGACGCTTCCGTATCAAATATCTCTCTCGAACTCACGGACCACATGTTTGGCCTCTTCCAAACAAACCCATCGCGCTCCTGAAGGGCGCGCGGTCGTCGGTGCCTTCGCGAGTGCAGAATCTCACCATCTTTGGCAGCATACTGAGGAGTAATTTCAGTGCGTTCGATCCATTCCTCCGGGTCCAGATCATCACCAGTCAAGCGGAATGACGCAAAAGTTCGCCTACGCCTGGCCTTTTTGACGCGCATATTACATCTCCATTCCGTTAACTCGCATTATGTCGAGTTCTCCTTTTTCGAAGATGATTGCGACATAGTCAACCTCTATCTCGTCCCCGTTGTCACGGTGTAGCCGCTCCCGCAGGGAGGCTGGAAGCAATCTGCCAATCTTTTCTCCTTCAAGGTCGATGTGAGCCTCACTCACAGGAAACGGCATGGCATTCCCCCTTTATTCCTTATTTGGCCGGAGCGCTGGATCCTCCAAATCGTGTCGCCAGATCACCAGGGGCGCTCCATACGGGAACTCTGGCAGGTACTGGATGAGTTGGACGCGATGACGCGTGGGAATGTCCAGGCTCTCGCGTACCCTGTCGACCACATCCTCCGTGGGGGCATGGAACATGATCTGTGATTGCTGTTCACTGTACATTCCTCCCATATAGGTCCCTCCCGCGTGCTGTACGGCTTGCAGCACCTCCCCAGGCCGCACATCGGTACCATGATAGATCTGCTCGTCTGGGGTCGGGGTCCACAGATGATCGACGATGACGCGATACAGCGGACGTGGCACATCTGGGTCGCTGACAGGCGTGTCCCCTCCTTTCGGCATCGGTGCTTGCTTACTTGGAGGAGGAATCGGCGGGATGATCGGCTTGCCCTGCATCTGTTGTAGTTGGTTGTAGAGTGCGATCCACCGCTCCTGCATCCGCAAGAGAACCGTGCCAATGTTCGCCCGATCGACAGGTGTGACCGGATGGTCCAGATCGATCAGTTGCCGGATCAGCCCCTCTTCGGCGTGCAGCGCCGCGGCAGCGCTCTCGAGTTCTTGCCGCTCGCGGTCTGCCAGCTGCTCTGCCGTCGGTGGATTCGGATTGTGCTCGGCACAGAAGTACGTGACCCGCTCACTCCCCTGGGCGTTTGGAGAGACCTGCATGGCGCCGTTCGGATCGTTTCCTACATCCGCACCGCACACCACGCAGGGTTTTAGCTCGCTCATCGTCACGCCCTCCGGCAGCATGATACCGTATCGATGCGGGGTATGCGCCGCCGCGAGCATAGTCAGGAGGAGCGAGACATGGACGCAACCGGTGATCGGCAGGGGTCCGCTCTCCCGCGACTCCTCCAGGAGACGGTCAGCGCCTACCTTTCGCCGGTCGCGCGCATCGCCGCCATCGAGCCGCGGCCCATCGAGGCCGGCTTGTCGGGGGCGGCGGTCCGCCGCTACCGCGTGGAGATCGACGGGCCGTCGTTCGCCCCCAGGGAGCTATCACTCGTGACCAAAGAGGCCGAGCTAGTCGAGAGGCGCGCGTTGGCGCTCCTGACCGCGCAGGGCCAGCCCAACGTCCCATTCAGCCACAGCGCCGATCTGACGACGGACGGGCCCGCCCTCGTCTGCCTGCAGGACCTGGGGGACGTGCATCGGCCGACCGTCCTGGACTCGATCACGACGGAGGCGATCCGGCAGGAGGCGCACGGCCTGGCCCTCATCCATCACGCCAACCGTGGACGCGCCGACGACCTCGCCTGGTTGCCCCGCGCCGACCACGCCTACATCGCCGGCGCGATCATAAAGACCTACTGGCACCCCCCCTGGTCCCAGGCACTGGCCGACCCCGCCTTCGCGCGGCAGTTCGCCCCGTACATTGCCGCCGTGGAGGACGCCGCCGCGCGCATCGCGTACGAGATGGACGCCCTCGATCACAACGACGCGGCGCGCACGCTTATTCATGGCGACATCAACCCGAGCAACGTCCTGTTGCACGCCGGCATGCCCTACTTCATCGACTGGCAAGCGGCCCGCTATGGCTCCTTCTATCTGGACCTGCCGCACCACCTGCACACCCGCGACCTCGCCGAATCCTATCGAGCCGCGCGGGCCGCCCTCGGCGACGAGATCCCCGCCGACGAGTTCGGGGCCTGCCTCCGTGTCGCGGCGCGATACATCGGCCTGCGCTACATGTGGTGGACGCTTGCGGCATGGCAGGACGATCACACCGCCATAGCGTGGGTGTACCACTACCTCAACATGGTCGTCGGCTAGGCCCGTTGCGACAAACGCTTCCACGCTGCTGATCGTCGACCCGCCACCACCAGTGCCGGCGCCCCTTTGACCTCGCCAACAGTGTCAACCTTTATGAGGTAGAAGAAGGAACCCGCTCCAGTGGCCAACGTCTTCAGCGCTGGTCACTCAGTCGATCTTTCTATGGCTGTCGACCCTCATGCACCGAATCGGTACGTCATCCGCAACGGTTCACGCCGGCTGCTTGGATGTCTCAGCTTTCTCCTTCCTGGCGGGAGCAGCGGCAAGAGACAACTCTCGAAGGTGCTTCATCCATGCAGTCATCACGAGGTTGGAAGGTGATTCAATGGGAGCTAGGCGTAGGTGCGCTGTCAGTGGCAGACCGGGGAGGAGCCGAGAACGAGGCCAGGAACGCGAAAGCTTCCACGGTACGGCAAGCCACTCGGCGAGATGCCTCGTCAGCTCCCCCTGGACCGGTAGTACCGGACGATCACGGCGACCGCGATGCACAAGATCGCACCGCCCAGCATGGATTCTGGCACGGACGAGATGTGTGCCGTCAGATGAAGCAGGAAGATGAGCCCCAACATTAGACTTGAGACGGCCATCGTGATCGAGAAGACGTTCTTACTCATGGGGTTGGATCCATCGATGACGCACTTTTCCATCCACCGGCGAACGTCCGATAATAGCAATTATCGGACGTTCGTTTTCACCTGCTGCAGGGCATCGGGAAATACAGCAATCGGCTGATAGGCGCTTGCGCAATCCGTGTCTGGCGGGGCAGCCTTACGTGAGGCAGCTTCTGATGAGATACCGCAGCCCACTTTTCTTCTCCCTCACCGCTTTTCTGGCGTCCTGATGATCTGGTTGAAATCAATGGCCGGCCGCCGTACCGCGGCACTCGTGGTGCTCTACGGAGTGCTGGTGGGACTGCTCTGGCTCAACCTGTCGTGGGAACCGCACCACACGTCATTCGTGCCCAATGCCCTGCTGGCGCGGATCCTTGTCGCCTTCTGCACCCTTGGAGTAGCCATTGTTCTCGTACTGCTTCCTGGTCATGCCAGGATCAAGCTCCTCCTCCTCTTCCTTGTGGCCATGAAAGTGAGCGACTTCGGCGGAATCGCGGTCTTTATCGCTAATACAGTCCCCGTGTTTCTTGATGCCCGGCTGTTCATCCTGGGGATCTGTGCGGTCTCGGTCGGCATCGCGATCGTCCGGTGGCTGTTGGCGCGCGGGTGTCAGTTGAGCCTGATCCGACTCCCGCGCTGGGCGGGAAGATTAGATGCACGGCAGCACGGCGTTCTGCGAGCAGGGTTCACCACAGTCATCTGGATCGCGGTGATGGCGTTCTGGTTTGCCTGGCACGACGGAGAGCCGAATCTCTTGGGATGGCTACCGGGGAATATCGGCTTCGTCCTGGCGTTCTTCGCGTCTCAGTGCCTCGTAGCCGGCGGGATCACGGAGGCGCCTATGCACTGGGACCGGCCGACGATAACGCTCCTTTCGCAGGAGGAGGTAGATCGCATACGGGCCTACATGGTTGAGGAACGGACCGTGTAGGGTACCAGAATGTCGCTGAATCGTTCAGCTGCCGAGGACTGAGCTGGCCGGAGTAGCGTTGGAGCGGTAAGACGGTCGAACCTGGCCGGCGGGTGCTGGACCAATGCCGCCCTAGACCTGCTCTTGCCGCGCTGCAATCAGAGTGTTAATCGTGAGTCCGGCTTCCCGAGTCCGGATAGAACCATCGCGCTTGGGGACCAGTTACTGGAGCCTACGGTCGCGATCAATCCTTACCTTATGCCTCTTGCTGCGCTATTTGTTGGATACGCGGCCAAACCTCTGCCGCCAGCCATCGGATAGCCATCATTCCAGACTCTGCCCCGGGTCGGTTACCTCGCATGGTGTTCTTGATCTTTTTCAATTGTTCCCCGACCACCGCCTGCACTGTATCGTTGTGACCAACGAGCTTCCCTCCACGTTGAGCAAAGTCGAGCAATGAAATCAGTGGTTCGGACTCGGGCGACCTCCAGGGACCCAAAACAACCACACGCGACCGACGAGCGAATCCAGAAGTCGCGTCGAAGACGCGATATCCATCGCCGTCGGGTTTGATCATTAGCAGCCAGTTATCTCCAGCATGCGCCGACGTGACGATGGAAAGGTACTCGTCAATGGCTCCATCCGGGGACCGCTTACCGTACTGCGCTTGGTCCTTGCTGGCAACGAACGTCCCAGCGCGCTGGGTAAGTTCAAGCAACGGGATCGGTTGATCGGACTCCTGGAACGACAATTGGTTCGCGGCAGCCAAACGTAACCCGCGAGCGAGTCCGGTGGGTGTGTCGAGAATGCGATACCCCTCCCGGTCGGGTTTGATGATGAGCAGCCAGTCATCTCCAACGCGCGCCGGTGAGCAGAGGGAAATGGCCTCGTCAACGACTTCATCCGGGACCTGCTCAGCGTATTTCACAGGCCATCCCGGTCGTTGAGTTAACTTTTCGAGAAGCCGCGCAATGACGTCTTCCAGCGCGTCATCGGAGGGGAATACCGAAAAAGAGCGCTGACGCTTCTTGCCCACGCGCCCTCCACATGCCCACGAATTGCGCTTGTGCCAGCATTGCCGACCACTGACTATCTCGCGAGCAATCGCCAGCGTCCCCATTGTATCGGCTTTTTGCGATAGCAGTTGCGGCAGCGAAGTGTGCTGCATTCGATGGCATCCTAAGAAGAAGGTGGAGTAAGTGGATAGCTGGTGAATACCCATAGTTCCGCGATCTTGCCATGTACGACGCGGAAGACACCGACTCCCATCACCTTCACCTGCTCTTGGATCCGGATACCCGTGATCGATTGATTCTGCCGCACCATCTCAAGCAATTCCGGCGACATCACCCGTTCAACAGGGATCTGGTGCTCGCCGGAAGTCCACACCATGACCGTTTCGCCCTCTCCAACGATGACTTCGATTGTCACGGCTCCAGTCCGGTCTGTCGCGTGGCGCATGTCTTCCAGAAACTGGACGAAGTAGGCCAGTCCTTGTCGATCGAATTCAAACGGACCGGGTCCGTGGGAGATGAAGTCGTCAGCCAGAAGCATGTCTGCCACGGCAACATCCGCCCCGTTCCAGACGTCCTCGACGAAGCGTCGAACCAGTGCCTTGTTGTCGTTCATCCTCACCTCTCACTATCCCTTTACACTATCTACTGGGTCGAGTGGGGGGACGAACCCCACCCGCTCAGGACGGGCGCTGAGGGTGTGCCGTCCAGCCTGTTACGATCCTCATGTTTTCCCGTTATATGAGCAAAAGTGTATACCGTGCAGGGAGAGAGCAATGGAGTTTCCACGCTGGTCTGTGACATTTCTCGTTATCCTATCCGTGGCTTTGAGTTCGGCAGCCGGCTTGGCGCCTCGCGCGGCTCCCGCCGCGGGATTGGCGGCGCCGGATGTCTTGGGCTGGAGCCCCGGAATGACGCGGGCGGCGCCGACTGCCGGCCCACTGGTGATCTACTTCAATCGGGCGATGGACCAGGGGTCGGTGGAACGGGCCTGGCGGCTGACGCCGGCCGTGACCGGCCACTTCGCCTGGCGCGGCATGTCGGCGTTTTTCCAACCGAGCCGTCCGCTCCGCGCCGGGACATACTATCGGCTGTCGATCGGCCGGGAAGCACACGACGCCCAGGGGCAACCGATGCCCCGACCGTTCTCCCTGGCCTTCACCACCAGCGATCCGCTGCGGGTGCAGAATGTGACGCCGGGAAACGGTACCGCCGGAGTGCCGCTCAACGGACTGATCGCCATTACCTTTAGCCACCCCATGGTAGCCCTGGCCGGATTGACTCAGCCCAACCGCAATCCGGCGGGGTGGAGCGTCAGCATCCGGCCGCGGACGGCCGGCTACGGCGGCTGGTTGGGCACCTCGACCTGGGTGTTTCATCCTCAGCAGCAGCTGGCGCAGTCCAGTCGCTACGTCATCGCGCTGCGCGGGACGGCACGGGATGCCTGGGGAGAGCCGCTGGGCCACGACCTACGCTGGTCGTTTCGGACCGTGACGCCGGAGGTAGTGGGTGAGACGCCGGCCAGGTATGACCGCTTCGTCGATCCGCGTGCCCCCATCACGGTCAGCTTCAATCAGTCCATGAACCGGCGCTCGACATCGCGTGGCTTCTCGGTCACGACAGCGGGAAAGGGGGTACCGGGCACGATCCGCTGGCACGGAAACACACTGCTCTTTCAGCCTTCCGCCTTCCTGCCGGCCGGCACGTGGTATGTCGCGTCGGTGACGGGAAACGCCCGGTCCGCTAACGGCCAGGCCACGCTGGGCAAGCGCGTGCACTGGAACTTCCAGGTGGCTCCGCTGGCGCGTCTGTTGTATACCGACCCCTCTCAGGATGATCCGGCGGCCGGTCGCAACGTCGTCTTCCACTTCAACACACCGATGGACCAGACCTCGCTCAACCGCCACCTCTCCATCAATCCGCCCGTCTCGCATCTGTCCACCTTCCTGTGGGGACCGGATCAGAACCAGGACTTTAATTACACCGTGAACGGAGACTTTCAGCCCTCCACGGACTACCGGATGGCGCTCAGCGCCGGCGTCCAAGACCGCTTCGGGCGCCCGCTGATCGGTGCTCATCCTCTGAGCTTTACCGTGGCTCCGCTCGCGGCCTCGGTGGCCCTCTACGGGTCGCCCGGCGCCGGCAACGCTATCACCACCAGCGCCGGGAAGGTGATTTCCGCGCCGATCCAGTTCGTCAACGTTCCACGGGTCGAGTACACGCTGGTCCGCACCACACTGCGTGCACTGGCGCAGATGGGGTACAGCCAGACGCTCACTCCGCCCGCCGGGACCACCATCCGTCACTGGTCCGCCGGCGTGCCCCACCCTCTGAACCGGGTCAGCAACCGAACCGTGCATCTGACACAGTCCGATGGCTCCCCACTGGCTCCAGGGTTGTATTGGCTGGGGGCCGAGGGCAGGAACATCGCCGGGCTGGTTCCGCAGGGCGGCCAACTTCCCCAGTCCTCCGAGATCGTCGCCGTGACCAACGCCTCGATCACCCTGAAAAGCGATGGCGCCGGCGCCCTGGTCTGGGCCACCTCAGCCCAGACCGGCACACCGCTGGCCGGCGTCCCGGTTCGGTTGGTCGACTATCAGGGAGATACCGTGGCACGGGGTAGTACCGATGCGCACGGGCTGCACCTCTTCAAGCCGGTGCCAAACCCGGGATATAACAGCGCGGTACTCTCCGATCGTCAGTACTACAGCCTGGCTCAGACCTTCTGGCAGCCGAACCTTCCGAATCAGTCTCCTCCGCCGGGTCTCTTTCAACCGGGTCCCTCACCCAATGGCGCCTACCTCTATACTGACCGGCCGATCTACCGTCCCGGCCAGCGGGTCTACTTCCGCGCCGTGCTGTGGCGGGACCAGGATGCCGTCTACTCCTCGTTTGGCGCACAAATCGCTCAGGTCTCCGTGCGCGACAGCCGCTACCGCTCGCTGCTCACCACGAAGGTTTCGCTCGACCGCTTTGGGTCGATCCACGGCAGCCTGCTGCTGCCCCCGCATGCGCCCACCGGGCCGTACTCTATGCAGGTGTCCATTCCCACCCTGGCTGGTGTGTCCGGCAGTTTTCTGGTGGCGGAGTACCGCAAGCCGGAGTTCCTGAGCACCGTCACCACCAACCGCCCGCGCTACCTGCGGGGAGAGCGGATCGCCACCACGGTGAACGTCCAGTACGTCTTTGGCGCTCCCGTGGTGCGCCAGAACGTCTCCTGGACGGCCTACGCCCAGCCTCGCATTCCGCAATTTACCGGATGGGATACCTATTCCTTTTTCGATTGGGATAGCTACGTTCAGCAAAATACGAACCCCGCGAACAACAATCAAGCGCAGAGTCAGTACGGTGCGCCGGTGGCGCATGGCGCCGGCCGGACGGATGGCCGTGGCAATCTGAAGCTCCAGATACCGGTCGACCTGGCCAGGTTCGCGCTCGATCAGACCATCACCGTTGAAGCCACCACCACCGACCTCAACCACCAATCGGTCAGCGGACGGGTCACCGTTCCTACCTCCAAATCCGGCCTCGCCATCGGGCTCGCCGCCGACCAGCATGTGGTCCCGGTGGGTCAGAAGGCGACCATCGATGTGGTGGCGCTGGCGCCCGACGCGTCGCCCCTCGCCGGGCAGACGCTCACCGCTACCATCGACCAGCGGACCTACACCAGCGTGTTGAAGCAGCAGGGCGGCAGCGCCGTGTGGCAGTCGGTGCCCCACGACACGCTGGTCTCCACGCGGACCCTCATCACCGATGCTCAGGGCAAGACGTCGCTGGTGTTCGCCCCAACCAAGGGCGGTGAGTTCCGGATCACCATCACAGGCAAGGACGCGGCGGGGAATCCGACCGCCAATTCCATCACCATCGATGCTAGCGCGGTGGGATTCAGCGACTGGGGGCCGGCCAGCAACACGGTGATCCCACTCACGGCGGATAGGCCCACCTACCGGGTAGGGGACACGGCACACATCCTGGTTCAAGCGCCCTTCGACCACGCCACCGCACTGGTCACGCTGGAGCGCGGCACCATTCGTTGGCATCGTGTGCTGCACCTGACCTCGAACTCGGCCACGGTCGATGTACCCATCACACTCGACGATCTGCCCAACATCTTCGTCACGGTGACGGTCTATCGGGGCTGGCGAAACGGCTCACCGCCCGATTGGCGATACGGCGTCGCCAACCTACCGGTCCGGGTGGACCCGCGCACCGTGACCGTCCATCTGATTCAGACCGGCCACGCACACCATCCGGGTGATCCCATCACCTATCGAGTATCAACCACTAACGCCCGAGGGAAGCCGGTGTCCGTACAGCTCTCGCTCGCGCTGGTCGACACCGCCGTGCTGGCCCTGCAGGACGAGTCGAACGCTGATATCCTACAGGCGCTTTATGGCGCCCGATCGCTTCAGGTCTCCACCGCCTCCGATGGCGTCCTGTCGGTCGACCACCTGACGGCCAGCCCGAACTTCCAGGTTCAGCCGTTCCGCGTTGGCGACGGCCCCCGCGCTGTCGCGGCAGGGGGCGGCGGTTGCGGCAATTGTGGCCAGGCTGCCGCGGGTTCGGTTTTCGGGCCTAACCCAGGCGGGGGCGGGCCGCCGGGCTTGACTGTTCGCTCGCATTTTGCCGACACCGCACACTGGACCGCTGCACTGATCACCGACGCGGCCGGCCATGGCACGCTGCGGCTACGGCTGCCCGACAACGCCACCACCTGGCGGCTGGATGCGCGCGCCATAGCGCTCGACCAGTCGGTGGGGCGGGCCCAGCTCCACACCCTGGCCAGCAAGGATCTACTGCTGCGCCCGGTTACGCCTCGTTTTTTCCTTCAGGGCGACCGCTTGCAGGTTGGCGCCATCCTGAACAACAATCTGGGTCGGCCCATCACTGCTTCCGTGTCGGTCCGCGCCACGGGCTTGACGGTCGGCCAGGCGTCCGCGCGGCAGGTGACGGTGCCGGCCCATGGCGAGCGCCTGGTGCTGTGGCCGGCCAGCGTACCCGGCGGCAGCGGGGCACGGCTGACCTTTCGCGCCGTTCCCGGTTCCAGTACAGTGCAGGGTGACGCGGTGCAGGTGTCGTTACCGATCCACCAGCCACTGACCGACGAGACGGCGGCCACAGCGGGACAGGTGTACGGCGCAACGCGCCAGATGGTCGTCGTGCCGAGGGACGCGGTTCGCCGGCCGGGCGCGCTCACGGTGCAGATTTCAGCCTCGCTCACGGCCGGTATGGGCCAGGCCTACGGCCAGTTCAAGCCGAGCCGCTGGGACTCGAACGACGACCTTGCCAATCGCGTGCTGGCCGGCGCGTCCCTGCTTACCGTTCCCGCCGCCATCGCCGGCCTGGCGCCGCGGACCCGTGCTCACCTGCCGCTCCAGATCGCGTCCGATATCGGCAAGCTGGAGGATTATCAGCTGGGAGACGGCGGCTGGCCCTGGTTTAACGGTCCCTATGACGAGAGCGATCCGCTGATCAGCGTGGACGTGGTGCAGGCGCTGAGCGCGGCAGGCGCACGGGGACGTGCGGCGCGGGATGGCGGCGCGCTCCAGCGTGGTCGCTCCTATCTGCGCTCTCAACTGACTCAGGCGCCTGCCGGCGAACGCGCCCATCTCCTGCTGGTACTGGCGCAGACCGGCCATCCAGCGACCACCGCCGGCGCCTCGCTCTACCACGATTCCATCCATCGCACTCGCCTGTCGCCGACCGATCTGGCCGATCTTGGCCGGGCGCTGGCGGTAGGCGGCGATCGGCGCGATGCGCAAACGGTAGTCTCGGTACTCGACAGCCAGGCCATGGTCAGCGCCACCGGCGCCCACTGGGAGAGCGGTGGCGGCGAATTCACGTTTTTCCAACCGGCTCAGGAGAGCACCGCGGAGGTGCTGGCCGCCTTGCTCACGCTGAACCCACGCGACGCCTTCGTGGCGCCCGCTGCTCGCTGGCTGATGCTGGCTCGAGACGGCGCCGGATGGGACTGTCCGCGCGACTCGGCGCAGGCCATCGCGGCGCTCGCGGCCTACGCCCGTGCCACGGGTGAAGGGCATGCCGATTACTCCTATCGCGTCGCGGTCGATGGACACCAGAAGCTGGCCGGTCGGTACCTACCAGGCTCACAGACCACGGTCTCCCGAACGCGGGTACCGGTCGAGCGCCTGCGCCATGTCGCTGCTACCGCCCTAGACATCGTCCGTCAAGCGCGGCAGGGCACGCTGGGGCCCGGTCCCCTCTATTACCTGGCACGGCTGCACTACTTTTTGTGGGCGCCGGCGATCGCCCCCCGCAGTGAGGGAATCTCTGTGTCCCGCCAGTACGCCGATCTCCAGGGACATGCGCTGCGGGCCGTGCCGGTTGGCACGCCGGTGCAGGTGCGGCTCACGGTGAGCACCGGCCAGACGCTCGAGTACGTCAATCTGCAAGATCCGCTTCCCGCTGGGCTGGAGCCAATCGACGACTCACTCAACACCTCGCAACACGGCCTGTTGAAACGGGCGCCGTGGCAGTCCTACCAGACGATGCACGATCTGACCTGGTTCCTGGATCACGCTGATCTGCGCGACGATCGGGTGTCGTTGTACGCCAGTTACCTGCCTCCGGGGACGTACACCTACACCTACCTGGCCGTCTCCACCACCCCCGGCCGCTTCCAGGCCGCGCCCACTCACGTCTCGGAGACCTTCTTCCCGGAGGTGTTTGGCCGAAGCGCGGGCCAACTGCTTTCTGTGCGATAAGAGGCGAATCCAATCCATAAAAAAAGCGGAAGCGCCGGGCAAATGCCCGACGCTTCCGTGCTACTTGAGCGGGTAGGAGGTTCTAGCGCGCTCGCGTGAGGGTCGTGCTGAGCAGCTCACCGTTGCGGCCAATGACCTGCAATCGGTACTGGTCACCGCTTCGTCCCTGCGGATCGACGTAGTGGTTGGCGGTCAGCAGCCGGCTGATCGTGGCATAACGGTTGGTCGCAGTGTGGCGCTGCAGGCGGTAGCCCGCGATCTGCTGGCCGGTAACGGCTTTCCAGTGGAGCGTCACCCCGTGGTGAGAAGCGGCGGCCTGGAAGCGACTGACGTGAGCGACCGTGGGCTTGCTGTTCGGCAGCGTCAGGGCCGGATCACCCAGAATCGTGTAGGAGTTCACGACATCCAGGTTGTCTTGATTCGAGCCGTAATCGGTGAGCAAAGCGTCCTTGGCAAGCATCAGTGAGACACCAACGCTGGCGCCCCCCGCCAGGTAGCCGTAGAAGTACGGTTTTTGCCCCGTCGTGGGGGGATACGGCAAGCCTCCTGACAGGTACGCTTGGGGATCGGGAAGATCCTGACCGGTCGATCCGATGGTAAGTGCCGCACCCGTGGATTGACCATTACTCATGGCATTCAGGAGTGCTAGATCGATGTTGTTCGCGTAGGGATCGACAAAGTTGGAGACCTCGCAACCCCACTGGAAGACATAGGAAGGTTTCCCCGTGTTCGTCAGATTCGGGACATCGTTTACGTTGAACAGCCCGATCGGTCCATTGTGTCCCCACTGGGAGAAACTACCGTGACCGCTGTAGTTGATGATCGACTGTCCGGCGCTGAAGGCCGCAAGGAAGTTCGTCCTAACTTGACCATCGTTCGAGTCCCCGTTTCGGTAGTACGTCGCACACCCGCCGGGACAGAACGGCAGCTTGGCCGCCATCCCGTCGCTCCCAGTGTGAAAGTCGATCAACTCGTTCGCATTGTTGCTCTCCGGATAGTCAGCGCCAAACGCCGCGTGGCCGGCGGACCCGTTGGTCGTCATCTGGCCCATGACCTGTATCGACTTATTGACCATGGTTTGCAACTGACCGCGGGTAAAGGCGGGCAGCCGGCCAATCGCTACATTTGGCGTCGGATTGGCGGCGCCGGTAGGAACAGCGTACAGATTGTCGGTGGGCGACGCGCCGGTGAAGCGCGAATCGTCGTAGAGAAACGGTATAGCACTCAGTCCGGTTTTATTGAATGGATAGTTCGTGCAAGTAGCGACGGCGACGGAGGTGGCAGCGTGGCAATTCGCGTAATTGTGGTAGTCCTGCGTGTCGCCACCGGCTAAGACCACGTACTGTGTGCCCAGATGACTCTGCGCGTAGGTGACGTAGGACCGGATCGCCTCGGGATTGACCTGTCCATTGCTGAATTGGTCGTAGATCGTATTGATGCTCACGATCTTGGATGCCAGACCGCTGTGAAAAGCGGTAAGCTGACAGAGCGTTTGCGAGGATGCTGAAGCGCAATAGTTGGGGCCCGAGCCGTCAAGAAAGCCTGGATATGCGATCACCAGATACTGAGCCGCGGTGGAGGTCCCGGTACCGGTCCCAAAAGTCAGGTCGGTGGTATCGAGCGCTTGGAGCGAGATCGCGCTCGGCGTGGACCCAACCGTGAAGGGCGCGGTGGTCGCGGCATAAACGGCGCCAGGAGTGAGGCTGTCCTTGAACGACACACTGCCCGTGGAGGAACTCGCGGCGTAGCGGGTAGCGGCCGAACCGTTCGTGGCCCAGATGCTAACCGGCTGGTTCGCCGCTACACCCGAGACCGTATAGCCATCCGTGCCGGCGGGCGAGGCGGTGGGCGTGTTCCACAGGAGCTGGCCGCTCTGCAGCGTCAGGGCTTCCGGATATGCGATCTGATATCCCATGTAGTAAATAATGTCGTTATCCGAGCCGGACTGCAGGGTCTGAGTCATTGCCAGCGTCCTGGCCCCGCCACCAGCCACATAGCTACAGGGGAAACTGGCCGAGATCGTATTCGGCGTCGGGAAAACCCCAATAGATGCGGTTCCCGTCGCTTGGGGACTCGTCCATGTGCCGTTTGTTAGCGCCAAGGAGTGCGCCGTACCGCTACCATCGGTCAGGGTGGCGTCGACATGGTGAGTGTAGGGGCCGGAGCCGGTAGAACTCGCGCCATACACAAGCTCCGTCAGTGTGCAGTCATTGGTCGTCGTGGAGGCCGCGTTTGGGATAGAAAAAGTCATGCTCTTGGTTTGCGTTGGTCGATTGCAGGTGTATGGCGTCGTGATGTTGCAGGTCGAGGTGAGAATTTCGTCCCAATGGCCATCGCCGTCGCTTGGCCAAGCCGTGCTGACTGTGTACGGTGCTCCCGCTGTCAGCAACGAGTTGTAGCTGTAGGGGTCGCGGGTCAAGTCGTGATAGACCTGGCTGCCGGTGGTAGTCGGCTGGTTTGGGCTGGTTACGGCGGAGTTGCTCGCACGCATGGGCGTCGTCGCGTTATCCGACAGCACGTAGAAATTCGTGCTGGTATACGTGTTGTTCACAGGATGAGCATAGAACTCGATGTAGTCCGCCGGGGATGTGGAGGTTCCATTATTTACTGTCCCACCCATGTTCGATCCAGCCGACGAAACGTAGATCGGAACCGGCTGGCCGTTATTGGTGAGCTGGAGTTGGTTTACCGGGGCATTGGTTAAATCAAAGTGCGCCGCGGCCAGGTCGGCGGCGCTGATCTGAAAGATGCCCTCCTGGGTGATCCCAATCTTCACCGGATTTAGCGTCGTGGTCGCTGCCTGCGCGGCGGGCGGCCTTACATAGCTCAGCATGCCGGCGAAAATGAGACTGAAGAGAAAAACTAACCGAGAAGCTCGCATACCGTATCTTCCTTATTGATTGGTCTCTGAAAATTGATGATGTTCGCGCCCCGCGTTGGCGCCCCCGGAGCAAGTACCCGTCTGTGCTTCCCCCTGTGACCTTCGCACACGTCCTCAGTGACAAGCCCAATGTGGCCATCTAAGGTTATAAAGCATGAGGAACCTTCTGCACAATGGCTCGAAGGGATGAATTAAAAGGAGTACTCCCCGGCCCACAGCGAGCGGCAAGGGCTGTCGGGCATTGCCCCCGACAGCTATTTCTGTCAAACTGATGGAGCACGTTCCTGATAGTAGACAGGGTATCGGTTGCCCGAGGTATTACCACTCATGCGCACACGTTTGATTCTATTCATCCTGCTTGCCGTCCTGCCCGCTGCGGTACCCATAGCCGTGGCAGGGCAGTCGATACCGCCTGCAGCTGAGTCGGGCGGCCGCACCACGCCGCCCGCATCACATCGCCTCCTCGTCCAGTGGAACATCGCCGGCCAGCCGGCGACCAAGATTTTGGTACGGCATCGTGGCTGGTATCGCATCGAACAGGGGGAGTTGACCCAAGCTGGTCTCAATCCGTCAGCCGACCCGCACAAGCTGCAACTCTGGGTGGGCGGTAAGCAACAGCCAATGACCGTCATTGCGCAGGGCAACCGATTTGACCGGCCCTGGTACTCCATCGGCTTTTATGGGGTGGGCCTGAATACGGACGAAACGGATACCAATGTCTATTACCTTATAGCTGGCCGGCAGGCAGGTCGGCGGATCCAGACCATGCGCCGTCCTTCAGTAACTGCGACGAGACCGCTTCCCAGCTTTCCCTACACGGTTGAGACTGCGGAGCGAAAGAACTTCTTTGGGTATCCGGTGAGCGCCACTCAGGACTTTGTGGGACAGGGGCTTTTCAAGGAACCCGTCACAGAGACGCTCAATGTTCAGAATCTGGATACGGCCGAGCATACTGCCCTCCGGCTCGCCGTCGGCATCCAGGGCGCCAGCTTAGGTCCTCATGCAATTCAGGTCTTCCTTAATGGAACCTCGGTCGGCACTGTTAATTTTAGCGATCGCGCTCACGCCGATCAGGCTCTCCAGGCTCCCGCGAATCTCGTTCATGAGGGCCAAAACATGGTGACCCTGACCCCAGCAGCAACAACGAGCGACTATAGTTATAGTTTTTTCGATTATGTACGGCTGACGTATCCCCATCTAGGGCGGGCGGACGCCAATCACCTCCAATTTCAGAGCCCCGCGGGCCGAGCGGTCACCATTGGCGGATTCAGCACGTCCAGAGTGCGGGTTCTGGACATCACGAAACCGCACGCGACGCCGTTTTTGGTCCCCACCGTCGGGCGCGATGGCTCGGGGTATACGGTTTCGGTGATGCCCGGGGGACCACATCAGACCGGTACCCGCACCTTGCTGGCGTTCGGACAGGGCGAGCAGCGAGACACGGTCGAGCGCAGCGTCCCTTCACGACTCAACAGCAGCACGAATAGCGCTGACTACGTCATTATCGCGTATCACGATTTCATACCCGCTGTGCAGCCGCTAGTCAAACTGCGGCAGAGCCAGGGCATGGCCGTATCGGTCGTCGATGTGGACAGCGTGTTCAACGAGTTCAGTTATGGCATCCACGACCCACAGGCGATCAAAGACTTCCTGAGGTACGCGCAGACCCACTGGAAAAAAGCGCCGCATTACGTACTGCTCATGGGAGCGGGCAGCTTCGATCCCCGAAACTATACAGGTCTGGGACCAACGGATCTGGTTCCAGCCAGGTTGATAGACACCGCGTACACGGAGACTGCGTCCGATGAATGGTACGTCGACTTCACCGGCAACCACCTGCCGGCCATGGACATCGGCCGGCTGCCAGTGCGAACGGTCGACGAGGCCAGGACCGTAATCGCCAAGATTGTGTCGTACACACCGTCCGCCGAGACGCGCAGCGCCTTATTGGTGGCGGGAGCAGCGCATCAAAGCGATAGCTTCAGCTTCGCAGACGCAACGCACAATCTGGCTGGTTTGCTCTCCTCTTCGCTCACGGTGCAAAAAATCAATCGTAACGATGGATCGAGCGAGGCTGTAAAGAGCCAGATTATCGCGGGTATCAACCGTGGGCCCCTGTTGGTAAACTACGTCGGGCACGGCTCCGTTGAGGTGTGGGACTCGAACGTGCTGACAAGCCAGGATGCGGCCACGCTGAACAATGGTAGCCACCTGCCCATGTTCATTATGATGACCTGTCTCAATGGCTACTTCATCGATCCGCACTCCTATGCAAAGAGCCTGGCCGAGGCTCTGCTTGAGGCGCCACATGGCGGAGCAGTGGCTGTGTGGAGTTCTACCGGCGAGACCGTACCGGAGCCGCAAGCGGCGATGAACAAGGAGTTCTATCGGCTGCTTTTCACTGGACCGCCGATGACGCTGGGAGACATGGCAGTCAAAGCAAGTGAGGCGACTACCGATCCGGATGTGCGCCAGACCTGGGTTATGCTCGGTGATCCAACGATGAAGATCCGGTAAACTTGTCGGAGAATAGGTCTTTGCCTACCTCTTTTACAGCGTCGAGTCAGTCCAGCGATTCCATCGCCGCTCTTGCCTTTATGGCCTATGGTGTCCGTGTTCGGATGGAGAGTGAGGATCCCACGGTGTTAGAAGATCTGAGAGAGCGTTTGCCCCCTGGATCGACGCCGTGGCCCGGTCGCCAGGTGGACCGGAGTTACACCGTGACACTGAACGAGGGTGGCGTGACGACAGATGCGGGGCGTCGATACAGCCTCTGGAGCGACGGTGAACGACTGCACGGCGATTGCAATGGAGGTCAAGTACGGGAGATGCTGGAGGTACACAGCCGGCTGTTCATGGCCGAACACGCGCCTCATCATGTGTTCGTTCACGCCGGAGTTGTCGAGTGGGGGAGCACGGCAATCATGGTGCTTGGACGTAGCCTGGCCGGCAAGACCACGTTGGTTGCGGAATTAATCAAGCGGGGTGCCCGGTATTACTCCGATGAGTATGCGGTATTCGATAGGAACGGCTATGTGCATTCGTATATGAAGCCTCTTTCAATTCGTCAGGAGGGACGCTATGAACAGCAGGATTTTTCGGTCGAGGAGTTGGGCGGCCGGCCAGGCAAAAAGCCACTACTGGTGGAGTTTATTCTCGCCTGTTCCTACCAAGCTGGAGCGCGGTGGCAGCCGCACCGGCTCACCTCTGGCGAGGCGGTGTTGGAGTTGCTGGCCAACGCGGTATCAGCCCGACGACAGCCGGAACAGGTGCTTGGCGTTTTAGAGAAAGTGGCCGTACGGGCGACGACGCTTAAGGGTGTCAGGGGGGAGAGCAACGAATTACTTGACGAATTTCTGGACTTCAAGCAGAATAGAACGTGACAACGATTCCGAATCGTGGTAGACTCAACCCAGCGTAGAAGTAGAGTGAGTTGTGCGAAGACTCTGATATTTGAGCGGAGGCAGGCATGAATCGACGGATAGCAGCGCGAGGTCCCCAGGCGCGTCAGAGCCAATTGGTAGTTCGTGAAATCGACGACGAAGTTCTGGTGTACGACCTGGAGCGTGATACCGCTCTCTGTCTAAACCAAACGGCAGCTACAGTCTGGAAGTCGTGCAACGGCGAAAGGACTGTGGGTGAAGTTACCGCATTGGTTACCGTGTCTCTCGGGTTCGAGGTCGATGAGCAGGTCGTGTGGTACGCGCTTGATCAGCTCAGCAAAGATTATCTACTCGAAGAGAGCGCCGTACCGGCAGAGAGTGGCTCTGGACTGACGCGCCGTCAACTGCTAAAGCGAGTTGGTGTGGTGGCAGCGGCGGTACCCGTCATAACGGCGATCACAGCCCCTACCGCCTGGGCCGTGAACAGCTGTGTTCCTTCTGGCCAGCCGTGCACGGCTGGCCAGATTTGCTGCAGCGGCCAGCAGAGTTGTCCGCCAAGCGGTACGTGCCCCTAAATCTGTCTGCTCCGCAGTCGAATAGCCGCTGAGAGGGACACGCGATGGCGTGTCCCTCCTTCACGTATCCGACAGACGCTCGCAGGCTCCAGTGCACTGTATCGCGCTCAGTTAAACTGTTAGGCGAAGGTCGATTCCGCCATGAAGGGGGCGGAGGTGGACGCGGAAACGCTATACAACGCGCAGGACCATCCCCGCAGGCGACGCAGTGCCTGCAGTGGTGTAGGGTAGCCATGGCTCGCCATGAGTCTGGACATTTACCCTCTCAGGAGAGTACCCTGGAAGACTAGCGCTGCATATGGGCATGATTCAGCGCGGAATACCGTTTGAGTGCGTCGCGTGGAAATCGCTCCAGTCTGAGGGGAATATTCTGATGACAGCATTGGTGGTGCGGTAATGCACCGTTGGGCGCTTCTCTTCGCTGTCCTGCTCGGCCTGGCAGCCGTACTCATGCCGGCACACCATGCGCTGGCGGCGACCAACTCGGCTCCTCTGGCGGTCAACGTCGAGGCACACGACTTTGGCGTGGAGTGGACCACCGATCAGTCCTTGACCGGCAGTATCATCTACGGCGCCACGTGCGCTTCCACTATCGCCACCGGCGCCGAGATCGACAGCAACGGGTATGTGCATCTCACCGATGCCAGCAACGGCACCACACCCATCACCGCCTCCACCACGTACTACTACAAACTGGTCGATCAGGTGGGCAACCACCAGACCATCGATGACAACGGTGGTCAGTGCTATCGCGTCACGACCTTGCCCGAGTCGAACGGCGTTCTCTCGGCCGACACGGTGTTCGGCGCCGTACACTATTTGCCCGACTGCACGCGGCCAGCTCTGGGCGCGCTGGTGACGGTCACCGTGACTCGCGGCAGTACCAAATCGCTGCCACTGGCCGTGACCTCCTCCCCCACCGGCGGGTGGTTTATCGTGGTTGGCCAGGCGACCGACGCCTCGGGCAACCTCCTCCATCCCGTCGCGGGCGATACCTTGAATATTTCCGTTGCGACTGACCTGGGCGACACCAAAACTGAAACTGCCCCCTACAACCCGACCGCCGCATCCGACGGTTTGCAACAGGTACCGGATGTCTGCCTGGCCCAACCGTCCGCGGCGCCGGCCGGCACGGCAAGCCCCGGTAGCACCGCGACCCTCACTCCGACCGCTACCGTCACCAGAACCCCTCCGGCAACCAGCACCGCGTCACCAACCAGCACTGCTACCGTCACCAGAACCCCTCCGGCAACCAGCACCGCGTCACCAACCAGCACTGCTACCGTCACCGGAACCCCTCCGGCAACCAGCACCGCGTCGCCGGTGCCCACGGCTACTATGACCGTAGTGCCCACGTTAACTCCAACCGTAACACCCACCATCACACCGACGCCGCTCGCAACCGCGACGCTCACGCCCAGTCCGACCGCGACGGATACTGCCGCGCCGACGACCACGAGCACACCGAGCGCCACTCCCGGCGCGACACGTCACGTGTGTACACCATCCGCCGGATCGACACCCCGGCTGGTAATTCGAACACGTTTAACTCCCAAAACCCTGTCCGGCGGCAGTACCGAGCATCTGCTGATCGTGACGCATCCGGGCGCGTGTCTGCAGGTTCAAGTGGCCTACGCCAGCCACGGCGGCAGCTACCAGGCCCGCGGCAAAACCGGCCCCAAAGGCATGTGGCGCCACAACTGGGTGGTGCGGGGTCCGCGTGGCTATACGTCGGTCCACATCACCGCTCTCTTCGGGGGCAAGCGCACCATCGCCTACCGTCACGTTACGGTGCGCTAGATAGCGTTTTGGGCCTCCAAACGCCCTGATCCACCTGGACTGTCGATTAATAGCGCGTCCCGGTACGAACAGCGTACTATGACAGGCACGGTGGGGGAGGGACATATTCGCCGTTTTGTTCTAGCGCTCGGCGCGGCATCACTGATAGTAATCGCGGCGCCTCTGCCCTCGTCCGCGGCGCTCTCCCTTGCGCTGGCCCGCTCCAATTATCCGCGGAGCGCTCGCATCACGGCGCTGCCCGCCACGGATCAGCAAAGCGATCTGTACTTTGGCCCAGTTCATCGCTCCAGCTTCGAGCAGCTTCATCGGATCGATGGCGCCGGCTGGATCCAGGCCGCGGTGTGGAGGTTTAAAACGGGACGCGGCGGCACCGGCGCGACTCACCGGGTGGTATTCGCCTACGCCATCAATCTGTTTCGCACCGGCCGGCAGGCACGGCAAGCGATGCACGATGTGAAGATCAAGACGGTCCACTCCCGAGTCGCACACCTGGATGCACGCCGCTTCGAGAGCAGCGACGCACATCAGACCTTGATCTTTCTGTTCTTTGTGTATCACGAAGTCGAGGTCGAGGTGTACCTCGAGTATCGTGGTACGGCGCCGGCGGTGATCGAAGGACCGCTGCGCCACGATTTGAGCAAGCAGGCATCCCATCTGGTTTCATTGGCTCGCAAGGAGAGCCGCGCGGTGCATGCCACTCCGACGCCGACCGCAACCGCCGTTCCCTCACCGACGGCAACCGCTACGGCAACGGTAACTGCGACCCCGACGCCCACCGCAACAGCCTTGCCTACCAGCCCCAGCACTCCGACGGTCACAGCACTGCCCGCCACGCCAACGGCTACGCCGATACACACCGTCCCTCCGACAGTCACCGCAACGCCCGCGCCTACCATGATCCCAACCTCGACCGGTCTGGTGGTAACGGCCATGCCAAGCGCAGCCTCGTATGCACCGGGAGCACTCGCCACCATACAGGTGCGCGCCACAGTAGATCAACAACCTGTAGCCGGCGCCAGTGTCGATGTCACGTTTTTCTTTTCAGGTGGGGCCGTATCGTGCCTCACCCAAACGGATGCGACCGGCAATGCTGCCTGTGCCGTGATGGTGCTACGGGAACCAGGCGCCTCGCAGGTGGAGGTGCAGGTGCTGGTGACCGACCGCAACCAGAACTCGGCGCTGATCTCGCTCACCATTACCATTAACCGACCATTACGGTCATCACAGTAGCAGCGGGGTCTCCAGGACCAGGCTATAGTGGTCCATGTGGCGACGACCGACTGAAAGGAGAGCGTGTTCAGAGGAGAAGGGGGTATCAGATGCCCGCCACGAGGGCGCGCCGCTCACCTGCCACGCTACTCTGGCTAGGAGCTATTGCCCTTGGGGGCGTGGCGCTGTCGGGCTGCCTTGGCCAAGGTGGCGCCCGGCAGAGCAGCGCGCAGCCCAAAACGTATAGCGTGTCCATGACCGGGAGCATGCCGCCGCTGGAAACGGTGGGTTCTCCCGTCGCCATTCAGCTTCATGTGGCCAACGCGGCCGATGCGCTGCCACGCCTGGTGCTGGTCGTCGACGGACTGGGAGATAGCTGGACAGTCCGGCAGGTCACCGGGTGCGGACATGCCGCAGTCGCTGTACCGTGGTTGAACGGTACCAGCCCCGCTTGGGATTTTGGCCCTCTGGGGCTACATGCGACGTGCGATATCTCGTACCATCTGCTACCCACTCAGGTAACTGCCGGTCAAAGCTCGATCAGCGTGCGGATCTTCGCCAACCTGGATCAGGACGGCAATGTCGATGCCACCACGGCCGTCAACGGCGGCGCCGAACTAGCAGCCACCATCCAGTAATCGACGGCAAGGCCCACTCACTCGCTCACGCCTGATTCAGACGCCGCAGTACCATCTGCAGCACGCCGCCATGGCGGTAATACTCGACCTCCACCGCGCTGTCGATTCGCACCATCGCCTCGAACGTGCTTTCCTCGCCGTTCGCGCGTTGCACCCGTACCGTTACGCACTGACCCGGTCGCAGGGCGCCATGTACACCGGCGATGTGATACAGCTCGCTGCCATCTAGCGCCAGTGTCTCGCGTGTTTCGCCGGAGATGAATTGCAGGGGCAGGACGCCCATTGCCACCAGATTGCTCCGGTGGATACGCTCGTAACTTTCAGCTATGACTGCTTTAACGCCCAGCAGCATCGGCCCTTTGGCTGCCCAGTCGCGCGAGCTGCCCGAGCCGTATTCCTTTCCGGCCAGTATCAACAGGGGCACACCATCGGCGCGGTATCGCTCGGAAGCGTCGAAAATACGCGTCTCTTCGCCGTCCGGGAAGTGCGCCGTCCAATCGCCCTCCCGGCTCGGCGTTAACTCGTTACGGAGCCGAATATTGCCAAACGTACCTCGCATCATCACTTCGTGGTTGCCCCGGCGAGCGCCGTAGCTGTTGAAGTCGCGCCGCTCCACGCCGTGCTCGTTCAGGTACCGTGCTGCCGGGCTGTTCCAGGGAATCGATCCGGCCGGTGAGATGTGGTCAGTAGTAACCGAGTCGCCTACTTTGACCAGCACGCGGGCGCCGCTAATGTCCGTCGGGGGGATCGGTTCGGGGGCTAGGTCCTGGAAGAATGGAGGCTCGCGAACGTACGTTGAGTTTGGGTCCCACTGATACAGATTGCCCTCCGGCACCGGCAACAATCGCCAGGCGTCGTCTCCGCTGAAGACCTGAGCATATTGATGCGCAAACAGTTCGGGTTTGACCGCGTTGGTCACCGCTTCCTTGATCTCCTCCGGCGTCGGCCAGACCTCATAGAGGTAGACCGGCTGTCCATCGGGGTCCATGCCGAGCGGATCGGTGTTGAGGTTGATATCGACGGTGCCGGCCAGCGCATAGGCCACCACCAGCGGAGGTGAGGCCAGATAGCTGGCGCGTACCTCGGGATGGATACGCCCCTCGAAATTGCGATTACCACTCAGCACGGAAACCACCACCAGGTCGTTCTTCTGCACCGCTTCCGAAACCGGTTCGGCCAGCGGTCCACTATTGCCGATACAGGTCGTGCAACCGTAGCCCACCACATGGAAGCGAAGCGCTTCGAGATAGGGCAGCAGCCCTGCCTTCTCCAGATAATCGGTGACGACGCGGGAACCGGGCGCCATGCTGGTTTTTACCGAAGGAGCGATGCTCAATCCCCGCTCCACGGCTTTTTTGGCCAGCAGGCCGGCCCCCACCATCACCGATGGATTGGAGGTATTGGTGCAGCTGGTGATGGCGGCAATGACCACCGATCCGTGATCGACCTCGGTGCGCTGATTGCCCAGCTCGATCTCCACCGCCGTGCGCGGCGGGGCGACCGCGACGGCAGCGCCGCCGGAACTGTCGCCACTGCCGTTCGATGCGCCGGCGCTAAATGCTTGCGGGTATGCCGACCGGAAGTTTTCGCGCACTCCGGGCAACGAGACGCGATCCTGCGGGCGTCGCGGTCCAGCCACGCTGGGCTCGACGGTATCGAGGTCGAGTTCCAGCAACTCCGAGAAATCAGGGACCGGCGTGTCATCGGTTCGGAAGAGGCCCTGCTCTTTGGTGTAGCGCTCCACCAAATCGAGGTGCGCGGCGTCCCGGTTGGTCATACGCAGGTAGGTGAGCGTTTCACCGTCTACCGGGAAGAGGCCGGCCGTTGCTCCATACTCGGGCGACATGTTGGCCAGGGTGGCTCGATCCGCCACGCTCAACTGGCTGAGGCCGGCGCCACAATATTCGACAAACTTGCCCACGACCCCGTGTTTACGCAGCATCTGGGTCACCGTCAAAACCAGGTCGGTGGCAGTCGTTCCCTCCCGCAGACGTCCATCAAAGTGGACGCCGATCACAGTCGGCATCAACAGGAACATGTGCTGTCCCAGCAGCGCCGCCTCGGCCTCGATGCCGCCCACGCCCCAGCCCAACACGCCCAGGCCATTTACCATGGTGGTGTGCGAATCGGTACCCACCAGGGTGTCCGGCATCGCCACCACGGAACCGCGTATCTGTCGGGTGAATACGACCTTGGCCAGGTATTCGAGGTTCACCTGGTGGCAAATGCCGGTGCCCGGCGGCACCACACTGAACTGGTCAAACGCTTGCTGGGCCCAGCGCAGCAGCATGTATCGTTCGCGGTTTCGTTCGTATTCCAGTTCCACATTGCGCCCAAAGGCCAGCGTGGTGCCAAACATGTCGACCTGGACCGAGTGGTCGATAACCAGGTCCGCCGGAGAGAGGGGATTAATCTTCCGCGGATCACCACCCAGCCGGTCGATGGCGGCTCGCATGGCGGCCAGATCCACCACCGCCGGCACGCCCGTAAAGTCCTGCAGGAGCACGCGGGCGGGTAAAAAGGGGAATTCACCACGAACCTGCGAGCCGGGCGTCCACCGAGCCAGTTTGAGGACGTCCTCCGGTTTGGCTGCCCCTTGCGCGCTGAGCCGCAGCACGTTTTCCAGCAGAATCTTGACCGTCATTGGCATGCGGTCCAGATCGACACCCGCGTCCCGCGCCAACGCGGCAAGAGGATAATACGTGACTGTGCCCTGCCGGCTGGTCAAGGTTGCTGTTTCTACTGGGGCGTGCGGTGCATCGGCCATGCTCTCTCTCCTAACGCATACCGGCGCGGCGACGCCGGGGCTACTCGCCTTGCGGCGGTGGGGTGGTTAAATTCGCGGTGCACCGCCGTAAGAGGCACACCAATTGAGTCCGTTCTTCAGCGGAAAGGCCGGCCGCCATGACCAAGCCTCCCAGGCTGGATGAGCCGGGAGTTTGCAGCAGCAGTTGCTCCCCCCGTGAACTAATGGCAGCGATGCGACGCCGGCGGTCGAACTCGGCGGGGCACAGTTCGACCAACTGGCGGCGCGACAGACCATCCACCAAGCGCGACACCGAACTCTGTTCGAGCCCCATGCGGTCACAGAGCGCTCCCTGATCCAGGGGGCCGTCCTCGTAAAGCGTCAGCAGCACATCTCGCTGTGACAGCGTCAAGCCATAGTGACGCAATTCCTGCTCAACCGTCCGGCGCAATGATTGGTAGCAGCGCTTAAGCCAGTACGTCGGCTGCTGCTCAAGAAACTCCCGCCGCTCGGCGCCGGGGGGAAGTGGGCCGGAATAGTCCGCCAAGGAGCACCTCTACGCCATTATATGCACCTACATGTAAATGTGCAAGGGGGGTCCCCCTTGGTTGTTTTAGACACGGAAGTCGCGCATGCGAAACCGGTCTGCACCTCGGACGCACCATCACTTCCAGGCGCTCATAGGTGGACACGATGACGTCCATGGGACCGTGTGGGGAGGCCTCCGCTCCCGCGATGTCGTCAGCACGGCGCGGGCGTCGTCGGCCCCACCGTGGCGCAAATTGTTTGTTGCGTGGGTACCACCGGTCTGGGCGTAGCCCGATGATTCGCGCTGCTGGAACGGTGGCCGAGAGCGATAGCCAGGGCGATGGTCAGCACCGTGATGCCCACAATGAAGGCACGGGTCAGCTTGCGCTGGTTTCGCCAGTTCATGCCGCGCCTCCGCCCCGGTCTAGAACCTAGCCAATGACCCGATCCACCGCCATGATGGCAAACAGCAGGGCCAGGTATGAGTTCGAGAACCAGAACAGGCGATTGGCCCAGTGCTTGGAGTCTCCGCGCAACAGTCGATAGGCCAGATAGGCCATATACCCGCCCAGGCCAAGCGCCGCCGCCAGGTACAGATATCCCATCGTGCCACTGACAAACAGCAAGACGGTCACCACGATCAGCAGGAGCGTGTACAGGAAAATCTGCCGTCGCGTCTCATCTTCCCCTACCACCACGGGCAGCATCGGGATGCCCGCCCGCTCGTAGTCCCGCTGAATGAGCAGCGCCAACGCCCAAAAGTGCGGCGGGGTCCAGAAGAAGATGACCAGGAAGAGGAGGAACGCCGGGAGCCCGATCGTGTTGGTCACCGCGGCCCAGCCCACCAGAGCGGGCACGGCGCCCGCGGCGCCGCCGATCACGATGTTTTGGGGCGTGGTTCGCTTCAATAGGGCCGTGTAGATGAACACGTAAAACAGGATACCGCTCAAAGCCAGCGACGCCGCCAGCAGGTTCACAAACAGCACCATCTCGGTAAAGGATACGACCGCCAGAACCACCCCAAAGACCAGAGCATGCTGGGCCGATACTTTGCCGGCCGGGACTGCGCGTCGCATGGTGCGGCCCATCAGTTGGTCGATGTCGCGGTCGAGGTAGCAGTTGATGGCATTCGCACTGCCGGCGGATAGAAGACCGCCCAGGAGGGTGGCGAGCATCAAAAGTGGTGAGGGCATGCCGCGCGCCGCCATCACCATGGTAAGCGCCGTCACCGCCACCAACAAGGTGGTGACGTGCGGCTTCATGAGATTCAAGTATGCCCGGAAAACACCCGAGAGGTTTCCGGGAGCACGCGCCTCGAGCACTTGCATGCTCTCGGCAGAGGGCTCCACGATTCTGCTGATGGCTGAACTCACCTTTGTGATCGAGGAATAGTCGAGGGATTAGGGAGCGCCGGAGCCCTGTGCTGCCTGGACCGGCGCAGTTCCATTTTCGGTGCGCGTCTCCAGGTAGCTGACCAGCTCGTTCATCTCTTTGGGCGTAATGACGTTACCGTACTGCGGCATACCGCCGCCGCCGCGCGCAATGCGCCAGATTAACTGGCCCCGGTCGTACCGGTCGGCCACGTAGGTCAGGTTTGGCCCGCGCAGCCCGCCGACGTTACCGATCTGATGGCATGCAAGACACGCTTCCGCGTGCATGAGTCGGGCGCCCCGTTGCGCCGTAGGCGACAGGTGCTGGTAGGAGCTGGCGGTCAGGGACGGCACCGTCTTGCCGTTCACCCCCAGATTCGGCTTCCAGGGCTCCTGATACCCAAGGAATATCAGCACGATGGTCGAGAAGGCCGCGATCAGGACGGTGGCCACCGCCCAGGGACGCCGCGAGTAGTGTCTCTCCCCTTTGTTCGCCAGGGGGAAGAGGAACAGGACGCCAAACCCTATGGCTGGGGCCAGAATGATGACGTACGGGGTGCTGGCCGGAGGAACTAGCGCCAGGACCGCGAAGTACCAAATAAGGTACCAGTCCGGCTTGGGATTGGCCGGTGTTCTGGGGTCGGCCTTGGGCCCCAACGCCTCAGCCCCCAAAAAGACGGCAAGCGCTACCACGATGATACCGACCAGCAGCACGAACGCCGCATCCTTCCACATCCCACCTGGGAAAAATGGCTCGCTGTCCGTGTGCAAAATCTCCTGGTACTCCGCCCAGTACGTCTTTGGATCGACCGGCTTGCCCGGAATCGGCCACTCCGAAATGCCCTTGTAAATCACCAGGTAGAGATGAACCCCGATGAAGGTAAAGATACCGGCCGGAACCAGCCAGATGTGGATCGCGTAGACCCGCGTCAGGGTTTGCCCACTGATGGCCGGCCCGGCCAGCAAGAGCTGACCGACCCAGGTACCGATGAGTGGCGTCCGCGATGCCTGCTCGGCGCCTACCGAGATCGCCCAGTAGGCGTCCTGATTCCAGCGCAGCAGCTGCCCGGTGAAGGCCATGGTAAAGGTAAGGATCAGCAGCACCGCGCCGGTGAGCCAGTGCAGCTCGCGCGGAAACTTATACGATCCCGTCAGGAAATGGGCAGTCATGTGGACGAAGATCAGCAGCACCATGGCGGATGCGCCCCAATAGTGGAGCCCACGCAGAATGTTGCCCAGGAACTGATGATGTGAGATGTAATCGAGACTGGCGTAGGCGTGATCCGGCGACGGCACATAGGTAAAGGCCAGAAAAATGCCGGTGACCACCTGGAAGATGAAGGCGGTAAGCACGGCGCTGCCAAAGACGTACCACCAGTTGACACTGCGAGGGATAGCGTGCCCCGCGGTGGCCTTGAAGACCATGGCCAGGCCGAGACGCTCGTCGAGCCAGTGGTAGGTCCCCTCGCCGAACCTGATAAGTGCATTCACGCTGTTCTCCTACGTTACCAGCGGTTGAGCTTGAGTCTTGATCTCGAGGCGCGCATTCCGAATGCGCCACTCATAGTGAGCCAGCGGCAATGGCGCCGGCCCACCGGCGACCGTACCATCGCCGTAGAACACGCTGCCGTGACAGGGGCACAGGAAGATCCGGGGAGTCGGCAACCAATACACCGGGCAGCCAAGATGGGTGCAATACACCGAAAACACGGTGAACTGCTGGGCGGAACTGCGCTGCAGCCAGGCTGCGGTGTCCTGCGTCGTCCCCGCCCACTGCTGCGGCTCGCCCTGGTTGTACTGGAAGGTAACGTGCGTGGTGGTGCCGATCTTAAACGAGTCGACGGCTCCCACATCGCGCCAGACGTCGGGTTCCTTGTTGATCAACGGTGCGAGCGCGTATCCGATGATCGGGATACCGACCGCCAGGCTGGCCAAACCGCCGACCGCCCCCATGAAGAGAACCATAAAGGCCTCTCGGTTGATCAATTTTCTAGTGATGCTGAGGCTCATGCCGTAATTCCTGAATCCAGTTGACGATTCCTATTACCATGATGAACAGGCCGAGAAACGAGACCGGCCCCACTGTGACCAATCCCATGCCGCCCAGCGCTATGCCGGCCGCCGTCACGAATGGCCAGATCGACGGCGGGGGCAGATGTTCGCTTCCAGCGCCGTGCTCCGCACCGTGGGCTGGCTGCGTCTGACGCTCGGCCTCAGCCGTTACCGGATGGCTTCCGCCTTCTGTCTGCATCCTCTTACTCCTTGGCGTACTGCCCCGTTGGGTCTAGAACAGGGTCCGAAGGTAAACGATGGAAAAGATAAAGACCCACACGCCATCCACGAAGTGCCAGTAATACCCGACGCTTTTCACCGGCGTCTCATGGCCCGGTTTCCAGTCGCGCGAGAGCAACAGAATACTGGTGAGCGCAATCAGACCGACCAGGACGTGGAACCCATGGAATCCAGTCAGCGTAAAGAAGGACGTCCCGAACTCGCCAGGGCTGTGAATCGTGACGTTTTCCGAGTACAGTTTGGCGTATTCCGTCACCTGCCCGATCAGGAACGTCGCGCCCAGCACGATCGTGGCAACCAGGAGCGCGGTAAAGGCCCGCTTGTTTCCCTTGCTCAAGAACTTCTCTCCGTACACCATGGTTCCCGAGCTGGCAAAGAGCGCGATGCTGAACAGGAAGGTTCGCGGGA
>JAABUL010001054.1_pt1 | contig 54854 bp, 109 predicted proteins | sample 5559151 | NCBI WGS metagenome assembly JAABUL01 (sample SAMN10711876, study PRJNA513368) | rock metagenome | isolation source: Antarctica rocks | place: Antarctica: Victoria Land, Pudding Butte sud
AGCATGCTGGACACGTTGAAACGTCCACATGCCCTGACCCAGGCGCCCACGACGTCGCCGCAGCTGGAGGGGCGGTGGCGGCTGCTGTTCACCAGCAAGCCGGGCACCGCATCGCCCATCCAACGCAGCTTCACAGGCGTCGACGCCTTCAGCATCTTCCAGGTGCCGCTGTAGTCCGTCGTGTCAGAACGGCAGCAGCCTCCCATGCGACACAATACTGTACAGTGATGTCACATGCATACCTATAATCTGCATGGCTCTTCAGGTACTCCGAGTCCCACTCAAAGCATTACTCCAAGGCAACATCTGCACCAGTGGGTTCAGCATTGAATTTGATTGTCGCCCTTTTCTTGACAGGACATCACGCTCCGTGACGAGGGCCTGCCGATGATTGTCAATGTGGTGGAATTTGGCAGCGTCGGCCAGCTCCGAGTACGCATTGCACAGCCAATTGCGTTTGTTTTTGGGACAGACTTGACCACCGATATGGATCATGCCGTGCTTCACACAACCTCGCTGCAGCGGCTTCAAGGGTGCGGCCCTACATCAGCTGCAGAACGGGCGATCCTGGGGGTTCCACAGCCCTTTGCGCCGGGGCTACGCGCTCGAATGTCTGGAGATCTTCTAGTCAGGCTGCAGACTAAGACTCCGCAGCTGATCTGATTGCACAATTTGAGGCGGAGGCAAACACGGACAGCCGGCCGCTGGAGGGCTTCACGCCGCGCAAGGGCGCCGGGATTCCGCTTTTTGGGAAAAGCAGCACCTACCCGCCGCCGGGGCCGGTGAGTGAGTGTATGAGACCTGCAAACGATGGAGGGCTTTGGGCTTCGCAGTGTTGGTTGGGGTGAGCTGGAATGCGATCGCAAGTGGCGTCATCAAAGCTCTGCTCTGCGGATCTGACAGGCTGCCTTCACGATGTTTGCAGGATGTGCGCATCGATTTCCTGTTTTCCAAGGGCAGCTTCGACTTCAACCTCCTGCCCTTCACGATTCCATACCCAGTGCCTTTCAAGGCACTGGGCGATGAGACCAAGGTGGGCAGCGCTTCCTTTCCGACCCTTGCCCGAGCCTGCCGCTGATGTGCATGGTGCATGGCATCCCGGCAATGTCAAAGCCTGAATGCAGCAAAGTTTCCTCAGGCGCAGACAGGTGGCACAATGCATGCATGTCGCTCCCAGTGCGTACCCACGACAGAGTGGTGTCCACACATAGGTGGCCACACCCTCTTGACCTGGCATAGACAAACCACTTGCAGGGCTTCATTGATGTGACCTACATGGCCGCCCAGCCGGACGGCATCCGCTTGAGTCGCGGCAACAAGGCGCGCGTCATGCATGCCTGCCTCTGAAGCCACCGCTCAGTCGGCTTCCTGATTTGCTCATCGACCATGCATCTGTGACTAGTGCAGAGGCGCCTTTGTGTCATTCCTGGTCTTTAGGTTGGTGGCACAGAGGGCGTGGGATATGCCAGGGACTATGAGCTTATTTCGTATCGTGTGCCGCAGGGCACGCTGTTCGTGCTGCAGAAAGAGGGTTCCGTGCTGGACCCCGGCGATATCAAGCGCCGCTCCCGCGCCAAGAAGGCGGCAGCAGACCGCGAGCCAGCAGCCCCGGATACACTCAGGGCGGCAGCTGACCCCTCAGCAGCCAGTACAGCCGCAGCCAGGCCTGCGGCAGAGGCGCTCTCAGCAGCCAGCCCAGTTGCGGCCCGCACGCCGGCGGACGGAGCGCGGCAGGGCAGCGCAGCGACAGCGGCAGGCGATTCGGCTGCCGGAAGCTGGCAGCAGGCCTGGCAGATCTGACGCGAGCAGTTCATGTTACAGCAGCGGAAGCAAGCGGCAGCGGCAGCAATAACGTGTCAGCACGGAACGACGCAATGTACGCAATGTACCAGGGATCCATGCATGATCGCCGCGTTCAGTTGATGCTCGCTGAACCGCAATAGACGGCAGCTATCAGAGTCGCACATTGGAAATTCTTCCCTTGTTTGCTTTTCGTAGTGGCAGTGCAGCCTCAATGGCTCAGGACACGGAGCACGAACAATTATACCGAGAGCGTGAATGGCGACATTTGCTCTTGAACCAACAAAGGAGTTGCGCAAAAAGATCATGCGACTCGCAAGGTTCCCATTCGGCACTCCACCACGTCTCCGCCTGAGTTCACAGCGATTGGCAAAACTTGCCCGGCAGAAACTTAAAACAGAACTGGTCTTGTGTTCAGCTTGTGTTCAGCTAAAGGCAGCAAGTTATTTTCCACCAAGGTCAGCTTCAGGGCAGGAGCTGTTCTGCCCAGAGGGTGGGCAGCAGCATGCATGATTGCTGGATTGATGACAGCAAATGATGTAAGTTGGATCGGCGGCACTCTTCTACTTCAAGTGCACACGTGGCAATGCAAAAGAGACAGCCTCAAGCAACAGGCGGTGATAGACATCCGAACAGCATCAAGCAACATGACAATGCAAATCTACACTACAACCAACAATTGCTCTAAGAAGTTACGCTAATCACGGTGTCATGCGCAGGAGCGTGCATGTTCACGGTGGCGCTGCTGCGAATCTAGGACGTACGGACCGCCGCACACAGGTCGTGCAGCCGCGAACATACCTATGAACCTGACAAGTCATGTCGAGCTCCGCGTATGAGCCAATCGCACCTGGCTGGCACCCATGCGTCCGTTCATTTCTAGGCCATTGCCGAACGCGCGTTCATTGGCAAAGAGGCCAGTGCCAAATCGTCACGGCTCCGGCCGTGCACATTTCTTTCTGCACAGCTTCAAGCTCCTTGCCGCCGGCGCTCTACATGGACTGTCGGCTGATCGGCTGCACTGCACTATGCGGCTGCAGCGGTCGACTAGTTGCTGATTCGTCTTCACGTGTTCAAGCGGGTTGAGCGGCGCCCAGCAGCTCGCCGGACAGCTGCTCCAGCGCAGGGACGATCTGCCGGAAGGAGGGCCGCTCCTTGGGGTCGTCCGCCATGCACTGCTGCGCCAGCGCCTGCGGCCAGGGTGCACATCGCCGATCAACCGCTGCTCGTCAGCACCTGCAGGCCCAGCTGTGGGCGGACTTGTACCAGCTGCACGTGAACGGGCTTGCCGAGAGTGCGCATGCGTCGCGGCATCATTTCTGTGCCGCGGAGCCAGGAAGGAGATGTAGCCCCGTCCTTGGGGCGCCGTGTGCAGCAGCGAGGCAGAGAAAAGACGGCGGACAACGGAAAGAAACACACTTCTGTAGCCCCGTCCTTGGGGTGCCTGCCGTTGAGCACAGCAGCGACGATGCCGCCATGCGACTTAACATCCTCCCACGACCGCCCCGCCAGCAGCTCCGCCAGCATGACGCCGAACGCAAACACATCTGCGCAAGTTCCAAGTTTGAACTGCTCCGCGACTCATCTAATTCATTGTGTCTGCTGCTGACGGCGCTGCCGTGCCAGTGTGCAGCTGCACTGCTTTACTTGGCGTTCAGCGTGGGGCAGGTTGTGAGGCGGCACGCTTCTAGCAGCAGTCTTGTGCATGCCAACGACATGGTACAGCATTGCTGATACAACACCCCGCGCTCGTACAAGCGGCAAATGGCAGCTGAGACACACCGGCGGCGGGGGAGAGGCGGCCCTCGCGGGTGAGCTCGGGGGCGGCATGCGTGATGCGGCCGCAGGTCTTGGTGGCAGCTGTCTTGCCGCCGTCCGTTTGTCGCGACAGCCCCAGGTCTGCCACCTGCGCCAGAGGCAAGACTTATTTAGACGACATTTAAACGACATACAAACACTACTGACAAATTAACACTGGCAGATCTCATGCCAAGCAGTAAATGACCCTCCCCCGGGCCGGCGCTTTCTCCCCTGCTGCAGCTCAGTCAGTCGTGCAAAGCCGGTCGTGTAAGCGAAATCGAGTGGCACTAGCACTGCCAGGGCGGACAGCATGTTTGCATTGTTCAGCTCCCTATACAGACAGCAGAACATTCAATCACCTTGCAGTTGATGCCGCTGTCGGAGCCGGGTGGCGGGTCCGCCAGCAGCACATTACACAGCGACAGGTCGCCGTGAATGATGTCGTGGCTGTGCAGGTGTCCGATTGCGGCAGCAACCTGCCGCGCCGCGGCCAGCACCGCCGCCAGGTCCGCTGCCGGCGCTGCCCCCGCGGTGGCCGCCGCCTTGGAGCTGAATAGCCCCTCCGCCAGGGCAGTCTGTGGTCAGGCACAGCCGGCATGAAGCTGTCGGCAGATAGACGTCTCGAAGTTCCGTCAGCAGACCTGTGCAACGTCTGCAGCTGAGGCAGGGCATGTTCGCAGTCAGTGTCACAGCAAGAGAGAACGGGGAGAAGAGAGAAAGCCGCGAAAACCCCAGAACTTTTGAAAAGCGGCGCACCTTGAGGTCGCCGCGGCTGCAGTATTCGCGCACCACCCAGGTCTCCACCTCCGCCTCCGGCTGCTGGTTCTCGTCCTCATCTTCTCGCTGGCATCGAGCCAGCACCTGCGCGCAGTCACACCTCCCCAGTTTACAAACACGGGTGAACACTTCTGCACTCAAACAAATCAAATGCATCACAATGGACCCTTGGCTCGTCCTCCTTTGGCGCCAAAGGCAAGCCTTCTTTGGCGCCAAATTCAACAGTTGGAAGGTGCTTCAGCTTTGGGCAAAGAGCACCCCAACAAACACATGAGTTGGTTTCGCTGCAAATGATCGTGTCATCCGTGCTGCAGCACCCACCTGCGCCCGCAGGATGCTGTCGTCGTCAAAGCTGGTGCGGCGGGCGGTGGCCGTGGCAAACGCACGCCCGTGTTGCGCCCCGGCGTCGATATCGCGGGCGCAGTCGAAGCTCGCCCGCTGCGGGGTGGCTGGCGCGGCACGGCCCTCGGCGACGCCGCCGCTCCGGCGGCCGGGGACGCCGGGCATGGAGGCAGACGCCAGCGGCGGCGGCGGCGCCGGCGGCGGCACCAGCACCGTGGTGTGCGCCAGCGTGCGCACGATGTGTGGGTGGTCCAGCTCGCGCGACTGCACCGCCTCCACACCGCGCCAGGGCTTGACGGAGGACGGCGGGCTCGCGCTGATGCAGCGGTCGCATACCTGCAAATGTATGGCTTAGGGTTTGGGGCTTCACTATGCTGTCGAGTAGTTTGTGTGTGGGGCTCCAGCTCTGGAACGAGCATGTGGCAAGGTCTCGCCCTGACTTTGGGAGTCAGGTTCGCCCCTCCAATCTCCAGTGCCTGAGCAAGGCAGTGAGCAGTGCTGAACATGCGAGTTTCTCTGCTGCATGGATGTGACACAACCCACGCTGTTGTGTGGCGTCGACAGCAACGCTGTGAGGATGTCAGGGAGAACACTAATGGGAGGAAAACCCTGCCTTGACGTCGACCGGGAACCCGTTCAGCTTGCCGAGAAAGGCGTTTCCACAGGAGCCGCTGCCCAAGTGCCGGCCCAGCTCCAGGCCCCGGATCGGCACGGGCGGCAGGGAGTCGCGGCCGCCCCCGCCGCCGCCCAGCGCCACCGCCCCCGCCGCGGCGTCCCGCCGGAAGGCGATGTACGCCATCGCCGCCTCTTCCGCGGGCTGCGCCGGCGCGAGCGGCGACCGGCGGCGCTGGCTGGGGCCGGCGGCGGCCGGGGGCGGCCGAGGCAGCTGCAGCGCCGCCGCCACAGGCACCTCATCGGCCATCACGGTGACGAAGAACATGAAGGCGGGCCGCGCCGCCAGGCCCGCAATGGCGAACGTGGACACCGCCGAGCGCGACGCCAGCTGCTGCCAGTCGTCCGACGAGGCGCTCTGTACCGGCCTGAACGAAGGAAATGTGCCGCGGCGCTCAGTGCAAGGTAAGTTGTCAGCTCATGCAATAGTGCAGCATTCTGGTCCTGCCGCTGGCTTGCAGAGAGTCAAGCCGGCCGGTGTGGACAGCCATCCAGCAGCCCCCGTGAGAGGTGTGTCCTTCAGCTCGGAGTTTCGTGCAGCAGGGGAGGTGATGGCGACTCGGGCTGGCGCCGCCACACCTGAACCGCAGGGCGAAGGTGCCGGCGGCCCGTTGCCCGTGCGGCACGACGCCGTGGATGAAGAACTCGCCGCGGTGGGCGGCCACCTCACAGATGGCGCGCCAGGAGGAACTGTTGCGGCTGCAGGGCGCCCGCAGCACGCTCCACAGCGGGTCCCGCAGCAGCACTGCCTGCCGCACCCCTGTCAGCTGCTAGGCGATGACAAAAAGGTTTTGTCAGAACTCTATGTGTGGCGGAAGGGTTCACAGGGGAGGTTTCAGAGGTGGAGACCTCAGCAGGCAGCCTGCGCAAAGGTACATGCAGGTCACGCAGTCCGCACCTTGCTTGCTTGCCGCCCAATGCAAACTGCCAGTCAGAGCAGATGTAGCATAGACAAGTGTGGCTCGCAGAGATGCAGTCCAGTGAATCGCAGGCAGCGCCTCTGCAGCAGGCACCGAGCAGAACCGCTCTCATTACTTACAGGTTTATTTCTCATCAGCAGGTGTGATTCCGCACCCGAGTGATGGCGCGGTCGCAGCAGAGGGCGCGCCACTCGCCGGGGTTTGCGCCCACCAGCATGACCGCCTCTGTCGGCATGGCCGTCTCCTGCTTTGCCAGCCTCAGCTTCACAACCCCATCATAAGGGAAACCCGCCGTCAGCTTCTGCGCAGCAGAGCACGTTTGAAGTTGTGAGCGACCTAATAGAGCAGATGCACAGCGTCGCTGTTGCAGCATTTCCCTTTCGTGGCAGAAACGCACGTTTGTCGAGATGCCAGGGCTGCAGATGTGTAGTGTGTCTAAGACCGACGTCTCATTTGGCAAAGTGAGATCCACAGTGTGCGACAGGCAAGAGCAGGCAGCCGCAGCAAATGCAGAAGTCACCCCGCAGGCCAGCGCCTCCGCAAAGGCGCCGTCGGTGCGGTTGATGATGCTGCGGGCGTCGGCAGAGTTTTCTCGCGTCTCTGACACAGTGCTGTTGTCTGAGCCGTGTCGGATGAAATCCCCAGCCGCATCTTCCGCTGCCGCCTCCGCTTCCAACACCGCCGCGACTTTGCCTGCGCATGAGGCATTTGCCACTGTCTGTGCGTGGCCCAGTAAACTTCTAGACCGTTTATTTGGGCACGCAGTGTCAGCTCCGTCAGGAAACGGCACTTGTGGACACGAACATCCGCTTGGAGACAGCGCTTTCTGACACAAGTCTTGTCTATCCTAACATCACATGCCGATCGACCACGTGATACATCTTAGTTGGGGCCTGTGGTTTGTGCGACATTGACGGAAGGCGCACCGCCAAGGCGGAGGAGAAGGTCCCTGTCGGCGCGCGAAAACTCGCGCTGCTGCCGGCTGGCAATCGCCAACCTTCCCAAAACGCGCCCACTTCCAGCATGGAGCAACAGCTCGTGCACAGTGGGCAGCAGCGGCGGAAGTGCTCCTGCGCCACACAGGCTGCTGCATTCAGACAATGCTTGCGCGGCGGTCGGCATGCAGCGTCATGCCGGCGGCGCCAGCACCTCACTGGCCCAGCAGCCGTTAACTGGACTCGAAGGATGTATACAATGTGTCTCGCATGCCCCAGTATGCAAGACCCGCTCCCGACTCTCACAGGCCTATGAGGCAGCGGCGTCTAAAGCAGGCACTGGTAAGCACAGCGGCGCGCACCTTGCCTGAGGCCCGCGGCGTCGCGCACAAAGCTGCGGTCCGGCGGGCCGACCAGCGTGAGCGCAATTAGGTCCGCGCCCAGCAGCCGGCCGACCAGGTCCAGCATGGTGGCCGCGTGGGCAGACACCTCGTTGGAGGCGCGAGAGTCGCTGCTGCAGCGGCTGAAGGCCTCGGGTTCTGCCACGAGCTGCTGCGGCTGCAGCAGCCGGCCGCCGACGCCGAGGCCGTCCTTGTGGCTGCGGAACGCCGCGAGGCTCGCCGTCTCCAGGTCCAGGTGGCCCAGCGGGGCGGCCGCCGCGTGGGAGGCTGCCACCGGCGCCGCAGACACGCTGATGCTGCGCGCCAGCGCCTGCGCTTTGTCCGGTACCACATGACTGCCCCACCGCTGCTGCGCCGCCTGCGGGGATGCGAGAGCCTTATGTTTCAGTAAGCGACGATCGTGCTGAGAATGGCCTACACATCCCTCGCAGAGATCTGTGATTGATCGAAGCAACAGGCGATGCGCATCAACGGCCATCAGGCCCGTAATCTGGCATGGCAGGGCATGGCGCATGACACAGAGAAGCAGAGTGATGCATATTGTCACTCGCCTGCCACTGTCTGAGACCTTTCGTCGTGTCTCGGAAATGGACCATGCGCTGCTGCTCTCTTGCGGCCGCCGCATCCATTGACGCCGCCGCCGCGCTCCCATCTTCGCGCTCGTCGGCGGGAAGCGAATGAACGTGCTGCTGCTCAAAGGGCGTCATATGTGTGAATTCTTCATTGTGTTGCAGCTTGAGTGCAGGCCTGCGGCCGTATCGCTCCCCAGGCTCGCCGGGCAGCTGTGTGCGGCATCGATGTCAAAACGGTAGCCATTGTCATCGGCCTTGCCGCCTGCCGCTGCGCCATCGCCCTTGACATTCTGCACGATCATGACACAATCTTGTGACTGACGAGCCGATGAAACAGTCGGCTTGGAGGTGAGCAGCTGATCCGGCACCTCTGTCTTGCATCGGCACTGCGGCCTTGTGTGCAGAAGGCGACACGATGCGCAACGACCCTACCAAGACACACGATACACCGAAATTCAGTTTCTTCCAATAGCGTCTTACCTTGGCCACAGATAAGCAGACTTCCATCCGTGTGACGGTGGAAGCGCGCTGATGACGCTGCTGACAGACGCCCGCTGGCAATCCGGATCCGTGACCCTTAGAAGGCCGGTCCCTATTGCAATCAGCACCCCGCTCTTGAAACAACTAATCAACGCGGGGCGTCCCGCAACGCGTGGGCTGCGCGACCAGCAGTACACGACCAGGACAGCCGACGAACGTTACTGGCCGCGTCTCTGGCGGGTGCACGCGTCAAAGACATGCAAAAGCCTGTGCTATGCCTCAAAGCATTTCACTCGAGTCCGTTATCGAGATTGTGCTGCACGACGAAAAATGTTTCTACCTGCTCGAAAAGTGTACCAGCAGCGGTGCATACGATCAATTACGAGGTTTCGAATCTAATGCGCCCTTTTGTTTGTGCCGATCGATCGATCATGCGGCGGCCGGTACATTTGCACCAAAAAGTTGAAGTCGATCCTAGGACGTTCTGCCTAAGAGCCAGAGAGCTGCTCATCCAAATACCTCAGCTCTTGACGCGCCATTGCGGCGCCCATCGCTATCACCCCGCCACGCAGCCATGATGCGTCGTCTGAACCCTCGCCTCCTGAGACCCTCCGGCCTGACTACCTAGAACAGCTGGATGGTGTATGCGTGAGCAGCAGTCAGTCGCGCATTACTGCAGCGCGGCGACGGCGTGCCGCAGCACCAGGTTGGGCACCAGCACCTTGCACGCCAGCTTGGCACCCGTCATGGGCGACGTGTCGTGCGTCTTGAGCCACTGCAGGATGGCCGCGCGCTCGTAGGTCATGCCGTCGGCGCACAGCACTGGGTCCGCCATCAGGTCCTGCAGCAGAGCAGGAACACAACGGGGTGATGCCAGAGTAGTGTCGACCTTGCAGAGGCCTGAACTGCTAGTGATGCGAAATGATGCAGAATAGCCGCGACCATGCCAGCGGTGTCTGCGCACCTGCGTGAGGGGGCAGTTCAGAATGTCCTTGTCTCCAAGGGTGAAACAGGGCGCCGGCGCCATGTGCGTCGCCCCTGGCAGTGGGCTCGGAGTGCCTCGCGGGCCGCTGGCTGCACAGCCAGGGCAGGAAGCCGCTTTGCCAAAGGCTGCGGCAACCGCAGCCACGTCTGCCTCTTCGTCAGAGTAAGGCGCCCCGCCGGCCTCACCGGTCAGCAGCATCTTCATCACGGCGTTCTGCAGGGTGCACATCCAGAGCGTATTTTCGAGAGGCATATTACTCATCACTCAGCCGACGTCCATCGATGACGGTGATGGTCGCAAGAAGGCTGGGTTTGCTCACTGCCACGCGTGGCTCATCCGCCTGCCAGTGAGTTTCGACACTTTCCGGACAAGGAAAGTGTCATCGTACAGCGCATTGATGCCGATGCCGTTGAACGAAAGCACATCACCTTGTGCTCGGAGCTGGCCAGGTGCTTGCTCCAGGGCTGCGCGATGGGCACCGTCCTGTTGCAGGCCTCGCAGAAGCGGCAGGGGCCACCCGCGACGGCGGCAGCGGCGCCGCCGCCAGAGGCGCGGCGGCCGTCTGCCGGCGGCGCCTGCTGCTGCGACGGCAGCCTAGATGAGTGGGGCGGCGAGTACGCCTGGCTGTGCACCGGCTGCATGGCGCGCTGGGAGGAGGCGGCCTGCTATGCATAGGCCGCGGCGGGAGCGGCGCTCGAGGGCGGCGGCGGCGGCGGCACCGGGCCCGCCAGCCAGGCAAGCTGGATTGAACACCAGGACAAGCAAGAGTCAACATGCCATTCCGAGAGGTGTTTCCTGTGCATGTGTATCGTGTGCAACAGTGGCACTGCCGTGAGATCATGCACAGCTGTTCTGACCTTCTTCTGTTCAATCGGTTGCAATAAAGGAGACGCACCCGGGTCTTGTGCTTCGCGGTGCGCATGGTCGTTGAGGTGCGCCGGGCCTGCAGAGGCGGACATGCGACCTTAGCAGGATGGGTGCGCAGGCCCGCCAGTTCCGACCGAGCCTTTGCGCATCGATGCTGTGCTGGGCACACAAGGCACAGCCGTGACACAGGCTGAGTCGAAGGGACAAGCACACGCAGCTTGATGATAATGCTGCCAGGGTTTATTACCCGGGCAGAAGATGCCGCAGGGGTTGCAGGTCGCCCGCCCTTTCTGCTGCTTGCAGGCTTTGGCGTGCGCCTGGCTCTGCAGGGCCAACACAGGGCAAATTGGTGGCGACTGGATGCTCATATACTCACTCTTTGTCAAGTCGCAGCGATGAATCGGCCCCGGCTCGTGAGAACCTGCTTGTTTGGTGCAGTCTGCAGTCAGGAAGCTTTCATTCTCAATACCTTGAAGTGGTGCCACGCATCGTGCTGGTTGCTCTGCCAGTCGCAGACGCGGCACTTGGTGACGTTGCCCGCCGCCATCTCAGCCAGCGACGCCGTCTGCGCCTTCTGCTGCTACACGGCGGCGCACCGCCAGCAGCGGACACTGCTGCAGAAGTGGTGCCGCCAGAGGCAGTGGCGCGAGGAGGGCGGCGCCGCCTGCGGAGCGCGCGGACTGCCGCCGGCGCCACCGGGCGCGAAGCCGCCGCTGAAAGCGCCGCCACAGCCGGCAAAGCCGTCGGCAGCGGCGCGAAGCCGCCGTTGGCGGCGCCGGCGAAGCCATTGGCGCAGGCGGCGGCCGCCGGCGCGTCGTCCCAGGGGTCCTCCCACGGCACAAACGCCTGCGCCGCAGGCCCGCTCGCCAGGAGCTGCTGCTGCTGCTGGCTCTGGGGGCTACCGCTGCTCGAGGCGCCTGCGTGGGGGCTGGTGGCGGCACTGTTGCCGCCTGACGCCGAGTGGCCGTTCCCCACCTGCAGGTGCCCGAGCAGGCCGCTGAACTCGTCGTCCTCCCAGGTGTTTGGCAGCGGCTCCGCGCTGCTGCCTGTGCCGTTCTCTGCCGGCGTGGCAGCAGCAGGCAGCGGCAGCTGCGCCAGCGGCGCAGTAGGCGCCAGCGCAGGCATGCCGGCGGCGGCCTGGCGGCCCGGCCAGGAGGGCGGCGCAGCGGCGCTGGGCGGCCAAGGGGGCGGCGGCGGCGGAGGCGGCGGCTCGCTGTGCTGGGAAGGCGCCGGCAGCGGGCGGCCGGCTGCGGCAGGCGCGGTGCCAGCAGACGGCAGGTCCTGCAGCGACCAGCCGGGCGGCGGGCGCTGCGGGTAGCGCTCTCGCCAGGCCGCCGCTGCCTCTGCGTGCTGCTTGCCCTTCACGTGCATCTGCAGGCGCCACAGAGGGTAGTCATGACGATTGCTGTTGCCCCCTGCTTGTTTTGCCTTCATACAGACAGCAGCAAATTGCCTGCAACCACCTGGCCATGGGCATCATGGCCTGTGTGCGTGTGGCCACAACATCGGATGCTCTGGGGCACGAAGCGGAAAACCCTTCAACATGCAGGGACTGCCTTAGAGGCTTGTACCTGGAGGTCCGGCTTGGAGGTGCACGTCGCCTCGCACAGGTGGCAGGTCCAGATGCCTGCATACATTCAGCCGCATTCTTGCAACCGGCACTGCAACATGCAAGTTAATGTGGCACTTCACAAACAGCTTGTATGCGCCTCGCCTTAGAAAATGACAATGTGCAAGCATTGATGACGCAACGCATCATGATGCACAGTACCCAGTCAAGCAGCAGTGCACCTGCGACTGGCGAGACAGGTGCGATGCGGCGCGGCGCCGCCGGCGCCTGCCGGTGGTCGTGCTGGAAGTGCATGCGCGCCGAGTGGCTTTTTCCCCCGGCTGTGCTGCTCCAGGGCTCTTGAGGTGATGACGCCACCACCTGAAGAGCAGCAGGATGCCACTTTGGTGGCTGACGCTGTGTTGAGCTGCAGATAGCAGGATTAAGACAGGCTCAGCCCAACAGGCTCAAGAAAAGCAGGCTTTCTCGAGCTGCATGCAGCATGTCGCGAGGGACATGGTCCAAAGAACGCACCCCGCAGGGCACGCACACGAGACGGCCGGCAGCGGAACAGGTGGAGGCATGCTGCAGCCCCTGCATGCATGCGCAAACACAAAGATGTGGCAGACGATTTGTCTGGTACCGTCGAATTCCACGTGCAGTCGCGCCAGCGTGGCTATGAATGCTGAAGACAGCACATGTATGACGAAGGATGCTGACATGCAGCAGCAGAGGAGGATAGCAAATGCAGCACATGTAGTCAGTTTGTAATGCGGCATGTGACGGGCAAGGAAGCATACTGGAGGAGCGCAATAGGTGGGTTCCTCCACTGCTGGGTGCATGCCACTGCAGCTGCGGTGCGCCTCCGACGGGCAGCAAGCATCATAATCCCTAAACGCTGCACCTTGAAGTGGGCGGCGACCTCGGCCGGCGGGCGGCGCCAGTTGCACACGCGGCACATGTGCACCACGACGGGCTCGGCAGCGGTGCCCGCAGGCAGGCTGCTGGGCAGCACGTCGCCGCCGCAGTCATGCATTGTCGGCGGCGCCAGCTGCTGCTGCTGGCGGGCATGCAGCGGCTGGTGTCGTGGAAGCATGAAAGTCAATAGCGGCTGAGCAGAAGCCAAGGACAAGCGAGCAGCCAGCTCGCGACTGCGCATCCGCGAGACCGGACAAATGCCCACCCTGAAGTGCTGCAGGGCGGCGATCTCGTCGCCGGTCCAGCGGCAGGTCTAGCAGTGCAGCACCCTGCCTCCTGGCTGGCTGCTGCCGGAGACACGGTTCCCTGCACGATGCCCGGTCGCTGGCCATCCAGGCGAAAGGGTCCGACTCGCTGCTGGCTGAGGCGGAGGGGCTGCCGGGAGGCAGCGCCGCTGCCTGCTCCGTGGTGCCGGAGGATGCGTCTGGCAGCCGGCTCGCCTTCTCGCGCAGATGTGGCTGAACGTCCAGCGCGATTGTTCCGTCCTGCATGCCCCCAAGTGGTTCTCGTGCAACTTGCTGGAAACACGGTTCTCGTGCAACTTGCTGGAAGACGCTGATGCCACGAAGAGCAAGCCAGACTGTGCTGCCGCAGGTTGCGCAGGTCACTTTGCTCTGCAGATGGCGAGGCATGGCTCATAGCTGCTGCAAGCGAGCAGCACACCTGGCAGACCGCCAGATCGCACGACAGGACAGGACCCGAGCCCTGAACTGTGGTGCGCAGGGTGTCGCTGGCGCCACCCTGCGGAGGAGCTGCCTCAGAGCCCGCCGCTTCAGGCCATGCTGCTTCTTGGACGCTCGTCATGGGCAAAGGCACCAGCGCCTGCAGCAGCAGATTCAACATCCACAACTAGGCTGATTTCCATCGCTGCAACGCCAAGGAGGATACGCCAGGTACAGAGAGGTGACCGAGTCGGACTACAACCAGCAGGCCATGCTGGGAGTGCTGGAGACGTACGCGGTGCTCAGGCGAGTTGCAAGCAGCGCCAACCAAGTCCAGTTGAGCCCAGAAGGACCACCTGAGACGGCAGAGAGGCAAGGGCAGCTGCACCTACTGTGCTTTCGCAGACGAACGTCCCGACAAAAGACCCCAACTGCGCTGGCAGCTTGCATCGATAATGTGCAGCGGCGGCAATGGTGAGACGCTGCTGCTCTCCTTCGTAAGGCAAGGCTGCGGCCTCGCCGTTGTTGCCGAGGCGGCGACTGAACAAATGTCGCCTTCGAGGGTGGCCCGTCGCTAGTGCACCTTGATGCTCGAGTCCCGGTGCGTCATTCCCCGCCAAAATTTCCGCCACCCCCACATGTTGGAGCTGAACAATGCCACATTCGAGCGTGCACAGCTCTCTTGCGAATCTGACAAACAGAAACTTCTTCTGGCGCTTTTAATTTTCCAAGATTCTCAGGTATGCATATGCCGCCTCAAGTCTTTAGGCTGTCGTTTGTGAACACTCACGACAGCGAGTTCTGTGTGGCGGGTCATCAGCATCGTCGTGTCATTCGAACGGATAATCATCATATACATGTTAGCCTGTGTCGGTGAAACACTCCCCTTGCTTCGAACCGGAGTCATCGTCGTCTGCCGCTCCGGAGGTCTTATCTGTGTTGCGGTCTGGCTATATATGCATGCAGCCGCGGCCCAAATCCTCAATGCCGCCGCCGCTGCAAAGCACGTCATCAGCTGCGGTTGCTGCCGTTACTGGTTTGCTTGCATCGGGTACCGCCTGCATGATTAGCAAGACGTCGTCAGGTTGTTCACTTCAACAGCCAGGCCCTGCAGATTTGGCTTGCGCATTGCCTTTTGGTGTTTGCCCACTACATGACTTTCTCCCAAAACAACCTCAATCACCTTCTTGTTCAGCGCCGCTGCAGGTGGCGCAGTCAACAGCCGCTATTCGGGCCGTTTGGAGCCGTGTCCGTCTCGTACAGCAGACTGCCGCTGATCATGCTGTAGCCCGCAGCCGCGCCGCCAAACGCGGCGGGTGGACACGCCGACGGACTGCCGTACTGCAGAGAGGAGGTGAGCTGCCGCTGCTGCTCCAGCTGCAGCAGGTACTGCTCGGGAGGCTGCGGTGCGCCCAGCGCCGCCTGCATCTGCTGCTGCGGCTCTAGCGTGAGGCTCTGCACTGGTTGCAGCCGCCTCCGCAGTCCCAACTGCTGCACATGCGAAAGGAATGTATTCTGCGCCGCGGCGGCCTGCGGCAGCGGGTAAGCGGCTGCTGACGGGCCACGGACCTGCGAGGGAAGCAGCGCCGCAGAGTGGTGGCTGGCGCCGTGTGACTGCGGCGCCGTTTGCGCCATGGCGCCTGTTGGCACCGCCGATGACAGTTTACACAGCGACTGCGCCACGCCGCCGCCTGCCAGCGCCTGCTCTGCGGATGCACCCCAGAGCAGCGGCTGTGTGTTCACTGGCTTCATGCCAGTCTCGGGCTGCGCACTGGCCGGCTGCTGTGCCCACGCCTCCGCCAGAAAGCCGCCTGCGGCTGCGCCTGCAAAGTGTGGCTCGCTCAACGACGAGCGCAGGCTGCTGTGCTTTGCCGCGCCGGGCGGCCTGGGCGCATCAAACGAGCGGCTCGGCGAAATTGCGGTAGGCGGCGTCGCGGCGCTGCGGGATGGGCTGCCTGGCAGCTGCGCTGCAAAGCTGCGGAAGGGCCAGGACATCACGGCGGCTTGTGGCGTCAGCGGGCTGGCTGGCTGGTGCCCTGGCGTCTGCGCGTGGCCAGCCGGCTGGTGCAGTAGTCGTGTCGCTTGCTGGAGCCGCCTCTGGGAGCCGGCGCCACAGTTGTGTCGAGGCGTCGTCGGCGTCTGCTGCTGGGCGGCACCGCTGCGTGCCAGCGTCGGCCCGCTCTTCAGCCATACCAGGCGGGCGGCGTGCGCGGCTGTCTGGTGGTGCAGCACGCCGTCTGCGCTGCACGCCACGATTCCGCAGGGCGAGCAGACGATCTGGCCCTGCCGCCTGGTCTCGCTGAGGCACGCCAGCATGTGGTCCTTCGCCTGCATAAGAAAATTCAATTGGTGCTGTTTGCATTGCTTACTGCAAGGCAGCTTGTTTAAGGGCATCTGAGGGTATGCATGCCTGCCATATTATGTATGGCTGACATTTGCAGGTGGACGTCAAATGATGTCGACATTTACTTGACGGTCATCAGACCCATCACCTTAAAGTGGTGAAAGGCCGCCTCTTCTGTCATGGTATCCTGACCGCACACGCGGCATGCCCACCGCCGATCCGCCTGCTCAGCAGCCGACATGTCGAGTGCGCTGCTGCTGTCGCTGCTGGCGAGCGCGACTTTGCCGGCAGCAGCTGCAGCATGCGGGCACTGCGCGGCACCAGATGCGGCTGCTGGCAGGCAGCTCAGGGCAGCGGCCTCAGCAAGACTGCCCGAATCAGGAGCGGGGTCGAGCCAGGGGTCGGCATCAGCACGCAGCGCCGCAAGCAGCGGCGGCGGCGGCGGCAGCGGCTGCTGCTGCTGCTGCTGCTGTGCGCCTTGGTCCGCTTCGACACCTCCTGCGGCAGAAATTGGCGCTGCGACGCTGCTGGGTGCTGCTGGCTCGGCAGCAGGGCTGACTGTGGCGTCTCCTCCGACGCTGCCGTTGGATGATAGCCCTGCCGTCGCGGCTGCCTCAGTTGCCGCTTCCAATGGCCGCTCCTCTGCCGCCAGCCTGTTGCCACGCTGGCTGGCCAGGGTTGCCGACATGCCTCTCGCGTGCCAGAAAGACTGGCGATGATGCTGGGCCGGCGCCCGCTGCGGCACAGGCTGCCGGCTCCGATGATGGCAGCCACATGCTACTGTGCTGGGAGTGCTGCTACTCGTGCCTGGCCAGCTGGCTGCTGGGCCGAAACTTGCTCTGCATCAGGGTCACCAGCACTCTGTCCTCAGCCCAGAAGGAAGGGAGTTGGCGGTGCAGCGGTGATGTCACCAACTGTGATTTTCACACCTAGGAATTCGCGATCGATGCTCATGGCACATTGTCACAATGTTATCTTAAGAGGCTTGATGTTATCTTAAGAGGCTTCAAGCTTGATGCAACTGCACCACAATAACCACCTTTCTGGCAAGAAGATTGAGCGTCAGCGCAGAATCATCGTCGTCAGGCACAGCACCATCTACGTACGCGTGCTGGCTGCTGGCTGCTGGCTGACATGGTGACGGCCCGAGCCTCGGATGTTGACGCGATCTTTGGCGTTTGCAATTGCTATGGGTGTCCATATTGCAGCCGACCACTCTGCTTCAGCACGGCTTCATCGACAGGATAACATTCTGTGTGTGGTGAATGGCATTCTGTGTGTGTGGTTTTACATGTGCCCTCGGGACGAAAAGCGCGACGGAATGTTCCAGCCCGGGCACAGCAGCTCCTCAACAGAGACGAAAAGCTCAAGCAACGAAAAGCTGACGCAAATTGCCGCATCTTTTGGATCGTCCGCCCTTTAATTACTACGCGGGCCGATTTCAAGGGGTCATCTTGTTCAGTACGACTCACTTTGCGTCAGTTCCGACTGTTCGTGACGGACTGCACCACTCGCCCAGCCTTGCCGAGCAGACACAGTCCAGGTCTGGACAAAAAAATACAAAAGCAAGTCACCACATCATGGTCCGCAGCGCTACGACGTCGAAGTGGGACAGGGATTCCTGTCTTTTGCTGTCAGGTTTACAATCTGGCTTAGCGGTATGGCAATATGCACATTGGGCACGCAAAAAAAACACGATAGGGGTCAACACACAGTCACATGGCTCATCGTTTGCGTACGTCCCAGTGACGTGGACGACCATGGGGGGTGATGCACTTGCGCCGCCGCCAATTGCTGCCAATCAGACCAGAGAAACCCGTCTGCAGCACTCAGAACAGCCCGCTGCAGCCTATCACCACTCGTCGTCCGAGTCAGCGGCTGCTGTCTGCCTGGAGTACTTTGGGGCTGATGTGGCGCGCCCTCTCCGGCTGCGCCGCCCGCCTGTTCAGCCAGTGAAATCATGTGAGCACTCGGGGAGATGTGTCGAATTTGGCGCAAAATGGATGATCATAAAGGACAGCACCTGATCTGATGGCAGGACGATGGCCCACCTGCGATGATGTTCGATGTGTCGACCTCGTCGCCCGACAGCCCCTTGACGATTTCGACATCCGAGGCCTGCGCAGCCGATATCAACAGCATGGGCAAGCTGCGGAGGGGACCATGTATTCAGGAAGCGAAACCCCAAACAACTTTTCATCATTGAGATGCAGAGCGCTGATGAGTGCTGCAATATGTCCAAGATAACTGAGCAGTCACCTCCTCATCGTCTCCGCCCTTCGAGGGCCCCGCCTTTGAAGCTGAAGCCTGCAAGTGAAGAAGAATTGCTATAGTCAGGCGACTGTCGTCTCAAGCGTCAAACACCCAAGCGCTACGCACCATGCAATCACAACAGCAAAAGGTTAACATCTCTACAAACACAAGATGAAGATATTGGCATCTCACCTTCTGCTTCTTTTGCGGCGGCTCCTTCACCTTTGTGTTGCTGCTGCTTTTCTTGCCGGAGCTGGCCTTTGGCTTTTCCTCCTGGCCAGACCACATGCACGCTGAAATTTTTGCGAGGCCGCTCACACCAGGTGATCTGCTGCTGCCGAGTGCCATGCCATTTTTCTGCAAGCTTTGCTCTTGAAAGGTGGCCTCCTGCAAGCAACTAGCGGCTTGCTGTCCAAAGCATCATGATCTTCAATCTCCCTCACCTCATCCTCCTCCTCGTCTTCGTCATCCTCCACGTCTCCATCCTCATCCTCATCTTCCTCCTCATCGTCTCCCTCCGAGTCCTCATCATCAGCCTCCTGCGCGCCGAGCGGCAGTCAGCGGCATGCGTGACGCGGATTGCCGCCTTTCGGCACCTCAGCTGCACAACAGATGCCCCACATATGCACGACCTGACTCCTGACTCTGCAAAGCAGCATTGGCATTGCTGTGGGGCAATTCGTCAATCCAGCAGTAGGTCACTCAGGCGGGACATGGCGCCGTCACCTCGTCATCCTCTGGCGCAGCCTCTGCGCTGGCTTTCTTGCCCTTAAGCCGGCTGAGCTGAGCCGCCTCTGAGTCTGTGAGCGTGCCGGCGGCGGACTTCTTGAGCAGGTCCGCCGCTGCGCCACACACGCACAATGCGCCGTCAGCAGCGGGACCCCCTGTACAAACGGCATTCACGGGTGGCTCCTTCCATATCAAGCGCACCTGACAGCTGTTCTTCGCCGTTTGCTGGCGCCATTGCGGCCTAAGAAGGCTTACGACAGCACGGTGCCGATCCAAGCACCGTTTGACAACGCACACTGCGTTTGCGGCGAGACTTGCTGAGCGTGCTGCAAGGAGCCTCGAAACTCGTTTGGAAGTAACTGCAAATGGGTTTGAGTGTCAGTCATGTGCCGCTTGCATGCTGAGAGATGTGCAATCAGCCGAATTGGCAGAGCTAATTCAACAGAAGCTGACCGAATTTCGATGCACGACTACCGCATTTTCATGCGCAGCAGCGCAGTGCATGCACGCCACGTTGATAGTGAAAGGGCCTCGCGACTGCATACCATCGACGGTGGCACGTCAAGAGGGCAACTTAGTCACACTTGGCAAGATGCGAGTGCAATAAGGCTAGTGCAGCAGAAACAGCCATAGCCGTTGCCAGCATGCCTCCCAAGCGGTCAGGCAAGCGCAGGGCCGCAAGGGCGCAGCAGGAGGAGCGGGTCCCGACGCCGGACCTCCAGATCAAGCTGCTCCGCAACATCGACTTCTCGGCACTGTTCACGGTGCAGAACCACTGACCACCGTCACATTTACATATGAGGCTGGACACAGCAAGTGTGATGCCAGGGGATGTGATCTGCATCTGATATACCAAGACGATTCCGTGCGCAGACGGACCATGCGCACTTTAAGGCGGGCCGCTATGCCCACGCCGCCGCGTTCCACCCGCAGCACGCCACCATCGCCGTGGTGAATGATTGTCCCTGCTGGCTCATCATCCTCGCTCTCGTCCTCGTGCAGTTTTGCATCACACACACCATGGACCCGCATGCCGTCCCCATTGCGCCCCCACTGTCGGCGAGTGCAGTCCCAATCGCATGCCTGCAGGGGACGCCCGGGGGGCTGGGCGAGTTCGACATTTCTTCTGGCTGCTGCCTGGCCACCGCAGAGCTGCGCAGCACGCCGGTCAGCCTGGCATACTCCATGGACGGACGCCTGCTGATAGCGCTGCTGCAGGTGCACAGGCTTTGGAAAGCGAGGATTTGTATCGTTCAGTTGTTTGACAGCAGACTTGTATGGTTGCCGGAACCAGCAGCGCTTGGGTCGAGCAGGCGCTGCAGCAGGCTTGGCAGCCGTGGCGCTGAGCTGCGCAGCTGCAACATTGCACAACACGCTCATGGCCAGCCGCGCATCTCTCGGCTTGATGCCCTCACACGTTCAATGCCTCTGCAGGACCGGTCGCTGGTGGCGTACGCCGGGCAGCTGTCGCAGCGGCAGGCGCTGCTGGCCGGTGCCGGGCGACACGAAAAGAAGCAGCAGGAGTACCACCTGGCTGTGTCTGCGGTGAGTTTTCAGGACACATGCTTGCAGACGCTCAGGATAGCCCGGCAATGCTGGCTGTTCAAGAGCTTGTGCCAGTTGAGCAGCGGGAGCGGCTGCGACTTCGTAGCTTCAACTACTTCAGGCGAGCCGATGTTGTCCCGTGCTTGCAGGGCTCGCGGCCGCTGATCTTCCTGTGCAAGCACCGCGCAGCGGGCGTGCGCATCGCGTACATCCCGGAGGGCGGCAAGCAGTCGGAGCTGAAGCAGGGCCTGCAGCTGCGCGCAGACCGCAAGGTCCCCATCGTCGGCCTAGCGGCCCACCCCTCCCGTGAGTTGCCGCTTCGAAATCTTCTGTTTTGTTCGTGAAGTGGAGATGCGGTGGTGCATTCATAATTCCTGCCATCGAGCCGTTGCAGCTGTGAACCGGCAGCGGCAGCAGTCTGTTCGAAACCCTGCAGACCAGAGGCGAGGAATTGCAGTGTGGATTCACAGTGCGCAATGCTGAAAGGTCCCGCCTTGCTGCATTGCGCAGGGGCGCAGCTGCTGGTGGCCTTTGCCGATGGCACGCTGTCGGGCTGCTCGGTCCTTGGGAAGACGCTCACCTCGGTGTGGAATGTTCCGCTAGGTGCGCGCTGCTTTCGAAAGCACAGATAGCATTTGTGGTTCTTGTGAGAGACGAGTAAAACTTCTGTCACCCAATGTGGCATTGACGGTCTCTTGCACAGCTTCAGAATATGACATATCCCCAAGGCTAGAAAGTGTGCAATTTGTTGCGATATTGCAGTGGAGCAGGACCCACTGGAGGGCAGCAAGCCGACGGGCATCAGCCGCGCGTTCATTCGCGCCGAGCCGCACCCCCTGATTAAGGGCGCCTGCCTGGTGGTGGCCTGCACCAGCTCTGGCTTTGTGACGGCCTGGGAGCTCACCGACACCAGGTGACAGAAGCAGAAAATGTCGCAGAGACTTTGCTGTGCAGATTGCTGATGTTCAATCCGAGTAGCGCGCCAGAGGTCACTATTGACCCGATTGCAGGCCTGTGGCGCATTCAGAGGACATTTTAGTGACAGACGTGTCAACCTGGTGTTCTTTGGTTACAGAGCCACACCTGCCAGCGCTGGCAGATTCAGGGTCATGGACGGGCACCTCATCATTGGTGTCGGCGTCATCCAGGTAAGCGGGCAGGCAACACTGCATTTTGTGACGGCACAGGTGCTGGTCATTTCATTGCAGCCCGAATTTGACCACGAGTGTGCATGATGGAATCTGAGTGGTGGAATGTTGTGATCAATCCTGTTGCTTTGTTGCAGGCGTCCGCATGCATTATGGTGTTTGCCAAGGACACCCGTGGCTCAATCAAGACGTACGCGCACCGCCTGGTCAATGACCAGGCCGGCTCCAGCCTGTCGACCCTGCTCGTGCAGCCCGAGAACCTGCAGGTGCGGCTGCCTGTCAAGCGGCAGGTTTGGCCGACTGCAGCACATAACAGCACATGCGTGTGCCCCTTCTGAGTGAGATGCTGCTCTGGGGAACTGGCGAGGCGACGCTCATTACCCATAGAAATTTGAAGTCCCAGCCTTGCCGCTTCCGATCAAGTGACAACGGCATGCTAGGAACTTGGAAAGGTGGTCCTCTGATCCTGCAACAGGACACATTCGGTGCGGAGTTCAAGGCGCTCCGGGCGGCGGACGCACCGGAGGATGGCGAGCCGGGCGCGGCGGCGACGGAGCAGCCGGAGCAGCTGGAGCGCAAGACGGAACACGGTTTCTGGACCGCCACGCCCATTTGGAGCACCGACAGCGCTGCGACGGGTGCGCGGGTTTAGTTGCTGCGACATTGGGCGGCGGCTGCCGCGGGGGCAGCACGACCGCATGGGTCAGTGCATGCCAGGGCCTGGTGGTGCCTTCCAGCTTGGCTAGACACTCATGCTAGACAGTCGCGATGTCAGGCTCGTGGCAAGCAGCAAGCAGAGCATTAAACGCCATCGAACGTTCTTTTCGAGCATTCTCGACTGCGTCTCTGCAGTGCGGCGGGGCGCGGAGGTGGGCCGCGTGCTGCTGCACCCCGGCGCGGCGCTCGCGGCGCTGCAGTGGGCGCCGGCGCCCGGCTTTGCCCCTGGCGGAGCCGACGGCAAGGGCGCAGCAGCCTCCCGCGGCGGCGCGTCGTCCGATTCCCTGTCCGCGGCGGACGCGCTGGCGGCCAAGCAGCTGCTGCGCGCGACGCTGTTGGGCGTAGGGGAGACGGTGCACGCTGCGCCGGCCGCGGTCGCGCCGCACGCGCCGCTGCACACCAGCCTCGCGTTCTGGGCGCTGCAGCCCGGCAGGTGCGGCCGCTGTGCTTCTCTTGTACTCAGCATTGCGTTGCTCAGATGGCACAGCGCGGGCCTGTCGCTGCCGGCTGCTGTGACGGAACTGCATTGCCGTGCGGCTGTTTCGCTGCCTGCATCTGACTCCGCTGCCTGCATCTGACGCTGCCTCTGCCCCATCGTATGTCTGACGATTAAGGCCTGGGCGCCGCCGCCTGCGCGTTGCCGCCCCTGCTGACCATCACACATGTCTTATCGACGTGCAGCACCAGCCGCAAGCTCAGCTTCCCGCGGCATGCGTATCTGGTGGACGACGGTCACCTGGCGGCATACGCGCTGCGCTCGGGGCAGCTGTCGACGTACGCGCTCATCCCGCCGCGCTCTGCGACTGGCGCGCTGCGCACGCCGCACCACCTGGTGCACTCGCCGGCGCGCGGCGCCTGGCTGCTGTTCTGCCGCACCGCCGCCGCCGACGGTGGGCTTTGTCGGCACATGCTCGTCTTGGGTGTCATCGTCGGCGCTGTGGCTTGCTGAGGTCGTCATCAATCCGTGCTCAAATACTGCAACACATGTGTCACATCTCTGTTCTAGGTAAAATGCTTCAGGACGTGCTCAGGCACAAGGCGAGTTGCGACTTGGCTTCGCGCAGTGGCCACCCTGATTCTCTTGGCTGTGCAGGTATCGGCGACGGCTGGGAGTTTGCGCGTCTGACGCAGCGCGGCGTGGAGCTGCCCGGCGACTCCGCCCCGTCCTTCCTGCCAGGTGAAACCATTCTCACACAGCCACACAACAAGGTGGTCCACACCACGTTCTGAGGCTGCATGACCGCGCTGGGCGCACGACATCGGCAACAGAGGAGTATTCGCTCTGGAAAGCTTTCAATTTGCCTATGCGACCCTCCCCGTCTTCGTCCGACAATACGACATTACCACACAGGCATCAGCGGCGCGTTCGTGGGGCCGGGCGACGAGCTGTTTGCGGTGCTGGCGCTGGACCGGGCAACGATAGAGGTGTACGAGACGGAGGCGGAGGAGCTGCCCAAGCGCCCCTCCGGCTCTGCCGTCGCCAAGCAGGGCGGCATCCTCGCCCTGTTCCCCGGCCCCAAGCTGCGCGCGCCGCCGTGAGTCGTTCTGTCTGTTGTGTCTGTTTCCAGGTCCTTGCTCGGGGGTCAGCCATGAAGGGACAAACTACTCCTGTTGGGAAGGACAGGCCGAGGAAGGACACCGGTTGCGCTGTTGCTGCTGCTCTGCACTTGTCAGACGTCTGGCTAATTGGCCGAGCGTCTCGTCATCGGACGTCACTGCTGTAGCGTCAAGCCGGGTGAGGACACGCTCATCGCCGCACTGGGTCATTGCGATTTAAATTTCCCTCCTGGGCAGGCTGGCGGACAAGGCGGCGGTGGCGCTGGAGGACCCCGATGCGGCGACAGGCACTGTTTGAACTCAGCATTGTGTCAAGATGATGTTTATTGATCTCATGATTTCATTTCGCTTCGGGGCAGGCTGGCGGACGAGGCGCTGGCGATGCTGGAGGAGCCCGACGCGGCGAGCGAGGGGCGCTGGCTGGCGTGGGCCACCGCGGGCAACGAGCTGTGCCTGGCGCACTTGCCGGCGCCGCAGCGCAAGGGCCGCGGCGGCCCCATCGCGGCGCTGCACTCCCTCAGCCTGCTGCCTGGCGAGCACGTCACCCAGGTGCGCTGCACTTGGCCTTTGCTGCCTGCTGGGGGCATGGCTCAGCTCGCGATTCGTCAGGGTGTCTACTCAATCGAAGTGAATCTTGCTGTCATTGCCAATGCCCCTACACATTTCAGCTGGGCCTCGAAGTATTCGATCGACTACGAAGCATGAGAGGCATTACCACAGGCAGATGCCGATGCTTTTTGCCGCCGATGCAGGTCGCGTGGCAGGCGCTGCGGGAGGACACGCCCGGCGACGCCGATGCGGTGCGCCACCCGCCGGCGGTGGGCGCGGTGCTGACCAGCCAGCGGCTGCTGATCGTGAGCCCGCAGCTGCGGGTGCTGGTCGCGGGCCCCCCCGCGCCCGGCATCACCTCCTGCCTGTGGCTGGGCCCTGCGCTCCTGTACGCCACCTCCGAGCACCAGGTGACCGCCCGGCACCTGGTCTGAAAGCAGCAGCTACAATGCAAGAACACAAAAGGACGCCATCCAAGATAAACAAGAGTTTCTCAAGATGCATGAGGCCTCAGTTGGCTGGCATCAGTTCGCACTGTTTAGCCCTACTGCTACACAGTGTCCCGACTTCACTGGTTGCACATGCAGGTGTGGCTGCTGCGATGGGACGGGCAGGCGGTGCAGGTGGCGGCCTACGGCGCGGGGCCGCGGGCGGCGCTGCTGGGCGCGCTGCCGGACCGGCTGCTGCTGGTGCGCTCGGCGCCCGGTGGGCGCGCGCAGATGGCGACGCGCGCTGTGTCGCTGCTGCCGCCGCTGCTGCAGGCGTGGGCGTCGCTGCCTGCCAGCGGTCTGCTGCCGGGTGGGTTAGTTTGCTGTGAGCTGCGTTGCACTGCATGCTGAGGATCCTGGCTGAGCCACCAGGCAGCTGCCTGACTGGTGGGCCCGACACGAGCATCTCATGGTTTGTACACGCTCGCCTGTCTTGCACACGCATGCACGTGTATCCATGCACAACAACTTCTCGGAGCAGTTGTTGACATTGGGGTGTGTGCGGCTGATGCAGACGGGCAGTGGCGGGCGCGCCTGGAGATCCGTCGTGCGCTGGAGACCTTCGACTCCGCCAGCGTGGACGCCGCCACCCTCGGCGCCCTGGTCGCCGGCGGCTACGCGGACCTGGCGGTGCGTAACAAAGACACCCCTGACTCTTTCAACGATCCTTGTGTGAATCTTCACAGATGTCGCTTTTGCTGTCCTCCGCTCGTCCTTGATGCCAACCCCATGCATCCACCCAAGTGCTGCAGCCCATCCTGCCACTGCTCACGCTCTTTCGCATACTCAGACCGTGGCCGTGCTGTTGCAATGATTTGCAGCTGTCGTCAGTCCACTGCCGCACCCTGCAAGCGTGAGGCCTTAGGTCGCTCACCTTGGGCTGTGATAGTAGACGTGTGCAGCACAGTGCCACCGGACTCAATACATGCATGATTGCTTGTCAGGGTTGCTCGACAGTTTCCTTTTGGAAAATCATAAAACAAAGGAGGCCAGTGGCGCCGGAGAGGGTTTGCAGCTTTTCAAAACAGCGCCGCCGGCCTCCTTTGTTCTTTCCCTTTTTCAAACGGTGCTCGACAGTTTCCTTTTGGACAATCATAAAACAAAGGAGGCCAGTGGCGCCGGAGAAGGTTTGCAGCTTTTCAAACCAGCGCCGCTGGCCTCCTTTGTTCTTTCCCTTTTTCAAACGGTGCTCGACGGTTTCCTCTTGAGAAATCATAGAACAAAGGAGGCCAGTGGCGCCGGAGAAGGTTTGCAGCTTTTCAAAGTAGCGCCGCTGGCCTCCTTTGTTCTTTCCCTTTTTCAAACGGTGCTCGACAGTTTCCTTTTGGAAAATCATAAAACAAAGGAGGCCAGTGGCGCCAAAAGACGGGTGGCGCCTAGACGTTTTCAGGAAATACAACAAAGGGCCTCCTACTCCATTTTCATAAACCATGCATTCATCACACAGGTGCAGCTGACGGGGCCCAACAGGGCGCTGCACCTGAGCGCGGCGGATACCGCGGCGTGCGCCGCCGCCGCTGGGCAGTGGAGCGCCGCGCTGGTCACGCTGCTCGCTGAGTACAAGCGCTCCATCTACTTCCCAGAGTGCGTCTCTGAAACCCCATCAGACCAGTCGCTAAGCCGAGCCTGAGCAGCATGCCAACATGCAGGCACTCACAAGGCTGCAGTGCTGCTGTGGCGCATGTTCGACGTCACGGTTTCCCAAAATCATGGGCCGAGCTGACGCTCTACAGCGTCATGATCAGAATCTGACCATTACAACCTGACGTGTTGATGGACTTGCGCTTTTTCCTGCTTATGCAGCCCGCCGCCAAAGGGATCGGCGCTGTACCAGCGCCTCATCGTGCTGGGGCGCGGCGCCATGGCCTACGGCAAGTTCAGCGTCGCGCGCGAGTGCTTCGAGACCGCAGGCGCGTGCCCTGCTGTCCACTGCAGTTGCTCGTTTGTCAGTGAAACCACAAGGACACCAATGCTTTTCATCGCGGCATGTACTCGGAAAAATCGTGTCCTCTGGGGAGGTGTCAGTTGCCGAGAGATAGCTATGGCGGTTGCACCGCTTTATCAAGGTCGCTTGTACTTAACGCATGTGTACTGAATGCGATTGTGCCTGCGCTCCCGACTGCAGGGCAGTGGGAGGAGGTGCTGCCGCTGTGCGCCTTCCAGGGCGACTTTGCGGCGCTGCGCAACTTCACCAATAAGGCGCCGCCCGGCAGCCAGGCTGCCCGCGACGGCCCCCTGGTGCGACTTTGACACTCGTCCCTACGGTCCACAAGAAAGCTTTCGATTGTTTGTGCGTCTTTGTGTGCTGCTTTAATTCTCATTGCCACTGCAGCAGGGTCTCGACACGATGTGCAACCTGCGGCGCCGTGCTTTTTCATCGTCCACTCAACATGTGCCAAGTGCAAGCAGCCACGTGAGTATGAATTGACATCCTTGATTACTTCTGCAGGTGGACAAGCTGCGGTGGCTGCTGGAGGCGCGCTTCGCCCGCGCCTCCGCCATCGGCGCCCGCACGCTCACGGCGGACTGGTCCGTGTCCATGGGCGGCCTCATCGGTGCGCTTATTGGCTTCCTGACGCCCCCTGCCCCCTGTCATGCAGGACACTGCGTGCTAGCGTTTTGCTTAGCTGCCGTGAAATCGTCTGTATTCTCACGCGATCGCCTCGGAGGTGTCTTGGTGGTGTCTCTGAATGAAGCGTCTCCCAGTCTGGCTCAAGTACCCTGCAGGACTACTGCACAGGCTGCATCAGAATCCCGCCGTCTCCAAAGTGTCTCCGCGGCGTCTCTGGAATGTGTATCCAGAGGCTGTTCTAGCAGATTGGCAGCTAAACACCAGTATTGAACCAGCTGCAATATCCAACAGCTGTTGTCACGTCAACCAAGGGGCTACTGGGTTTCCGTTTGCGCGCAGGCGACGCGGGGGAGGCGGTGGCGCTGGCGCCGCCTGGCAGCTGCGTTGCGATGGAGGCGTCGGTGGGCGGGCTGCCCTCCGAGGCGCTCAGGGCCATCGACGACGTCGGGGCCATCGACCGCCTCGACGCCTCCTCCCTCGCCGTGCGTGTCTCGCTGTGCCTTTTCGCTCTGCAGAGCTGCATGCCTTCCGCTCTGCCTAGCTCTGCGCAAAGCTGGTCTCCCCGTCCTCAGCTGGCCTCGCGTTTACCGGGCTGGCTGGCAGGCTCTTCGCAGACAGCCCACTGCGACCGAAGCCTGCCGTGAATCCTCACGTGTTCAATGCAAGTACATTCTCTACACATGAATCGTCCGTTTACGCACAGGCGTACGTGGGCGGGGAGGTGACGGCGTCGGGGCGCACCGCGGTGCCGCTGCCGGAGGCGCAGGAGGAGGTGTTCGACCTGTCCGCCCTGGAGGCGCTCGCCAGCGGAGGTGACCACCCAGCAAAGCTCCAGCACATGCGCAGCTGCTGCTGGACACATGACTGCAGGGCGTCGGGACTGGGCGTCGATGCCCCTTGAAAGCCCAGCAGGCCCACTGCCCTGTCGGCAAAGGCTGACCCTCTGGTGATTCTCCCCCACTGTGGGCCTTGTTGATGTGGCTTCGCTGATGTGGCCCTGGTGACGGTTCTGAGGCTTCTCGGCGCCACCTGAGGAGGTGCCACTGTCGACTGACATGACAGGCGGCTCAGGGGTGGGCGCGTCCTCGGCGGGCGCGTGGAGCGACGAGGACGAGGCGGAGGGCAGCGTCCACTCCAGCAATCCTCTCGCGCCCTTCCAGCGCTCCCGCACCTACAAGTCCGACCGCGCCGACTCCATCGCCGAGTCCCTGGACCCCGACCCTACCAACGCGGTGCGTTTTGGCGAACCTGTTGCGGTTTGTGGATCTCCGATGTTCGAGTTTTGAGTGGCAGACGATCTTCTGAACGACGAGACAGCGCTTGCTTTCGGCCTCGTGACTGGTACCCTCGACCGTCATGCCTGTGGTTCTGTGAAATCACAAAAAGGCACCAGAAGTGCTGCAGCTTCGGACAGCGCCCCTGATGTCGCGGGTGTCCATGTCCACGACAGGCGTTCAATGCGCTCGCCGACGCGGCTGGCGCCGACGGCGGCCCGGCGCCGCTGCTGGACATGTCGGAGGAGACGCCGCGGACCGGCGGCGGCGCCAGGGCCGGCGGCGGCGCGGGGCCCTCACCGCTGCTGGACCTGGGAGACTTTGCAGCGCCGGCAGCGGCGGGCGCGCGCGGCTCCGTCACGCGCAGCTCCCCAAGCGCCAGCCAGGTGCGCTCGCCTTTGCATGAGATGCTGGCCGATGAGGGATTATCGTGTGCAGCATGTCATGGGTTTCGACCCTTCGTCAAGGAGGCTGCGTGCAAGCTTGTCAAGCAGCATGACTCTGCGCTGGTGCGCACAGCTGACCTAGTAGACCTTGCATGGCGCAGGCGTCCGCGCCATCGACCCGGCAGCCGCCGCGAGACCTGCTGGGCGGGCTGGACTCCCCGGACAGGGCCGGGACGGATGAGCAGGCGGCGGCACGCGCCCACTTCAAGGGCGACAAAGCGGACGACGGCTTCTACAGGTTGGCGCCTTTGTTGGTGCAGAAGCGATGTCCGTATCTGTGTATAGTTGCTGCTGCTTTTCGAGGATGAGGACTGGTGCAATTGTATCCACATCTGGCATCGACCAGAACCCGTGTTTGATGGTGGTTCTGCAACGCATACAGCAATCGTTTCTTGGTGTCTTTGTCGCAGCTCTGACGAGGAGGGAGGTGGCAGGGACGGTGCAGGCAGCACGGCCAGCGGCAGCACGACCGGACCCGCCAAGCGCAAGTTCGACATCCGCATCCGCGACAAGCAGGAGGTGCGGGCTCGGTGCCTACCTTGCCCTATGTCACACGCGCCTGCAAGCACACGCCTTTTCTCGACACCAGCACTTCGTCACGCAGTGGATAAGCTGCCGGGTGTCGGCACCCTGGTGCTGGCACCAACATGCAAATCCTCCAGAGTTATCAAATTCCCCAACTTGTGCACAGGTGGCGTCGGGCGACAACACGGAGGCGCTGCGCGCTGCCGTCGGCAGCCTGTCGCTGGCGCCGCCATCGCCAGCGTCCTCTGTCAGCAGCGCCGGCCCCACGCTGGGGGGCAGCGCGATGCGCTCCCGGCCGCAGCCCGCGCCCAGCCGCCTGGCGCCCAGCCTCGCGCAGGGCGCGTCCACAGCGGTGCGTGTGTTCCCAGCACACCTCCCCAGCGGAGTTCGACAGGCCTTGCTTGCCTTGCTTGCATCTGCAAGCGAGAGTGCATCGAGTCCATGCATGTCTTATCGACTGATACTGGCACTGTCATTGCGAGCTGGATGCGGAATGTTGTGACTACGATGTCATGACGAACTATGCCATGACGAACTACGATGCCATGCGGCACCATCGGCCGAATGCACCAGGTCGCCTTGCGGTTCCGGTGATCTCCATTGGCATGACTCCTTGCATTGAAAACCGCGGAAACCCTCGACACGCAGGCGAACGACCCCTTCGCCTCCAGCGCTCAGCTGACGCCGGTGCAGCTGGCGCCGCCGCAGCAGGCGCGGCCGCGGCCAGCGCCGCAGCCGGTGCGCGTGCCAACCGGCGCGCCGCCCACGCGCCCCGGCCCCCTGCCCGCTCTGTTCGGCGAGCCCATGGGTGAGAGCGCCCAAAGTCGTACATCACACACCAGTGTTCCCCACTGCTGCATTAAGTGCAACTCGTCTTCGGCAAGGCAAGCATCTGTTGACGGTCGCACTGCTCCGCCGCTGCAGAGGACGCGCCTCTGGTGCCGCTCACCTCGGGGCTGGCGCTGCCGGCGCCTTCGCGCCCCACTGCCGCAAATCCCATGGGCCCAGATGCGACGCCGAGTGCCGGGCCGCAACAGCCAGCGGCGGCCGCGGCATCCCAGCAGCAGCACCAGACGCAGCCCATCGGATCGCCGGCTGGCGACTACCACCAACAGGTGCCCTGGTTGCCCTCTCGATCGAGTCCAGCCCTGATACCCTGCCAGCTGCGGCAGCTCACGCGACTTCCGACTCCGGACAGCTGCACTGGATGGTGCTCTCTCCCTTCGTGCGCTTGCCAAGTTTGTCATGACAGCTGCTGGCAACATCGTGAAGGACGGCTTGTGTTTCCCGGCAGGGCGTCGCGCACATGGAGGCGGGCCGCTGGGACGCCGCCATCGGCTCGTTCACAAACGGGATGCGGGCGGCCGCCTTGCAGGGGCGGCCGACGGGGCAGGACGCACAGGCACGACTGTGCTGCCAATTCTGCCGTCTGCAGAAGTCCAGCATGTTGCGCACATGTCCTCCGGATGCGCCCGCTGCAATGCATCATCCCGGACAGGAGCTGGCCATGTTGGTGCCGGCGCAAACCGACATCAGCCCGCTACTGTTCTTAATGGTGTTTGCAGTGGCCTCATCTGGCATCGCTGGTATCGAGACGATCACTGCATCGATGCACTGACAGCCAGATGTGCGCATTTGCTGCAAGGGTATCTGGCAACGGTGCGGCTGGCGCAAGAGTCAACGGTGGTGGGCCAGGCGCCTCATCACAACACCAACCCCGACTGTTTCACCCACCCTTGACGGCCATCGTGTGCAACTTCTGTGCAGCACCTGGCGGCTGGTCTGGGAGTCAACGGCTGAGAGCGGGGCGCCTCATCACAACACAACCCCGACTGCGTTGCGTAGTCCCTGATGTGCTCTTACATGCAATGTCTATCTTGGCAGTATCAGGTGGCGGTGCAACTGGTGCGGGAGTTGGCCGGAAGCTTAACAGGCCATCATCATCATGTCTTGCTTGCACCAAGCAACTGACATCCACTTCCTGCACCATTCTGCGCAGTACCTGGCGGCGGTGCGGCTGGTGCGGGAGTCGACGACGGTGAGCCGGGTGCAGGGTGCGCGGCTGACGCGCTACTCCGCGGCGCTGCAGGGCCTGGCCGAGCGCCACCGCCTGGCGCTGGCGCAGTCCGCCGCCACTCGCAACATGGAGGTCCACAACTATGGGTGCGTGCTTCGCTTGCGGGCTTGTGTGTGTGCGATGCCAAGATTCTTTTTCAAGCACTTTCAGAGTAAGTGTATGTGTGTGCACTTGCTATCAGTGGAAAGGGCTATAGCGCGCGCCTTTGGAGGTTCCAGCACGAGCATGTCTTTCTCTTGTCTGAGCCCATTGATGACTGCTGGCCCAGCAGCAGTTTGATCACGTTTGGCCAGGTCGCAGGTACATGGCCAGGTCGCTGCAAGCGGGACCCTGACAAAAGCATGCTTGCGATTCTTGCACAGGTATGCAGTGCAGCAGCTGAGCTGGCTGGTGGAGAAATCGGCAGGCGTCTCTTCCGACTCGTACGTGAAGCAGCTGCAGCAGAAGATCCTGGAGTGCGACCGCAAGGGCCCCTCCAACGCCAGCATCCCCCTCGGTGAGCGCTGTTTTTGTTTCAGGGTTTGGGATGCGCGCCTCTTCAGTGTTGTGCAGTGGCCATTGCGCTTCCCTCTTCACAGCGCTTGTGAGAGTTTTTTTGGACCACCACCTCGCTTGATGCAGCGAAGTCTGCTGTGCGGGAACTTCTGCGCTCCCTATGCTGACGACGAAGCTGTGTTGCGCGCCTGCAGACGAAAACATGGGCGTGCTGCGCGTGCTTAGCACCGCCACCACGCCGGCAGAGGTGGACGCAATTCTGGAGCCGGTGCTGCGCTTTTAAGGCGGTACTGCGATCCGGATGCGGCCGCATTGCTCTCGCGGCGTTTGCAGCAGCTGCGGAAGGTTGAGGCGCGACGACTGTATTGACAGGCCTCCTGGCGCTCAACAAAATCCCGCAGTTGGGACAAGTGGACAAATTGAATGATGCCGACGTGCCTATGTGGTACAACTGAATGGTGGGGTGTTTAAACCCAATCGAGCCTGTTCAAGAAGCCCAGGCAGTCCACAATCTGGCCACTGCATATGCACAAGCAGCGGCGCCAATTGCCAGCCCCAGCTGCACCTTCCCGGGCACCAAGCGCGCATACGCCCTCGGCCAGTCCAGCCAGCCGACCGGGTAGCCCTTCACGATTGCGTTGTTGAAGGCGAACACTCGGCAATGCTCATGAACGGCCGCTTCCTGCTCATCGAGTGTCAGTGTGGCCGCCGCATCGTTGACGGCCTGCGTCCACTCCTTCCTCAGCCGGTTTGGGCTCTCCTGCAGGACCCCGGTGCACGAGGTTTCCTCGATATATGTGAGATCCTGGACCATCCAATCGGCAGCAGCGTGAAGCTGCTGGCCAATGAAGCTGCGGGGGACTGCTGGGCAGCGCGGCTGCAGAACCCACATGTCTCACCTCTGTGTCAAACGCAAAGACCCTTGTGCCGCGGTCCTCCGGCAGCTGCAGTGCCTTGCGCGCCATGCGCCTGCACACGGTGACAAAACAGCTGAAGGGACGCATCAGCAATACGAATGCAAATCGGTGTCTGCATCCCCAGAGGCGGCGCCTGTCCACTGAGAGTGCAGAGATTGAGAGGCCAGCCCACCTGATCATCTGCCCGCCCGCCAGGATTGCCGAGTGCTGCGTGTAGATGTGCGCCAGCAGCAGTGCTGGGTCCGTCTCTGCCACCGTTTGCAGGTGTTCCAGGTACAGGTCGACTGCTGGCGGCGCCACGCATGCTGTTTGCCACTGCGGTCTGCAACAAGTCATACATGGAAAACTGTCAGCGGCACGAAAGCCAGCAGGCGAGCTGGCGCATCAGCTCGGGTGCTCATGCTCAGTAGATACGCTACTGAAAGGCATGCCTCACCCCAAAAGGTATTCAGGCATGCCTCACCCCAATAGGTATTCCAGATCTGCCTCAAATACCGCCGTCCGGCTGATCCTCGGCATGAGCGCCGCCAGAGGCGCCAGTGCTGCAGAGCGCCAAGCAAGCCCCACAGTCAGCTTTCAACACACCCACGGTTCATCTGAGATTGCAACTCTGCCCAATACTATCGGGCAGGCAACCAACAGCTGAGAAGATTGATGAGGACCACACACCTGGCGTCGATTGGCACTCTGTGGTGCAGTGCGTCTCGAGCGCGCGGAATACATGATAGAAGTACCCCAAGGCGACGCCGTACCGTTCCTTGCCGGCCGTGAACGCAACCAGAAGCTTGGCGTTCACCTGCGCATCACATGCTACTTTATCCACCGTCCATACACTCGAAGGGCTCTTTCAGCCACGCTGCCGCAGGTATTCCGCCATGCCGGAATTCCAACATTGTTTCAGGACGGTGGTCTATTTCAAGTCAGTGAGTCTCACCAGAGCATCCGACACTCCGTGCACCTCGCGACTCGCCGCTCGCAGTCTGTCAGTGAATACCTGCTGCCCGTCATGCACAGCATCCGCCGCAGCGCCATGCGCCGCAGCGGCCATGCAGCAGGTGGCTGTTGGTGCGGGTGCGAGTTAATGAGGGGCACGGTGGATGCCACAATGCAAGTCTGGACGGAATTGCAATCGATGCAAGGCGCGCACGTCCAACTGCACCTGCTGGCAAAGCCACGTGACAGGGCTTGCCGTTCACACCAAGTCAAAACCTGCGTGGGTGTCCACTTTCATGCATTCAGAAAGTATTACAATCTGAAACAGCTAGCTCGTGCAGCCGGTCTCACGAGCGCTTCCCGTTGACAGAACTAGCCACTGAAAGATGTTGCTAGGCAGTGCACTGCTCGGCCCCAGCTCTGGCTGTGTGCTGAGGCCCCACAACCAGCCGCACGCACTCTGCAGACACGCGTTTAGTCATCAAACATGTCCGCCACCCCTCAGAAGGTGCGTGCTCGTTCATGGTTCAAATCCCCACCGGGCGCCACTTCTGGCCCTGCCAGCATGCTGACGCCACGTACTGTTCGCACCGCAGGTCCTGCAATGTGTCGGCCACGCCACAATACACTGGCGACGGTGGCGGGCTGAGGGACATGCCTGAGCGGCTGCCTGTGACGCCGCCGCCGCCAGAGGCGGACGCCGAAGACGTCAAATTTGATTGGCGCGCGGAAGTCACCAGCCTAGCAGAGTCGTTGAGGTGCATCACCATGCCACACCTGCACAACTAGCAGGATGCACCGCGATTGCCCCCTCCAACATGCTGGACACGTTGCTGCATACCCCTGTTCGGACTCACTCGGTTGACAGAGCGCATCACCCTGCAGCAATCCATCAATGTGGCAGACCCTGCCTTCTGGGAATCATGCTGCAGGGCCGGCTCCGAGGGGTCGGGGTCGGAAGCCGAGGAGGAGGCGGAGCTGGGCCCGGAGAAGGTCTTCCTGGTGGGCGTCGCGGTGAAGCAGCGGCAGAAGCGGTACGGCTACAGCATCGACGAGTCGCTGGAGGAGCTGGCGCGACTCGCCGAGACCGCCGGGCTGGAGGTAAAGATGGACAACTCCCAATGCGTTGAATGCAGTTGCTATCAATAGTCGCTGGAGGAGCTGGCGCGTTTGCGGAGACCGAGGGGCTGGAGGTCGGCGTTCAGAGCTTGCTCGAACTCAGCCCCCACTGGCGGCACCACAGCTGCCTCGTCTCTACGATGGGTCTCTGCTGTGCCAGCTGCAGCATTGAACGAAATCAGAGCCTCGAGCTCGCTCGCTGACTGAGACACACACTTCCACATTGACGTGTTCTCATACTTCGAGTTGGCTTCGTGTGAGTGGCCACCGTGAAGCTTCAACACGGTGTCTGATTCGCGATCACGCTGCCTGGTGCAGGTGGTGGGCTCCACGTACCAGAACCTGGAGGCGATCAGCCCGCGCAGCTACATCGGCAGCGGCAAGGTGCTGGAGATCATAGAGGCGGTGAAAGCCACCGGCGCCGTGACCGTCATCTTTGATGACGAGCTGTCGCCGGGGCAGCAGCGCACCCTGGAGAAGATGCTGGGCGGGGAGGTGCGACTTCTCAGGGCTTATGTGGTTCAGAATGTGTGTGCCGTTGGTTCGACATAGCTTCAACTTACACAGCTGTGCTTCACCCGGCATTCCTTAGTTCCTGTGGAGTCTTGTGGATGCATGCGCGGCCCCTGCTGTCCTGTGCGTCCTTGAAGTGTCTCGTACCTGGGAGGCAAACTCCCTTCCTCCTGTTGCAAACTTTTCGTGTTGCGCAGGTGCGCTTGTGCGATCGCACGGCGTTGATTCTGGACATCTTCGGTCAGCGCGCAGCCACACGAGAGGGGCAGCTCCAGGTGAAGAGACCCCTGTTTTTGCATTGCTGCAGCATTGCTTCTTGGAATCTCACACGCCTCGCTGGCCTCATGCAGTGCAGCTGTCTGCCGTCCTGTGGCTGTTCCAACGTGCTACCGCTACCGCTACCTTAGGTGGAGCTGGCAAAGAGCAGCTACCAGCTCCCGCGTCTGGTGAAGATGTGGAGCCATTTGGAGCGGCAGGCGGGTGGCCAGAGCAAGGGGTGAGCCGGCTGGATGATGCAACACATTGCGTGCCTCCCACCTACCGATTCAAGCTGATGCAGTGCATGCTGATTCACGTGCCCAGAGGCGCTAACCGTGCTGCATTTTGCGCCGCGTCGCAGTATGGGAGAGAAGCAGATCGAGATTGACAAGCGGATCCTGCGGAACCGCATGGCCTTCCTGCGGAAGGAGCTTGACGAGGTGATTGCTATTTTACGCTCTGGCATGCCACACGGGCTTCAAGCCTACCTTGGGGCTTGTCACGACCTAGTTCCTCCTGTGACTATGAGCTCGAATGTGCTAGTGCGTCACATGGCAGGTGAGGGCGCAGCGCAAGCAGCAGCGGACGCGCCGCGCGGAGGCCACCATCCCGACCATCGGCCTGTGCGGCTATACCAACAGCGGGTGCAGGAATCACAAACGCAGCATCTGGCAGTGCATTCAGGTCGAAATGAAGGAGCGGTTGTTGTGAAGTCAACTGTGCTTGTAGCTATCCTCAGCAGTCGGCATGACTTGAGTTTCACAACCAATCCTGAAAAAGTGTTTCTTTCGCGTTTCGCAGCAAATCGACGCTGTTGAACAGCCTGACGAGCTCAGACGCGGTGCTGGCGGAGGATGCGCTGTTTGCGACGTTGGACCCCACCACGCGCCGCATCGAGCTGCAGTCCGGCAAGCAGGCGCTGCTGACGGACACGGTGAGCATTGCCGGAACGGTCCTCCTCAGCTCGTTGACTGTCTCTCGCGTATGCAAGCAAGCGAAAGAATGCAAGTGCACAAAGATCCCTAATGGGTCTGCTCACCAGACGGTCCCTGTGTTCGAGAGCCCTGCCGGTCCCGCAATCCTGCTGCAGCACTTGAAATCCAGCACCGCAACAACGCCGTTGTTTTGTTCGTCGGGTTCCAGCCTTGTCTGTCAAATGCATGGCTTCCTTGACAACTTTCCATTCCTCCCCCGGCTGCAGGTGGGCTTCATCCAGAAGCTGCCGACGCAGCTGGTGGCGGCGTTCCGGGCCACCCTGGAGGAGCTGGGGGAGTCGTCGCTGCTGCTGCATGTGGTGGACGTCAGCTCCCCCAACGCCGCCGCGCAGACCGACACCGTCAACAGCATCCTCAAGGAGCTGAGCATCGAGCTGCCCACCGTCACCGTCTGGAACAAGGTCTGTTTGAATTCACACCAAACACAATGACAAAGACTTGTCGCAGACGGACACCGTCAACAGCATCCTGAACTGCCGAGCCACCATCTGGATCAAGGTGCAGCGGTGAAACAACCAGTGGCAACAGGACAACCTGTGCTGCATGTTGGCAGCCTCGGAGAAGCTCAGACACTATGGCCAATGGTCCTCGTGCTCGTGCAGAGTGCCGTGTGTAAATGTCCACGCTTCATGGGTTCTGCCGGGACCCAGTTGAGCCTGATGCAGTTGGATGGCAGACACATGTTCTTGCAGTCCTCTACTCCGGAGGCAGTGCAAAAATTAGCATACTCGCACAAACGCCTGATACGACAACCTGCTGTGCTCTCAACATCTGTTTATTGCAAGCGCAGGTGGACCTGTGCTCGGATCCGGAGCTGGTGCGGCGGGTGGCGGCGGGGCGGCCGTCGACAGTGTGCATCTCGGCGCTCACAGGCGACGGCCTGGACGAGCTGGCCTCGGCGCTGGAGCTGCAGCTGGCCAAGCAGATGACTCACCAGCGGGTGCTCATCCCATACGGCATGGGCGAGGTGAGACCCGACGGCGCAGCTGTTAAAGTTGCTTAGATGTGCATGATTGGTACTGATTGCGTGTCGACCGACATGCGTCCAGTCATTGGCACGACTCGCACCGCCGCACGACTGCGTCGCGTCTGTGGCTGCACACCCCGCAGCAACACTGCAAATTGGTCCAGAATTGCAGTGGGTGTCGGCCCATTTGGGCCGCTCTTGCCGGAAGATCTTGACAGGACATTCCTCTGATGGCCGACGCCTTGTTGTCCGCTGCAGCTGGTCAGCGAGCTGCACGAGTCGGCGGCCATCCTGCACGAGGAGTACTGCGAGACGGGCACGCTCATCACGGCCTTCATGCCGCACAGCATGGCGTCCAGGTTCCAGAGCATGAACCTGCTGGCGCCTGCGGAGAGCAGCGACGCAGAGGGGGAGCTGGTCGGTGTGTGAAGACTGTTTGAGGGTTTGACTGCCGCAAGGCGCTGTTGGGGAGTGACGTCCTGTAGCTGTTTCGTCGTGTGTCACTAATGTACGAGTACCACAGTTCATAGCACCGATTGTATTGCACTACCTATTCCGAGAAGAGTTGCTGTGTCGTTGTGAAGGGGAATTGCACTCGGAATAGACTACTGAAACCGGTCTGAGCATCATGCGAGTCTCGGGACCGAGGAAGGCTGCCACAGATGCAAGAGGCGGTCATAAAATGAGCATGTCGCCACCAGTGCCGGCCCATCTGACATGTGGCACCAGTCAGCTCCATAGCCCAACGTCTTTTGATGCTCGTACTCTTCTTCCAAAAATGCTTCGGTCGCTATTGTTGCATCTGGAAGCTTGAGCACTGCGAGCGGCAGCTTCATGTGTCAGCAAGCGCTCGCACCTGACAGCGTGCGATGTTGTCTGTGAGGCGACACGAGCCACAGTGCAGCTTGCTGCTGGACAACACCGACTCACCTGCAAAGCCGTTATGCATGCACGCAGCCAGCAGCAGCCGCGGGTCGCGTGGGTGCCACTTCAGACGCCACACGCCGCCACCCGTCGATACCTGCATCGTCACGAGGTCAACCCTGAAGGACGCCCTGCATTGCCAGGAAGGCATCAACCTGCAGGGCTGTTCGAGCTTTCGTTAGAGAATGGAGCGGCACACCTCACTGGTGCAGGTGGGCTTGTGCAGCATGCGCAGGTCCCACAGCCGCACGTGCTCGTCGTAGCTGCCGGTCACCAGCAGGTGCTCCACGGCAGTGCTGCTCTGCATGCAGCAGACGCCTGCGCCGTGTGCGCGCCTGTTGACGAACGCGGGGGCGTCCGGCGGCTGCCGCAGGTCCCACCCCTTCAGGCTGCTGTCGTCAGCCCCGGAAAACACCAGGTCCGCCTGTCACGCAGCAGCGCACAAGACGAATATGAGGGCTGCCTCGGTGTAAACGGTGAGAGCTGTAAAGCATCAATACTCGCAAGCATCAGAAGGTGTTGACAGTGAACATTCCAAAGTGGATCCTCACCTGCCAGCAGTCGGTGGCAATGCACCAGGCCTCCAGGTCATGACCGTGCCATGTTTGTTCCACCTCTATGCTCGCCTCGCCTGCCTTTGAGCGCATTTCAGCATATTCAGCGCGATGCATGTTTAGCGCACCAGCAATGCCTGAAATTAATGTGAACCATTGTGGCAGCTCACTCAGCTGGGGCATCTGTGGCTAACAACACAGAAGATGTGTCGCATCACCTGCAGCACCGCCAGCTGGCCTGTCGAGGTGCTGACCACAGCGCGCCCCGCATGGGCGGCATGCCGGGCCCAGTCCAGTGTCAGCACCATTCCGGCATCGACGTCCGCACGCGCAGTTTCCTGCCACCCATCTTGCGCCTCGCATGGCCGCACCAGCAGCACGCTGCCGTCTGCCAGCGCCAGCGCCAGCGTGGCAGCCCGCGTGTGTGGCGCCCACCGCATGTCGAAGATGCCGCTGCAGTCGAGCTGCGCACGCTGCTCGAGCTTCCAAGTGCCGGTGGCTGTGCCGGAGTCGGCTTCAAACAGGTAGAGCCTGCAGGCATGCACCAATGGTATGTGACCTCCAGGACGCAAGCATCAGATCCCAGCTACAGGCGGAGAATATGCAGCAATATGGTTTGGCTTGCTACTGAAGGTGGAGAGCGGCATGCACTCACCGGCCATTCCGCGTGCTGGTCGCTTCATCCAGTTCATACGTGCCAACTGCAAGCAGCTCCTGGTGGCATTCTGTGGGACACCACTCGGTGCTATCGGCGTTCAGGTCAAGTATCAGCTCGTGGTGCAAAATGGCCATGTCGGCATCAGGTGACAAAGTCGATCAGGCAGCCTTCGGCCAGCTCTAGGCTGGCCAGAAAGCTGATATATCACACCAGGTTGAACTGCGCGGGTTGCAATATGGTTTCCAGCATGCAATACGCCGGGCACTGTGCAATATGAGGCAGGTCAGTGTCGGAGCAGCTTCGAAACTAATGTGGTTTCGACTGAAGTGCATTCTCCATTCACCAGGCGCCTGCTGATTGCTGGCCGACACTCAACGCGTGGATCTTGCATCTGGTCCCTCGGTACGGGCTACAGTAGGCTGACCAGAAGATGCGCGAGTTGCCGGTGCAGCAGCCCGCAGCAGCAGAAAAGGTTGTGTGCCACGTGACTGGCAGCTTCACCTTCAACCCTCCGACAGGACGTGCGGCTCCTATGCGAATGCACTTTATAACCTCAATCTCCACCATCTCACAGTCATCCTGAAGCTTGCTGGACTGTCGCACTCCTGAGCGCGATCGGTGCGAGTTGGGGCCTAAGAGTCATACCTGCATGCATCCCCGGCTTCGACTGCTCTGTTGTATGACAGGCCCGTTATGACATGCCGTGTATTTCAAAATTTCAGCAATCCAATCAGCGCTCCAGAAGCGCAGCTGAGTGGTTATCAGAGGTGGCGAATTGACGTTTGAACCCCGTGCTTTCAGATATCTTGGAGACGGTGCTGAGGCCATGACCGAGCACGCGTGAAGCTTCCCTTGAGCATGGACGATTATCTGATCGATCAGAGGTGAGCCAGCTTTCCTGCTATAGCATGCAGGCACATCATGTGCCACCATGCGCAGGTGCTGAGCACAAGTGACCTGACCTGAGGCGCGCTGCCTGCAGGCCAAACGAGGCCAGTGCTCAACAACAACAGCGATCAGTAGCACGTTGTCTACGACATCTAAGACGAAGACAAGCTTTACGACAAAGATAAGGGAACGAGCGACGCTGTCAGCAACAAGGTACGCTGACGCTGGCGCCTGCTTGCCTTACGCTAGCACCGTTGGTCAGCATCGCCGTTGCATCCTCAACGAACTTGACCAGTGCCAGCATACGAGGACGCCACCGCGCAACAGCAAACGTGGCGACCCACCCCTCGCTGCAGGTAGTCACATCCCGCCGGGATGTCGCACAACCGGCGCCACGCGCACCCGCTGAGCGCCGGGCGGGACAACGACGCCGCCTGGGCGGAGATCCCCGACGAGCACAGCGACGCCGAGGAAGCGGAGGAGCAGCCGCCGCCGCACGAGACGTCGGATGATGAGGAGGAGCCGGATCAGGGCGAGGGCTGGGTGGAGAGCATCACCGGCCTGAAGGAGGGCGACGGCGCCACCCAGCTGCTCATCAACGGCGCCAAGAAGGCCGCCGTCTCCAAGGCGCCAGTCACTGATCCACCAATGCATCCCACGGCGGTTGCATTGGAGCTGAAGGCTGGGTCACCTGTTGTGCTGTGGGGCAGCTGGCGAGAGGTCGGGGATACAGGGCCGGGATGAATGTGCAGAGGGAGGGCCCTCTGCGGGTGCGTTGGCTGCTGTGGCATGCAGCACCGTAGAGCATGGCTCTGCTGTCATCTGAGTACAAAATTGCGGGCGTTGCTGGGCCGCAGGCAGAGGTGGCGGCGGTGGCGCGCACCCTGCAGCAGGCCGGCCTGCACGAGAACGGCGCCAGCGAATTTGACATGTGCTTGGAGCGCGCACTGCAGGAGCTCTCCACCGAGGTGCGCCTGTGCGGCGCTGCTGCGCCACCATGACGGCTCACAGCAGTGAGCCTGGTCTCCCGTGTTTAGAGCGACACCTTCCACGCGAGGGGCTGCATTGCTCCCCTGGAAAACTCAAAGTCTCATCATCCCGACACCTTGATCAAGGGTTTCAACTGACCAATGCAGGTGGTGTTGACGGGCGAGGCCATGGTGGAGGTGGGCGTGCCCGACGGCTGGGGCCCGGTGGGCCTGGACAAGGCGCAGATGGACCGGGTGGTGTTGGCGATGGAAAAGGGCATGCGGGCCGCGGGGTGCGACGTGGTGCTGCTCCGCCGGCGGCCGACGCAGCTGCACTCGCTCGACAGCGCAGGTGGGTCGAGGGTTTAGGGGTCAGCGTGAGCGCTCCGGCCCGGCGCAGCAGCGAACAGTCCTTGCAGGGACTTGGACAATCACCGCTTGGGGAGACTGAGGTTCCAGCCCAGCAAGCAAGCAAGCAAGCAAGGCGGCCAGGGGTCCTCATCTGGCGGCTGCTGGTTGCCAAAGTTGAGTATGTTGTGGCGGCGCTTTCACCAAAGCGGAGCAGCGAGCTGTACGATGCTGCCACCACACAAACGTCGAGGGAAATGGTGACTGATCCATTGGATTCTCCACGGCGCAGCGCTCTCCAGCGGCGGCCCGTACGAGGCGGCGGACGTGGCGGTGTGGCGCCGCAACGGCATCGCGCCGCCGCTCGAGGTGCGCGTTGCCATCATCGGCAACGTGGACAGCGGCAAGTCCACCCTCGTGGGCGTCATGACCCGCAGGTACGGGCAATCAATCGTAAACCTAGTCAAATCAATATCTTTTGGTTTAACGCCTATTGCAGGTGCGCCCGACCAGGCGCGGCAACGTCCTTTTGCATGTTTTCGGGCATACCTAACTTGTCTACTTGGTGCTGCTGCACTTGTGCTCGGCGGTGCTGCATCCGTGACAGAGATGACAGCCGTAATGGCTCATCCCTCTCCTCGACCTCTCCTCGACCTCAAGGGCAGCATGTTCTGAGCCCCGTCTCCGTCACACCTGCTGGCTATGCTCGAAAAGGCGTGCCGCCTTGCGACACTGACCTTTTTCCTCGCCGATGCACCAAACACCATGCAACACCCTACAAACCCCTAAACGTGCAGCGTGCTGGACGACGGGCGGGGGCTGGCGCGCTCGAAGGTGTTCAAGCACGAGCACGAGGGCGTCACCGGGCGCACCTCCTCCATCGGCCAGCACAATCTCTGCGTGAGTGCCCGGCTCTGGAAGGTCCCCTCCATTGCCTGATCCGATCATCATGCGTCGGCAAAAATTGTCCGCATCCGCAGCGGCAACGCGCCCTTGAGGCTGTCGATACGCTTGCTTGCCCTGGGTGCAAACTTCAAGATGTTGCCGGTCGCATATGTTTGGAGCCCTGTGATGTTGAACACTGCACTCCTAGCACTGACCTTGCTGTTGAATGCCGCGCGCAGCTGGGCAGCCGCGGGGAGATCCTGAACGACCCGCTGTTCCGCTCCAACTCGTCCGCTGACTACATCGCGCGCGCCTCCAAGGTAGCCTCCTGTTGTTGCCTTCCTGTTTGGTTCATTTTTCATGGCACATCTCACAAGGCATGGCAGGGCCGGCACGACAGTCCAGCGTCAGCTTTCAGGAAGCCTATAAATCCTCCAGGACAATTATCACATTACGGCATATACGAGTTTCACACCTGCAAGCATTGTGCAGGTCATCACCATGGTGGACCTGGCGGGACACGAGCGCTACTTCAAGACCACTGCCTATGGCCTGACTGGCCACCTGCCCGACTATGCCTGCCTCATCGTTGGCGCCAATGCCGGTGCGTCCCGCGCTGCTGCATTGCCATCGTGCTCGATTGTAGCCGTGCCTGCACCCAAAACCTTGTCTGGCTTGCTGTGGCCAGGTGCAGCCTGGCCACGCGCATTTGACGGATCAACAGTCCTCGCACTTGCAACGGCAGCCACCTCAAGTCTTGCCACTTCCTGCGCCAGGCGTGGTCGGCATGTGCAAGGAGCACCTGGGTGTTGCGCTCGCCCTGAAGGTCCCTGTGTTCTTCCTTGTCACCAAGGTGCGCACCGCCAGCACTCAAGGTGCAGGACCTACCCTGCTGCATACGTTCCCTGCTGTGTGGCCACACACAGTGACAGCATCTGCTGGCGCCTCAGCAAGCGGAGTGGCAGCCACTGCCCATATACCTGTCGGAACGCCTGTTGCACACCTCATGCAGGTGGACATCTGCCCGGAGCACGTGCTGAAACACACGCTGGAGTCGCTGCAGAGCATCCTGAAGAAGCCAGGTGCGCGAAGAGGCAGAACGGCACGACGATGTGGCTTCGCATTTCGTGCAGATGTCTCGACAATGCAGTGAGCTCCCGCCATAAGTGAGTGCGCCGCTATCATGCTGCCGTAGTGCTGCCGTAGTATAAGCTCGTGCCGGTTCGTTGTCCAGGCGTGAAGAAGCGGCCCTTCATGGTGCGCTCCCGCGACGACCTGCTGACGTGCGCCCGCCACATCCACTCCGACGCCCTCGCCCCCATCTTCCTCACCTCCTCCGTCACCGGTGCGTACACCTTGCATTTGTGCTTCTTGTGTCAAAGCCGCCGCATGCATTGCTGCGCGCCTGCAGCGCTGCTACGGCACCCGAGAGCTACTGGGTCCAGCTGCCACACCTTGAACAGAGGCTAGCGCATGGCACGGACTTGATGTTGCGGAAGCGCCTCTGCTGGAGTTTCACACATTTCTTATACCTCGACACAGGCGAGGGCCTGGAGCTGGTCCGCCTGTTCTACAGCCTGCTGCCGCAGCGCCAGCGCTGGCACGAGCGCTCAGGGGAGGCCACCCAGTTCCTCATCGACGAGACCTTTAGGTGCCCGCCGACTTCAAGGAATGCTTATGGTCAGGAAGCCGTCATGCAACTGCTGAAAGCTGGCCATCAGCAGCGGATGGGAGGAGAAGTGTTGTGTCGCGTCGCTTGGGCAGCGCTTTCTGCAACACAACTGTGAGGCTGGATTGCGGTGTGGCTTCAGCACTCTCCTTACTGGATTGATCATCCTTGGAACAGCGTGCCGGGCGTGGGCACGGTGGTGGCGGGCACCCTCAAGCACGGCACCATCAAACCTGGCGCAAACCTGATGCTGGGGCCGGACGTGGGGGACGGCTCCTTCAAGCTCACCAGCGTCAAGAGCATCCACTACAAGCGCCTGCCCGTCTCGCAGGCACGGGCAACGAGCTCCCTCGGATTGCTAAGAAAGCTCTGCGCGCCCAACCATGTCTGACCCTGACACTAAATTCGACCAGCTCCTTGACCATTGCACGCACTGCCTCCCTGCCAGCTGCGCAGCCGAGATTGCTGGGCGTGGCAGAGCTGGAGTGCATCTTGGCTCGTACAGCTGGTGGCAGGGCAGACGGTGTAGCTGGCGCGGAAGGAGTGCAGCACCCTCATCTCATGTGCTGTAGATACTGATCGGAACATGTGTTTGAATGAGCTTGTGGGCACGCAGGTGGTGGCGGGGCAGACGGCAGCGCTGGCGCTGAAGAAGGTCAAGCGCGCGGCGGTGCGCAAGGGCATGGTGCTCGTCGACGAGAAGCTCAAGCCCCAGGCTTCCTGGGAGTTCAACGCGGGTCCGCCCGCCACCCGCCATTGCGTGCCTGCTCCCAGCGCTGTCCTGACGCCTTGGTTCGCTGGGGTCCGCATGGCTGGGCTTCATATGTCGCCTGTGTACCTGCTCGCTTGCACAGGCTACAGTGTCGTGACTGGTGTTTGTCAACTGCACGCAGAGATCGCCATCCTAACCCACTCCACCACCATTCAGCCCCGCTACCAGGTGTGTTTGGACAGTCGTTGATCTGCCCCTTTATCTTGATCCTTGAAGCACGTGCAGGACGCGCCATACTGTGCCTATAAAGCCTCTGCAGACCTCACCTGCCAAACGCATGGCGAGTAAAAAAGATTTAGCGCAACGCTGAGCAGCGGTATGATTGCGGAGGGGCATCCAATGCGCTCGATCATGCACCAGGCACGTCACATTCACAACACATCTAATGACCCTACGTAAAACCCTGCTTAATTCCTCGCATCTGCTGCAGGCGGTCATCCACTGCGAGATCGTGCGGCAGGCGGCGCGGGTGGTGGCCATGGACCGGGAGCGGCTGCGCTCGGGCGACCGCGCCCACGTGCGCTTCCGCTTCCTGCAGCGCCCCGAGTACCTGACCCCAGGTACGCCCTCACAGAGGAGTTCCAACAACTGGATGCCTTTTCTCTTCTTACGACAGTTTCTTGTGGGCTGTCTGCCAGTCGGTGCTTGCCGCGAATCAGAAGGAGCCTCAGTTGCTCGAATGTTTTGCGAGTCGATCACCAGCATGGCAAACCGTGGCGGTGCAGCTTTCAAACGGACCTCGTGCTTTGCACTTTGTCAGGAAGCATGTTAGCCGCAGGTGGTGCTGGCTCATTAACTGTCTGTGTGCCATGCAGGGACGCGCTTTGTATTCCGAGAAGGCCGCACGAAGGGCATCGGCATGGTGGCCAGCTTTGACGACTGAGACTGCCGCCTGCGGCATGCTGTCGCTCGTGTGACAGTTGAATTGGCAATTGACGGGCGCCGGCATCTCCTCCGCAACTGTATGCTGAGGGCCACCGACCAAGTCGATGGAACAACTTAGGTATTGGATGCAGACCATTAGACGTTGAACACAATCCTGGTGAAACAATGGCGCATAGCAGCTCTCACGTGATCTGTCCCACAAAAGTGGTTTCGAAGTCTGTGTTGCTGAGCAGCCATATCAGTTTGCCCCCTCCCTCGAACTCGCGTCCCAGCAGCTGGGGCAGCTCGGTCTCCCAGCGGCTGCGGTCCCGCGAGCTGCCCCGCATCTTGAGCGTCAGCACCACCCAGGCGCCCGGCAGCAGGTGCCGCAGCAGCGGCCGCATCGCCTGCGCGGCAGAAAAGCGGTCTTGCTATACTGGTACGGCGTACAAAACGTGTAGTGACCTCGCCTGAGTGCATGGTAACCCCCACGAGGTGATTTCGTTTCAACTAGGTGAGAAATTAAGGGCATTGCCTTAGCGGCGTCGTTCGGGTGGCAGTTGACGTCGCTGCACAGGATGTGCGCCCGCCCGCCGTGCTGCCGCAGCTGCTCCTCCAGGGCGGCGCCCGCCGCCTGCGACATCGACCGAATGTGCACCTGCACACCCCACAAAAAAACTTCATTAATGGCTGACAATGGACCTTGGTGCTTCAGACGGCAGCGGTCATGGACTTGGATGAGTTTGAAAACCAGGGACGTGGCCTGCTCCGAGGAGTACTTGGAAACAGGCAAGGAGTAGTAATGATGCAGTGACAACTCACAACGCTGTTCAGCGCCTCCACTGCCGGGTCCAGGTCTGCGGGGTCGACCGCCAGCACCCGGTAGCCCTGGTGCGCGAGGAAGGCCGTCCAGCCGCCGGGCGCAGCGCCTGCACAAGCGCAAAACCGTCCGGGTCATTGCACAAAAGGGGTGTCCTGCCGAGAAGTCGGCAAGCTGCAACGATACGTGGATGTCTGTGGACGCTGAGCAAGCAGTGTGCACGCATTGGCTGCAGGAGGACGCACACAAGGTACTTTTGTAAGGTTTGGTAAGTGGCGCACCCAGGTCGATGGCGGCGCTGCCCGGCGGGGGGCTGCGTTGACCGAGCACCTGAAACACCTCCTCAATTTTGAGGAACGCCCGGCTGCAGCTGCAGCACAGCACGCGCACGATGTCTCCGTCAGCACCCCTGGCTGCACCGGCCAGCTGGCTCAGCAACGGTAAAACTGTATGTCTCCAGCTTTGTGCAGCTGTCTCGTTTGCGGTCGCCGCTCACCTGTCGTGCCAGAGGCCCAAGTCCGGCGGCAGTTTCCAGAAATGTGTCGCTGGTCGGAGGCTGTATAGGTACCGCAGCTGCGGCTGGTCGTCGAGTTCCACGACGTCCTGAATGTTATGGATGACGATTGATTTAGCATGCGACACTCTGGACTGCAGCATTGCCCAATGATGCAAATGTTGCAGCATTCAAATGAAGCTGAATGGGACAAAGAGCAACAGTGCAGAGTGCCCCACCAGCACGTACGAGAACTGCACGGGGTGCAGCTCGAATTCCGGTGGCAGGAGTTCCACCAACTGCTGCTCGAAGCTGCGAGGGCTGCACTGCAGCCGGATCGCGCCGGCCGGCGCACCGAGCTTCACCAGTGCCGCAATCAAATCCTCCTGCACCGTTCTGGCAAGCTTCAGTTCCAATTGTATCATGCACAGTACGCACATTAGGATCCAACGAGGTGATTTGCAGTGTTTCGAGTGGTGCCAGGCCAGCCGCACCTGCGATTCCGCCGGCGGCATGGCGGCGTCAAACATGTACAGCCGATGGACATATCGGAGGGCTATTGATCCTGTGAGCCACCTGAAAACTTCCTCTGGTGTTGCGGTCGCGTTTTCTATCTGGAATAGCCCCCTCCCGTGGTGGCGCCCAGAGGCGCGGCAGGAAAGGAGCTCCGACGCCTGCATGGCGCCGCGATGTTCACGCCCTTGTAACAACATTCGCAAAGCCAATGCAGATATGCAGTGGTGCATGGGAATCGTTGTTTTACCCGGTCACCGAAGCCCTCGGCGGGGAAGACACCACTCGTTGGGTCTCTGTAATAGTTCACCAGCCTGGCCGCCAGGGATTGACTACCCAGGTGCAGTATCAGGGTCTGCATCATCACGTTGTATGCTGCTTGGACAGTTTAGCTGCGATTCAGATATGCTCTAGATCTATTCATCAACGGAAACTGAGGGCATTGCTTCTCGATATGAAAGTGCTTATGGCCAGCGGCAATGGCAATGGTCTTTGGCTTTGGCGAGCGTTTGAAACAGCGTGTTCACGGAGGCACGAAGAAGACGAAAGCTACTGGTCACGGAGTCAATGCCTCAGTGTAGCGTGTAATGAGCAAAAGTGAAGGTCCGGCGACTCCCGGAATGGCCCTCACGGTCCGGGAGATGCATCTGGCGGCTGCAGCGGTGGCAGGTCAAGACGAGCGGATGGAGGCTCGACCGCGCCACCACTGGCAGCCGCGCCGCCTGCCAGGGCAACCAGGCTGGGGAGCTCTGTCCCTGTGGTGCAGCCCGCAACCCGGGCCGCGGTCACCACTACTGGCAGTGCGCCGTCGCCCAGCCGCTGATAGCTGCCTTGGCAGCCGAGATGCAGGAGCCATGGCCGCAGCAGCGGCGTCAGCAACGGCAACAGCCGCCGCTGCAGCCGCCGCTGCAGCAGCCGCCGCCGCCACAGCAGCAGCAGCAACGACAGCATCAACAGCAGCAATATGGTGAGCGCTCCCGCGGGGTCCGCCGCTGTTGCCGACACGCCCCTGCGTGGTAACAGGCACAGGTCACCAATGTGCTTGTGAGGTTACAGGGCTCGCCCCCCGTTGTGCGTGGTCTTGGGGCAGCCCACCCCTCCCACCGTTTCAAGGGACCACACACCCTCACCCACGTATGGTTGATTATGCCACAGTCGCTGGCTATGCTAGTCACAGCCTCGCGGCGGCGGCGGCGGCGCTAGTAGCTCCGCACACAGCCGCAGATCCTGCCGAGCAGCACTGCCCTTGACGCTTTTTCAGGCTCTTGCTCATCGTCAGCGTCATTGATCACTCACAGCGCTTGGCCAGCTAGGACCTTTGCTCGTAGGGCCTGGGGCCGCATATAGCGGCACCGCCGCTGGCCGCCAGGCTTCGCTTACAGCTATTCCGATTACCCCTATTGGTTGCTCATTGCACATGTCTGGGATGTGATGCTGATGTCTCGAGCATTGAGGCACCAGCAGTGGATGCACGTAGGATTAAACACAACCAAGTGTCAAATGCGGTATATAACAATCAATTTGGAAGACGGTCCTACGACGTGCACCAATGCTTAAGCGTCAAATTGCTCATCACTCTATCGCCCAGCACCACCTGCCTGACCACTGTCCAGACTGCTTACAATCGAACTCTGGACATTCTCAAGCCTCACAGGCCTACAAGCCTATGCGAGGACCTTGCCAAGCCATGCTTGAAACTCATCCAGCTCCCCAGGCCTCGCTTCATGCCCCATGCCGGCGTACTTTGCGAAGTTCACATTTGCGCCGGCCGCCCTCAGCTTCTCGTAGCTGGCCTGACCGTACTCGTACCGGACCTGCATGAGCATGGGGGAACGGTCCTCATCCGTGCTGCCACTTGCCTTGCGGGCTGCAAGCTGGAGATGCGAATGCGCCGCTGCCGTCAGCGGAGGTGTCAGGGAGTGTGAGGGAGGCCTGCAGCGCGCTCACCACTTGGTCCGCCGTGCCGTGCGCCATCCACAGCGGCGTGTCCTGGTTCTGCGCTGACAGCAGCTCCTCCTGCGGCAGCGTCAGCCAGGTGGACAGGCCTGCCACGCCGGCCAGCTTCAGCTGCGACCGCAGCAGCAGCAGCGCGACCGCGCCGCCCTGCGAGAACCCGGCCACCACCACCCTGGACGTAGCATGGCCATGACAATCAGTCCAATCCATCACATTTGGGCTGCCCTGTCTCTGTCTTGGGATACATGAACATCCGATGAGCATTGGCAGGCACGATGGCAAGCTGCGCACTGCTCGCGCAGGTGGCGCGCTGCGCAACGCCGCTGTCAAAGTGCTCGCGCACTTGTTGATGCCGCTGGACTGCTCCTCCTTGACTAGGTCCTCTATCAGCTGCGCGCTCTCCTTGAGGCCCGCAGCGTCTTCTCTCTGGTCAATCTTGTCTAGGCTGGTGATGTCAAACCAGCCGGCCATCTGCATCCCCATGTTGACGGTGATCGGCCGCTGCATGCACACACACGAGATTGCCTCAGCTCGGCAGCCATGGAAAGGAGCAGTCAGGCGCGCTTCATGGCCAGCATCTCAGCCTCGAAGCATGGGTATGTTTTCGATCACTGTACCTCAGCTGCTGTAGGGAAGACGAACTTCACGTTGGGCAGCTCTGGCGCAAACATCTGGGCGACGCCCGCCCACCTGCGGCGCCATGAGGATCGCTTGTGTGTAATTGTTCACAGTGTGGACACAGACCTGTGGGGAAGACTCGCTTGCAGGGCGTTTCGCTCACCCTGCTCCCGTGTCACCCAGCCCGTGCAGCATGATCACGGTGGCGTTGTGCGTGGCGCGCGGCGCAATGACGATCGGCTTCGCCATGGCCGAGACAGCGAGCGAGGATCGGCTCCTGAACGTGCGGTGTTGCAGCCTCTGTGCGACCTTAATCGGGCTGGCTGAGCACTGCTTGTTGACGAGGGCTGCCCCACGAGTGACGCTGAGTGCGCAGGATTTAAAAATGCACACGGAAAGGGGCATGAAGCGCAGGCGAGAGGATGCCATGCACTGTCGTCAATGATCGCAAACGTTATCACTGCCAGGTATGTGAGCCTTCTGCCCTGCTCTGTGGTGCGATCACTTTCATGTCGTACTGAGTGGGGACTCGCAACATGGAATGGCCCGGAAATGCAGAGCGTGACATGGCGTGCTGCGCGGTGCTGCGCCCTTCAAATTGCTACTTTTTTTGCCGTTGCATTGACTCACCCTGCTGCAAGTGAGCTCTTCCTCGTGCCTGTGATCCCGTGGTCGCTGGCGCTCCCCTCGCAGTAGCCAGATCGGTCAGCGTGCTGGGACACCCAGCATTGACAAGTTTTGCAGCGCTTCCCGAGCCTGCCAGTGCGGCGCTCTGCGCAGCTGTTAGCACAACTGCTCCAGAAGTGATTCCGAGCCCGCAGCCACCCAGAAGGCCAGCCTGCAATGGAGGCGGCCACTAGGCCAGCCGAGGAGGAGGCGCAGGCAGCTGGCGAGGAGGAGGAAGGCTTTGTGCAGGCAGTGAACGAGCCCGTGGAGCGCCTTGCGGTGGGTGTTGTCTAATGACGTCCAATGCGGCTCACGATGCAGGTTCATGCCAGCCTCAGTCTGCGAGCGTTCAATATGTATATTGCAAGATCGATGCCAGTGTGGGTGCGGCGCGGCAGTTGCCGGCTGGATACCGACGCAAGGCTCGAGCATTCCGCTTGGTGTCGCATTTAGGAGCTCGGCATCCCGGCGGCCGACATCAAGAAGCTGAAGGAGGCGTCGTTCCATGTCATCGAGGCGGTCGCGCACGCGTCCAAGCGCGAGCTGGTGCAGGTCAAGGGCCTCACCGAGGCCAAGGTCAACAAGATCAAGGAAGCAGGTGGGAGGACTCATGAGGGCTCACGGCAACTCGTCAGCGCATGGCGAAGCACATATCAAACTGCACAAGCGATGGATTTCAGCTCGTCACCGAATTCTAATAGCATACCAACTGCCGGGCGTGACGCTTGCTTGCTTGAACGGCTGCAGCGGGCAAGAACTGCTACATGGGCTTCGTGACCGCGACGGATATCGCGCTGCAGCGGCGAGACCTGCTGAAGATCACCACCGGCTGCAAGGACGTGGATGCCATCCTTGAGGGTGCGCTTCAACCCACCCTCTACAACTTGCTAGACATCTGAAGGCATTCGAATTGCACTCTGTCCAAATGCGACAAAGCCAGGCTTCTTGGTGTCTTGTATGCAAGGGCGACGCACTCAGCGACACGAGATGATCTGCCGCAGGCGGAATGGAGAGCGGCGCGATCACAGAGCTGTATGGCGAGTACCGCACGGGAAAGACGCAGATGTGTCACACGCTCGCAGTCACGTGTCAGGTAAGTGCGACATGCACGGTCTTGCACCTGCAACAGCGACCCTTTCAGACACACGAGTGCGCCTTTCATGTTTCACAGCATGACGGGCGCTGAGACGCTGCTGCGCCCTGTCATGCAGCTGCCGACCAGCATGGGCGGCGCAGAGGGCAAGGCCATGTTTATCGACACTGAGGGCACCTTCCGGCCGGAGCGGCTACAGCAGATCGCCGAGAGGTGCGCTTTCAGCAGCACATGTCTGCGGCACGTGCACATTGCGCCGCCCCTGGCATTGCAACCTGGGTGGCACGTCTGGAGGCAGGCCTCACCGGTGCCTCAAAGAGTTCCAGGCTGACATCTTGCACAGAGTTCAGTACTGCTTGGAACGGGGGCCCAAACCAGTCCACATCTGAAACGGGCCCCAACCAATCCACATCCAAAACACATTCGAGAGTCCCCCAGGGAGGTCTGACATTTACCTGTCACGCAGGTATGGCATGAATCCGGAAGATGTGCTGGACAATGTGGCGTACGCGCGCGCGCACAACACGGAGCAGCAGGGGGACCTGCTTCAGGCTGCCGCCAGCATGCTGGCGGAGTCCCGCTTCGCCCTCATCATCGTGGACAGCGCCACCGCGCTCTACCGCGTCGAGTACCTCGGCCGCGGCGAGCTCGCGGGCCGACAAAACATGCTCGGTGGGTTCCCTTGGTGCTGTTCTGCAAGCTGTGTCTCTGGGCGGGAGGAGGACAGCTGGTGTGATGGGGTGTGACATGAAGGCGGCGCTTGTGAGCAATCTCTGGGGCACTTTGACGACAGTGTGCGGAATCCGGGTCATGCACAATGTTTCGTGCTGATGTCGGCGCTGTCATCGCATGCAGGTCGCTTCCTGCGCGCCCTGGGGAAGCTCGCGGCGCAATTCGGTGTGGCAGTGGTCATCACGAACCAGGTGCGAGGCGTCAGAGTAGTTCCATACAGTGCACCTGCCATTCGCTATCGCTTGCTGTTCATCAAGCAGGGACACAAGTTTTTCGTCTGCGCTGCTCGGCCGTTTGAGCCTTGCCTGAACCGGTTCCAACCCTTCTCATTTCTTGCCTAATTCGCTGAACGCCAGGTGGTGGCCGCCAACCTGGACGGCGGGAGCATGTTTGCGGGGCCCTCGGTGAAGCCCATCGGCGGCAACATCATGGCGCACGCCACCACCACGCGGCTGTACCTGAAGAAGGGGCGCGGCGACAACCGCAACATGAAGGTCAAAAGCCTGGACACGCTCGTGCTTGGCGAATGACATGCAGTGCAACTACAACGTGTCATCTTCGGGCTGTCGATCGGCAACACTCGGTGGACGAGTGTCAGTGTGCAACGGGAAAAGCGGCAACGCATCATGGCCTTGGCGCTGCGCAGATCATGGCCTCGCCGTCGCTCGGCGAGCGGGACGCCAGCTTCAGCATCGGGCCGGACGGCATTTCAGGTGTGTGGAACTGACAGGAAGCCAGCTGAGCTGCTCGAGTTTTGGTTCTGATGACACCATGCTGAAGAGCAGACGGGATAGGTAACTTACAGGAGCACTGACCTGCTCTCCACTGGTTTCGACTCATTGCTGACGGGTTGTGATGCTCATGCAGATGCAACGGAGTAGCATGACGTCCTGGCACGGACGAGCGGAGCACTTTGTAGCGTGTAGCTGGTGTATGTATGTAGGCGTTTCGTGGAAACACTCACGTGATTACGCCTGTAAAAACATGAGTAAGGGTAATTATTGCTGTTTGCACCAGGCGCCCAGCGGCACAGCTAAATCTGGTCAGAGTATTCGAGGATAAAAAAAATAAATAAGAAATCATGCAATTTCTTAGGGTTTTAGGGGGAAATGTTAAAAGTTTCAAAATATCTTTGAAGGCATACAGACCAGTGTGGGCAGTGTAATTAATTCGTTATTAACAAAGGTTGTTATTAACATGTTATTAACAGATTCCAAACACAGGCCATGTTTGGAATTCGTTGTTATTAACACCCGCATGTGATTAATGCAT
>JAABUL010001055.1_pt1 | contig 54818 bp, 59 predicted proteins | sample 5559151 | NCBI WGS metagenome assembly JAABUL01 (sample SAMN10711876, study PRJNA513368) | rock metagenome | isolation source: Antarctica rocks | place: Antarctica: Victoria Land, Pudding Butte sud
CGCCTGAGCAAGGACTACGAGGAGCACCCCCCCAGCAGCGAGGCGATGATCCGCATCACCATGATTCAGGTCATGCTCAAGCGCCTGGAGCACGCTGCCTGACCTTTACACACAGGCTCTTAGAGAGGAAAGACATGATGGTGACCTACGCGCCGGCGCTGCGCGTCCTGTTCGTCGACGACGACCCGGACCACGCCGTGCTCATCACGCGGGCGATCAAGGAATCGGACAAAACGGCGGAAATACAGACGGCGAGCGATGGGACGGAGGCGCTGGCGCTACTGCGGTCGGCGGAGGACGCGCCCGACCTCGTGCTGCTCGACATCAATATGCCGGGGCTTTCGGGGCTCGACGTGTTGGCTCGGATCAAGGAGGACGCGGCGCTCAAGCGGCTCCCCGTAGTCATGCTTACCTCGTCAGAGTTGTCATCCGACATCGCGCGCGCTTACGAGCTCGGCGCGAGCGGCTATATTAGCAAGCCGAGCCTCATGCACGACTTACGCGCCGTGCTGGGTAACACGCTGCTCTACTGGTCGGCTATGAAGCGCGCGCCCCTACGGTCCGTGCAACCCGTGTGGGAAGGAAAAGACCTGTGATCCGGGACTCCGTCGTACTACTCGTCGAAGATAACAAAGACCAGGCGCAACGCATCGCGCGCGCCATGGAACATCTCGATCTGCCGCGTCCCATCCACGCGCCAAGCGGCGAGGCGGCCGTGCTGTGGGTGGGGGCGCACCCCTGCGACCTGTGCCTGCTTGACTACCATCTACCCGGCATCGACGGGCTGGAGACACTCGTGCGCATCCATCAGCGCAAGCCTGACCTCCCGGTCATTATGATGTCCAACGCGAAGTCCGAGGGCGTCGCCGTCGCCGCCTTCCGCGCCGGTGTCGCCGACTACATCCCTAAGAAGAGCGATTATATCGAGGCCGTGGCCCAACTCGTCCGGCAGCGCGTGCAAAACCTCCCTACCACGGAGGCGGGGATCGCGCCGTCGGCCGCCGGAGCGATCCCCGAAGAATTGCTCCGCCCCACGTACGAGAATCGCCTGCGCGTCATCGGGCGTCAGCTGGACCTCTACGAGTACCGCTCCGTCAACTTGATGGAGATCGGCGGCGGCTTCCTCGTCCGCGCCCTCCCGGCCGGCGCCAGCCGCGTGCCGGAGGCGCTGGAGTTCCCCGACCGCGACTTCGCGCAAGTTGTCGCCAACGCCTACGCGGCGCGCGGCAAAGGTGACACGCGGCGGCCGTCCTCCCCGCTCCTGCCGTCGGGGTACGAGGACTTCCTGCGCGCGCTCGGCCATCGCTTGGACCGGGGGTTGGCCGAAGCGGTCACCGTCACGGAATTGGAGGAGTTCGTCGTTGTTGGCGGCGTGGAATACGCCGACGGCGCGTTCGGCCCGTTCCAGCACATCATGCGGCCCGATGACATCGCCCTCCTCGTCGACGAAGCCTTCCAGCGCCGCGCCAAGAAGGGCCTGGGCTTCAAACGCATGTTTGGGTAGGTGACCAGGGATACACCTTTTGCATTCAAGGCTGCAATGGATTGATGTCACGCAGGTTGACCATCGCGTAGAGGCCACCGGCCAGCATCAGGAGACCCGTGGTCGTGAACACGGTGTCGATGGGGCCGAGCGCGAGGCCCAGCAGGGTCGCGTGGAAGCCGTGCAGCACGGTGCTGACGATGGCGCCCGCGGCCCCGCGCTTTACCGCGGCGCATCTGTGGTAGACTGAAAGGGTCGTGGGTTGCGTGCGATGAACACGGGCGCGGCACAATATCCACGTATCCTGGAGTCATCCAGGTAGTTCGGGTGGACACCCCGCGCGTAGCTCGCTACGGCGAGAAGCCCAAGGTTTTAGCCTTGGGAGTGTCACGATGACCAGTGTCGCGCATATGCGGAGTATGCGGGAGTAACTCAGTTGGTAGAGTGACTGCCTTCCAAGCAGTACGTCGCCGGTTCGAGTCCGGTCTCCCGCTCCATTTTTTGAATTGTCAAGATGTCGAACACTTCTTCGCCCTCTTCTTTCCCCAGGTCCACGCTGAGATCGACTGGGCGCGTGTCTATACCTTTCCTGGATAAGGGACTACAGCAGGTCGTGCGCGACGACGCCCTGCTGCAACTCATAGGGGAGTAGCGCCGCATGGCCGATACGATCAAGGCCACCTTGACGCCCGCGACCATAGACGCCCAGCCCGGCGTACCTGTCGACATCGTCGTCGCGATTCACAATACTGGCCCGACGGTTGAGCAGTATGATCTCGCGATCGAGGGCTTGCCGCGAGAGTGGTATACGTTGCCCGACACCAGCATCGGGCTTTTCCCCAACGACCGTGAAGTCGCCCGCGTCGCCATTCGACCGGCGCACGAGACAGGTATGGGCGCGGGGACGCATCCGTTTACGGTGACGGTCATCGCGCGCGCCAACCCGGTTGAACGGACGGAGGCGAGCGGCGCGCTACGGGTGGCGGCGGCGGCCGCGCTCGACGTGCAGTTGCGTCCGAGCCGCGCGACCGGGCGCAGGGCGCGCTACACGGTGCAGCTGCGCAACCGGGGCAATGCCGCGATCGACGTCGATGTGGACGCCTACGACAGTGAGGAGGGCTGCGACTTTGCCTTCAAGCCCCCACTGGCGCAACTGAAACCCGGCCAGAGAGCGACGGTGGAAATGCGGGTGCGCCCGCTGCGTTCGCGCTTTGTCGGGCCGGAGCACAGCTTCGACTTTCAGGTGACGGTGCAGCCCAGCGTGGGGGAGGCGCGCCCTTTGCAGGGCTTGTTTATCTACAAGCCGCGTTTCCGCAGCTGGCGTCCATTCACGCGCCTCGTGTCTTTGCTCGTGTTTTTGGCGGTCGTCTTCGTCGCGGGGCCGGGCCTCGCTGCGCGATTTCTGCCCGCCGCGCAGGCCGTCAATGCTCAGGCCAACGTCTCGATGGATAACGTCAAGCTTGGGGCGACGAACCCCAATGCCGTCGCAGCGACGCTGGGTACGGGCGCCACGATGACGCATCAAGATACCGTGATCACCAAGCCGCAGCCCAACGGCTCTATCAAAGCGCGGTTGCGCCAGGGACAGGTCGTCGCGATGGAGACGAACTCCCCCATCGTCAAGCTGGCGGATGGTGTCCATGTGGGCAGTTCGATCGCCGACTTGAAGAAGGCGTTCGGTACGACGCTCGCGGTCGTCGGCGGCGCGGTCGCGGCCAATACTCTATTAGGCAACGGCGGCTCGGCGAGGGCGGCGGGCAGCAGCCCGACCGCGAGTAGTAGCAGCCCGACGGCTGGCGGCGCGACGAGCGCCAGCCCTACGGCTAGCGGCGCCGCCTATGTCGGCGGGAGTTCACCCGTTAGCGGGAGGGTCATGACTGCCAATGCTCTCTCAGGCGGCTCACTCGTGGTCGCCGGCATGAATACCGTGGACGGCCAACACCCGCACACATACTTCGACCTCAACAAGGCGGGTACGCGCGTGACGGCGATCCGCATGGGCGTCTTTCCCTGGATCACGCCCGACCATGGTATGTCGACAACAGTCAGCGCGATTACCACGACGACGACGTGGACACTCGCCGGCGCACCCTATTTCATCGATAGCGCGGTGCGCATCCCCCAGGGCGTCACCCTGACGATCGCGCCGGGCGTGCATGTCTACTTCACGACAAAAAGCGCGAGCCTCTACGTCGACGGTGGGGCGCTCCACGCTATTGGAGGACCCAGCGATCCGGTCGTCTTCACCGCGCTCAACGACCAGCAGCATGGGGCGTTCGACACGCTCAACCGTCCCGCGCCGCAAGTGGCGGGTTGGGGCGGCCTCGGCGTGACTGGCGCCGGCGGCGTCCTCGACCTGAACAATACGGAGGTCTACTACGGCTCGTCGGCGGCCGGCGCGGGCAACGCCGAGGTCTACATCAATGGCGGCGCCCCCACCATCTCGGTCCAGAACAGCACTATCGAAGCGGCGCAAGGCTACGGGCTCAACGCCGGCGCCGCTCCGGTGGGTACGATCATCCACGGTGATGTGTTCAACGCCGATAACTACCCCCTGCTCATCAATGGCGGCCTGAGCCTCGACGACAGCAACTTGTTCGCGCCGAAGGGCGAGGTACACAACACGCACGACGCCGTCTTCGTGCGTCCCGGCGCCACGATCGCGGCCAATGGGGTCACGGTGATCTGGCTACAGCATAAGGTTCCGTTTATCGTGCAGGGAACCGACATGGTCGGTCCCAACGGGACGTTGGAACTTGGCCCCGACGTCATCGTCAAGGGCTTCGACGGCGGCTCGGGCTTGACCGTCAATGACGGTAATCTGGTCGCGGCCGGCGACGGGAGTCACATCGTCATGATGACGTCCTACCACGATAATAACCAGGGCGGCAATAGCAGCGGCGACGGTGGAGCGTCCAAGCCACGACAGGGCGATTGGCGTGGCGTCGTGATCGAGGGAACGAGCCAGGCGGTGCTACATCGCTTGAAGGTGTGGTGGGCGGGGTCGAACGGCCGTGCGGCGCTGCGCATCAAAGGCCATGCCAGCGTCGAGATGTCCCAGAGTGAGGTCGCGAAGAGCGGCGGCGACGGTATCTCCAACGGCTCGGACCAGCCGGTGACGATCACCAACTCCTTGATCCACGACAACGCGGGCTATGGCATCAACTTCGGCGGCGCTCCCGACGCCAGGAACACGACGGCGCTGGGGAACAACAAGATTATGGATAATAGCAAAGGACAGTACGCCCTCGACGACAACCCGCTCTCCGTATCGCCGCCGGTCTCGGCGACGGCGCCCGCGCAATCGTCGCCGACGACGAGCGTGAACACGGTGACACCGACAGTGCTCGTGAGTGCGACTTCGACTGCTTCTACCGGTTTAGCGACGCCGGTCGCGAGTGAAACGTCGACGGCAGCAGTGAGCGAGACGCCAACAGCGGCCGCGAGTGTGACGCCAACCGTGAGCGCTGCGGATACGGCGACGCCAGCCGCCACGACGACCGCGACGCCAGGTGTGAGCGACACGCCGACGGCTGCCGCCGCAGCCACGCCGACGGCGGTGACCTAATGTTTTCTCAGGGGGGGTACTTTGCAGTGAAGCGTACCCCCTGGGACCGCCGGCATCCTGCCGGCCTACCGCTGCCGGCAGGATCGGGGACCCCTCTGGGGAGTGGTCCCAGGGGGCGCCACGTCAAACAAAGCTTCCTGATTCTGCACTAAACCTATGAAAGGCACGCGCGTGGATAACCCAACGGACATGCCGCCGACAGTGCCGGGGGCTGAGGACGACACGGAGATTACGCTACAGGGGCCTGAGTTGGTGCTGCGCACGCGGCTGGGCCTCGCGGCGGTCCCCGCGCTGCAGGGACTGGTCGTGCCGGACCGCCGCCGGCCGCACCTCTACCGTGCCCGCCCGACCGACCTCGCCGCGATTTCGTCTGTTATCAAGGAGCGTCACCCCGTCTATCTGACGTTTGACCCGGCCCCACCCCTGGGCGTCGAGCCGCGGCTCACCGTGGCGCCGCGTCCCTATCAGGTTGAGGCGCTGGACGCCTGGGAGACGGCTGGTCGGCGCGGCGTGGTCGTGCTGCCCACGGGCGCGGGCAAGACGCTGGTGGGGGCGCTGGCGATCGCGCGCGCGGGCACGCGCGCCCTCGCGCTGGTCCCGACGATCGTGCTGTGCGAACAATGGTTGGGCGCGCTGGTCAGTCTGCTCGGCCTCCCCGCCACGGCGGTCGGCATGGTGGGCGGCGGGCGGCGTGAGTGGGATCGTCCGGTGGTCGTGGCGACCTACGACGGGGCGGCGCGCGCCCTGGCGCACATCTCCTCGTTCGGGCTGCTCATCGCCGACGAAGTCCACCACCTCCCGGCCGACACCTATCGTGCGATCGCTGAGGCGGCGGTGGCGCCGTTCCGGCTGGGTTTGTCGGCCACCCTCGCCCGCAGTGACGGGCGGGAACGCGATCTGGACGCGCTACTCGGCGATGTCGTCTACACGGCGCGCCCCGAGCCGCTATCGCAGGAGGGCTACCTGGCCCCCTTCGAGGTGGTACGGCTGACCGTCGAGCTTGGCGCGGACGACCGCGCGGCCTACGACCGCGATATAGCCGTATTCCAGGACTATCGCCAGCGCACAGGCCGGCGCGGTGAGCCCGCGCTGTTCGCGCTGGAGCGTATTCGCCGTCGCTCCGTCATCGATCGCGGAGCCCGCGCGGCGCTGCTCGCCTACGGACGCGCGCGGATGCTGGCGCTGACCAGCCAGGCTAAGATCGACGCGCTGGAGCCCCTGCTGGAGCGGCACGCCGGCGAGCGCTGCATCGTCTTCGCGGAGCACGTCGCGGCGGTCGAGGCTGTCGGGCGCGCCTACCTGATGCCCACCATCACGGGGCAGACGCCGGCGGCCGAGCGCACGGCGCTGACGGCGGACTTCCGCGCGGGACGGCTCACCAAGATCGCGACCTCGCGGGTGTGGAACGAGGGCGTGGATGTCCCCGAGGCGGCGGTCGCCATCGTGATCGCGGGGACGGGCATGGAGCGCGACGCGGTGCAGCGCCTGGGCCGTGTCTTGCGGCCCGGACCCGATAAGAAGGCTGTCCTCTATGAAGTAGTCACGCGCGATACGGCCGATGAAGGCATCGCGGCGCGTCGCCGGCTGCGGCCCGCGCCCAATAACGGGGACGGCGCGCCGCCGCGGAAGGTGATCCGGCCTGTATACCTTGCGCCTCGTACTGGGGAGCCGTAGCGATGCTCGTGTTCCGCCTGGCCGATGTGCCGCGGACGGCGCGCCGGCTCACGCCGCCCGTTCCGCTCATGCCCGAGGGCGCGCCAGCGGGCGATGTGTCTGACGAAGATGGCGCGACGCCTGGTACGCTGGTGCACTGGGCTTTGCGGCCCACGCTGTTGAAGCCGGGCAGTGCGCCCACGCGGGAAGCGGTCGCGCAGGTCATCGCGCTCTATGCCACGATGGAGGGGCAGCCACGCGTGGCCGTGGAGGCGCTGGGGCCGCATATCGAAGACCTGCTCGAAGACTACCGGTTGGCGCGCTGTATAGCGCGCACGGTCGAGAGCATGGGCTACCATGTCGTTCCACCGCCGCGCGCGCTGGCGCTGGAGCCGGCCGCGCTGCGCGCCCTGTGCTACCAGCGCGCGCAAGAGCGTCACGCGGGCTACGTGCCGCGCGCCCGCCGCGCCGCGTTTCTGGCCGAACTCGCGACCGAATTGGGCGCGACAGCGGAGGCGCTGGAGGCTGACCTGTGGGCCGACCGGGCGGGCGCCGCGCTCCTGCGCGCAGGACCCCCGCCATTGTCGGTAGACGCCCTGGACGTGTCTCCGCCGCTGGAGCCGCTGACTGCGGCCGGTGTGATCGCGGGGTACAACGCGGCCGTGGTGTCGACGGTCCTGGCCGCGTCGTCCTGGGTTACGCTGGCGCTGCCCGCGACGGAGACGGACGCGCTCAAAGACCTGTACCGCTACGCCAAAGGCCGTTACGTCGGCATAGACGTAGCCCTCCGCGCATCCACTAAGGTCTATGAAAACTCGCCCTCTCTCGCCCCCCCCGCCCCCTCCGGGGGAGCCTGGGGAGATGCCTCCCCCCAGACCCCCGCCAACCAAAGGGGTGTGAGGATAGACGGCACGGTCATACCCCGACAATGCACAGATCCTGGTGCATCCATACCCGACGGGGAGGGCGATCAACTCCTGCTCACGCTGTATGGTCCCGGCAGCCGGGCCTTGGTACGCGGTCGGCGGGTGCGCGACATCGGCGACCGCCCCGTTGCGCGCACGGCGCCTGAGGAGGATGCGGCCGGTATGCTTGCTGGCGCGGGCGATACGAGCCTAACATCTGGCAGGAGTACGGAGCTGGCCGATGATACCGCGCGCGAAGAGATCACCGTGCCGGCGCCGGGAGGGGCGCCGGTCGCGGCGGCCGTGGCGCGTCTGGCGCGGCGCTACCCTGGCGCCGTGCGAGAGGGCTGGACGCGCCTATTGGGGCCGGACCGCCGCCTGTTCCATGTGCCGCTGGACGCGACGGCGCTGGCCGCGCTGTCCGGCGCGGTGGATGACCTCGCGGAGGGAGACGATGGGGGCGTCATCCAGTATGATAGCGGCGTCGAAGCCGACTTTGCGCGCGCCTTTCACGCCGCCGAAGCGGGCGGCCGCCTGGGCGTCGCGCGGGGCTGGACCATGGAACGCGAGCCATGCGCGGTCATCGCCGGCGACGCCGTTTTCCTGCCCGATTTCTCCTTCCGGCGCGGCGCTGTGGAGGCGCTCTGCGAGGTGATCGGATTCTACACCGACGACTACCTGACGCGCAAGCAGCGTAAGCTGGCCCACTTGCGTGAACGAATCCCGCTGCTGCTCGTGGTGGATCGTGAGCGCGAACCGCTGTTCGCCGCCAGCGGTTTCCCGATCGTTACCTATCAGGCGGGACGTCAGATTAGTGTAACCGACGTGGTGCAAGCGCTGGACGCATTTTTCGACCCATTCGAGCGTCGCCGCACGCGGGCGGTCCGAGATCTGGCGGCGTTGTGCGCCGTGGAGGGGCCGCCGCTCAATGAAGAGGAGATGTGTGACGCGATCGGATGCGCGGGCCGCACCGAACTCGCGATTGTGTGGTCCGACCTCTGGCCCTCATCCCCACCCCATGCGGATTGGGCTCTCTCCGCTGCGCTCCGACAGCCCAACCGGCCTCTCCCTGACGCGGGAGAGGGGGGCTGCGCGTCGACGAGCGTTTTCGCCACCACCGACATCGAGCCGGGAGCTATGGCGCGGCGCTACGTGCCGGGGTACGGTCTGGTCTCCGTCGCTGTACTTACTGAAGCGCGTGCGGCGTTCGGCGAGCTACTCGACGAGGCGGGCGGGAGCGTGCCGCTGGACGAGACGCTGGCGTGGTGCGAGCGCGCGGGGCTGGCGGGGCCAGACGACGCGCTCATCACGGAACTGGGCGGGACGGTGGTGCGCGCCGGTCTGTTCGGGGAGGCGCGCGTCTACCGCCACGGCGCCGAGGCGGAGGACGCCACTACAGCCGCGCTAGCCGTCGCGCCGTCCGGGCGCGGTCGCCGACGCCGATCTTGAGAATGATTAATTGTTAGGGGCAGGTTCTGTGTCCATCGACCGGGTGAAGAGGCTCGACTCAAGATGAAGCGCGTGGTTGTCTTGGGTCGTGGTGGGTCGGGAAAATCGACCGCATCGGTGTGCCTGGGTCAACTCACTGGACTGCCGGTTATTGAGCTGGACAAGCTCTTCTGGCAATCGGGCCTGGTAGCAATGCCGGTAGACGACTGGGTACAGGTGCAACGCGAGCTGGCCGCTTCATGCGCATGGATCATGGAAGGAGACCTAGGGCCCTACGACGCGCTCGCCGGCCGGCTCGGGCGAGCTGATACCGTATTGATCCTCGATTTCTCCCTGGTCCGATGTGCCTGGCGCGCCGCATGGCGGTCACGCGAGCGCGCCGACTTTTGGTGGTGGCTGCTGACCTGGCGACACCGCGGTCGCCCTGCCGTGCTCGACGCTGTGGCCAGGTACGCCTCAAGCGCTGACGTCCATGTCCTGCACACGCCCCAAGAACTGCGCCATTTCCTCACGACCGTCGACGTGCGGAGGACCTGACGAGTCCCTAATCGCTGCTAGGCAAGCAGGTGAGGTCTTCAAGTCAGACGGGAACGGTAATGGCAAGCAGAGTCACAGAGTTTATAGTCGACGGCCGCTATCTTGCCTACACAGGTACACAGGACTGGGCGCGCCCCACGATTGTGAGGGGGCCAGGGCGACGCGCGTGTTCCTTGACACCCCCACCATCCATGCGACAATGGTCTTGGTAGGAGGACGCGCGGCCTCCAAAGGCGGGGCGCCGGTGGGCGAGGCGCGGACGCACGGCGATGCACGAGACATGGTCGGCGGGTTGAGCGCTGTGCACGGGCGCGTGGCCCGCGCGGGCGCCCGTGCAGCGCGCGTCTAGCGCCGCGGGCGCACGGCCGACCGCGTCTCACCATCGTGGGGCGCGCCCCACAGGACAAAGCAGATCCCTGTCTGGTAGCCTGCTGATAGTGAGCAAGGAGGCAGTATGGACGCATGGAAACAGGATCGCATTGGGACGGCACAACGCGGCGAGAACCCGACGACACTGCTACGGATGCGCAGTGGATTTGCCTTCATCGGCGACTCTCAATTCTTGCCCGGCTAATGCGTCCTCTCCGCCGTGCCGCCGGTGGACCATCTGAGTGATCTCCCGCTCGATAAGCGCGGCGAGTTCCTGTTGGATATGAGCCTGTTGGGCGAAGCCGTGATGCGCGTGTGTACACCGCACCGCATCAACAAGGAGAGTTGTATGTCAACGATCGTACATGGTGAGCGGGTCGGTCAGCAGGGGCGTTTGTTCGTCGGGTGTTGCGCCGTTGTCTACGGTCCCACGCGAGGGACTATCCTGCTGACGCGCCGGCAGGACAACGGGCGCTGGTGTCTGCCTGGCGGCCAGATGGAGCCGGGCGAGAGCGCGACCGAGGCGTGCGCCCGCGAGGTGTGGGAAGAGACCGGCTTGCGCGTGCGCGTCGGCAAGCTGATCGGCCTCTACTCCTCGCCCGATTACCTGATCGTCTACGCCGACGGCAACCGTTACCAGATCGTGCGGTTGTGTTTCGAGGCCGAGCCGGTGAGCGGCAGCCTGGGGTTGAGCGACGAAACGATGGAGGCGCGTTACGTCACGCCCGCGGAGATCGCCGCCTTGGATCTCATAGAAACGCATCGGTCCTGTATCGCCGATGCGCTGGCCGCACAGGTGACCACGTTCGTTCGATAGGCCACGGAGAGGGGGGAGCGCCGGTCGCGCCCACCGCGTAGACGAGAGGAGTGAGATTATGCCGCAAGCCGACGTGGAGTGTGTGATTTGCGCCCCGCTCCGCGATGGGAAGCCGCATAACGGGTCGGTGGTGAACCGACTCCGCGTTGTATTGAGCAAGCAGGGGGCCGAGCGATGATGAACGATAGGACCGTCGAGCAGCGGTTGGGTCTGTGGGCCGATGAGCTGCGGGCGATAGCGAACGAGGGCTTGCAGTGGGAGGGAGACAATCCCTACAACGTGCGGCGCTGCCAGCGCATCCTGCGCATCGCCGCCGAGTTGTTCGCGACGCAGGATACGCGCGCCGCTGACGACATTGAGCGTCAGTATCACGCCGACCTCGGCCACGTCGCGCCCTACCCCGTCGGTGATACCGCCGTCTTCGATGAGGCCGACCGCATCCTGCTCATCCGCCGCCGGGACAATGGCCTGTGGGCCATGCCTGGCGGCGCTTTCGAGGTCGGGGAAACGCCGGCCGAAGGGGCGTGCCGCGAAGCGTGGGAGGAGACGGGCGTGGAGGTGGAGCCGGTGGCCCTGAGCGGTGTCTACGACTCCCGTTTGTGCGGCAGCCTCACGCCGAGCCACCTCTATATGTTCGTGTATCTGTGCCGGCCTCGTATCACGGGACAGCGCCTGCGGGTCAGCAATGAGACAGTGGACGTGGGCTGGTACGCCCAAGCGGAACTGGCGGCCCTCGCGCTCGACCCCGGCCACATTCGGCGCATCGGCGACGCGTTCGGACGATGGCGCGGCGAGATACGGGAGGCTGTCTTCGACGCGGTGACATATGAGGACGGCTAGATAACGCAGTAATATGGCTCTTAGAAATGAGTGTCACAGGGGACAAGGGAGATGCGGCCCCATGGCCGTCGGCGCCTTCATCTAAGGCGAGGAGTATAGCGTATGGTCAAGATCGTTGAGGGTAATCGGACCGGCAAGGGAGCGCGGCTCTCGATCGGGTGCTCGGCCGCTGTGTTCGACGGTGCGCGCCGACTCCTCCTCACTCGGCGCATGGACAACGGGCGGTGGTGTCTGCCGAGCGGTCGCATGGAACCGGGTGAGAGCGCGATGGAAGCCTGTGCCCGCGAGGTCGAGGAGGAGACTGGCCTGCGCGTCGCGGTTGGGCGCCTCATCGGCCTCTACTCCAGCCTGCACCACATCTACGAGTATGCCGATGGGAACCGCTACCAAGTCGTCGGCTTGCATTTCGAGGCGACGCCGGTCGGGGGCGGACTGCGTCTGAGCGACGAAACCACCGAGTATGGCTACTTTACTCATGACGAAATCGCGGGCATGGACGTGATGGAAACGCACCGCGACCGCATCGCGGACGCGTTCACGACGCGCCCAATGGAGATGGAGGCGCTGCGGGAGCGGGCACGCGCCATCAGGCGGCGGTACGCTGAACGCGAGACGGCACAGTATGGGCGGCCGTGGACGGCCTACGAGGTGGCGCTTGGTTTCGTTGGCGATGTAGGCGATTTAGCCAAGCTCATCCCGGCCGTCTCCGGGAGGCGCGCCATCCCCGGTGCACGGGACAAGCTTGCCCATGAACTGGCCGATTGCCTGTGGTCCGTGTTCGTGCTGGCCGACCTGCATGACATTGATCTTGAGGCCGCCTTTCTCGGCACGATGGATGACCTCGAAACGGTCCTACAGAGGGAGGGCTAGCGTGCAATGCTGCCCGCGCTGCCATGATACTCCCACGACTACAGCTTCAGATGATCGCTATCATGCTGAGATTGTACCGACGCCGCAAACCTGAAAATCAAACAGGTGATGATGCGCGCTCGCCTTTCGCATCCAGCGCTAGCCATGCTACAATCTACCCAGCCCCTTGGATTGCATTATGATGGGAGAAGAGTGGCACATCATGGCAGACGATGCTTTCGACCCCACCAAGACTGGCGCGGAGACCCGCGACGATGCCGGGGACGACGAAGCCGTCGATGACGGCGGCCTCGTCGGCGCCGCCGATACCGACGATGCCGGTAACGAGAGCGACGACGAGCACGGCCTCGTCGGCGAGGAGGCGTAAGCCGGATCGCTGTATCTCTAGGGGGACGGCGTGTGTCCTTCCTCCTCGATGCGGCGGGCGATCTCATCCCATATCTCAGGGTCGCCGAAGTGGTTGTCGCGCGCCTCGCTCCGCTGGGCCCGCCGGTTGAGACGCGCCTGGTCCCGCGCCGAGATGATGACTTCGCGCCGGATCTGGACCGGGAGCACCAGCGCCCACTTGACGGTGTGGTCGATAAACCCCTGTGCGATGTCGGGTTGTGTATCCATGGGTAGCGTGTCCCTGTTGTCAGTTGGTTGCGGACTGGGTTACCGGCGGCGTCGGTATGCGGTCGCGGCCGCGTTATGCTGTCGTGGTGAGCGTGTAGATGGCGCCATGGCCGAGCCCACGCCGGTCGAGCAGGCCTTGTGCCACCATCTCCTCCAACAGACTTTGTATGACCTCACCGTTGAGACCAAGACCGACGGCGCGGGCGACGACATCGGCGGTGGCGCCATGGGGTTCCTCCGCCGTGATAACGGCGAGGATTTCATCCGTCGTCGTGCCGTCCGTACTTGATCCGCCGGTGGCGCGCGTGGGGTCGGGATGTCCTGCCATGGGGAGCCTCCTTCTTAGCTACGTGACGGCCCGACACCGTCGCGATCACTCTCGAATCAACTTGGCGAGCAACTCAACGCTCTGCGCGAGCGTGGCTTGCTCGTCGGGCGACAACCTCTGCGCGATGGCCTCCGCGAGCCAACCGGCGCGCCCTTCGCGCTCCTCGGTGAGGACGGCGCGCCCGCTGTCGGTCAGCGCGAGCGGCATCTTGCGGCCGTCGGACGGATGCGTCCGGCGCTCCACGTAGCCAAGGGCGACCAACTCCGCCACGGTGTGGGCCATCGACTGTGGACGCATGTTCGCGGCCAGGGCCAACTCGCTCGTCGTCATCGGGCCCGTCCGGTCGAGATAGCCCAGGACGGTCGCCAGTCGCGGCACAAGGTGATCCTGCGTGCGCACACGCCGCACGAGTTGACCGATGACCAGCCGCAGCTGACCGGCGGTGCGGGATACATCAACCGAGTCCATACCTACATCATACAGCCACGCCTACGCGGTTGACAGTGACCAGGAAAAACTGTACAGTTATTGCTGTACAGAATAGCTGCATAAAACCCGCTCGTAGAGGAGATATAGTATGCCGGTTCACCTGCTCGATCCCCGCACCGCTCTCGTGCTCATCGACCTGACAAAGGGTATCACGGCCCTGCCAACGATCGACCCCGTGGAGGCCGTGATCAGCAACGCCGCCCGCCTGGCCGGCGCCTTTCGCGCGCGGAATCTGCCCGTCGTCCTTGTACGGGTCGCTTTCTCCGCCGACGGCGGTGATGTGCTCCGGAGTCGTGTCGACACCCCGGCGCCGACCGTCCGCCTGGGTCCCGACTTCGCCGACCTGCGTCAGGAACTGGCTCCTGCCCCGACCGATATCGTGGTCACGAAGCGCGGATGGGACGCGTTTTACGGCACGGAGTTGGACCTTCAACTGCGGCGCCGCAAGGTCACGGGCATCGTACTGGCGGGCCTCATGACGAGTATCGGCGTCGAGTCTACGGGCCGCCACGCCTCGGAACTCGGCTACGAGATCGCCGTGGCGGTCGACGCGGTGAGCGACTCCGCGCGCTCCGCTCAGGAGAACAGTCTCCGGGTGATCCTGCCCCGCATCGCCCAGTTGGACCTAACGGACGCCATCCTCGCCGCCCTTGACACTAACACCCTTGACATGGCCCATCATCCGCGTGGCGTGGAGGAGACACACTGAGAAGCCGTAAGGTACCGCACCGGGTGGGTGATGACCACGACCGTCGGCGACATCGCTAGCGACGCCGACCTGCCCGTCGACCGGATAACGGGAGACAGCGCGGTGAAGAAAGTGGCGCGGCGCCGTTCAGGCGCCACTATGTGCCGCAGCGTCGGACGCGATCAAGCCCGCGATTGTCGTAGGGTCGCCCTCCATCCGCCCGCCCGGCCACGACGACTATGTCTTCGGCCGCACGCCCCTTACCCCGGCGTCGCGTCAGGGTAAGGGGTGAGCGTGACCGCGCCGCCCGCCGTCGTGGTCACGGTTGGGATAGACGATCGCGAATATGGTAAGGCGACCAGGGCGGCGTCCCGCATCGTCGGTTAGCTCTCTATCCGTCTGTTAGACATGGTTCAAACGGACTTGACAGTGTTGCGCCTGCTGGAGGCTTACACTGTCAAGCTTGATCGAGCGTCGTGTGAACTATGTCTTAGTGGGCGTGCGCGCGGCGCGCGCCCTCCTCACGATCACGGTACTGGTCCAGCGGGCCAGGCATGTCGCGCTCCGCCTCATCCTCCAGCCTTTTCTCGTTGCGGCGCATGTAGACGAAGCCGGCGATGATTAACAACGCTGCTACCACCACGAAAGCGATACCCACGGGGCCGGTAAGCCGGTGGACGTTGTTGCCCAGGAGGTAGCCGCCTATACCATAGAGTATCGCCCACAGGATGCCGCCCGCCGCGTTGAAGATGAGAAAACGACCCCAGGGCATGCGGTTGGTCCCGGCCAGGAAGGCGGCCCAGGCGCGCAGCACCGCGACGAAGCGACCGAAAAAGACGACTTTGGCGCCGTGCTTCTTGAACAGATATTGCCCGAGTTTGAGCTTGCGCTCGTCCAGGCGTATATATTTGCCGTAACGCTTCAGCAGACGATAGCCGCCCTCGCGTCCAACCCAGAAGCCGATATTGTCGCCGAGGATGGCGCCCGCCGCGGCGGCGGCGATGACGAACGGGAGCGCGAGATGGTGCGTCGTCCCGGCATAAATGGCGGCGGCCAACAGCATTGTTTCGCCGGGGAAGGGGATACCGGTGCTCTCAATGGCGACGAAGACGAGCACGGCCCAGTAGCCGTACGTTGAGAGCAGGTGTGAGAGGTCGCTTGTGGCGAAGTGCAGCATAACGGCGTTAAGCCTCCGTGGTCGTTATATGTTGTAGGAGAAAGAAAATGACAATGACGGTGAGCGTCTTAAACCTACGCAATAAGTATGCCTGTACCGTATCGTGGAGATTGCCCTGGGGTCTAGAGGTGAGGTGTTAGCAGCCCTTTGGGGAGGAGCGGCGTCAGTGTCCCATCGCGCGCAGCCCCAACCCAGTGGGTAATCGCGCCAGGTGACTAGGGCGACACCAGCCGCGGCGTCAGACGCTGGGTCGGTGATGGGGCGCCCGGCCAGGAACGCCGTCGCGCGGGACTGGCGAAGGTAAAGGGGCTAGGTGGGCGCGCCGTCCATGCATCGCGTCTACGGAGGGCGATGAGTTGAAAGATGGTTACGCTTCAATATCCGTCGTAGCTCGACGAGGTGTCGCCTGTTCAGGCGCAGTAGATCAAGTGTATACGCAGCGGAGTCCGTGAGCGCTGTCCATGTACCATCCGGCTCCTCGCGAAAGTGCGTGTCGAAATCGTCCCGACATAGATCGACGAGTTGAATGCCTTTGGCGCGTAACGCCGTTGGAGGCCAGTGGCCCCATTTCGTCCGATTGCACGGGTGGCAAGCGTAGTACAGGTTATAGAAGTTGTTTTCCTCGCGCGGGAACAGGGATTGGGGACGAAAGTGATCGAGCTCGAAGTTGCTATCCCCACCTGCCCATATTTCATGAAGGAGGCAGTACGCGCATTGCTCCCGGAAATCGGCGCGGACATAAGGGCGATAAGCTTGGTAGCCGCCGGTTACCACAGGCGTCGGTGTGGTGCGACGGAAATAGGGCACGGCGCGCTACCCCACACCTTCGCGCTGCCCGGTTATGTCGCGCACATGATCGATAATCGTTTGGTACAGCGGACCATCCAGTTGATCGAGCTGATTGTTGAGCCTATCCAACTCCTCCGCCTCTGTCGTGGTGAGGCCGATCGCATACTTGCGGTCGACCAGGTTGTGGTGGCGTTGTACGAGAGCGACCCACCGCGATTCTTCAGACGTAGCGCCACTGGACATCCTGCACCGCCTTCTCCCAGCTTGACGACTCCTAAGACATTCCTAACAACCATATTCTATCAAAAGAGATAGGACGTGCTTCCGACGTGGGCGTTCGCCTCTCGATTCCTATCTTTATGTCGCCGCCGGATGGGCTGATGGGCGTGGTTGGGGCGCGAGCAGCCCTTTGGGGAGGAGCGGCGTCAGTGTCCCATCGCGCGCGCGGCCCCAACCCAGTGGGTAATCGCGCCAGGCGACTAGGGCGACGCCAGCCGCGGCGTCAGACGCTGGGTCGGCGACGGGCTGCCCAGCCAGGAACGCCGCCGCGTCGGGAGCGTCGAGGTGGCGGGCGGACGCGACAGCGGCAGGACGTAGCGCCATGGCGAGCCCATGGGCGGGACGCCAGGTGCGCCCGCGCCGCTCGGCGAGGCTGATACCCGGCGCGAAGGCTGCCGACAACAGGTTCGCCGGCAGGCCGTCCGCCGCCAGGAAGGCGCGGTCCCCGCGCACGACGATCTCGCGGGCCGTCCACGCGGCCAGCGCGAACCGCTCGATGAGCGCGCGCACGCCGGCGATGTCCGCCTCGCCGGTTGGCTCTCTCCGGCCCGGTGTGCGCGCTTTCCCGCGGCGGCTTGTGACCTTGCCGGTATCCGTTTCGCCAGCGACACGAATGCGGGCGATGAAGTGACCGGCGCCAGCCACGCGGTGTGGCCACAACCGCGCGCAACGGGCGAGGTTGGGATTGCTCAGGGCGTCGGGGAGCAGGTCGGGGCGGCCGGGCGAGGCGTCCGGCGCGTAGGCCAGGGCGTCGTCGAGGCTGTCGTCGGGGTGCGCGGCGAGGTAGGCGGCGATAACCCCTTCGTTCTCGGTTGGATTGAAGGTGCAGGTCGAGTAGACGATGCGGCCGCCCGGACGTGCCAGGCGTCGCGCCGCCTCCAGTAGGGGTTGCTGGCGCGCGGCGCAGCCACGCACATGGGCGGGCGACCAGTCGGCGGCGGCGCGCTCGTGGCGTGCGAACATCGCCTCGCCTGAGCACGGCGCATCGACCAGCACGCCGTCGAACTGTCCCGTCGCCAGGGACGCCAGTCGCTCTGGCGTTAGCGAGAGCGTGGCGCTGTTGGCGACGCCCCAGCGCTCCAGCGCCCAGGCCAACTCGCGTGCGCGGCCCGCGTCCACGTCGTTGGCGACGAGCAGTCCGACGGCACCCAGGCGGTCGGCGATGGCGGTCGACTTGCCGCCCGGCGCGGCGCACAGGTCGAGCACGCGCTCGCCGGGCCGCGGGTCGAGCACGGCGACGGCGGCGAGCGCGGCGGGGTCTTGCGCGTAGAGCGCCCCGATGCGCGCCGGTTGACCTGACGCCAGCCGCGCGCCCTCGTCCGTTGGGGGCAGAAGCGCCCCCGGCCACCAGGGGACAGCGGGCCACTCTCCCGGCGCGGCGTCGAGGGCGGCGAGGCCGCCTTTGAGTGTGTTGGCGCGGATGGCCAGGCGCGGCGGGCGCGCGCAGGCGTCGAGGAAGGCGGACGTCTCGTCACCGAGCCAGCCCGAAGCCGCGGCTGCAAAGGCCGGTGGCAACGTCGGGGCGTCGATTGGGCGCGGCGTGTGGCGCTTACCGTGGGACGAGCGTGGCTTCACAGGTGGCGCTCCCAGTAGAGACGACGGTCGCCGCGCGACAAAGTGGGGCGCACCCTACGCCTCCAGCGCGCGCAACTCGGCGTCCAGCTCGTCCAGTTCGGGCAGGTTGCCGAGGTAGGACGCGGCCTGTAAGGTGAACAGGTGGGCGTAGCGCCCATCGAGCGCCATCAGTTCCTCGTGGGTGCCCTGCTCGATCAGCTCGCCGTTCTCCAGCATGATGATGCGGTCGGCCAGACGTACCGTCGAGAAGCGGTGCGAGATAAAGACCGTGGTGTGACCGCGCGCGAGTGAGCGCAGTCGCTGGAACAACTCGAACTCGGCCTGAGCGTCGAGCGCGGCGGTTGGCTCGTCCAGGATCAGGATCGGCGCGTCGCGCATGAAGGCGCGCGCCATGGCGACCTTTTGCCACTCGCCGCCGGAGAGGTTGACGCCCTCATCGAACCACTTGCCGAGCTGCGTATCGTAGCCCTCGGGCAGCCGCTCGATCACAGGGGCCACGCCGCTGCGCTCGGCCGCCGCGGCCACGGCGGCTTGGTCGTCCATCAGGTCGACGCGGGCCACGCCGATGTTCTCGCGCGCGGTCGATTGGTACGTGACATAATCTTGCAACATCACGCCGATGCTCTGACGGATCTCGTCAGGGTCGTAGTCGCGGATGTCGTGGCCGTCGATGAGCACGCGCCCTGCGGTAGGGTCGTAGAGCCGGCACAGCAGCTTAAAGAGGGTCGTCTTGCCGGCGCCGTTGCGGCCTACGATAGCCACGGTCTCACCGGGCTTGATGGTGAAGCTAACGTCTTTGAGCACGGTGCGGTCGGAGCCCTCGTAGCCGAACGTCACCCCTTCGAACGCGATGTCGCCGTGCACGGGTTGCGGCACGGGGATTGGATGCGTGGGGGCGACCACACGCGGCTTGGCCTCTAACAGGTCGTAGAGTGAGCCCAGGTACGCGTTGTTCTCGTAGAGTGAACTGAGTCCGCTCAGGATGCTCTGGAAAGAGTTCTGCACGGAGGATGACGCCTGCGTGAAGAAGGTGAGTTGGCCCAGGTTGAAGACGCCGGCGACGGTTTGGATGGCAACGAAGAGGTACGTGCCCGACGAGGCCAACGTGGTGAGCACGCCCCAGCCGTAGCCAGCCAGGTAGCGGCGCGTGATGAGGCCGCGTTGGTCGTCGTAGTAACCCTGTCCGAGGCGGCGGAACTGGTCGACGAAGTAGCGGCTGACCGTGAACATCTTGACCTCTTTGGCGTAGGTGTCGGTGGTCAGGAGGGTCAGCAGGTAGGACATGCGGCGGCGGATCGGCGAGTTGCGCCGCGCGATGGCGTAGCCGCGCCAGCCGTAGCGCGAGTCGGATATAAACGACGGGATCGGCGCCAGGAGGGCGATGACGGCGAGCCAGGGGCTGACCTTGAGCAGCGCGAAGACGAAGCCGAGGAAGGTGATGAGGGTGCGTACCAGTCCGAAAGTGCTTGATACCATCACGACGGGACGCGAGGTGGCCTCTCGTTGGGCCTGCTGCAGGACATCGTACGACGAGGCGTCCTCGAAGAAGGCGAGATCGAGCTTGGAGGCGCGCTCCATGATCAGGAGCTGGACGCTCTGTCCGACGCGCTCCTGCAAGAGTTGCTGGCTGATGTTGCTGCACGTCTGTAGCAGCGCGCTGAACGCGGAGATCAGCAACTGCAACACCGCCAGCGCGACAACCACGCCTAGCGTGCCGGTGATCGGCGTGCGTAACGGGCCCCAGGGCAGTGGCACGGCCAGTTGGGCGTTGTCGGCGCGACCTGTGCTGTGCAGGAGGTAGCCATGCACGACGGCGTTGACAAGGAGTTGCGTCGTGAACGCCTGCGCGATCGGCACGACGCCGGCCAGCACCGTGGCGAGCGCCAGGACGATGGTCAGGAAGCGGCTGGCGCCCCAGACGAGACCGAGCACGCGGGGCAACCCGACGAGGGTGCCGCGCACGGCGTTAATGGTCGTGCGCGCGCGGCGGCGCGTGGCCGTGATAGTGGCGCGCAGACGTGCGCGCGGACCGCGCGGCGCGTCGGGAGCCGGGCCGTCGCTCGGCGGCGATTGGCGCGGCCGGCGCGCCTTAGAAGATGGAAGGTGTCCGTGGTAGTGGTCGAATGACATGTATCTGTCGTGATGTTCCTTGATCGTGAGTCGTGGTGGGAAAGTAGTGAGGGCATAGATGTGCCCATCTACAGGGTATCAAAGAGAGGTGGCGCCGGGTACCGGCAAAAAGGCTAGGCCAGCGTCAAGAATTATTCGGCTTGTACGAGCGGCGGACATTGGTCGCGACAGGCGAGTGTATTCCCAGTCAGACACAGCCCCCCTATGCCGATGTGGGCATGGTGGTGGCGCGCGCGTATCGCGGACGCGGCCTGGGCAGTTCCATGCTCATGCGCTTAAAGCAGTATTGCTACGCCGCCGGCTGGCAGCCTATTTGTTCATGCGCCGCCGACAATCACGCGTCAAAGAAAGCCATCGAGAAAGCAGGTTTTATCAGTGAGCACAGCATGGTGACGATGATGTTCTCATATTAGGAATGCGATTAGCGTAAGCTCGTCAGGTAAGTGACGAGGTCTTCGGTGTCGCGCGGCGAGAGCGGCGTCAGCTTTTCCTGCCGCAGGTGGGCGGGCAGCATCGCGCGCAGCCAAGACGGAGAGCGTTTAGCGCCTTCGCTGTTGAGGGTGGGGGCGGGTGGTGGGCTGCCAACGCCGACGGAGACGCCGGAGATGGGGTGACAGGCGCCGCAGCCGGAGAACTTGAAGACGGAGATGCCCGCGCGCGGATCGCCGTAGACGCGGCCGAGAGGAGCGGCGCGCTGGCCGCAGCCCGCGACGCCTGCACATAATAATATGGTACCAATCAAGGGCGCGGTGACGCGACGTATCCTCACGAGGGCACCGTAACACGCTATAGTACAATACGTCAATTGGTCTGAAGAAAGTAGGAGGGTAGGATAGGATTCGCGCCTGACTGTCACGGCGCCACCGCCTGCCGGCTTGGGGAGGTGACCGGCGGTCCCAGGGAGTCGTCTACACGGTGAGCCTCAAGGCCGGAGCGCTGGGCGATGTGCTGTCCATGTCCAACTCGGTCGCCCCGGCCGCCGCGCCGTAGCGGCCCATCGGGGCATGGGAGCGGCATTGTCGTAGACCCGCCGAAATAGGGCTTGCCCTTGTCATCGCTGGACGCGGCCCCAGCGTGCGAAGAGCCTGACGACGAGGATAACGCCCAGGCTATTGAGCAGGGCATCGGTGATGTCCGTCGTGCGCGATGGCCGGAACAACTGCCCGACCTCAATCACAAGGAGTACTTCGTCCACAAGCCGTTCATTCTGGCCTGGACCGTGGTCGAGCGTCTGCCTTTCCTTGTCATCGCCCTCCTGACGCTCGCGCTGGCGCCGGCGCACGCGACATTGCTGCTCTAAGTACAAGTTAGTAAGTTCCTGCACGAGGTACACGCTGGATTGCGCGTCTACTGGAGCCTGTTTGGCTTGCACGAACATACCGACACCTACTTAGCTCTTTTTTGCCCTGTTCGCCGTAAGTACCGTCGCCGGGGGCCAGCGTCGCGGCGTGGCTGGACTTCGTCGCGCGCGTGCTGCCCGACGATTGGCGCGGACGCTTCTTCGGTCTGTGGTCGGCGCTCGGGACGCTGCTGGGACTTGTCGGCGGCGTGGCGACCGCAGCGCTGCTCCGCGTGCGGTCAGTGCTCAGTTGCTGGTTCGTGTGGAGCCGATTTGGGGAGCAGCCAGACGAGGCCGAGGCACAGGAACGCGATGGCGCCGACGACGGCGACGCTGACGGCCATGGCGTGCTCAGCGCCGTGGTGGGTCTGCTGAGTGAAGTAGATGGTGGTGACCACGGCGGAGCCGATTGCCGCGGCGAGTTGTTGGACGGCGCTGAGGGCGCCGCTGGCGCTGCCGGCTTCAGCGGGAGCGACGTCGCCGATCGCGACGTCGTAGATGCTGCTGAAGCTGGCGCCCATGCCGGCGCCGAGGACGAGGATCGAGGGGGCCATGGCCCACACGCTCACGGCTGTGCCCTGGGCGAGGACGGTCGCCCAGAGCGCGACGGCGCCGGCGAGGGTGACGCTGAGGCCGATGAAGACGAGCAGGCGCCCGAGTTTCTCAATGAGCGGCCGGCAGACGAGTGATGCGATGATGATGCCAAGCATGAGTGGGGCCAGTCCGAGCGCCGCCTCGGACGGTGTTAGCCCCAGCCCGGTCTGGAAGAACAGCGAGACGACGTAGGCCAGCCCATTGACGGCGGCGAAGAACGCCAGGCCGAGCAGCAGCCCCGACGTGAACCCTCTGTTGGTCAGCAGCGAGGGCAGGATGAGCGGGTTAGCCGCGCGTCGCTGCCGGACGCAGAACCCGCCGAACGCCGTGACCCCTGCGGCCAGGCTGAGGATCGGTACAGCCGTCCAGCCGGAGGTCGAGCCTTCGATCAGTCCATACATCAGGCCGAGCATGCTCACGCCCAGCAGACTGGAACCGAGCCTGTCGATGGGGATGTCGCTGGTGGGCTCGTCGTGCGGCAGCAGCGTCACCGCGGCGATGAAACCGACGCCGCCCAGGACGATGTTGATCAAGAACATCGGCCGCCAGGACAGGCCGCCGATGTCGGCGTCGATGATGAAGCCGGCGCCGATCGGGCCGAGGACGGCCGCGGCGCCCATCACGGGTCCGAAGGCGCTGAAGGCGCGCGGCAGTTGTTCTCGAGAGAACGTGGCGATGAGGATGCCGATGCCCTGTGGGATCAACAGGGCGCCGAAGCCGCCCTGCACAAGCCGACCGGCAATTAGCATGGCTGGATCGACGGAGACTCCGCAGAGCAGCGATGCCGCGACGAAGCCCGCGATGCCGATGAGGAACAGGCGTCGTTTGCCATAGCGGTCCCCGAGCCGCGCGCCGACGACGAGCAGCACACCCAGGGCGAGGGCGTAGCTGGCGCCAAGCCATTTGATAAGTGATTCACCACCGCCGATCTCGCGCACGATCGACGGCGCCGCGATGTTGGTGATCGTCGAGTCCATAAGGTCCAGCACGTCGGCAATGAGGACGACGGCAAGGATGGCGCGCAGGCGGGGCGTTAACCGGGCCGAGCCGGCGCCTACCGTGGCGCCCGGCGGTGATTCGTTCGCGGTGGCTGTCTCTCGGTTCGCGGGCTGCGTCTGGTCTAGTGATGTGATCATGCGTCTCCTTAGGTACACCGGCGCCCAGCCCGGCTCGGGGTTAACGGGTATGCTGAACTTAGCCGTCCAGCGGCGTGCGGGGCGTCGGGCGAGGGACGTGCAGGATACCGTCGATCAGCACGCTGAAGCCCCACGCAAGGCGATCGCGGCCTGGTCCCGACAACAACTCGGCGCCGAGCGCGGCTATGTGCGGGTACGTCTCGGGCGCCGCTCCGCGCAGAGCCGCTTCGAGCGCATCCTCTTCATCGCGCGCATTGATGGCGCGTTGACGAGTTCCATGCTCCGCCGTGGTCGTCGTCGCGAACTGCAGCAACAGGTCCACCGCCCAGGCTGCACGATCGCCTGGGACGTTACCTTCGCTCAGTAGCGCGAGTAAGCCGTCGAGCAAGGTCAGGTAGCGCGGCCCCGACGGTCGGGACACGAGCGCTGACTGCGCCAAGCTGGGATGCTCAAACAGCACCTGTGTGTAAGAAGCAAGAACCTGCACGAGCCGATCGCGCCAGGCGCCGTCAGCCGTGACCGGGTGTAGGTCGATGGCGCCGAGCAACTCGTCGAGGACCGCGGCGTGCAGCTCCGCCGTGTTGCGCACGTACACGTAGAGCGATGCAGCCCCCGTATCGAGTTCCTGGGCCAGGCGCCGCATCGTGACGCGCTGCAGACCTTCGCTGCGCATGACGTCCATCGCTGCCGACACGATACCCGCACGGCTCAACGCTGGCTTGGCCGGACGTTCACGCCGGCTCAGTGGAGGGTGAGGTTGTGTTGCCATGACCCAAGTATAACGAACGCGTTCGTTAAGAACAAGTTCGTTACCGTAGAGCGAACCGTACCGCGTCAAGGAAGAGGCGGTGTGGTGCCGTACTACGCGTGGATAGTCGTTATAGGCGCTTTGAAGAAGGGTGAGAGACTTACCGGATGGACTCCTAAGCGGCATAATGTGACGTCAAAGCGCTTGCCGCTGCGCTACAATGCAGCCAGTAGACGCCGGTTGATCGGGTGGCGTGTCGCCTACGGGTGGCTTACTAGTGAGAATGAGGAGTGTGACACTGGAAGGACACACGGAGCGTATCAACATCGTCCTGTTGGGAGATCCGGTCGCGCATAGCGTGTCGCCCGCGATGCATGACGCGGCGTTCCGCGCGTTGGGGCTGGCGGGCCGCTACAGCGCGCGCCACGTTCCACCGGAGCGTCTGGCCGAGGCGGTGGCGGAGTTGCGGCATGAGGGGTATCGCGGCGCTAATGTGACCGTTCCGCACAAGGAGGCCGTGCTGTCGCTCGTCGACGACGTCGCCCCCGACGCGGCGGCCATCGGCGCGGTCAACACCATCGTGCGCGACGGGACGCGGCTGCGCGGCGACAATACCGACGCGGCGGGCTTGCTCACCGCGCTCGAAGAGGATTTGGGCATCGTGCCGTATGGCGTGCGAATCCTGCTGCTTGGCGCGGGCGGGGCGGCGCGCGCGGCGGCGGCGGCCCTGCTCTCGCACGGTCCCGCTTCCCTCACCATCTATAACCGCGATCGTGAGCGCGCGGAGCGCCTGGCCGCGGCGATGGGCGCGCGCTACGGCGGGCGGGTGCGCGCGGCCGGTCACGCCGAGGCGCTGGCCGAGGGCGCGGACGTCGACCTCATCGTCAACGCGACCAGCGCCGGCCTTGACGGCGTGTCGCTCCCACTAGATGGTCTGCACCCACGGCCGGGCGCCGCGCTCTACGACATGGTATACACGCCGACGCCGACGCCGCTAATGCGTGAGCTAGCGGCGCGCGGTACGACCGTCGCCGACGGCTTGTCCATGCTCGTCGCACAGGCGGCGGCCTCGTTCAGATTGTGGACGGGCCAGACGCCGCCCACGGACGTGATGTGTGCGGCGGCCCGTGAGGCGCTGGACGCCAGGGAGGGATGCCGGGGGTGAGCGGGCATATCGTGCTGATCGGGTTGAGTGGGAGCGGCAAGAGCGCGGTCGGGCGCGCCCTGGCCGGTGCGTTGGCGCGGCCGTTCTACGATACTGACCTGTTGGTCGCCGCGCGGGCGGGGCGGCCGGTTCCTGAGTTGCTGCGTTCCGACGCCGCGCACTTCCGTCTATTAGAGGAAGAGATCGTCGCCGACGCCTGTGGTGCGCCCGCCGGGGTTATCGCCACGGGCGGCGGCGTGGTGCTCTCACCGCGCAACCGTGACACCATCGTCCGTGGTAACCAGGTGGTATTGCTGCGCGCCACGACGGTGACGCTGGCGGACCGGCTGCGACAGGGCGAGGAGCGTCCCCTATTGACGGGCGACGTCGCGGCGCGGCTGGCGGCGTTGCTGGCCGAGCGCGCGGCTCTGTACGTCGCGTGCGCCACGACCATCGTCGACACGGACGATCTGACGATCGAGCAGAGCGTGGCGCGCGTGCGCGCCGCGCTGGATATGGATGGGGTAGGCGCATGGCGATAGACTGTTTGCGTGTCGACGTCCCGACGGCGGACCTCGCGTACGATGTCATCTGCGGCAGTGGCGCCCTCGACGCGCTACCGGCGCTCCTTGCCGCACGCGGTCTGACCGGCCGCGCGCTGGTGTGTAGCGACGACAACGTCGCTCCGCTACATGGCGCGCGCGTGGTCGAATCGCTCCGGCGTGCGGGCGTTGACACAGACCTGTGGACGATGCCGGCCGGCGAGAGCCACAAAACGTTGGAGACCGTCAATAGCCTGTACGAGTGGCTGGCCGCGCGCCAGGCCGAGCGCCGCGACCTGATCGTGGCCTGCGGCGGCGGGGTGGTCGGCGACCTCAGCGGCTTCGCCGCCGCGACCTATCTGCGTGGCTTACGCCTGGTCCAGGTTTCGACGACCCTGGTGGCGCAGGTCGACAGCACGGTCGGCGGGAAGGTCGGCGTCGACCTCCCCGCCGGCAAGAACCTGGTCGGTGCGTTCCACCAGCCCTCCCTCGTCGTGGCCGACTCTTTGTTGCTGTCCACGCTGCCCGCGCGCGAGTGGAGCGCCGGGCTGGCCGAGGTGGTCAAGCACGGCGTCATCGGTGGGGGCGTCCTGCTCGACGAGTTGGAGCGCGGGCGCGACGCGATCATGGCGCGCGAACCGGCGGTCGTGGCCCGCCTAGTGGCGCGCGCGGTAGCGGTCAAAATAGATGTGGTGCGGCAAGACCCGTTGGAGGTGGGCCCACGCCGCGTCCTCAATTACGGCCACACCCTGGGCCACGCCATCGAACGCGTGGCCGGTTATGGTGTCGTGCTGCACGGCGAGGCCGTGGCATGGGGCATGGCCGCCGCAGCGCGCATCGGCGCGGAGGTCGGGACCTGCGACGCCCATTTCGTGGACTGGCAGGACGACGTGTTGCGCGGCTACGGGCTGTTGCGGCCGCTCCCGCCCCTGGACGCGGACGCGCTCGTCGCGGCCACGCGCCTGGACAAGAAGGTCGTGGCGGGGCGCGTCAACTGGGTCTTACCCCGGCGCGCGGGCGACGTCATTATCACGGACGACGTACCCGACGAGGCCGTGCGGAGGGCTGCCGCCTGGCTGGCCCGGTCAGAATAACTGGCTATCCAGTTACAGTTGCTGTATTGCGGTCGCCTGGGACCAGACGACCTGCCAGCGCCCGTCACGCTGCTCGTAGGAATCGGTGTGCCAGTAGCGCCCCGGCGGCTCCAGTGGACCCGTGTCCCCTCCGACGATGATGTCGAGGCGTGCCTGGTAGCGCAGGAGCGCCATCTTGCCTTGCACGCGCACGGCGATCGCGTCGGGCTCCCACACGCGGTAGTCGAAGTGACCGGAGGCAATGTAGCCCAAGTACTCCTCTTTGGAGAGCGCCACGCCGGAGGGCGTGATGAGCTGGAAGTCATCCGCGTGCAGCGGGTGCGCGACGTCCACGTTGGCCTCCACCAGCGCGCGCAGGCGGACGCGTTCGGTCGTGCGGAGATGCTCAGCCTCCGGTCCGTCGTGCAGAACCCCTTCCGTGTCTGCGGTCATCGTCGTCTCCTATTGCCGGGCGTATGGACAGCGGTCGCGTCATCATAACCAAAGCTAACCTGCATGACGGTAGCGCACGAAGCGGTCGGCGCTGCTCCGGGTCAGTGTCCCCTGCCGCGTCAGGTGCTCCAGATGGGCCACGGTTTCGGTGACAGCCATGCGGCGCTGGAACGGCGTAAGGTCGCGCCAGCCCTCGGCGGACCCGCGCCAGACGAGGCGTTCCGCCACGGTGTAGGCCGTGGCCGCGTCGTCGCCCAAGGCGCGCAGCATCTCGGCGAAGCGCTCATCGTGGTGCCGCACGAGTTCGTCGACGCGGCCGGCCAGGTCGTGGAACGGCGCGCCATGGCCGGGCAGTACGACGGAGACGGGCAGGTCGCGCACCAGCCGTAACGCGTCGAGGTAGTCTTGCACGGGGTCGTCGGAGCTGCGCACATGCATGCCGACGTGTGGGCTAACGCGCTGTAGCACATGGTCGCTGGCGAGCAGCACGCCGGACGCGCGGTCGTAGAGGCAGAACAGGCCGTCGGAGTGGCCGGGCGTGGGGATGACCGCGAAGGCGTAGGCGCCGCGATTGATGGTCTCGCCGCCCGTGAGCAGCACGTCCGGCTTGCGGATGCCGACGAGGCTGAGCATCCACAGGGACGCCTCGGCCGTCGCCTGCAACTCATCGTCCGGCACGCCGTGCGCGCCGAGCCAGCGCTCCATCGCGGCGACGGTCACTGCGGCGTCTTCGTAGCGCCCGCCGATCAGCGCGGCGTCGCGCTGGTGCATCAGTTCGAGGGCGTGCGACTCCGCGACGAGGCGCGCGGCCAGCCCGAAGTGGTCGGGGTGGATATGCGTGACGACGATAGCGCGGATGTCCGCGACAGTGCGCTCGATCACGGCGAGTCCGGCGACGAGCGCGGCGTAGGCGTCGGGCGTGTCCCAGCCGCAGTCGACGAGCATGATACCGTCGTCGCTTTCGATGACGTAGGTGTTGACGCTGCCGAGCGGGTTGTTGAGCAGCGGGAGCGGCAGCCGGTAGAGGCCCGGCGCGGCCTGTTCAATCATCCGTTAATCCTCTCGTCGCCACGCTGCTGCGGCAGGCGCAACTGATCCTCAGCCTCAGCGAGACGTTGTTCACAGGATAGCGCGCTGTCGCGCTTCCTCCCGCTTGAAGCATAGCACTGTAGCCAGTGATGTTATAATGTTGTCAAACGACATCGTGGAGTTATACGTATGCAACTGGTACGAAAACAAACCTACATTACGCCCACTCAGGATCGCGCGGTCAAGAGACTGGCGGCGCGCTACCGCACGACCGAAGCGGATATCCTTCGAAAGGCCCTCGATAATTTGTTGGACAAGGAAGGCGTGCGCGAAGGTACCGATCCCTTCGAGGCGTTGATCGGCTCTTTTGATGGCCCTGTGGAGGTGGATCACGACGACATTTACCGCTAGCTTGCGCAAAATTTTTGTGGACACGTCGGCGTGGCTTTGTCTTATGGACCGTAATGAGCGCTATCACCAGGATGCGGTGCGGTTTCACCATAGCCTTGATCCATCGGCTACACGCGTCATCACCTGGGCTATTATCTCCGAAACGTATACCTGGCTGCGCTATCATAGCGGGTACCAACAAGCCGAACGGTGGCTACAGCAGGAGGCGGCGCTGGAGGGCCAAGGTATTCTCGACGTTGTCTATCCGGCGATGGAGATGGAGGTAGGGGTGCGTCGCAACCTGAGTCGATACTCGGATCAGGATCTGTCATACGCCGATGCCCTCTCTCTGTATGTCGTTCAATCGCGGGGCGACATCGACGCGGTATTCGCGTTCGACCATCATCTAGCCCTTGTAGGAGCCCCCGTTTTTCCGGGCCCTCTGCGTCCGTGATACTATGGAGAGGCTGGATACCTGCGCTGCTATCATAAGGCTCAGATGGCGTGGAAAGGTGGCCGTACAAATGATGGAGCAGCCGCGATCGGTCGAGTTTTTCTTCGACCCTATCTGTCCCTGGGCCTACCAGACCTCGCTGTGGATCCGCGAGGTGCGCGCGCGTACGGGCCTGCGCGTAGATTGGCGTTTCTTTAGCCTGGAGGAGATCAACCTTGAAGAGGGCAAGAAGCACCCGTGGGAGCGCGAGTGGTCGTACGGCTGGTCGTTGATGCGCGTCGGCGCTTACCTGCGCCGGCAGGACCCGGCGCTGCTCGACCGCTGGTACCTGACTGTTGGGCGCGCCTTCCACGAGCGCGGCGAGCCTGCCTTCCAGCGCGAAACGGCTGAACGGCTCCTGAGCGACGCCGGGCTTCCGTCCGATGCCGTCGCGGCGGCGCTGGCCGACCCCACGACCCACGACGACGTCAAGGCCGACCACGACCGGCTGGTCTCGGCCCATGCCGGCTATGGCGTGCCCACGCTGGTGTTCCCCGACGGCCAGGCGCTGTTCGGCCCGGTCATCACGCCGGCGCCCATGGGCGACGCCGCGCTGCGTCTGTGGGACCTCGTCGCCGGTTGGCACGAATTTCCACATTTGTATGAACTGCGCCGGCCCAAGACGGCAGAGGACCGGCGCCACATCGAGGACACCTTCGCCCCTTACGCGAGGGCGCGGCAGTGGCGGACGTACGCGAAACCCGTTGACTAGTCGGGAGTCGGGAGTCGGGAGTCGTCAGTTTGTGCGGCTAAAGCACGAGCGAAAGGGCGCAACGCGGCGGCCCATATCCTTCACTCCCGACTCCCGACTCCCGACTTCCGACTTCCGACTCGTGGAGGGCACAAATGGACGACGCAACGATCATCGAGAACATGGCGGCGGTCTGGCGGTCAATCGAGCGCGTCTGCGTCGGGCTGGACGAGGCGCAATGGGCGCTGCCCACGGATTGCCCCGGCTGGTCGGTCCAGGATAATCTCTCGCACATGTCCGGCAGCGAGGCGACGCTGCTGGGCCGCCCGCAGCCAGACCATGTTCCAGCGAACGCGGGGACCTTGCGCAACGCGTTGGCCGAGCGCAACGAGTTACTGGTAGACTACCGCCGCTCATGGCCCGGCGATGCGGTGCTGGAGGAGTTCCGTGAGGTCACGGCGGCGCGTCTCGACGCCTTGCGCGCCATGAGCCCTGCGGAGTGGGGCGCTGAGTCCTGGACCCCTGTCGGGCCGGGCACATACCGTGACTTCATGCTCATCCGTGTCTTCGACTGCTGGGTGCACGAGCAGGACATGCGGCGGGCGCTGGGCCGGCCAGGCAGCCTGGAGGGCGCGCCCGCGGAGCACGCCATGGAGCGCATCGCCTCGGCCATGTCCTATGTCGTGGGCAAGCGCGCCGGCGCGCCCGAGGGAGCCAGCGTGGTCTTCGCCATCACCGGCCCGGTACGCAACACGCTGCCCATTGGCGTCGAGGGTGGGCGAGCGCGCCCCCTCGCGTCGGTCCCGGAACGCCCCACGGTACGTCTCTCGACCGATTTCGAGACCTTCATGTGTCTCTCGTGTGGCCGCTGGGACCCGGCGATGATTCTTTCGGAGGGGCGCGTGCGGATTTCGGGTGATGAAGCCCTGGGCCGCACGATCGTCGCGAACCTCAACTTTATGATGTAACCGTCAGCTGACAGCGAATCAAGAGGTCTATGTGACAGATACTCCCGTCACTCCGCGTCCGTCCGCCGCCGTCGTCCTCCTGCGTGAGCGCGAAGAAGGTGGTGTTGCCGTGTTCATGGTGCGGCGGCATGTGCGCAGCGAGTTCGTGCCCGACGTCTATGTGTTTCCCGGCGGCTCCGTTAAGGAAACGGATGTGGAGGCCGAGCGCACGCCCGGACTATGCGCGTTGGGCGGCCCAAGTGGGGATGATGCGACAGGGCTCGGCGCCGGGTTCAGGGTCGCCGCGTTGCGCGAGTGCTTCGAAGAGGCCGGCGTGTTGTTGGCGCGGCGTGGCGACGCTATCCTCACGATTGGATCATCCGAGGTAGAGCGCTTCGCGCGCTATCGCGACGGCCTCAACGACGGCACGCTCACTTTGCGCGAACTCGCCGCGCGCGAAGGGCTGACCCTCGCCACCGACGAGTTGCTGCACTGGTCGCACTGGGTCACACCCGAGGCGTGGCCACGGCGCTTCGACACGCACTTCTTCCTGGCCGCCATGCCCTATGAACAGGAGGCCGCGCACGAAGGGTTGGAGGTGACGGCGAGCGCATGGGTTACGCCGGACGAGGCGTTGGCCGGCTACGCGCGCGGCGACTTCCCGCTCGTCTTCGCCACCGAGCATCAGCTGCGCGCGCTCACCAATCTGCCGAGCATCGCGGCGGCCTACGCTCGTTTCTCCGGCAAGCCGGTGTCTACGATGCGCCCGCGGGTCCTGCACGAGGACGGGCAGGACGTCATCATCCTGCCCGATGGAGCCGAGCAGTAAGTGGACGTCGCCGAAGGTGTCGAGGTGATCCTGGCGCCGAACCCGTCGCTCATGACCGGGTCGGGCACGAATAGCTACGTCGTGTACGGGCCGGGCGATGGCTGCGTCGTGATCGACCCGGGGCCGGACGACGAGGGACACTTGTCGGAGGTAGCGCGCGTAGGCGCGACCCATGGTGGAGTAGATGCTATTCTTGTCACGCACGGTCACCCCGACCATGACGCCGGCGCGGCGCGACTGCGCGCATTGACCAGCGCGCCCGTGCTGGCCTGGACACTTGACGGCGCGGCGGGCGCCGATCGCATGCTAGCCGATGGCGCGGGGGTCGCCGCTGGCGGCCGCCGCCTCGTCGCGCTGTATACGCCGGGGCATCGCTTCGATCATCTCTGCTTTCTCCTGCCCGATAGTGGCGCGCTCTTCGCGGGCGACCTCGTGGCCGGCACGGGCACGGTGGTCATCGCGCCGCCGGAGGGCGACCTAGCCGACTACCTGGCCTCGCTGCGACGCCTGCTCGCGCTCGACATAAAGCTGATATTGCCGGGGCATGGACCGGCTATCGCGCGGCCGCGTGAACTGTTGGAGGGCTACATTCAGCATCGCGAGGAGCGCGAGGCGCAGATACTGGCTGGGCTTGCCGCAGGCGATCGTACGATCGACGACCTCGTGGCGCGCATCTACGCCGCCGTCGATCCCGCGCTGCGCCCAGCGGCGGCGCTCTCCGTCACTGCGCACCTAGAGAAGTTGGAGCGCGAGGGACGCGTCGCTGCCGCGCACAACGCGGAGACGTGGCGGCTCACCGCTTGAGGTAGCCTTCAGGCGGCGGAGTCGCCCCCTCGCCCTCGACCGTCCGCTGCTCCGCGCCGCGTACCGCCTTGGTCAGGCCCTCGATAGACGGGTGGACGTTCAGCCGTTTTCTAAAGATGAGCAGAACGGCCCAGCCGAGCGCGGTGCCCATGACCAGGTTGACGACGCGGAAGATGAGCGTGGCGGCGGCGGCTGGTCCCGCCGCGAGGCCCAGGTGGCCGAGCACGAGCACGCTCACGTCTTCGTTGGCGCCCAACCCGCCCGGCAAGGCCGACAAGGTACCTACGGAACTCCCCAGGGCATAGATAGCGATGCCGTCAATCCAGGTGAGCCCTGTCGCGCCGACCGCCAGCAGAGACAGGTAGAAACCCAGACCCGCCACGGCGATCGCGGCCATATCGAAGATCGTACCCCACACGGCCTGCCAGCTGCTCGCCACCGCGACGAAGTGCTCCTGTAGCTCGGCCACATCGCCGAGCTTGCCGCGCAAGAAGGGGATGTGTCCGGCGAGGCGCAGGGCAAAGGCGACGGCCGGCCGTTGCGACAGAAAGATGCCGGTCCCCGCGTTGAAGATAAGGGCCAGGAGTAGCAAGAAGCCGGCCGTATGGTACGGCGGCACGCCCGGCAGCGCGGCCGGCAGCACCAGGACGCCGAAGACGAGTTCTTGCACCAGGATGGTCGGGGCGGAGCGGCGGATCAGCGTGCCATGTTCGCTACGCTGTAGCACCGGCAGCAGGAACTGTCCGGCCGGGATCAGCAGCGCCGCCTGCGCCGCCGTGAAGAGGATGATGGAGTCGAGCAGGGAGTTGGGGGCGGCGATCGCTTTCAAGAGCAAGTGCCAGCGGATGCCGCGTAACACCAGCCCCAACAGGCCGCAACCGAGCACGGGCAGCAATAGCCACAGCGTGGCGTGCTGTAGCGCCACGATGAGCGTGGCCGGATGCACGGCCTGGATCAGGAGCGCTAATAAGACCAGCACGGCCGCCCACGGCAGCCACGGTCGAACGCGTTTCCAAAGCGCCTTGGGCATCGGTTTATGCTCGCTTTTGTGTAGTCGTTAGGCCTATCCGTCGAAGGGCACGTCCTGTGCCAAGGATGGCCAATTAGTCAAGCGTCGCGCCGGTGACGCACAAGTATGCGACAGAACATAGCGCTTTCGTGTATAGTAGCGGAAGGTATGCTGAAACAGTGAGGCGTACCATTGTAGCCCCCTAATTTAATGAGGGGCGTCAGCAAGGAGGAAATCGTCATGGCGACTGCAACCCAGGAGGCGTATTGCGTGAAGTGCCGCCAGAAGCGCCCGATGAAGGACGCGCAGGAGGTGACGATGAAAAACGGACGCCGCGCGCTCAAAGGGCAGTGCGAGGTGTGCAACACCAATATGACCCTGATGCTCGGCAACAAGCAACCGGCGTAAGGCAATTTCTAGCGGCGCTCGTCTGTGGAGCGACGGTTTCTTGACGAGATGCGCCGGCTTGGGTGCCTACGTCGCATCCAAGCCGGCACATATACTAGCGCGTGAGCGTGAAGGGTAAGCTGGTCGTGGTCTTGGTCGCGCCGGCCTGGATCGTCAGATACGCTACCAAGTGTCCAGTGTGGCTATTGTTGTAGAATCGTGTCCAGACGTAGAAGTAGGATCGGCCGCCCTTGGTCGTGTTACTCATCATGGCCCGGTAGATCGTGCGATGATAGCGGTCGACGCTGACATGGGCCGTGAGGCTCCCTTTGTACGTCGTGTGGTAGATCGCGACGAAGGCAGCCGTCTGGCGTAGCCGCAGCACTGTGATGTACCGCTTGCCAGTGGCGGGTATAAGTCCGACGCCGTCGATCGTCACTACTTTGCTGGATACGGCGCCCGACGCAGCCGTCGCCCTCTGGGTGGAAACGGGGATAAACGCGGCGGCGACGAGCGCGGCGCCAATTAGAAGCTTATGTCTATGGTTCAAGAGTCATCCTCCTCGATGCAACTATAGCGACGACGGTGTCCACCTTCCAAATATTACCACCCAATGGGGCGTCTGTCGGTCCAGGTATGCATAGCCAGCAGTGTCCCCGCGTGGACGCGCACTGCGGCCTGGTGGGTCGTAAAGACATTACTTACTCCGCGCGGTGAGCCCAACGTCAGCGATCCGTCCACGAGCGGGTAGCGCAAGCCCGTGGCCCCAATCCCCTCGACGAGCGATGTCACGGGTAGGAGTGAGAGCAGATCGCCCGGTCGCCCCGACAGCGTAACGGCGTCTTTCACGGCGACCACGCGCACTCCGTCGTCGAGCAGGGCGGTGTCGACGCCGTCGAGGGACGGATGGGCGAGGAGCAGCAGGTTGGCCGTCTGGTGGTCGACGCGGCCGCCCAGCGCGCCCAGTATCGCGACGCGGCGGGCGCCGCGCCGCAATGCCTCGGCGACGGCGAGTTCGAGGTCGGTCTCGTCCTTCTCGCGCGGATAGCGACGCACGTCGCCCCCGTGGGCCTGCCAGCGGTCGAGCAGATCCGGCGGCAGCGAGTCTAGGTCGCCGACGACTGTCGTGAAGGGCAGATCCTGCTCGATGAGCGCGCGCGCCCCGCCGTCGGCCGCGATGACGATATCGGCCGCGCGTAGCAGCGCGTCGAAGATCGCTGGGTCGGGGGGCGCGCCGTTAGCCACGACGACGGCGCTGACGACGTGGTTTGACATATCGGCTCCACTCTTTCTATACTACACAAGGTTGGCGCCACGACAACCACAACCCCGCAACAGCATACACCGTATGCCAGACGCCAGACGCCGATGTAGCTCAGTTGGTAGAGCACCCGTTTCGTAAATGGGCGGTCAAGAGTTCGAGTCTCTTCATCGGCTCTCATTGTAGCAACAACTAAGGCCGGGATCACGGGTGAAAGCCCAGGGTCCCGGCCTTATTCTATCTCATAATCGCGACAATTAGGAAGTAGTAACCCCTCTTGGCTCACATTTGGCTCACAGACGGGGCGAAATCGGCCTCTAGCGCCGTGTATCATGCGGTGTCGTCCTAGCTCACCGAGCGTGCATGCTAGGTTGAAAGCTTGGCCCCATTACCATTCACGTAGTTCCACCAAGGAAAAAGTTGGAAGCAGTAAAATAACAGCGGATGAAGGCACTCGATGTAAAGCATCGCCGCATACCGGAGCCATGGCACTCCGCATGATTGTTCATCATTCCGCGGTCATCATACCGGCCGACGATAGGTTCCACGTTACGTCGGATGTTGCCGATCGCCCCGTCGTAAGCAATGGTACACCGCTACGGCGACTGTCCGACTTGCAGCCTCACAGCGGAACCTTGCTGCGTTGGTGCGCTACTGGCATACTCCTAACCGCAACATTGCCTTTGTTGGGCAGGGCTCTTGAGAGGGTGGCGTTGACATTGATACGGTGTTTGAGCGACGCAAGACATTCTGTTGTCACGCCCAACATGACGACATCAGGCGCGTATCACCTGTTCAGATAGGTTTGAACGCCCGTTGCCACGGGTAGTGCATGGCGATCGAATTGAGCGTCAATGTCAATGACGCACTTTCGCACAGCCACCGGGAAAGCAACGCGATCGTGCCAAGGCGTGTTTCATAAGATGGGGATGGGGCTACTCGTGTCGCCGTCCTGGATGCTGGCGGTTTCAAGGCCGTCGCAGGGAGAGTGCTATTTATGGAAGACCTGTACAGAGCGTACTACATGTCGCCGATCGGACAGATAGAGATCGTCGGGATGCCGGTCGGCATCGTGTCGGTGGGGTTTGTCGATGCCAACCGTCGAGCCGCGACCAAACTATCGCCGGAGGTCGACGCCTGTGTCGATCAACTCGACGCCTATTTCTGGGGCAGGCGCGAGAGCTTCTCGCTGCGTCTACGGCCGCAGGGGACCTCCTTCCAGCGAAAGGTGTGGGACGCGTTGGCGGCAATACCATTCGGGCATACCGCGACGTACCGGGACATCGCGACGAGGCTGGGCAAGGGGCGCGCCGTCAGGGCCGTCGGGCACGCCAACGGACGCAACTGCATTGCAGTGATCGTCCCCTGCCACCGCGTCGTGGGCAGCGACGGCGCGCTCAGGGGGCATGCCGATGGCCTGTGGCGCAAGGAGTGGCTGCTACGCCACGAGAAGTCCCGGACGTGAGGGGGCTAATACACCGGGGCGGTCCGTGTGATTCCATCCGGGACACCACCTCTGGGCGGACATCTGCCGCTGTATGTGATGAGGAGGAGCGCGTATCTTACACCGGACGCGCAACCGGGCGACAGCGATACCACCGCCGCGCCATCATGCGGGCGTCACCTCGCCGCCCCGCTGTTCGATGATGTGCACGTCATAGTCATAGTCCGTCGGATGCATGCGAACCACTGCAGATGGGATGTACGTCGCTGCCTGCGCACCTCATCACAGTGGTCGGAGGAGCCTTGTTTATGCGACGTGAATGAGTGTGGGTAAGACATGCCCTCTTCCATACCGTAGTTACTTTGTCTTTCATCATGGTGTTCCGCGTCTCCGAAGAGGATAGCCCCAACTTTGTCGGCGACCTCGGTGTGCTGCTCAGGCAAGACGTGGGCGTAGACATCGAGGGTGAGACTCGTGTTAGCGTGGCCGATGCGGCGCGAGATGGCCTTGATGTTGGCCCCGGACGCCAGGGCGAGCGTGACGTGCGTGTGGCGCTGGTCATGGATGCGGATGCGTGGCACACCGGCCTGCTTGACGAGTCGGTCATAGTCGCGTCGCAAGTTGTCGGGGTTGATGGGCTTGCCGTTGGCTGCGGCGAAGACCAGGTCGTGGTCCTCCCATACTCCGCCTACTAATCCGCGCCGCTCGTCCTGCCGTGCTCGATGCTCACGGAGCGCGGCCACGATTTCTGGTTGAATCGGTATGGCGCGTGGGCTGCTCGCGCTCTTCGGTGGCTTGATCTCCGTCCGTCCGTGCAGGAGTCCGACCGTTTGTCGTACGTGCACGACGCTATGCGCCAGATCGACATCCTGCCAGCGCAGGCCCAATAACTCACCACGGCGCATCCCTGTGCCGAGGGCCAGCATCCAGATAGGCCCATAGCCGCTCTGATGTGCAACCGCGAGGAAGCACCGGGCTTGCTCGGCGGTCCAGGTCGTCATCTCTTTGTGTACGACGCGTGGCGGCGTGACCATCGCACACACGTTGCGCGTGACCGTTCCGAGGCGGACGGCCTGCTGGAGTGCCTGAGAGAGACGCTGGTGGCAGAAGTGGACGGTCCAGGCGCCCGTGCCCTCGCGCAGCTTCTGTGCATAGTACGCTTGCACCATCGCCGATGTCAGCGATTGGACCGGAATGCTGCCCAGGATGGGGATGAGATGGCGCGTGATCGTCTCGTCGTAGTTCTGGTACGTCTTGGGGCGTACGTTGTGGCGCACGTCGGTTTCGAGCCAGTACGCCATGAGCTCGGCCACGGTTTGCGCCGACCGATCAACGGCGACGCCCTGGTCAATGTCCGTCAACCATGCAGCCAGCGCCGTTTGTGCTTCGCGTTTGGTCCGAAACGACTTGGTCCGCTGGCGGCGCTTGCCCGTCGAGGGATCGTCACCCAGGTCCACGACCGCCTCGTAGGGCTTGATGGGACGGTCGCGCTTCCGAATAGTTCCGCGTGCCATGTATGCCTCCTTTCTGTTCTGCGTGCGTCGTAGCGCTGTTAGTCTGCCTGGCTGGATGCGTCGCCGACCTCGCTCCGGTCGTGGCGCATTGGTTCAAACGCGTGAACGCCCGCGAGTTGTTCCACGACAGCGCGCGGAATGAGGACGCGCCGACCAATGCGGACGCTGGATAGCTGACCGGTGTGGACCATTTCCCAACATAGCGTCGTGCCCACGCCCAGGAGACGCGCGGTCTGGGGCACTGAAAGGAGGAGCGGCGTCAGCTCATGGTGAGGCTGACGCGCGAGCGCTTGCCCCGTCGTGTTCTCTGTGACCATCAGTGTACCTCCGGGCGGCGTACCATCCGCCTTTTTCTACAGCCTGTCACGGCTCGTGCCGTGCTCTATCAATCATATTACACTATATTGCGTAAAGGTGTAAAATACGATAGGGGATGGGTGTGCCCTGACGGGATCGGCCGCACCATAAGCGGCGGTTTTTCCCACCGGACTGGCACCCTCATCGGCGCAGCCGCGATCCACCACACCACATGGAGGTACACTATGCCCCTGAAACGGCCCACGACGACTCCACTGCCGGATGAGATCTACGACGAGTGGGCTCCTATCCTTGGCGCCGCTGAACTGAAAGTGCTCTTGTATATTGTCCGGCGGACATTGGGCTTCCGCAAGGGCGCGGACGCCATCAGTTTGACACAATTTCTGGACGGGATCGTCACGCATGACGGACGTGTACTTGACAAGGGGTGCGGGATCAAGAGTCGACCAAACGTGGTCCGTGCCGTGAAGGGGCTCGAGGAAAAGGGCCTCATCCGCGTGACGCGGCGTCGGGCCTCAGCGGGCGATGACGATGTCACCGTCTATGCGTTGTGGTGGGAGGGCGATGACGCCAATGGTCTCCGTGGGTCAGGTAGTGTCGAAAAGACACTACCGTGGTGTTGTAGCGATCAGGAGGTGGTGCCGAAAGAACACCACGGTAGTGTTGCTGCAACACCCACAACAAACAGTACTCCAACAAACAGACAACAAAACAGTGAAACATACGCGCGCACGCCCGCGCGTGATCCTGCCTTCTCATCGCCATCGACTCCATCGACCGTGCGGTCGATGGAGCCATCGATCACAGGTGCCCGGGGGGCGATACTGTGGAAGGCGGTCTTGACCGAGATGCGCTCCCTGATGACGGATGCGAACTACGCCGCGTGGTTTGCACAGACGACCGTCCTTGGGGCCGAGGGGGAGACCCTGACCATCGGTGTGCCGAACCAGACGCATCAGCACTGGCTGGACTGCCGCCTCCGCCCACGTATCGAGGCAGCGCTCGCGCGGGTCCAGCGGGGCACGGTGCACGTCATCTTCGCGGTGGACTCGTGACCCATCAACCATCCACTTGTGGCATGGTCCGTCCATCGTTTACTCTGCTAAACGATGAGGATGCGAGAGGAACGAAGGCGATGACTGTCGGAGACATTATCGGGACCGGACGCAAGCGGGTGGGCTTGACTTTGAAAGACGTGGCGGCGCGTGTCCTGAAAGAGGATGGAACCCCGATATCGCTGTCGTATCTCAACGATGTGGAACACGATCGGCGTCCCGCGCCCTCCCCGCATTTATTGAAACAGCTGGCTGACGTGTTGAACCTCTCGTACGAGTACCTGCTGTTTCTCGCGGGCGACCTGCCCGAGGACCTGCAGAGTGATACCTACACGCCCGAGGCCGTGGAAGCGGCGTTCCAGGCGTTTCGTCGGACCCTGAAGGAGCAGTCCGACCCCTCGCGTTCATAAAGGCGCGGAGTCAGGGGGCAAAACCTGTTATTATAGAACAAATATTCTATATATCGGTGCTCGGCTGACCGTACCTGCGTAACCGTTTGGTTCTTGACCGTCTACGGATGCCTGCCGACAAGGGGAGGTCTGTATGCGGTGGGTCCCAGATCACACCAAGCGCTTTCGGTGGCGGCCATGGTATGACAAAGACGAGATTGAGCACCGGTGCGCGGAGGTTATGGAGCGGTTCCTGCACGCGCGCTATGGTGTCGTGACGTATCCCGTGTCCACCGATGACCTCACGCGGGTCATTGAGCAGGAGGCCGAGGATTTAGACCTGTATGCCGACCTCCCGGATAGTGAGGGCGCGGCGGTGGAAGGGGTGACGACCTTCATGGTGGGACGCCGACCCCGTGTGCGCATCTCACGGGCACTGTCGCTGGAACCGGCACGCGAGGTGCGCTTGCGCACAACACTTGCTCATGAACTTGGCCACGTGATCCTGCATAACTTTGTGGGCGATCGGGATGATGGGCTCGCGATCCCACGCTCGGACGAACCGGACGCTGGACCATGCAACAGCCCCATCATGGCGCAGGGGATGGGCCGCGTCGACTGGATGGAGTGGCAGGCAGGGTATGCGTGTGGAGCGCTCCTCATGCCTGCCACGGTACTCCGCATCGTTGTCCAGCCGGTGCTGGAGCGGCATGGGACAGGCCTGCCCGTCGGCAACGCTGGGTTCGGCCCGCTCCTCGATTGTGTGCAGGGGCACTTCCTCGTCTCGGCGGCTGCCGCCCATATGCGGCTCCGTCGCCTGGGCTATGTCGCCCAATCCCTCCGATGATGTGTGTTGTGTTCGCCGTTCCACGATCAGCGTCGCGCGGTCCTATCGTATCGGTGGGTTAAGGCCTGGAGGCTCGTCTGTGCACATAATCGCGAGATATGTGTTGCCAGCAGGCCAATCGCTGCTCGACAAGCCAGGGGGCACGCATGTGCCACGGCGCCTCGTCCATCGTCCAGACAATCACCCGCCGGCATAGTACCAGTAGATCAGAGAAGCGTGTACGTGTACCAGCGGGTCGCGTAGACTGATGCCATGATCGAGCGTCAGTTTACCGAGGACCATCTCGCCGCGTTGTATGATGCGTTCTGCTCGCCGCCAACGCAGCGCGAGGACTTCGCCTTCTACCTGCCATTAGTGCTGTCCGCAGCGTCCGTCCTCGACGTGGGGTGCGGAACGGGCGCGTTGTTGCACCTGGCACGGGAGTCTGGTCATACCGGCCGACTGTGTGGACTCGACCCTGCCGATGGTATGCTCACCCAGGCGCGTCGGCGGTCGGACATCCAGTGGGTCCATGGCGATCTCTCATTGGCTCGATGGGAGCGAGAGTTTGACCTTATCGTCATGACCGGTCATGCCTTCCAGGAGTTCGTCGCGGATGATGAGATACGCGCCGCGCTTGCCACGATCCGGTCGGCCCTTACCGACAACGGGTGCTTCGCGTTCGAAACGCGCAACCCGTTGGTCCGGGCGTGGGAGCAGTGGGCGACGGAGTATACGGCTGAGGTAACCGATGCGACGGGTGCCCTGGTGCGACGTGAGAGCCAGGTGGAGACGCTGGTTGTGGGAGGTGTCGTTCGTGGCACCAGCACATTCACCAGCCCTGGCTGGGACCATCCAGAGGTGAGCCGGGGCACGCTCCGGTTCCTTGATGCGGATGTGCTGTCCACGTTCCTATCCGACGCGGGTCTGGCGATCGAGGAGCAGGTCGGTGACTGGACTCGGGATCCCCTCACCGACACGAGCCCGGAGATCATCACCATCACGCGCAAGCGATAAGCAATCCTGTGTTCCACACGGTCCTCGGTCTGGTCTGTCTGGCTCTCGTCAGCACGCCCGATGCCGCGACCGTTGTCTGTGCGCTGAGCACGTCCACCGCTATACTCGTAGGCATGGGTAAAATGCGCCGTCCCCTGGCCGACGCGGAGCGCATCGCCGCGACAATCGTGACCGACCTCGCACCCGTCTGTACACGTATTCAGGTGGCTGGCTCTGTCAGGCGATGCAAGGAGATGGTCGGCGACATCGAAGTGGTCGCCATCCCGCGCTACGAGCCGGCCGGCCTCTTCGGTGACCGCACGACCAACACCCTGTGGACGCATCTCCATGCGAACGATGCCTATCGTTTTCTCAAGGGGGATAATCCCGACGGACGCTACTATCAACTCGCGCTGTCCACGGACGATGATCTCCAGGTGGACCTGTTCTTGGCCCAACCCGACAACTGGGGGCTGACGCTGTTGGTGCGCACCGGGAGTGCGGCGTTCAGCACCTCCATCCTGGCCCGCTGGAAGCGGGCGCAGGGGATCGGACGCGAGCAGCCGGGAAGTGTTGACGGTCGGCTGGTGGACCGCGCTGGGCAGGTCGTTCCCACTCCCGAGGAGGACACCGTGTTCGCGCTCGTGGGGATGCGGCCGGTGGATCCTACGCGCCGCAGGGGTCCGGACGAGCAATAGCTGTGGCGTGCTCCCATGGGCATGTCGTCATCGCGTAGAGTGACCGGGAGGGACATCATGAGTGGAGAGGCCGATTTGTTCACACGAGCGCCGGGGAATCCGATCCTCACGCCGTCGGACGCGTGGTGGGAGGTGCGGGGCGTCCTGAATCCTGGCGTCACCACGGTCGATGGCCGGATCATGCTCGTCTATCGGGCGGTGGGCCTTGATGGCTTTAGCCGCTTCGGTATCGCCTGGAGCGACGACGGCTATACCTTCGGCGAACGCCGCCACTTCTACGAACCGCTGCCTGACGACGGCGAGGCACGACTCGGGGTCGAGGATCCCCGCCTCACCGACCTGGACGGCGCACTGTGGGCGACCTACACCAAGGCGTCGGTCGCGCCTGTGGGGAGCCCAACCCTCGCCTGGGAACCGGCGCCGTTCCTCATGCGCATGGCACTGGCGCGGGTCGATCCGGTCCACGGGATGGTTGATGAACGTTCGATCCTCCCTGGCGTGCAGGCGAAAGACGCGGTCCTGTTCCCGCGGCGGATCGGCGGCCTGTACCATGCGCTGATCCGCGTGTACCCGTCAATGCAGGTCACCACGTCGCCCGACCTGCGGTCGTGGTCCGCGCCGATCACGGTGATGGAGCCACGGCCCGGCACCTGGGAAGGGGAACGCCTTGGGGCGGGACCACCACCCGTCGAGACGCCGTGGGGCTGGCTCGTGCTCTATCACGCGAACGAGAGCTACCATGCGGAGGGGAACCGTCGCCACTACCGCATGGGCGTGGCGCTCCTCGATCGTGACGATCCGACCCGCATGCTGTATCGGCACCCGGACCCGATTTTCTCTCCCCACGCGATGTATGAGCACGAGGGGCCGGTCGGCCGCGTCGTGTTCGGGACGGGCCTCATCGCGCGCGGAGGCCTCTACTACCTCTACTACGGGGCAGCGGACGGGGTGATTGGCGTGGCGACCGCAGCGATCGCGGACGTGCATCGCATCGTCGATCCAGCCCAGCGAGCGGCAGGCGGGACCGTGTAGCGAGACACAAAGGTCGGACAGGCGTTTATGCTATGGGCAAGACCCAGGGGCCTATGAGAGATCGCGGGTCTATGACTAAGGAGGGACGATCCATGCCACCATCGACTGCCTTCGCCACCCGTGCCGCTCGCGCCGGACGCGGCGCACCTCCGTTAGCGGTGTCCCGGCCGCTGATGCCGCCGATCTACCAGAGCACCGTGTACGCCTTCGAGAGCCTGGCCGATGTGGACGCCTCTTATGAGGGCGATGCTCCCGGCGCGGTCTACTACCGCTACGGGACACCGACGCATGCCGCCTTCGAGACGGCGGTCGCCGCGCTGGAAGGGGCGGAGGCTGCGGTCGCGGCAGCGTCAGGGATGGCCGCGATCACGGCCGCTGTCCTCTCCCTTGCCGGGGCGGGCGACCGGATCGTCGCTGACCGCTACGCCTACGGCGGTACCTACACCCTGCTGATGACAGAGCTGCCGCGCTTGGGCGTGGAGGTCACCCTGGTTGACGTGCAGGACCACGCGGCCGTCGAACGGGCGCTCGCGTGTGGGTCAGACGCGGCGCGCCCGACAGCGTTGTTGATCGAGGCGCTCACCAACCCCTCACTACGGGTCGCGGACGTGCCCGCCCTGTGTGCGCTCGGGGCTGCGTACGACGTTCCGGTCATCGTGGACGCGACGTTCACCTCGCCAGCGCTGCTCCGCCCGCTGGAGCACGGTGCGGCGCTGTCCTGGCATTCGGTCGCCAAATACCTCGGCGGCCATAGCGCGGCGACCGGCGGCGTGATCTCGGGCCGCAAGGACCTGGTGGACCTGATCCGCAACAAGATCGTGCATCTGGGCGGCTGCCAGGGTGTGCAGGACGCCTGGCTGGCCCTGCTCGGACTCCCAACCTTGCCCCTGCGCATGGCCGCCCACACGCGGACGGCACACACGGTTGCGGAGTACCTGGCAGCGCACTCGGCGGTGGAGCGGGTGTACTATCCTGGCTTACCGACGCATCCGGGCTATGAGGTGGCTCAGCGGCTGTACCCGGACGGGTGTGGGGGCATGCTGTCCTTTGACCTGGCCGGGGGCGAGACGGCCGCGCGCCTGGTCCTGGATAACCTGGGTGAGATTGCCTTCGCGCCGAGCCTGGCCGATGTGGCCACGACGGTCTCGTATCCCTACGCCACGAGCCATCGTGGGCTGCCCGACGACACGCTCCGCGCCATGGATGTTGGGAAGGGAATGATTCGTCTCTCGGCTGGCATCGAGGACCCTGCCGACGTGATTGCGGACCTGGACCGCGCTCTCTCCCTGTGTGCGGAAGGGGCGGCTCAGCGAGCCGGCCGGCTATGACACGTCGGGACGGCACACGCCCGGCCAGTCTCTGCGTGGCTTCTGCCGGCGGCCCATTCCTGGCCTGGGTGACGGAACACACCAGGAGGGGCCCCTGGGGCTATGGAAGGGCGCACGATGCGACGGTCGACGTGCCATGATGACCGGAGGAGACACAGAGCGGCCGGTTATTCAGGTGGGATGTGCCGGGTGGTCCATTCTGCGCGCACACGCGGAGTGGTTCGCGCCGGGGGCGAGCCATCTCGCGCGCTACGCAACGCGCTTTCCTGCGGTCGAGATCGACTCGTCGTTCTACCGGCCGCATCGGCCGGTGACCTACGCGCGCTGGGCGGAGACGACGCCGGACGCGTTCCGCTTCGCCGTCAAGGTCCCGCGCACCGTCACGCACGAGCGACGCCTGGTGAACACGGCGGAGCCACTGGATCGCTTTCTCGCGGAGACGGCCGCACTTGGAGCGAAATGCGGGCCTATCCTGGTCCAGCTGCCACCAAGCCTGGCTTTCGATCCATCGATCGCGGATGCCTTCTGGCGAGAGCTGCGTGCGCGTTTCGACGGTGCCGTCGTCTGTGAGCCGCGCCACTCAAGCTGGTTCGGGCACGAGGCGGATCGGCTGTTCCAGGCGTGGAACGTGGCGCGCGTGGCGGCCGATCCAGCACGGGCTCCGCATGCGGACGAGCCTGGTGGTTGGGGCGGCCTGCGCTACCTACGGCTCCATGGCTCCCCGCGCATGTATTATGACGCCTACGACGATCCCTATCTTGACGACTTGGCCCGGCGCCTCGTGGAGTACGCCCAGCACGCGCCCGTCTGGTGCGTCTTCGACAATACGGCGGCCGGTGCAGCCACGCTCAACGCCCTCCGCTTGCTCGATCTCCTGTACGATCGTCACGTCCGTCTCTGACGCGCCGGGCGTCCTCGTGTGAATGGTATGGTGTACCGTATAGACGCGATCATCGGGTGGTTGGCCGATACATTAACACCCCGGCAATGAAGAGAGCTAGTATCCGCGAAGGACACGCGCGGCCGCAGCACGGCTACATCCATCGCCGTCCGGGTCGTCAGACAGGAGGGAGAATAGTCATGCCAGAGGGGTACCCCGACCCAGTGGTAGTCGATCTCACGCTCCTGGCACAGGCTGAGACAGCAGCGCAGCCTGCGTGGTCCGAGACCTGCGCGGATTTGAACGTCAACCTGCTCGTCCTTGATCCGAGCGGTGGCGTTGCCGAACACGGGAACGATGAGGTCGATGTGTTGCTTGTCGGTATTGCGGGTGCGGGGACGATCATCGTCGAGGGGACGCGTCATAGACTGGCTGTGGGTCATGCCCTCGTCGTCCCTAAAGGGGTACGTCGGGGCGTCGAGGCGTCCGAGGGCCGCTTTGCGTATCTGACGTGCCACCGACGGAGGGCTGGTCTGTGGCCTGCCGGTGTACCGCGTCCCGATGCAGGTAAGGAGACAGAAAAAGAGGCGGCGGCGCGTGGCGTACCCGGCGGCGATGTACAATAGGACGCAGTGGAGGCCACGCGCACGACGCGCAGCTCCCGACAGTGCCAATGTCTCTAACCAGGGCGGCGGTGACGAATCGACGACATCACCTGGCGCACCCAATGTGAGACGCGCGACCGTGTTAGCTACGGGCCTCCAGCCCGTGCTGTCTATCGTTGCTGAGCCCAGTACTGCGTCCCGCCGCGCCGTGGGCGAGCAGGAGGAAGGTGGCCAACGCCATGCTCCCGAGGACGGCGATCACAACGGCCATTGGTAGAGCCGTCGCCGTCCCGCCGATGCCGACCAGGGGTGCAGCGGCCGCTCCGATGACGTACTGCAAGACGCCCAAGAGCGCCGACGCACTCCCGGCGGTGCTTGGGTGGCCGGAGAGCGCCAGCGTCGTGGCGTTGGGGAGGACAATGCCCTGACTGGAGACGACGACGAAGAGCGCTGGCAAGACGCCGATCAGGCCAACGTGGCTCGCGACGGCCGCGAGCAAGACGATCCCGCCGAGGGCCGTTACCGCCAGGCCAACGGCCAACAGGCGGGAAAGCGGCACGCGGCCGACGAGTCTCCCATTGATCTGGCTGGCCGCCATGATCCCGAGCGCATTGCACCCGAACACGACACTGAACAGCTGCGGCGAGACGCCGTAGATGTCTTGCAGCACGAAGGGGGAGCCGGATATGTACGCAAACATGGCGGCGAAGGATAACCCGGAGGAGAGCGCGTAGCCGACGAAGTGACGGTCCGCGAGGAGTCGCCGGAACGTCGTCAAGGTGGCCGGGAGGCCGCCGGTATGACGGTCGGTGGGGGCAAGCGTTTCGCCGAGTCCGGTTGCCGTGGCCAGAAGGAGGAGGGCTCCAATAGTGGCCAGGACAACGAACACGCCGCGCCAGGAGGTGACGCGAAGGAGTTGTGCGCCGATGATCGGGGCGAGGATGGGCGCGAGGCCATTGACGAGCATCAGCAACGAGAAATAGCGGGCGGCGGCGACGCCGGCGTACCGGTCACACACGACGGCCCGTGCAATGACGATGCCTGCCGCGCCCGCGAGACCCTGGACGAACCGCAACACAACAAGGGCGCCGACGGATGGTGCGAGGACGCACAGGAGCGACGCAACCGTATAGGCGGCCACACCAACCAGGAGGGGGCGACGGCGGCCCAGGGCATCGCTGAGCGGGCCGGCGACTAACTGGCCCAGAGCGAGGCCGAGCAGGCAACCGCTCAGGGTGAGCTGCACCTGCGAGGCGCTGGCACCGAAGCCCCGGCCGAGCGCGGGCAGGGCCGGCAAGTACATATCGATAGAGAGCGGCGCGAACGCGCTCAGGGCTCCCAGGATGATTAGTAGACGGATGCGGCGTGTTATCCCCGCCGGGTCGGTCCTAAGGGTGGCCATGCTCACGTAGCCACTCCGTGAACTCCGTCGCTACAATGCGCGCGCCGGTGACGCCATCGGACGCGCCGGAGCAGAGATAGAGGATCGGCTCCGCTATGACGTCTGGGGACAGGAGACGGTCGCGCATCTCCGACGGCACATCGTCGGGGATCATCCCGGTGGCGGTCGCCCCGCCGGGCAAGAGCATGTTGACGTCGACCCCATGCGGCCGCAAATCCTCGGCCATGATCAACGAGAGGGACTCGGCCCCGGCGCGCGACGGTCCGTAGGGGATGAAGCCGCGCCGTCGCATCGTCTCATGGTTCATGCTGATGTTGACGATCTTGCCGCCGCCGTCACGCAAGAAGAGCGGGACAACAGCGGCGGCGACGCGGAAGTAGCCGGTCAGGTTGGTGTCGATGACGGCCGTGAACCCGTCCTCGGGGACGCGCCAGAAGGGCTGTGGGTCGCTCAGGAAGGCGGGATTGACCGTCCGCATACCGAGGCCCGCGTTGTTGACCAGGACGTCCAGGCCGCCCCAGACGTCGTCAAGCGCCGTGATCGCCCGCGCGATCGACGTAGTGTCGCGCACGTCGATTTGAACGGGCTGCACCTCCCCAGCTGGGTCGTCAATCGTCGCGATCGCGTGCGCCAGCCGGTCGTCGTCCCGGCCGCCCAGTGCGACACGCGCGCCTGTATGCGCCAGCGCCTGGGCCATCGCGAGCCCCAGGCCGCTGGACGCCCCCGTCACCAGGACGCGGCGGCCGCTGACATCCCATGTGGCTATCATCGCGGTTCACCCCTGCACGTTCTCACGCCGACGGCACCCATAGACGCGGCGTGGACTACCATGGAACCTCCGCGCCGTCGTAGCGCAGGAACCGGCCGGCGTCCTCGGGTGTGAGCCCGTCGATGACGTTGAGCAGCCCCCGCGCCGACTCCTCCGGCTCGAGGTCCGCGCCCGCGCCGCCCATGTCCGTCTTGACCCAGCCGGGGTCGATCATGACCGCCGTGATGCCCTGGTCGCGCACGGTCCAGGCGTACGTCCGCATCATCATGTTCAGGGCGGCCTTGCTCGCGGCGTAGCTGTAGCCGTCGCCGCCGTCGGTTGCATAGGTGAGCGAGCCCGGCTGGGTCAAGACGGACATGGGCGGCGCGGGCGTACGCCTGGACCGTGCGTAAGCAGCTCCGTGAAGGCCTGCGCTACACGCACGGGCGCGACGACGTTGATGTTGAACACCTCCAGGGTGCCGGTGTCGTCAAGCAGGCGCTGTCCGTCCGTTCCCGCGACCGTGGCGTCGCCGGGATTGATAGCCGCGTTGTTGATGAGGATATCCAGCCCCTCGACCTCGCGGTGCGCCTGCTGGACGGCCGCCGTGAGCGAGGCGCTGTCGGTGACCTCCAAAGGGAGGACACTCACGTGGTCACGATGCCGGTCGATGAGGGCACGCAGATCGGGCGCGCGCTCGATGGCGCGGCACCCCGCCAGGACACGATCGCCACGCTCGGCGTACTGCCGCGCCAGTTCCAGTCCGATTCCCCGTCCCGCTCCCGTGATCAAGATGCGCTGCATCGTGACTCCTTGTGCTCTGCGTTTCTGTTAGTTCGTACTCCGTGTACTGCAACGATCATGCCGCCACTAGGTCCGCTGTTCAGGCGCTATCCACGCGCGCGCAACGCGGGCAATGGGCAGCTGCGTCACGAGCCAGACGTCACGAGCCAGACAAGGGGTGTCGGATACGCGGCGGCATTCGCCGTAAGCCCCGACGCTCATCTATCCTGAAGAGGAGGGAACGTGATGATCGAGTGCGCGGCTGGACCCATTTTGATCGTGGGCGCGACCGGTGGGACCGGACGCTGCCTTATCCACGCGACGCAGGACGCCGGCCTGGACATCCGCTGTCTGACCAGCGTGCCGGCGAAGCGCGCCGATTTGCAGGATATGGGTGTCGATGATATCGTGGTCGGGGATTTGTGCGCGGACGGGATCGCTGACCGTGCTGTATCCGGCGTCGGCGCCGTCCTCTCGGCCGTGGGCGGCGCGGAGGTCTTTCGCCAGGGCGTGACGCGTCTCATTGCGGCAGCCCGGACGGTTGGGGTCCGGCCCTTTGTCCTGGAGACCGCGCTTGGCGTTGGGACGGCGCGCGCGGCGATCCCACCGGAGCGCTACGCGATCTTGCGCCCGGCGCTCGAGGCCATGGATGTCGCCGAGGCGGCCCTGCGCGCCTCCGGCATCGTCTACACCATTGTCCGGCCGGGACGCTTGCTCGATGAGCCGCCGAGCGGGGATGTCCTCGTGGGCGAAGGTGGGACGCGGCTGGGCGGCGGAAGCATTCCCCGTTCCGATGTCGCGCGGCTGATGGTCGCGGCGCTCGTCACGCCGGAGGCCCATAACCGCACCTTCGAGGTCGTCAGCCGGGCGGGCTTCCGTGGTGGCCTGGGCGAGACCGTTGACGTGCCGTGGCGACTCCCGGTACACATAGTTGACCAGACGATCTAAAACGCGACGGTAGTCGGTTGAGGTTGATAGTACGCCTCACCCCTCGATGAATTCGTTGAGCCGCTGCGCCACAAGTTCTCTACGTTGCAGAAGGAACGCCTTGTAGTTGTCCACGCCGAGCAACGCAGGATCGGTCGGAATGCACTGGGCCTCGAACGCCGTGAGCCCCGACTTCTCGATCATCAGTGGGAAGTATACACTCGGCAATTTGTCGCTAATCTCGCGGTTTAGCTTGCCGCCGATAAAGCACAGGTTCGCGATATCGTCGGCTTCGCGGCCTGTATATCCTCCTTTGAGAATGGCCTTAGGGAAGATATGGTGGAACTGGAGCCTATGCTGCACCCCTGAGTGGTCAAGCGCGATGGTGACCTGCGACCGCCAGTCTTTCGCTCCTACCGCGCGAAACGCGAGGAACATGGTCTTGAAGAGCGCGCTGCGCTGGTTACGACCCTCCAGCTCATCGGGCGTAATCTCCAGGCGGCCGACCTGCTGGCGAAGACGATCAACAAGCTCCTGTGTCCCACCGCCGGATCGGATTGTTGCCAGGTCCTGATCCAAGATGGTTTCGCTGGATCCGCGCGAGTACCGTCCTTTTGCATTGGCCACGAGGACCCAATACCTCAGGTGGTCCGACTCTTGGGCAGATAGGCCGTAGTCGCGCTGGTGCCCATAGTACGCGAGCGTGATGAGTATGAATGGCGATGCCAGGAGCGCCGGGCTGTCGATCCTCGCGTTGTTCTTTAGAAAGTTAAGCGCGAACTCCATGGCTCGGCCGCTTTCCTTCCACCCATCTTGTAGAGCTTGAAGCCGCAAACCACCGACCGTGAGGAAGCGCGACTGTCCCGTGGTAATTGCGACGAGGTTCTTCAGGAGCAGGCCGAGGTCGAGATCAAAGCCAGCCGCCACGCATTGCTGCTGGAAAGCTTCAAACGTCTTCAGCGAGTTGCGCCACTTTGCCGTGATTTGGGCGAGCGCGAGGTCCGAGCTACGCAGCTTCGCGCCGAGCGAGTTGACGCGCACGAAGATCTCGGTCACTTCGTCGTACGTGAGCCTGCGCTCGAGCACGTCCATCCGATACATGTACTTGCGGATGTTGCGGAGTTGCGCCAGCCGCTGGCTGTAGCGTTCGTAGTTCGGATCGTCGAATCCGCTCACTCCGGCCCTCTTGAGGAAGGCAGTATCACTGTTGCTCTTGAACACGTCCGTGACTTTCACCCACTGTGGCAGCTGCTCGAGTTTCCGTGTGGACACCACGAACGTCATACGATTGAACCGCTTCTGCAGTTCGTCATCGCTCGAATCCACTTCGTCGTCGATCATCTCATCGTCGCTGTCCTCGTTCACTTCCGTAACGACGGCAAGTTGGTCCGGGTGGTCAAGGTTAAAGAGCACCTCGATGGGCCTGCTCCGGCCGCGCACCGTGACGGCCTCACCCCGAATGACCGCCGACAGGGACGTAAGGCGCTGCTGTCCATCGAGCAAAAGTCGCGTGCTCGAGTAGGGGTTCGACTGTTGACTGACCGACATCTGTTGCAGCGGCACTTCCTCGTCGGTCTCCCAGAGAAGGATCGCGCCCGACGGGTAGCCACGATAGAGCGAGTCGAGCAGGTCGCGCACACGCGTCGATCGCCAGACATAACGGCGTTGCATTTCGGGCAGGCGGAGTTCGCCACGCTCGATCATACCGACCAGTTCGTCAACGGAGGCTTCGGCCTTCGCCATAATCAGGCTCCACCGGCGTGGGCCAGCACGTCGTCAATGGATCGCGCCACGACATACTCTGCCGGTGACTCGCTCACCTGCAGGGCCTTGAAGTGCGCTTTGCCACACTCAATCTTGGCGTTTTCCTTACTCCGCAGGTCTTCGGCGAATAGGCTGCTCTTGGTTTCGACCACGAAGTAGAGGCGCTCCGCGCCATCCTGCTCCACCAACACGGCCCAGTCTGGGTTATAGGTGCCCAACGGTGTCGGGACTTTGAACCAGTCGGGCAGCTTGGCATACACTTTCACGGCGTCGTTGTTATCCAGTTGCTCGGCAAAGGTACGCTCGACACTCGACGGGTCGCACACGACGTATTCGTACACGGACCGGGTCGCTGGAATCATGTTCTTCAGGTAGCCGGTTAGCTCCTCCTGCTCAAATAATTCCTGAGCATAGTAGCTTTCGTCGCCTAAGCGCTGGTACTTGATACCATCCACTACCGCTAGGCGCTTGCGGCGGTTAATGGCTTCTGCCGCGAGCTCGATGAACTGCTGCGGATTGCGTTTGAAATCGTTGAGGCGCCCACTTCCGACGAGAATCCGATAGATCGTCCGGCGAGTGAGTTGGGTGCGGTCCTGTAAGTCCGTGAGCAGATCGGGAAGCTCAATGTCTGCTTCATCCAGTACGACGGTTGTTGCTCCTTTGCGCTCGGTCGCCTCCACACCCGCTTTGCCGATGGCAATGTCCGCCTTTCGCCACTGTAGGCGCGTCTTGGCGATGGGCGGGGCGTCCTCGACCTCGCGGATACAACTTTCCACGAGCTTCTCGTTATCGAATTGCACCCGGTAGGTGGTCTTGTGCTTTATACAGTCCCACAGCGCCTTGAACTCTGCACTCTCCAAAACCGCCTGCCGTGTGCGGACTTGGCGGCGCTCATCGGCGTTCTTGATCTCCAGCCGGCCCGACGCTTTGCGCAGGATGTCCGTGATCTGGCTGAGCTGCTCTTCGAACGCAGCCGGGACAGTTAGTGATCCGTCCTTTATCGCCGTTCTCAAAGAATCTTGTACTTTCCCATGGGCGTCGAGGTGTCCCTGGGTCCGGAGATGCTCCCAGAGGGCCTTCGATTGGTCGAAGCCCAACGGCATCAGCTGCCCATCCTCCCCTGTGACAGCAACCGCCGCGAACTGATGTGCCTCCACGATGCCGAACCGGATGCCGGTCTCGTCCTCGATCTCCTTCTGCAAATGCTCGGCGAACTGCTCGTAGCTCTCGGTGGCGATGACTGTGAGGGTGTTCACCTCGAAGCCACGCAGGCGCTCACCGTCTTGGTTTACGCATAAGCGCAGCCCACGACCGATGGTCTGACGCCGCTCGCGCTCCGTTTGAATGTCACGCAGGGTGCAAATCTGGAAGACGTTTGGATTGTCCCAGCCTTCACGCAGTGCAGAGTGGGAGAAAATGAACTTGAGCGGTGTCTCGAAGCTCAAGAGTTTCTCTTTGTCCTTCATAATCAGATTGTAGGCGCGCTCCGCGTTGTCACGGTCGGTCTGGTTGCTCTCCTGGGTATTCGTCCAGCCACCCTTTTTGTCAATGGAGAAGTAGCCATCATGCACCTCGTCCGCAGCAAAGCTGAGGTCCACCTCTTGAAAGAGCGTCTGGTAGTCCGGGTGTTTGGCCAAGCGGCGATACTCATCCTCGAAGATACGGGCGTAGGCGCCCTTGACCATGTTGCCATCCGCGTCGTATTGACGGTACTTGTCGACCGCATCGATGAAGAACAGTGAGAGCACCTTGATCCCTTGCGGGCGTAACCGCATTTCCTTGTCGAGATGCTCCTTGATCGTGCGTCGGATCATCTCGCGTTGGACTGACAGCGCATCCACATCGCCCCACGCCTGATCAGGCTTCAGGAAGTGCTCGCCGCCCGGTACGCGCAGCTCCATAAGCTCGCTGCCCTTTAGTGCGCGGATTTCGCCAATGCGGCAACCGGCGTAGATCGCTCGTCCGGTAGTCTCCTCCAGGTCGTCATCCTCCTGAACGAGTACGTCCCCGCGCCGCACACCCGACGCCGTCTGCTTGTCCAGCTCAACCTTGGCCGTAACCGTACCCTTGCTGTTGTTGACGGAGCGGAGGCGTACATAGGGCTTATTGTGGCCGCCTTCGACGGTGGCCGACGCCACCTCTATCTGCTTAACCAGCTTTTGGTCGTAGGCATCCACTGCGTCGAGGCGATAGACCATGTGGTGCTTGTCCGCATGAGTGGCCGAGTAGCGCAGGGTGCAGAGAGGATTCATGGCATCGAGCGCCGTTTTACCCGCCCCCGATAGTCCGCCATCCACGCTCTGGGGCTCGTCAACGATCACGATCGGTCGCGTCGCCTTGATCAGGTCGATCGGTTTCTCACCGCCCGTCTTTTCACTATCCTTGTAAAGGTTGTTGACGTCCCTTTTGTTAATGGCACCGACCGTTACAACCATTATCTGGATCTGTGGACTAGTGGCGAAGTTGCGCACCTGGCCGAGCTTGGTCGAGTCGTAGAGAAAGTAGTCAAAGGGTGTGTTGGCGTAGAGCCCACGGAAATGGTCCTCGGTCATTTTATGGTGGACCCTTTTGTCAAGACACAGGGGAGGGGCACTTTAAGGTGGGGACTGCTCCTTTCTCCCGCCGGCTGGCGGGGCTGTGTAGGTTGTCGTTGACGCGCGGGGCCGCAGCCGGGGCGAC
>JAABUL010001062.1_pt1 | contig 54626 bp, 67 predicted proteins | sample 5559151 | NCBI WGS metagenome assembly JAABUL01 (sample SAMN10711876, study PRJNA513368) | rock metagenome | isolation source: Antarctica rocks | place: Antarctica: Victoria Land, Pudding Butte sud
AGTTGGCACACTACCCCTCTGCACTCAGCCTACTTACTAGCCTGCTTTCCGGCTTGCGCCCTCTTGAATTGAATTTGCGTTAGTAAATCCAATCTGCGATGCGTAAGAGGAGTGATGGCTTGTGTTAAATTCGTCATCGAAGGAGCAGTACACCGTGGATGAATGCGAGTAGAAGCTGGGAAGCAATGCCACCATCGAAAAGGAAGAACGTGACTATGCCCCGCACGTAGGTGCGAGAATCCTATTATCAAGGAAGCAGACGACTCACACAGAAGCCTCATTTGGACAAGATGCTACGACGACACATGCTGGACATTTGTAGGCCTAGCAGCAGCAATGACACTCAACAGCACACGCACGATATTTTACCACACCAATTATGGTTAATGGCCGTCGATGGAGCATGGTCAGTCTGTACTCGCTTCGAGCGAGTACTTGCCGATGACAGGTGGCGCAGACCAAACAGGTCGGTCGATAGTGTCGGTTATCTTCTTTGAGCACTCCCATCAAATCCTAAATTGGGGAAGCCAGTGATCGGGGATTTTTTACCCCGTTGCCCACGTTGGGGGACGTCGTCCCTTTACATAAGTTCGCGAGAGGTGCGCAAGAGGAAGTCTGAACCATTCTTCGCCCGCTTCGCAGCAGTTATGCGCGACTTTAACTTGCACCTCCCATGTTGTGCCTCTTTAAACCCCCTACTACGAAGTAAGACCACATGTGTTTTAGCCTTAGTGTGGCAATCTCTATTGGCACCGCGCTTACATTGGTAGCTAGAGCCGGACTGTAAGCCCCATGGTAGTAGTGCTGGGCAAATCTCACCAGCAATGGCTTTGTATCCATTGTCCCGGATACAGACGTTTAGCTTGCGAATTGCGTACTGGAGCACTTGCAAATGTCTGAATATGTCAATGGTGCACATGACTCTAGGTTCCTTCATCTATTATTCTGTCCATTCTCGGCGCTTTTGCGCCCCATGGGATATTAAATGCGAACTTCTGACGTTTCATGATTGCGTGCAATATCTGTATTATCATGTCATGTCAGCTATTTCATGAAACGAGGCGAAAAATTGCCTCGCAAGATCTTCCTTGCAATGCAAGCAGTCGTGCATTGTACTAAAACGCGTCGACACATGTTTTCACCATCAACTACCATTAAGCCAGCGAAGAACTCGATGACTATAATTTCGTGGTCTGACTCTATTGGCGATGAAGACCCCTAATGGTAACCATGACTCCGATGAAAATGATGACCCGATGATGATGACTTCGATGACGATGACCCCGATGACGATGACTCTGATGACAATGATCCGATGATGATGACTCAAAACAGGCATCTGTTGACCGCCGACGGGTGTTCTGACCTGCCAGGTTGTCTGAGCTTTCCCGCCTCCAGGTCTGACTGATGATCGCACGAGCTTTCTGCCTCCTGATCTTCGACTTCTACTACCTTAGTGAATCCAACCTGGATTTCGTTCGAACATCCTCCATGCTGCAGCTCTTTAGCGCCCTGGGATCCTATGAAGATCCTTCAGATTAGCATGTCAGCAGCTGGCAAGTGGACATGGGATGGAAAGGCCAAAGATACTTCCAGCAATAAAGCCAATTGGAACATTGCCCTGTACGACGCCACGAGATTTTGTCAGCAGAAGGCCTAGGAGGAGATCTCCACGGACGTTCTGGGTCTTCTCTTGCTGAATTATCGCCTGGGGCTTGGAAGGCCCTCTGGGCTCCGACGGTGCCGTTGATGCACCCAGGCTTTGCCTGCTGCGCTTGGTCCAAAACAACTAACATGTGCAATGGACAACGAACGCCCATGGAACGATTGCGAGCATTGTATATATTGTGGATAGCAGGACTTAGATTGGGTTGCGGATCAAGTCAGATCTCTTCACCGCGGCTCATGACGCTACAACCCGTAGCAAACACTTGTGTCTGCTCCATTGCCTTAGCAAGGTGTTTCCTATTGTCGGTTTCGGCAATGCTTTATAGTTCTGGGCAGGAACCTTCTTCGAAACTGGTGGTGACAGTGGGCTGGGTGGTCGTGGGGTTATTTTTGACACGGGGTAAGTAGCTTACCATACGGAGCGAGGGGTGCAGTCGCGAACCCTGACATTTGTGTTGAAGTTTGAATGGTTTGTTGATTGCTGTCTGAATCTGAATACGGACAAATGAGAGAAACCCAAATGTCGATTGGCTGATTTTAATCTTCAATGTTCCCCTTTCAGAAGTTTGTGACCAGATTGAAAGTGATCGTTACTGTACTCTATGGCAACGCCAATGGTCGTACTAGTGAGCGCGATCAACGCGGCTCTAGCCTTGGCATAGTCGATCTGGCATCTTCCCTCGCATAACCAACCCTTCGCAGAGTCTACGTGTCAACGGTCCTGCCCCAAATTCTCTATTGTGCATCGGTGTGGTATGTTCCATCCGGAGGCTACGGATACAAACGGCGCGTGGACAAAGCACTCGAAGTGCTCACGAACAGAGCCGCCCGCTGTCTATCGGAGCACCGCTGGCCCTGCTCTGGACAGCGGGCTGTTCCTATACCCCATCAAAAGCCAAATCTGACAATGCGCTGAACGACACCCTATTCCGCGTCGCCTTCAGCCCCGTTTATAGCTATCTGATCGCCCCTGGAGAAGACGCTACCGCCCCTGATCCCACCAAATTCATCAACGGCAGAGGAAGATTGTCCACTGAGTACTCGAAGCTCAGCCCATTTCAGAAGCTGAAATATCGATACGAGACGGCTTATCTTGGAAGCGTGGCGGAACTGGAGAAGAAGACCGCCTCCACCACCGCCCCCAACGCTGTCTGAGGGAGAATGACTTGACCGAGCTTTCAGGGAACCACGACCACGCTTGTAATTGGCACAGTCAGCCTGATACGGGCACCACGTTACACATAAGCAAGCCTGGGCAAGCTAGGACACTACCAAAGAGTGGGACATTGGGACGGACAGCCAACGCAGTGGGACTAGGGGACTTGGGGACATACGGATCTAAGTTTCCTTGCTTTAGTTGCTCATGGGACGAGTTCCGCCTGGGGCGCAACCCAGACCGGACAACCTCGAGAGCCCCTACAAGCGGTCGCTCTCGTGGCTCTCGTGGCTCTCGTGGGCACTCCGATGTACAATAGAACGCCATGCCGCATGGCACCTACTTAACCTCCACCGCCCGGAGGCGATGGCAGAAGGCTCGAAGGCCTTCCGTTGCCGGCGAGCCATGGATGATCGAGGATGACGGACTCAAATCCGGATTGGCAGGAGCAGGAGGAGACCATTGTCATGGGCAGATATTGAAATTCGCTGTATCAATTCTGCATTGTAATACGGGAGGAGCAGAAAGAAACAGTGGATGTCCCCATTACGGTCCCATGAACGTGGTCTAGCCCTTGCGCTCTCAGAAGCCGCTTCGACAGTTGATTACTTTTCCTTTCTTGTCTCTAGCGGTCGACTAGAGGATTCCGCACGCCCTCTGAATCAGCGCCCCCTGCGAGCTCTTAGACGGAATAACTTCGGGATCGGCATAAAAATCGCTCGCGTAGCCGGTCCGTTGTGTTAAGCTCCGACTTCGCCGAAACTATTACCCTTTCCCCCATAGTTAGATCGATAGTTTCAGTGGGAGGATAAGTTTACTTCGAAGTAACATGGTCCACTTTGAGTGCGGGGCGATTCAATCTTAGTCCTGTGGTCGTCGTTACCATCGTCGTTGCTCACACTTCATTACATCAATCTAAACCATTGCCTCCGGCGGCCCTCTCGGGGGGCAACTGCGTTGAGCACACCCTAACCTAAGCAGTGTTCATGGCGACAACGTCACCAGTAGGAGGACGACTATTCCGAGGAAGCAAACTGGGTGATTATTATAAACCTTAATCTCACTTCAGCAGTACCGAGTGTGTAGTACACCAAGGTTCACGGTCTGGACTACGAGAACCTTCATTCAAGCGACCTACCTCGCATTCATCCGCTTTGTTTAGCTTGCCATCAAGGTGAAAATATCTCACCAGATCGGCCACAAGTGGATACCGCAAGATGCCTTTGACGGGTGAAGAAGACATCTTGGACACTAGCCAAGCCGCCGCGGAAGACGACAGCCGTCACCCAGATGCATCAGTCAAACATGTCAAGGTACAGATTATCCCACTCAAGTCCCCGGTCTGTGATGGTAAGATATAGCTGATATGGCGTTCTAAGGCTGTCTTGTTCTCTGCTTCCGCAACACTTCCGTCTACCGACCTCGAGACTGTTACAGGAAACCAGCTAGAGATCTCGAAAGAAGTGGAGATCAGTCCTAAGAAGCGAAAATCTAGCGCCATCGAGATCTCAGAAAGCAGACCGAGATCCTTCTCCCGCCAGAGTAAAGCTGTAAATGCGAAGGACTTCGCTACTATGAAGGAGAAGCGCGATATTGCCACCTACAAAAATGCCAATCCCATCCAAGACCTCGCACGCACGCAAGAACTGCAAGCCCTCAAAGAAGCATCATCCTCAATATCCAAGGAGGCAAAGCTCCGCAAACTGGTAGCGACGCAAGGATCCCAACTCGCGCTCCTCGATCAGCTACGTAGCTTTTTGCCAAGCACGTTGCAGAAATGGCTTGAGTTTCTGAAGCACGAGTGGGAGTACAACGTTCGGCATGTTGCGCTTATCGACTCGATAAACGAGCTCAACGACAAGCTTGAGCTCACCGACAAGCTTGAGGATCTTGACAGGGAGGCTATTAAGAAGTGCATCCACGAGATGAAGCAGCGCAACGAAGACTTCCTCGAGTAGCGGACTTTGTTATGGGAAAAGGGATTCGCCACCAGCGCAGAGACCAAAATCGATGAAGTTGCTGGCTCAGCTGCCGACCCCACAAAACCGGCGCAACAGGGGGAGGCAAGTGACAGATGAGGATTCACGGCATAGAGTGTATCCTTGGCATTTGCTTCGTAGTCTTCAATTGCGTAATGTGCCTACCTGACTTGTAGCCTTCACGTATCTCTGATTGCTTAGATTTCTTTCCTCCACTTGTGCTTGCGGTACAACTAGTCGGTAGCAAAACCAGCCACCGCCAACTGCTCCTATTAGGCCAATTAATTTACTGAAGCTTCTATACGATGTGCATTGTGGTATGTGGACGGTGCAGATGATTCCGTTTATTACATGGATCGCCGTTCAGACCTCCAACGCGCAAACGGGGAGGCCCCCGCAAGGTCAAACTCGCCGCCGAAGAGTCCTCATCCGCACATATAGAGGAGCAACAGAAAGAGGCATTTAATGCATAAAGAGGCATTTATGTTACTATAATCGAGTGGGCTGTATACGTGTCTCGTCCTACGATATGCAGGGTTTCCAAAAGGCTGCGTTTGAGCAAGAAACAAGGAATGAAGAGCCCCGTTCAGCATGAATGGCGTAGCTCCTCGGCGTAACCGCTGAGCAGCTAGTTTTCATCGACGACTCCATGTTTAAGGAGACGACAGGGTGGAGGCATACGGTGTATGCTCCAATTGGTGAGGCAGGCAGATACCATGCTGATCCAACATGCTTCCTGCCTACACCGTCGACGGCTATCTACCGTGTTGCGAGGCAGTCTAATTATTGTCGTCAGCCCCTGCTCTGTCACTTAGCGACAGGCTCCGATTCATATAGAGACACACAAATCAAAACGATGTATTCCCATTCTGAGAAGCTATTTCTGCTTTATGGCTCTTTCCTTCTTGTCCCTTGGCCTCAGCTTACTGACATATGTTTGATTTGGCATCGCCCTGTTCAGTGTCACAATCCCTGCCTCGTCTAACATGTCATCAAAAGATCTTAAGTCCGCGTCCTCATAATTTTCTTTACGGTGTGGTTATTGCTTCGCTGAAGTCGACCAGACGTCCGCCTCTGTAATTGCGAGCTTGAATGTTCAGGTTATAGACTTGAGACTCCCGCATTTTTCGCAGATCAAGCAGCATTTTCTTCGCGGTCTTCGCGGTGAGAGGGACGTCCTCGGTGACCAGATCTTTCACAACGGCACGGAATGGCTCCCTCTTTGAAGCCGGCTTGGAGTCCTCTTCGTCAGGTCGATTCCAGGTCGTAACCCAAAAGCGTTCTTTCAGCTCGTCCTCTCTGTCCGCGGCAATCATCAAATAACCATAACATTGGACCGCAACTTTTCCGTTAATGTTCTTCTCGATCAACCGTCCGTAAGCGCGGCATTCACTGAAGAACGGATCCGAGTGATCGCGGGTTAGGGCAGGGGGGAAAAACTGCCTTCGGCTAAAAGACAAACCCGCACGGTCGACGAATTCATCATAGAATTTGAACTGACATTCAAGCACGATCAGTATCATTCTAAGATCATAGCGCAGTCGAACGAGTCACCGTCTTACGATTTTCAGCGCATAGGCCTTGGATTGTATTGAAACCGCAAGTACGTGCGCATTTCCTCCGTCGGATGTACGCGCCAGATCACCCTCACTAATTAGTTCTTTGAAGTCGACCGTCGCCTGTGGATCCTCAAAAGGTTGGAGTTCAGGCCCACGGCACTCCGGAAGGGGTTTTGTCGATTGCTGAGTCATATGATGAGTGAGTGAAGGTGACCCAAAGGGATGGAACGGCTGGGAACTTGTCGACAGAGATCTAAGACAGGATGGGGTGTGATATGCGAATGCAGGAGCGTCGTTGCCTCAGTAATCAGACTAGGCGGGACGTTGCATCCGCTGAAAGCAAATGCCAATTTCCAGCACTATCAGCCAGCCCCGCCCCTCAAACGACCTAGAAATCCAGCATGCCACTCCAAGAGCCCATGGGAAAGTCACTACGCCATTTTTACAGTGACGCACATGGATGGGGACAGTCGCGTAACTGTAGCGCATCGGAACGAACCGCATCACACGATTGTAGCGATCAAGAAGCATCAACTCAAGGCTGGCCAATTAGTGGAGCGACTAATTCCGTGCAGTCATACAAACATTGTGAATCTGCTAGAGGCCTTCCACGACGACGGTTTCGTCCATATGGCATACGAATGGACGGACGTTACTTTGGCCGAGATTCAGTCTACACCTCTTGGGAAGCTGTCCGATTTTCATATCGCCGCAATTTGCAAAGAAGTAAAACTGTTCGGTATACGAAGCACAAGTCAAGAGCTGATTATCTCTGTCCAGGTTCTTCAAGGTCTCCAGTACATTCACGAGGCGCTCCATATTATGCACGGTGCACTGGATGTCCATAATGTCATGGTCGATAGAGCTGGCCAAATTAAAATCTGCAAGGACATCGTGGTCGGGATATCGAGCAATTGGCTGACGCTATGTAGTGAACATTGGGCACAGCATGCTGCAGAACATCGCAATTAAGGATGGGGGGCGCCTAGATCTTGACGCCGTCGGTCGCCTCATAATTCGATTGATGGAAATCGAGACCAGTTTCAAGCATCCCCAAGCTCAGCGCCTGGCTAAGCCTGACGCATGGAACGCGCCAATCAGAGAATTTCTTGAGAAGATCTTTGTTTCGACATTGCAGGTACTCTTGAGGGTATGGTACCTCCTACGGAAACGCCTTATCTCGTCAAGCTAACCATCACAAGAATGCACACCGAGGGACCGTGGCCCTCGACGATTCATCTCCATGGCCGACTTGATATCATGCGCTGTCACAAGTGCGGCGCGTCATACTCCACAACCGCAGAGCTCCTGCAAGGTCCAGCCCTTCCGTTGTGTCCAGCTTGCCACCAAGCCAACGATTGCCGCCTCATCCAAGGCAAGCGAGTGCTCAGTGTTGGCCGGCTACGACCTGATATTCTGCTGTACGGGGAGGAGAGTCTCGATCAGCATGCCATAGGGCGTGTCTGCGCGAATGACATCCGCGCCAGAATTGATGCGGTGTTGGTCGTGGGAACTCGGTTGAGCGTCCCCGGGGCCAGAAGGCTTGCAATCGAGCTGTGTCAGTCAGCCAGAGCTTCGTCAACCGGAAGAGCGACAGTTTGGATCAGCAAGAACCCACCACCACGTACATATCAGCATCTGTTCGATGTGATTTTGTTAGGAGATTGCGATGACATTGTAGGGTGGGTGGCTTGACGGCTCGGAAGCCGAGGAGTCGTCTGGTAAGTCAACCACCAAGAAAGGCGACAGACGCAGGATAATACGAGGCACTGCGTCGGCTAGAGTGTTGACACGATGTTTTTGGAGCTTGGGTGGTGAGGGTGGTAGAGTACTTGAGATAAAGTCGAGACGGGAAGTCAATTTAAGCTCATTAGTCGTTCCAGCCCAGATGCATGTACGAACTTCAATACTAAGCTAATCGGCGGTAACTACCAATTGCTTCAGCCACCATGGAAGTGTCGGTCTACGGAACTTGGTCTACCTTCCAATTCTTTAAACCATTCATCTCTAGTTTCCACTTTACTCCATTAGGAGCAGCCATACCATCATTGATCACATTGCCAAATCGTCGATCGATTCAAGGGCAGCGATGGAATCTGGCAAAATGGCATGCACGGCAGCAGAATATTGCTCAAAGAACAGAATCCTATCGGGAAAGATTTGGGACTAGCAGCATTATAACTCGCGCCAGATGTAAGTCTTCAGTCCAGTAGCGACTAATATGTAAAGCTGACGAACTTAGACACAACTACTATCCGTCTTCCACCACAACAGCCATCGTGCTCTTCAAACATAAGTCGGCCGCACTAAGAAGCTAATCCTCCATAATCGTGTCTAGACATCTTCTCCAATACGTTGCGCATCGCTTGGCCTCCCGAGTGGCTGCATGCCAATGCGGCAGTGCGAAATCCTCTTGATGTTGTGCAAGCGCCAGCAGACGATGGTTGTCGACAATTCGACCGGTGAGCTTGCGAAAGAGTGTCGTAAGCTGGTTCCTGTTACCAAGTTGATATTATAGAAGGACAAGATTCATGATTGGCATAATTTCCAACTCTTCTGAAAGACCGCAAGCTTCTAGCACATGTGGCCAAAGACTCTGTTCCATTTGTCTGACGACAAGCCCGGCAGCGCAAAACTCCCAGTGTTCTGCTGGTATCTTCCACCTTTCAACAAAGGCATGATCGCTTCCTTCCATGCATCTAACGGTTCTTTGAATGATAGTCGAGCTCAAATGCTTCTCTCCCATAACATCGTGGATGTACATGATCAAACGATCATCGGTGATAAGATCGGACAGACGGGCCTTTGAAAAAGCAACAAGGTTTGCGACAGCCGCGGGTACAAGATTCTGATCAATCTGGAGTGATGGACACACTTTGTGTAGTTCGAGGAATTCCATTGAACTGCAACGACACGAACATTAGCTGTGAACAACATGGCCAGTCCTTTGTCTCTTACAACGCCTGCACAAGTTTCGATCTTCGGAAGTTGAATCACCGTTTGGATTGATGCTGCTGGAGATCTCTGTGTTGAGCTGCAAACAGTCCCGTGTGATACTAGAGCTTGAGCCTCGAATGAGCATAAAACATTGACTTGGACGCCATGCTCGCCGCCAAAACCAACAAGACTAGTCACTTTTCACGCTACAATGACCTCTCGACTCTACTTGGTCCGGGAACAGGATCAGCAGGAAAGCGAGTGACGGCATCGGACCCAGAACGATCATCCCCCCCTTACAACCCTAGTGTGTGGGTCCGAGGTCGTTTAAAATTACCCTGTAGTTTAGTATATGGGAATCTTTGTCCACGATCACGATGACGGTGACAGTTGGCTAGATAAGTCTTTAACGTCACAACAATTAATTAGCTAACGATCTACGGAATACGGCATGCTGAACTTCGATACAGATCCTTGCTTCGGACACTCTTCTCAGGAAAACATCGCAGTGCAAAAATGGAAGTTTCTAGATCGATCGCTGAATCCCACCAACTATCATCCACTGGGCGAATGTCTACTTAGAAGAAACAGCTTTGTCCCTTTGTCACCCCATGATATCAGCCTGGTCCCTTATCCACCAATCGCTCTTGCCGGACTGGGCAACAGTATAATATAGAGACATGTTGAAGTCCTTCTGATGCTCCACAAGCGCCACAAGCAGACCGTTGGACACCCGTTGCTTCGTAAGTTTATGTAGGAGCTTCGAAAGGTTGTTCGGATCCCCATACATGTATTGGACAATGAGCTGAGCTATGGCCTGATCGTTGGTCGTAAGATGGCAACGTGCAAGTAAATAGGCCCAGAGATTCTGCTGGAATTGGAGGATGGTCCATGCAGCCGACTCGATCTGCGTCACCTCATAACGGGAGAGATCTTCGACAAAAGGATGCTTGATCGATTCCATATGCTGAAAAACTTTTTGAATAAAGCTCGAGGTTATCTGCTCCTTGGTACCGTACTTGAGCGCTTTCAGGATGAACATAATCAAACGGTTGTCGGTCAAGGCTACAGAGGCTCGTATCTTTGCAAACGCAATAACCTCAGCGACGTCGTTTGGAACATAGAGCTGATCGATCACAAGGTTCGGAAGATTGGGGATGTCTTGGTGTCTCTTCAGACCTATGTCGCTCTGCAATCGTTATAAGGTTAGTACAGAGAAAGCCGCATTGATCTTAGATGACTCAACTGCTTTGTCCATGATGTATGACTTGGGACGAGATTGGGTTCGAACAGCCGGGACGACGATTTCTGCAATCAGGTGGGTGTGTACTTGATCCCTTATGTAGACTTGCGGTCCCTAAAATGTCTATCGCTAATCAACCTCCAGAGCCAATGAAACCACCTGATCTTAACGCCACTAAATTTCATAGTGTCAACAGCAACCTTGGAGCATCGCATGATTGGGAGGGCCAAGGTCAGCTGAATGAAGGGGTCAGAAACAAAGCGCTGAATGCAGGGGCTTTACGCCCCCTGCCGCGATTGTCAATAATACGCTAGCAAGGCATAGTGCAAATAGGATCAAATTGATCTCCTGCGCGCCACGCCTTGGTGTATTGCACAATGCCCTTTTTGGAACAGGATTGCTCACTCCTGCCCCGGTCGTCTTCTTCTGCATGCCTCAAGATGGTGTGGTGGTCTGGCTGCGTAGCTTATATATATCTACTCGAGAACCGCTGAACTGGTCTCTCTGGAATTACTAATCACTAAGACGGCAAAAGATCTTGCAAGAATGGCGTCCTTCCTGTACGACAAACGGACTGTTGATAAGGTCCGGGTTGTAGTCCATACATTGGGCGCCTGGCCCAATGGCACTATGAGCGACAACCACTGGTCTATATATCTCCTTTTGACCAACAGTACCTCGGTTCGCATGAACATGAGAGCCGAGCTTGACGACCCAACCGGCCATCTTGAGTGGAGCTCGTTGAATTACACACTCACAAATTCAGCTATTACCCACTGGGATTACCAAGCAAAAGCTGGCACTACCGTTCGCGCAATTTTCCATCTGATCTACCAGAAACACCGCGAGAAGTTCACCATGTCGGGTGGGGGCTCTGGCTGTCGTTGGTGGATGTGAGTGCTGTTGTCCTACCCCTCTACGAGATTCGTATCCATCACTCACTGATCTAGCTATGTGAAAGGTTTCCTGAATCTGGCTACAGCAGCATTAGCAGCCGAGCTGTATCCAAAACTTCTTTGGCGATACTCTTCTACTGGGCCGCCCATCAAGTTGGACATGGTAGAAGGCACATTCGATAGTGTCGCGCCGGCGCAGTGGACCTCGATAGCCACGTCACAGGCTTCTTCATCGACTCCGGCACGCAGGCTTGTTGAGATCAGAAGCTACACGGCCAATAATCAAATCTCCGACCAGGCGATTATCAAATATGGACCTCACGTCACCCAGCTGGAAGCAGAAAATCAACGTGCGGCATACGAAATGCTGAATGCTAAGGTTGTGCGGGTTCCACAGATCTATCGATTCTTTTCTCTAGGTCTAAACGGATACATTGTTATGGAGAACATCAAAGGCTTCAAAATTGACCTTCTCGAGGATGCATGTCTTATTCGCAAGGTGGCCGATGTGCTTGCGCAGTTCGAAAAATTCACAAGCCCTCGACCTGGCCCATTGCGAGGAAATCTAGTTCGCGGTCCATTCTGGCCCGCAAACGATGACATCTACGTCAACTCCATAGAAGACGTGGAAAACTTTTACACAAGTCGATTGGGCAATACTGGTGCCGCGCTTGATCTCGCCAACCTCCCATTCACTCTACGCCATCTCGACGTCTCTCCGCGGAATATTCTTTGGCTACCCGACGGCACCTTTTGCCTTCTGGATTGGGAATCAGCGGGGTTCTACCCTAGATTGTTCGAAGTGTGTGAGCAACAAGCTCTAATCGGGAAGGATGGAAATTTCAACAGACTTCTCCTAACCCACATGAAGAGCCTAACGGCGCATGAGAAAGCACAAGGGGAGCTGCTGTTATGGGCCTATCACAATATGCAGAGATACTATTTGTATGAGTCCCACGAGCAGGGAAGACAATGCTAACAAGTCGGACCGCAGTCCACCTTGGGTACCACTGGCCCCGACCCAAGTATAACTCCGCCACCTCTACTTCGGTAACAAGCTGCCTTCCTTGCCCGGGAGATGCCATCGCGTACACGGCCCCATTCTCATCACACGCCACACGTACGCATGGAGCTAGGAAGGATGTCCGGTTCGGGAATTCTCTGCAGATCTCTCAGAGGTCTGTGTATCAGGATTTGAGGTCTCGTCGCTGGGCTCTCGCACTGTGCTCTCGAGAGTAAGCTTTCAACGACATCCACAAAAACGACCATGTTATGTACCATCCTTGCTAAATTTGTTGTCTCGGTTGTACTTGTCTCTCAAGCTCTTCCACTGCTGTTGTAATACCTGCCGGCGATCGAGAGTCGACAGGTTTTTCAGTTCGGGATGCTTAGTGTCCAGGGATTCTCCAACCCTTGTCATTCCATCCTTGGGAAGGTTCTGCCACGTCCGATCTAGGGGCAGATTGTCCTGAACTATCTGCTTAATCGAGGTCTGCCACTTCAGCCCGTGTCCTTTGATCAAGATTGGATTCCGCAACCTACACGCAGCTGCTGAAGTTGTTGAGACCAATTCCAGTCATTGCCTTCACAAGCCTCTTTCAGTCTCGCATCTAGGTCTTCCCTTTTGTTGGGCTTCGATTTCGAATTCGATTCATCGGCTGCCATCGTACGATGTTGATGTTGTGCGCGCGATGGGGCGAAGGAGTTGGTGGGGCCAGCATCCCAGAAAGTGGCGTATTGGCACTTGGCCGCTTTCAGGCTTCGCCGCAGCTCACGTCTCTCAGCCGGAAATTGCAGCTGACGCAGCTGACGCGCCATATGCATTTCAATCCTGTCATGCGCCGCAATCACATTACGCATCACAATCACATTATGCACTGTAATCACATCATGCACCAGCCGTCTCATGCTTTCTGGCTTGATTCGATATCTCGACTCCTCACTGGACAACACAGAATTCAGTGCAAGGTCTGGACGCTTGCTCTAACTTTGGTGGCAATGTCGAGGAGATTGGGAGCCATGCACACTGCTCAATCGAGACTCGGGATTGTCCTGGAATCTGTTTGAGGCCCCCCTGGCACCTGGCTCTCATAAGCAGGAATTATTGTCGTTTGTGCTTCCTCTCTAATTGGTACACTCGTCGTTTGGAAGAATCCCCCAAAAGCCCGTTTCACACCTGCATGCATCAGCTGCCTGCCTGCTGGATGCCTTGCCACACTCCCGATAGCTGTGACACTCGAAACTACCCTCAGCCGGTCATTGCTATCTGGATGAATACTCAAATTCATAACTCCTATGATTTCTGGTGGGAATTGGGAGCGAGGGAGCTACTTCGGGTATGTAACTTGGAGACCATCAAGTGTCTGTTTCATTTCGAACTGTTGTCGGACTGGCAACTACTATCACACATCCTGTTGGAATGCTCTCCGTTACATGTAGATGGACTATTGGACGAGCTCGGCGTCAGCCACAGGAACCCAACGCACGCGGAAAAGGTCTCGATCATTATCAGCGTGCTTGAAGATGAGGACGCCGAAGATGTGGACACCGACGATGAGGTCGCCGAAGATGAGGATGCCGGAGATGAGGATGCCGAAGATGAAATACTGGACTATATTCTCCAATTGTCGGACGAAAAGGCAGTTGCAAAGTACCTTTTGGAACTCACGTCGCCAAAGTGGGCAAGGATCCACTTCGTACATTTGGTACGATGCATAACGCAAGCACACCCTCAAGAAGTGGATCACAATCATCTGGTTCGGATTCTGTGCGCCCGTCTGCGTAGGTGTCCCGACCAAAGGCCCATGTGTGATCGACTCAAGAAGGTCAGGCTGAACCGAGCAATTCCCACGCTTTTGTTGACGTTTGCAGCTTCTTCCACCCAATAGTCCAGCTTTGTGGGTTATACGTACGAGCATAGAATCATCTTGGTTCGCTCCAGGCTTGGAAAACTTCGACCCCTTCGACGATGGTAAATTCAAGCTCTTTTCAGGCAACGACCATTTTCTACGGTCCCTCCGAGCGTTCTTCGATGACGGCCCTCGAGATATGCATCTTCTGTTGGACCAGCTCTGTTCTCTGGAGAGAATCTACGATGAACTATTCCTACAGAGCGAGACCCCTGACTGGACACTACCGCCCGCGATTCCGGCATGGTCGAATGACTCGACATCTGAGAAGTTCTCAAGTCCTTGGCAATATGAAGGAGCTCTCACCCGATTAAGCGGGTATTCTTTTGGCAGCAGCAGCATTACCTCAAGCCATCTTCCTGGTTCTACACTTTGCGTCGATGAAGCCATAGCAGCCAGCTATTGGGCCGGGTGTGTTACGTCCATCGAATCATCCCCAATTTCCGATATCGTCCAATCACTACCCCGCCACTCCGTACTGCAATCGCTGCGCGGATGTATTTCGAAGAAGCGGGCCTTCACTCGATTAAGCGGGCATTCTTCCATCTCAAGCCATTTCTCTGGATCTACACTTTGCGTCGCCGATGCCATAGCTGAGGAAGCACAAACCCATCGACTATCAAAATGGGCTTTTTCTATTACTGCCAGGCGTTCGAGCTATTGCTCCGGGTCTGTTACAACCATCGAATCATCCCCGAGCTCTGATATCGTTCGACCGCAACTTCGTCACTCCATCCATCGACCATCGCGCGGATGTATCTTGAAGAGGTGGGTCCGAACATGGAGTCACTATTGGGGAAAATCGAGAGGACAAGACGAAAAGTCGTCACTGTTGTAGAAGAAACAACAATTTTAGACATTGTACAAGCACGTGGAGAGGGGCTCCCTTTAGATGTGGGTATTTGCACAGCAAGAACTCTATCTAGCTAATTATGGCGCAGTGGTAATGACTGTGGAGTGTACAAAAGGCAAGAACCTCCTAGCTGGCTGTGGTGCAGTGGGTAATGACTGCGGAGTGCAAATAAAGCAAGAGTACCACCTAGCTGACTGGTGCAGCTGTAAAGACTGTGGAGTGCAAAAATGTCAATAAGCCCAACCGATTGATAACCTTACTCCCTTTTCATTCCTCATCGGAATCCTCATCTTCTAGATAGAGGTCGTAGGCCAAGGCAAGTTTCGCCATACCTTTCGCAGTGTTGGTGTTTGGCAAGGCTTGTTGCATCTTCTCCATGAACTCCGGCATCGACATTTTGACACCTTGGGGCTTTGGAGATCTTCCGTTTCGGGATCTTGTTGCGTTGCCTTTATTTACGCTCTCTGTCAAGGGCGCTCTGCTTGCACCTCGAGTCCCTTTGACTTTGGCTGGGGGCCCATTGTTCCTCATTGATGGGGTTGATGATCTCGAACGTGCAATCTTTCCGACACCCGGTGTTGGTGATCTGCTCAGAGCGGGCCGCTCTCCTCGCTTGACCTCCGCGTATCGACCAATTGTGAGATAAGCATTTTCCAGGATCTTTTTGTCGCCAGCCTTGTTGCCAGGTCCGAACAGACGTCTCACCGTGGTTCGAGTTTCCCATGTTTTTGTGTTGTCCGTCCACACAACCCTGCAGAGTGTATGGGGGAACTTCTGATGCGTGTCCCATGTTGTGTAGTCAATGAGGTTTAGCCCGTAAGGATCCTCCTCGATGTCAGCGTAATCATCTTCATCCCAATTCCAGCAGACGCCTTGGAGTGCCTTCACACATCACGACCGGTATATCTCCACTTGGTACCATTTTTATCCTCTCCCCGCCGGCCCCCGAGGTTTTTCTCTTTCGTCTTCTCCGTCTCTTCAATCGTACCATATCTGCACCGATAATACGGGGCGTTCCTCGACCCATAGCGGATGATTTCCATCTCTCGGTGTTTTGACCATCCTTCAAGCTCGCCTTGCTCGCCGCCAGGGCCCCTAGGGACAGCTTTGCGCAGAGTCATAGGCCCTTCGCCGTCGTCTTCGACGACGTTCTCGTTACCGTCGTCGCTGTAGTAGTCTTGATCCTTGAGGCCAAAGTCGAAGTTGTCATCGTCGTATTCCTGTTTCACGGTTGTCTCAAATGAGACAGTTTTGTCTTTCGGAGCCTGCACGCCAGAGGATGAAGTATTCGTTGTCAAGTCTATAGCCTTCGACTGGGAGTGGTTAGGAGGAGGAGTCGCATCAATGGCTTGAGGCTGAGGGTTGTCGTTAAGGGACATCGTTCCAACGGTATTCATCCGCTCCGCTGGAGACATTAAAAGTCGCTCCCAAGTTAGAGGATAGCCAGCTTGTTTCGCCTTGGTGTTTATCGTCTCGGATAATCTCACCATCATCTGTTGGGCAGCAACGTCATTCGGGTTCTGAATCACGGTGTTTCGAAACGAACGGCCAGTATCAAGATTGACCACGAAGAACGGAATATCGATAGTGCCTTGGTTCTGGTCCACCTTGTCGATCTTATTCTGCGCAATAATCTGCTGGTTGAGCTCGGTTAATTGGCTTTGGATATCCTTGCTCTTCGGATCTTGCACCAACTGCTCCAACAAAGGTTCGGCTTGGCGATATATCCCAGCGCGGAAATGCGAGGGCGGCGGGGCCTTGACATCCGTGGGAACGAAGAGAGAGTCTTCGCCCATGTCCTCATCTCCATCGGCGCCAGCTGCAAACGAATTGAGTTTCTCCTGCTTGCGTAACCCCTGGTTACATTTAGCCTGATCGCTGCAATGGATAAAGATTCTGATCTCACTTTTTGCGGCCTCTTGCGCACCGTCGATACCCGAGCATTTGGATGGTTCAAGCTTGTTGAGCAACGCCTTGGCTCTCTCTTCCGCCTCGTTCGACGTCTCAAGGCCTTTGAGTAGCAAGACAGCATACGGATTGTTTTGATCTGCTTTCAATATATTTTTCACCATTGCTTGTCGAGCTACCCGATTCTCCTCGGCCGTCTTGGGTTTTTTAGGGACTGCTTCGGCCATTTTAGGAAATCGTTCGTCTTATACCACAAAGAGACCAAAGAAAAGAATTGTCTGGGAACAAAGACTGGATCAACCGGTCTTTGAAAAGGGTATCGAAATATGTTGCTATACTATGGTGTGATGGAGACGTTGCTTGTTATTTATATTGCCCGATAGTCTGTTGCCGCCGCCCTTCAGGATAATCTTGAAACAATGGGATCTAGCACCCCGGGGGGCTAACATAGATTGTGGACCCCCCTTTTCTTCCTTATCCGATTTCTTCAAGCGCTCTCGAATCCCACTTGACTATTTTTAGATGACTTATATCAAAAAGCTCGCGGATTTCTGACTCCTGCCTCCAGCATCGCTTTAAACCCATCATCTACATTGCAGCATACGAGCACTTTTCATTCGAACAACTTTTCACTTTGCTATCGATAATCGTCGGACCGGTCTCCGATCATGTCACTTCTTCTCTTTCTAGCCGCTATAACTTCTCTGTTGGTCTCTGTCTCAGCTGAGAAGGCTGTCTCCGCTCAGTTCTCGGGAAGGTAGGCGCAAAACCAGACTATCAGAGACCGAACTAAGGCATTTGCAGTGGAGAAATCAATTCTGGGGGTCCTAATCAAGAGAGCGTCTCAGTGGGCCTTACCATTAACCTGGGCCCTAATGACGCCGGTACAACTTCTACTACCCAACTTACGAGTTATCACAGTGTAACCCAGACTGTGTCGGTCACAACCGCATTGTCAGACTCCCAACTTCCAGGAAATGCTCCATCGATGTGGGGTTCAAGCTCTGAGCCAATTCCGCTCAACCCCAGCAGGTCCTCCTTCTCCGCCGAAACTCAATCCACGGGGACGAACACACACGACTGCTCTAGCCTGAAAGCTTGGCCAACTACGGTCTCGGCTTACGGCTCTGGAATGGTATGGGGGAGTGGGACGGGAATGTGGGCAACCGGAACGGGTTGGGGAAGCACGGGACAACCTTCGAACACGATGCTAGGGTACCCGAACGGTACATCTTGGACGCATCGAAAGTCCGGTATGACAATTGCACCGACTTGGGCACCTGACAGCCCGACTACAGCCGTAGCGAAGCCCACAACGGCTCCAACATTCCAATCTCCTCAGAGTCTCTCGAGCGCTTCTCGGATTTCCGGGCCCATTGCGCATGCGACCGCTAAACCGGCGCTGTCTAATGAAGCAGTAGCAGTCGCATCTTCAGTCAGAGGTATACTGATGGCAACTTGCATGGTGTTTGTTCTTCTTTTATTGGGCGTCGGCCGTTGATCCCATCAACGGAAAGCACGAGCGAATGGTTGCAGCGATGGGTTTTGTCTTAGCTTAGGTCTTAGATTAAACATAGCGTACCTAATTCAATGTCGAGTTTTCCTCAAATTAGATCTATTGCTCAACGAGAATCATGGTTCGTGGCACTGCCTTGAAAAGTGGGATTCACGGCGCCACATGGGCGCCTACCAAGCGATTTCGAATCACCCGTAGCTAAGTCGGAGCGTCAAAGGTCAAAAGCATTTGGGAAGGGGGGGGGGGAAACTTGGGTAAGGGGGGAACAGAAAGGGAACGGAGGAGGGGGGGGAGGTTTTGCTGATACTATTCTTAGACGCCTAATATACAATAAAGCACTACTTTACCCTCTTATAACGGTCACTATCCGTTACATTCGATCTCTAGAAACAAAACCTCTCTCATCGATTTTTGGTTCCCATCAATTGCGCAGTGCTGGACACAGCTGGCTTTGGTATCTCTTACATACGATTAACGGCACTTAAACACTAATAATCGCTGGCTAGGATCCAATATGCATTTTATTATCATTGTGCGCGTTAAGCGTGAAACTCCAACCATACATTCCCGAATGAAGCGAGCACAAGCCTGGATGCGACAGCGCTTTACGATGAAATCTCGAAAAGACTTGGAAGGATACGATTGTGTCGAAAGCGCAAGCCCGCCACCCTACGAGGGGCCATCGAATCGAGGCAATGTGGTGGAGCTTAGCGATCCAGAGTATGAGCGGGCCTGCGAGAATATTTGGCCAGGACAAGACATCAAAGAGTAGCAGTTATTGTGTTGTTTTCAAGAATTGGTACTAGTAGTTCCACAAGATGGCGCTCTCTTTGTGGGATATGTAAAGGTGGCGAGATGAGCTGTTTCCAGAAGATCTTGAATATGTACAAGCAATGCTTTGTCTTCTGGCAGAAGGATTTCTCTGGCAAAATCTAGTCTAGTATATGTTTCGCCCGATGTGTCAATATAAGAGTCCACGTTCGAAATACGAATCTGATGCATCCATTTACGATGGGTCAACTGACTTACACATTCAAGTCGATCAAGATTGATGGCCGCAACAAGTGCGCGGGAGTAGTCAATCTTGATACAAGTGAATATATCGGGCAACTTGACGTCTCGCTGACTTTGTAAAAACTTCATATTATCATCGAGTCCTTCTGTAGGAATCGCGGTCGAGTAGCAATTGCTCATCAATGTCGTACTGAGGTCAGCCGATGGACGATCTTTGGGGTCCTCAACCAACAAGGCTTTAGCCGCCTTGGCCAGTCGCCCCCAGCCAGGACGAACAGCTCGATCACAATGAGGCAATGCCCGGGCCCACCCTGCGGCAATATCGTCGGGCATGCCATCGGGCCGTGGTGGGAAGCCCGCGAATAGGCAAAAACCCAGTATGGTAACACCAAGCGCCCATATGTCCACTGCCTTGTCGTAGATTCGCATGGTATCAGAGTCCAAGATCTCTGGCGCCATGAAGAGATCTGTACCACAACGAGTCTTCAACTGCTTATCGCTCATCAACTCAACATCGCTTATCTTCGTCTGTATTGGTAACTTTGAAATTACGAGGATGTTGGCGGGCTTGATATCGCGATGAGCGAAACCGTTGCTATGAAGATAGGCAATCGCACTCGAGACCTGTTGAAATGCCACGGTCATCTCGTTGATCGTGACAATTCTCAGATCCTGCAGTGTTCCGTGCTCGGCAAATTTCATTACCAAAATCGGCGCTGCGATGTCCTCGAGGAATTTGTTTGGAAAGATAGTTACAATGTAAGGCTGATTTCTGTCGTTAGCACAATATCGGATGGTCGCAATTCGAGAATTACGTACATGTTTGATGCCGCTGAGTAATTCAATCTCCCGATGTAAACTTTGACCGAGCTGCTTGACGGCGTAGAAATCCCCTCGATGATCTACGGCCTTTCACACAGTTTTGCCTGATCCCTGATAGAACTGGTTCATTAGAGTGAGTTTTTCTGTCTGCAAAGAGGTCTGAGGCGTTCGAAGTGAAAGGGTCGGCTGTTCAAAGCTCTGGGCGCGGGCCGCAGCTTGTTCGCAGCAGTAGGTCTTCCAGTGCTGCTCAAAATCCTGTTGATAAGACTCTCGGGACGGCTCCAACAGCCGAAGTGTGACTAGGCCGGCCTGGATGTCATGGGCAAAGATAGGAGTTGACGTTTTGCGCAACATCAGCTCTCCGAGCCGGCGAGACGTAACAATAGTGCCATGGGTAGACTCATCGTTGACGATAAGCACTCCTGTATCTGTATTTATTGTGATGCGAAAATGCTTTCGACTAATGCCACCTCCCGAAGATTCGTTGTGCAGCAGAACATCGCACGTATTTCTATCAGTTCCGAACACAAATCCCAAGCTTGGATTCTTCGGGGGTCGATCGAGGCTGAGCGTGATGCGTGCGGGTGGTCGGTTCTGCAGAGCAGGCGTAATCTGGCGTTGTCGCTTCACTGTTCTAGCAGGAGGAGGAGGAGGAGGAGAGGGAGCAATGTATCGTTTGTTGTGTGGTAGTAGGAGCGCGTCAGTTGCCGCTTCCGAAGTTGAGACCAGCTCCGCAATAAGTTGCGACAGATCTGGAGCCTGGGTCGCGCAAAGAGCCATGATGCCACAATATAAAAACATTCTGCTCGATTGAAGGAAGGCGCGGGGTCATCGTCCTGGATAATCGTTCATCCGAACCGAAACTTCCTTGTCCAACTTTTGATTGCCATCTTATTATGCAATGATCAAAATGCGTTCCCCAGCGAACCTCAACAGCGATTATTCCGGACACTCAGTCCCGGATCTCAATATTGTGTCTCAGAGACTCATGGCCGTCAAAGATGATCGGGATCCCAAGCGCTTCGTTGACCTGGTTCCACCTCTCACCGAATCGCCCGAGACACCACCATATCCGAATCCTTTAGATCCCGTTGAGTATTGGCGAGTCTGGTCACAAGTAAAAGCGCAGCAGCTCCATCTTATGGACAGGTTTAGTGATCACCGATCGCTCATTGCTGACTTCGAATACTGGAGAACTGAGGCGGAGTTCTTGGCCTCCAGAGCGATACACAGCGAGAAACGACGGCTACAAATTCGCGACGTTGACTATTGGAGGATCGAGTCGTTGTACTGGTTTAACGCCTGGATGAGAAAGGATATAATAGCGCAACGACGAGACATCGACGATGTAATCTACTGGAGATGTGAGGCTACCTTCTGGACACAGACTGTTGCCTTTACACGAGAGGCTATCGTCGATGCAAAATACTGGCAGACGGAAACCAATCACTACAATCTACAATTAGACAACACTGTTGACGCTACATCGCCATCGCAGCTCACTACATCCTCGATAGTAAACATCACGTCCACCGCACCTTCCTCGAGACCAACTACAAGGGCGCCTTCCTCGGTAGAAGCAATGCAACCTCTGAACCAAAGCACGCAGCAGCGGCGAAGTAGCAGGCTCCGGGCAAGAACACAACGAGCAATCAATGCAAAACTTAACGAAGACAAGTCCTTATCCAAGCGTCGAAAGAGAAGGGTCAGATGATTAATTTTGAATTAGATCTGTAAGTATCTAGTCTTCTCGAAGCCACTCCTCAACTTCAAAAGTAACTCTTCTTAGCTGTTTTGTCGTAAAGGGACCACCAGCGCTTTCTACCGCATCTCCAGCAGCGACGAGTAGTGTCTTCGAACTCGGGCCACAGACCCGAACGATATCTCTGTCGCTTAACGATAGATCGTACTTATGCACGCTGATAGTGATGTCTGGGCCGATCTTTCCTCGCCAATGGTCCGCCAGCCATCGCCAGATGTGGTGCTCGGTGTAAAGATCGGACGGGATCATTTTCGAAGCCACCTTCATTGCTAGCATGAGCGGCGAGAAGGGCACTATATTAATACACATAGGCTCTACCATCGGACCTGCAGGTAAAGACGTTGGTGAGGGTAGAGAATGCTGCTGTTGGCCAGGCGGCGCTCCTGCATCGACGGAATTCGTGGGAAAAGGCACCCGAAGAAAATGCTTCCAAAGAACATCCCAGTGGGTGATTACTCGGCTGTAACCTCGAAGATCCGTATTCACCACCTCAACGGGAATCGTCGGGCAAAGGCGGATGAAGTGAGGAGTACGGGCCTTGAAAGACTCATAAAGATATCCAACCAAAATGTCAACTGCCTGAGGTTCGAATCCATCGACCGCGATGACCCGGCAATGTGTAGCACCGGGGGGCCGGCTGCGGAAAACCTCGGAGAGGACAGTCATCTTCTGCACCACGGGGGGTATCAGACCGGACGTGTTTGAGGTCTGCTGGGCTCGCTCTGTCGAACCATGAGGAAGTTGCAGAGGTGGCAAAGAAATCCCACTGTACGATGGGAGAAGGTGGCCGTCCATTCTGTTAGGATGGTCTACGACGGCTTCACAGGCACAAAAGACATTATACCACATTTCTAGGGAGCTCATATTTGAACAGATCATATGGACCAAACTCTAGCCGCCCGTACGCAATGAGGTGCAACTCGAGTCTCTAGTAGTGCGTCTCGCTGTTTTAAAGAATCAAGGAAGGCCTTCCCGGTCAACGCTACTATACGCTAATAGGAACTACATCAAAACTTAAAATCAAGCTATTCTAGCGTGAACGGCGTGATAAGATACCAATTAGTACTAGTAGCGCCAAAACTGGCTTTGGATCGTAGCAGCCCAGTCCGTAAGATGCAAGCATGATAAGTGCAGCGCCTGCAGATCTTTTAAGTACATTAATCGAAGGGCGCTTAATTGGGAGCCCCCAGCGGCGCAGGGCGATCCAAACGCTTAAGCTTATTTTGACGCTTTGCGTCCGATCAACTTGCGCTGCAGGCAAGTCCTTTCTTTTTCCAGGAGAAGATATATGATAATCCGAACGTTTGTGCGATGAGGGGAAGCAGGCTACAGCTCCAGTTTGCGGCCTGACCAGACTGCTGGAATCACCTAGTCTCTTTGAAGTGAAAAAAGGCGAGGTCGACTAGTGCCCTGGCTGACCCAGTGCTGTGCCGCCAATGCGGGGAACAACGACTTCAGTCCGAATGCAAATCGACTTTTCGATTGTTGTGGCTTGGTCGAGCTTCTGACAAGGGTACTGAAGTCATTCTGGTGCTGACCTATTGTAATGATGCGTTCGCCTCCGTGGTGGGGTCGACCGTAAACCGAACTCGTTTGCGAGGAACGACTGCACGATCTGGCTTCCGTTTCCGCGTCGAGTCTGGCTTGCGCTGACTGGCACACACTGAACACTGCAGCCGGCTGGGAGAGTCATGATTTTCTTGACCAAACCCAGATGCCAGCTGCTGTTGTTGGATAAACCATGACATGCTGTGAGGGAATCCACTGATCTTGCGACGCTCCGTGGCACCGAACTTGATGTATAGAGTGACAATATCATCTAAATGACGTACCCGCACAATAGCTTTTCTGCGATAAAGTCGGCACGTCTTGCAGATATCGTCTTGTGACACTGTTCCCAAAGTCGCTGTGTCCGTGCTGAGCTCTAAATGAAGGCCTAGAAGTCGAAAGAGAGCAGCGATTACCGTCTGACCGTCATTTCGACAACGAACGAAACCTCGACATTCGTAATGTCCCGACTCCAGCAAAGGAACAGCCTCTAGCTCGAAGAAGAAGCTCGCTGTAAGAAGTGCGACAGCGGTCTTGACTCTGGCATCGTGACCACTTGGCTGTAATTGCACATATCGACGAAGTTCTTCCATCTGTTCAATGCCGTCAATCCTTGCCTCGTCTTCGCTAATAGGAATGTTGAACCGAAAATAGTCGGCCTTTGCGTTATCGTCCAAGCGATTGCGGAGCTCCCTCCATACACGCTCGCCATCGAGAGAGGACATGAACGAGCGACATAGACGTGGAATGAAGCCGTCGTTGAACACGTGACGAAAATGAGGTGCTTTAGGGGACGTTGCATCCTCCTCTGAGCCGGTTCCCAAGGATAGTACCACGTCTGGGGTGGTGGAAGAACACCATAGCTTGCGACTTTCCCACAAGGCAAGATCGACCGGATTGTTATGCTTCAAACCGCCATCTTGAAATGAACCGATACCGTTGATTTTCGCCGGTTGGAAGAGTCTGTGACTATAAGTAATGGGAAGACTGTGGGTGAAGATGGTTCTTACACGGGAGCGGCCGATGTGACCCGAGCACTGCAAAGTGTGTAAGCTGATGATCTCGTTTTTAATCTAGACGCAATGGACCTACGCCTCCCACAAGAATGGTTCATCCTCGATCCTCTCTGGCCGCACATGTTTGTATCCTATCAACGGGTCAATTCTACAAAGCCTCTTCAAGAGCGCTATTCCAGACGAACCGCAGCTCTTTTCTCTTATGCCGCCACCATTATAGTTGGTGAATAAGTATGCGGAGGCGTCTGACAGAGTTGTTGCTGTTACTGCCACCTTGCAACCCGAGACACGTTGAGTGTTGATGTCGAACATTCGTTGCTCCGGCCCAAAAATATTTTTGAGCAGCTCTTCCAGAATAACGACGTTATAACACCCATCGCTCAGCCAGCATCGAAAGTAGTCCCGCACTCGTGAAAGAAAGCCCCGCCCTTTGGTAAGATGGACGCCAAAGAATTGTCGAGTAAAAGTGTCGAAGACCTTCGTGCAATGATCGATGTCCCAAAGCTTGATAAATATGCCAAGTACAATGAGGCCACCTACAACATTGATTAGTGTGTAACGTGGGGATTAAGTCTCAGCGCTTACCCGAACTCGTGCCAAATGCCTGGTCAAAGAGATCTTGAACAGGAAGAGCTGGCCCAATAACATTCTGCAGAAGTCGAAGAAATTCCAAAGGCACGACGCCTCGAGTGCCACCACCGTCAATGCTGAGAATTCTGGGACCAGCCGTCACAGGTTTGACCCTTCCTATAACGGATACCTCCTGAGAACAGATGGCACATTCGTTGACGCGGAAACATGATTCTTGACCCTCTAGATTGGATCCAAAGATCTGAAGACAAATGTCACAGATTGCATGTCCACAGCTCAGTACGTGTTCGGGTCGTCTTCGCAAACAGTTCAGACATGTAAGGTGCGTTCGCAATTGCTTCAAATACTTGGAATCTAACTTGAGGCCTTCTGCACGTAGCAAAGCCGAGCTTTGCATATTGGTTTCGACGGCTCGAAATTGCGCAGCCAATGTTTCCTCGAGCATGAAGCAGCGACGTACGGCCTGATCGTCGAATTCGAAAGCCTTTTTAAAGGCACGAAAGTAATGTTGCCTGTACAACGATCGGAAGAGACGTTGGGAATCAAAGACTGTAATACTAATCAGCAAGATATGGTCTGGACAAGCGAAGTGCCTACTGTGCATTCTTGGTGGGTAGGCGTCCATAACAATGCTGGAGGCAAGAAATCTGTTGACAGTGGTCATCGAAAGAAAGTAGCGTCTAGCCAAGTTGAGAAAGACACAAACATGAGTCTCATAGTCATGTCGAAGTTCGTTACCTAATCTGCTGTGAGCAATGAAATCGAATGGCTCGGTGATGGATGACGCCGTATGTTGAATAGCTTGACGTAAGAAACATTGGATATGCTTCGCCGAGAACAGAACTCTCTCCTCAAGTCGCATCTCTCGTGCTCTGTCGGCTTCCAGCAGGATAACTTCCTTTAGCCGTCGAAATCGTGCCAATGGAGAAATTTGATCCCCGGCAAGGCGCATCAGTGTAATTGAAGCGAAGACCTCGTTGCGTCGAACGATATCCTCTTGCTGTAGACTGAGTCGCAAATCTTCCAGATCTAGGAAGCTATGAGTCACCGAGTCTGTCTCCTCCTTCGCAACAATGATAACACGTGGTCGGACTTTCCCAGGTAAAGAAGATGCACTTCGAACGCGAAGCCACGATTGAATCAGGCGTGCGACTTGAGGCAACCCGTCAAAATCTTCGGCAAAAAGACAGATAACGTCACAGAATAAAAATACCAATCGGCCGTAGAGCGTATCGATTGTGCTATGTTCTCTTTTTCTCGGCCAATTCGTGGGTAGGACGTCCTCCTGATGACAGGTCGGCGAATGTAATAAGTGGGGAATAGGTGACAATGGATCACTGTCCAGCAAGAGCAGAGGAAAGTCTGATTCAGTAGTAGCGGAGTCGAGTCGGAGATTGACGAAGCCACCACGATGGCTTCGCTTGAAGTTGTTGTAAGGGAAAAGCTCGCGCATGGCTGTCATCTTTTGCTTGCGCCCAAGAAAGCAAATTAGAGAGGGATATTGCGATTGGGCAGTTGTCAATTGTGTGATGACTTTGGCAAAGCGATCGCCATGATGAATGGAAGTCTCCTCTCGACCACTGATTTGAAGCCAGGATATATGATCACAGGAATTCATAATGATGAGGGTGACGATAGGGTATGTTTTGGCATCTCGGGTTGGACTGTGACTTATATTGAAGGGGATCAATCCTTAATTAAAATCTATATCGGTAGGCGGCTACCTAAATAGAAAGAAAAGGGGGGGGGGGGGGCAAAAGCCGTAGCGAAAGCTGGAAGAAGGGCGTCAAGGAACGGACTTTGGACACCAGACACTTCGTCAATCTATACCAAGGCATTGCAGCACCTTTAATCATTGTTAAGACACTTGAAGCTTGGCGCTCTCGTCAGAAAGATCGTCTGACATACTTGGAAGTGCAATTTGACGCGGCTCAGGCTCATACCGAGGGCCTTCTCGTACCACCGGACGAGTCACTTCCGCGCGAGTTCCAGGCCATGCACAACCGTTTCCTCGGGCTTCTCCGCGACTCTGGCCCTGGGCGCCTTGTGCTGTACGCCGCTGTGATCGCAGCGTCGAGAGATAACTTCGAACAGACGCTCAAGGGTCTCAAGCGAGCCTGGGAGACCGACGAAAACCAACAACAAGAGCTGAAATGGCTCGACCAACGGTCACATCCGAAGATTACAATCCAAAAAGGTCAGGTAGCTCCTCAAGACGAGCGACCGCAGATCATACTACGCTCGCGTCGCATCTATCGCAACACGGACGAGCTCTATCTCATCGAGGGCATGTCCGTAATCCAGCAGTGGGAGCATGAGGTGGAGCTTGCTCGTAGCTGCGGCTCTTTCGAATGCAACCTGCGGGTGTTGAAGACCATGGGTGGAGGTGACCATGAGTATCTGGGACTGCTGCGACTTCCGAAGGGGTGGCAGCATCGGTTCGGGAAGGACGATACCTTCGACGTATCCATCTTCCCAGGCGAGCCGGACTGGTCGGCGACCGCGCTACAGAGATCCTTCAATTACTTCACTACCTATGATGTCAACGTGGTTCTGCATCGACCCTTGACCACAGCCGGATACGATCGAAATAAGCTTGCTTCCGTGTTCGATTTGGGTGAGCTGGGCCAGGAGGAGTCTAAGCAGACTACTATAGACGTTTTGGACTTCTGCTACACCGGAGCTAGCATCACTGTCAAGGTAACTCCACGGCCATCCGACATGTTCAAGTTGGCTGCAATCAAGGCCATGAACCCAGCCCATGAGGGCGAAAAGAACCATGTTCTCGTCAACGAATGGAACCGAATTCTTCTAGGTCAGAATCTGCTCGTTACCAAGAGCGTTGATGTCTTCCGAGGTTGCGATATCTACTCCAAGCTGAAAGAGTGGGGCATCAAAATGGATCCTCGGTTGGAGAAGTGTTTAGAGTACTTCCGCATTCTGCCAAACATGTTTGGCATCGTCCTGGGCCCTTGGGGCACCGGCAAAACCTACCTTGACGGGTTGATCGCAATGCTGCTCATCCACTTTGGCTTCACGGTCAAGGTTTGCAGTTCTACAAATAGATCGGCTGATGCCTTCATACTCGCCCTGCATGAGCAGATACGGACGGTCGAGGCCAGGGGCCACAAGGTCACCCACAAGAGGATCGTGCGTGTCCACGCTTTTCCGACAGAACATGCTGCCGTGGTCAGAGAAGATAACCTTGATCCGTCTGCGCGGGAACAGAACATCCTACGCCAACGCTGGGCCTCGCATCCGACCCCCACTGGATATTATGACCGGATATGCCACAAACTCATCGACCAGAGCAAATACAGACCCTTCAAAGGCGTGTACGATCGCCGCTACCTTCTGGATGAATACAGTCTCGGGACACTGGTGCTGGAAGTGACCGGACTGGAGGATCGCTCGGCCTCTTCTACGACAGAGGGGTCCGACGTCGCCAAAGCGTCCGGCTCATCCAAGAAAACACGTCGCTCCGCACCGACCGGTTCATCGCTTCCACCCCCTGCGTCTGGTCCATCTTCCACGCCTACCCCAGCTCCTGCCTCGATTGCGGCTATCTACGACGCACAGCAAACAGGGGTTGAGTCTCGTCTAGGGGACATGGTGGAACGGGTTATACGGGCGAATTCGGACGGCAAATCGGACGTTGCGAAAGGGAAAGGGAGAGAACAAGATGGCGACAGGCACGAAGCTGTCGGCAGTACCACGGGAAACCCTGAAGGCCTCGCTGAAGATGTCGAAGCCGGGGTTTGGGACAGCCGCGATTTCAGCAACCCAAACAACGAGCACGCTGCGGACACGGAGGAGGCTGATGATGACACGGACGGCGAATCCTACACCGACTTCGAGGATCCCGAACGCTCTAGGAAGAGGTCTGCCACGAGCAAGAAGCAAGACCCAGCCGCGAGCGAGAAGCGAAAGCGAGCCTTCGAAGAACTCCAGAGGAAGTCTGCCCTATACCGAGATATGCTTCCTGGTGGATCGGAGCTCGGCGTTCTCAAACGCAAATTCCGTGAGCTCTTCTGCAGTCTTGAACGGGAAGGATCATTGTCCGACGAGGATCGGAGGACCTTCAGGATTGTCGAGCAGCAGCTGATCCAAAAGCTTTTCGAAACCGAGATCTGTCTAGTTCCCTGCACGCTTGTCAACTCCGGCACCTCACAGATGGAGGACTTCGTCGCGGACCATACCATTATCGCCGAGGCCGGTCGAGCGGAGAATGGGGATGCTTTCATTGCCTTTTCCCGCGCCGGCGGACCCAACCAAACCCTACACATGTCCGGGGATCACAACCAACTGAGACCCAGGGAGAAGGATCCACAGGTCGACTGCTTCGCTAACTGTACCAATGTGAGTGTGCTGGAGCGAGATATCCGCCTGGGTTATCCTTCGATCGCCTTGGAACTCCAGCGTAGAACCATCCCTCTCATAAGCGATTTGATATCGAAGTATTCTACAACAGCACTGTGATATCTATTGTCGACACTGACAGCCGCGCAAACGTTGCAAAGATCATCGCGGTACTCACGGAACGCTATGGGATCTCATTCCCCAGTCTAAAAGTTAATCAATCCACAACATCCCCAACAATTTGTATGATAACCCCTAACAAAATCTCGGAGATGCCCCCAACGCCAATACGTATAAACGTCTTTCCATCTATGTCGTGAATTGGAGCAGGCCATCGCCACCTATAAATTTATCAATCGAAGCTCTTTCTCTCTCTTTTCTTCATCATTCGTTCTGGCGGACAACGGATAGTCGACATGGAAAGGTACACCTAGACTAAGAATCTACTTCGTGCCTACAAGATAGCATCCAAATCGCATCGAACAAAACACTAGGAAAATCAATCATCTCCAAGAAAATAATAGGCAAACGCTAATAAATAAGCGGAGAACACCCCAACGTCTAAACGTTTAAACGAAAAAGTAGATTTTCTGGAGCCCAAAACCAATTTGACGTTTTGCACTTTCGCAACGCGAAGATCGTCAACCCTATTTGGGTTAGACTAATATAAGACTTGAAATTACTTAGAATTATACTTTTCTTTCTCTAATATCTTGTAAATTACGCGATTATACGAATTCTAAACTATCAAAAGATATATTACACAAGAGAGTCTTATTTATTACACTAGCACTCCTTGAGACCTTGATAGAGCAACGCAAAAGTGTTGATGCTATAATAGCTATATCTTCGAGTCGTCATCCTATTAATAAAGCACAATGTGTGTATTTCGTTCAAGACGATGTAACATAAGTCGCATCGGACAAAACACTAGAAAAATCAATTATCTCCGAGAAAACAATAGACAAACGCAAACAAATAAACGGAGAACATCTTAACGCCTAAATGTTTAAACATTCTTAATTTCTTTTATTGAAAAAGAATTAAGAAATAGGTTTTTTGGAACCCAAAATTAATTTGCGTTTTACACTTTTGCAACGCCAAGATTATCAGCCCTATTTGGGTCAGACTAATATAAGACTTGAATTTGCAATCAAATTATACTTTTCTTTCTCTAACACGAGCGACGATGTCATCATATAATGTTCGGAGTGGTAATTTAGATCTTGTGTGACCGATCGCCGCTCGGGCAGCATGTAGATTTTCTAAATAAAAAGCGGGATCCCATGTAATGGCCATATCATAGACAAGCATCTCTGGGCGCTTCTCGTGTTGTAGGACGATGTATCGGGTCCTCTGCAAGATACTTCGTCACGTCCATGATAGTGTAGGTCACGTCTTGCTCTACGCCGATGCGCGTTCTTGGCTGAGCTTAGGAGCCCGGCAAGGAAGCATGTCTTCAAAGAAGGTCGTCCTTTTCATATAAGAGATCAGTGTTCCACATCCCCCAAACGAATTATGACGACAGGCTGACATGTGGAAAAGATTGCAGCATTGATTCCTTCGTTGAGATGCTGGGCGTATTCTCCGCGTCTGGTGCTGATTTTAAATATCTTGCATTGACTGCCCGAACGATCCTCAGACAGACTGCCGATTGAGTTTTAGTCGCAGATCTCAGGAAGTGATCCATGGACTCGTCTATCTTGACCGTGAAGCTGAAGGTAAGGCATAGGCTTCCAGTCTTGAGTTTGTATTGAAGAAATTTGCCCAGAACGTTGATGTTTCAATGGAGATGAGAAACGTGTTGTCGCCTAGATGCGAGTAACGATAAGAATAAACATTAATATCTGTGATAGGACTTCGAGGGCTCGTTGTCTAATCAAGCACCCGCTTATTTTTAGATCTCTTGCCAATCTGAGACAGAAGAGGCTGATTGTTACTGAGCTCAACTAAGATACCCCCATCGTGTAAGAATAGTAGGCACTTCCCTGCGAGCTTGTTTTCCTTTCCTGCCATCTCTAAAGCTTCTCGAGGTTGAAAAGATCTCGGTACAGAATTGAAGTAATGGCAGAGTAGTGAATATTCGTATCAATGGATTCTTTATGATCTTGCTGTCGTGATTTGTTCGCTTCATGCTTCGGCCGCTGGCGTCTGAGGTTTCGCTCGTGTCTTTCTGCAATGGCTAATTGGAGCTGTACAGTGAAGATTGCTGGGATTCCGCACCAGTAACGCAATCTAGCATCCTCTTTCAAGCCAGCAACTAAAGAACATGAGCCGAACCTTTGATAATCTGGGCGGGGGTTTCTCCTTGGGAGGACTTAGCGAGAATTCGGCACTCTTCCTCGTGCTGGCCACCAAATAAAAGCTTCACCTGCAGTGGCATAGCTAGGTGTAGATGCCAGGACCGTCTGTGATCCCAAGCATACGGTGTCGTCGAACCGCTTCATAGCCTGCAGGAAATGTGGTCAATGAAAGCGGCCAAGGGGTATTCAATCACTTAAACGAACTTGCTGAAGCCCATCTCCGTCCCAATCGAGCTTTTCACTCGACTGATATTGAGGAAATTCCGAATGATGTCACATGCAGAAATGATCTCTGATGCGATCTGGAAGATGTACGGCAAGGCAGATACTTTGAACGCTGTGCAGCTTGATCTCTCTATGCCGACTCTTTGCACACGGCTTCGGGTCTTTGCTTGTGCAAATCGCGACTAGGCGGCTAGTGTAATGACCACGCATTCATGCGTTGAAGTATCGGTGGTTCGCCTGGTAGGGAACCTTTGAGCCTAATGTTATCGTCCGTCACCGCTCGCACCTCGGTCCGATCAGTCGCTGCCAACTAGCCCATTTTGTGCCCTTACCATGGTGACGTGCCTATCCAAGCGCTAGCCGCCGTAAGCGACCGAATAGATACTAACCCACTACTAGTGTCATCGAATTAATATAAGGCTGCCACTTAATGCAACGCCAAAGACCAAGCTAAATATCATGGATATCTCGAATATTGGGGATGTCTCTATCCTTTCATACGACGGCCCTGCAATTTCTTCTCGATCCGCAGGACCAATGGAGTCATTGCTACAGTGCCCCCAGCTCACTAAGACGGCAGTCAGTGCGCATCTCATGCCAGCGACTGAGGTGTCGGTGTTGGCAGCTTGAATCTACCCAAGCTAAAGCGACCCGTGGTCGATAGCTCAATCAATCTTGATTACAACCATTAGCTATCTCGGCATTGTTTGCTGATGCTATGAGAACGCGAACCGAGAACATATAAAATGGAAATCCCACGTTGATGCGCAGTTCCAAGTCCATCATATAATTATGGTGATAGTTTACCTGGCAATAGTTATTGTGCTAGCTGCATTCTACTGTTTTCATTATCTTTTTACCCTTTTGGTCGAATTTGCGCGCTGCATCAACATCCTCCTATAGCACTGTCTCAGGTAAGTGATACTAATTGATATCGAACCAGTGCGTCTGCAAACTCGAATCTTTGAACACTTGTATCTCAACTTATCTATTTGTCATGAAAGCGTAGTGGACATGAGGACAGTAATAGATTATTAAGTTTTTCCTGATAGCGCTTACATCTGGAGATTTCTGCCAACGGTCAACCATCTTTTAGATCAGAACGTGGCTACTATCACTAACGCTCTTGCTACCAAGAGAAATACTCGAGTAATCCCCTCTCAGGCGGTCAACGCAAGCGAAACTTCATCCGCGAGTTCACAAGCATCCATGAACGTACTATACAGTCTAATAGTGAATTGAATAGCTAAGATTTCTAAGATACAGATGGGAGAGGTCGCGTAAGTATTGCGATAGGCCGCTAGTATGTTATATCGAACGACTGTGATTTCCTCGCCTTGTCTTCATCCATGACTTCGACCATCGGTGCCAACCCTCTTCTCAACGTGTTCACTTTTGGGGCATTGCCTCCACCGCACCTTTTATATCCCGCCCCCGTAATCGTTGGATGTGCCGCTGAGCCCAGCTGGTTACTTGAAGAGAGGAAACACCGAGGCCGGGAAATGGCTTGTGGTTGTGAGGTTCTGAGTAGCAAAGTTGTACTTGTTCTCTGCGCGAGACCGTTTGCCTGGTTCACGGCGATAGTGCGCTTCGCCTTGTGCCTCAAACTTCCGCGGCAACTGCTGGGCGTTCCCTAACTCGCTCCTGGGCAACCACGTATGTTGCTTACGTGTACGCCCATCGCGTTGTTCTGTTCTGTTCATTCCTCATTATCTGGTACTAGGCTTATGGGTTGGAGCTCACTGACAAGAATGTTACGACTTAATTCCTCTCTCTCTTCCCTTCATACGATATCTCCTGCTAGAGTGTTTTGTAAGTGTTGCCCTCTTCTCGATTAGCTCTTCTCTCTCACAAACGTGTACTGCCTGCTCTGTTCTCGAGCTCGTGCGTAACTGGCTCGACTTTGTACGCACGCTCTCGCGCTAGACAGAGCAAGTCTTGCAAGACAGCTTTCGCTCTCTATTGTATGTAAGTTGATAAACTGCTGAGCTGACTGAATTGTGCCAGCAGACCCACTATCACCACCATCACCATCTCCACCAATTGTAAGTGCTGGCCGCCTATTCAGAAGGGATAAATGGGCCGAGCCCTCGGCCCATTTAATCGGAAGGGACGAGGAGGTTCCCGACCCTCTCCCCGCTACATGTTTTTTGTGAGTATTGACATTGATGGCATCTTTCGGTCTTGGGGATTGTCGTTGGTGGCTCGACCCTTTGATCGCGGCAAGCATAATGACCGGCTTCGCACTGTGGACATTTGATCTCGAAAGGCGACATTCCGTAGCAACTCGCTTTGGCCGTCTTGCATCGACTACACTTGTCCGCGTCCGACAGCTTTTGCATTCCCCAACCTCTTCGATGCACGCGACAGCGGCGCTTGGTCTGGGTGCATCGAGTGCATTTGTTCTCAAAAGGCGGGACACCGTCGCAAACCCGATTGTCAATCCTACACTCATGGCACGATCCCTTTGTCGTCGATTCTTCGTCGAAGTCATGTTCTATCTTTTTGATGTCCCGTCTTCCTCTCTTGATCTCTGAAAGATGATAGTCAAGGCTCTGGTTTTGACGAGGTTCGCATGCTGTCGTCGAAAGCGCAACGTTATCGAAGATTTGGCCATCCTGCGTAGACTTCCCGTGCTTGGCTTCGTATGCTATCGCGGGATGAGCCGGCGGGTCCGTCGGTTGAGGTCGACAGATAAGTCTGACTTCATGCAATTGCGACATTTGTTGTCGAATGGAACAACGCCGTTACATCGTCGATCCCATTTCAGGCAGGAGAGACACTTCTCCGCCTTCGGCAATGAAGACTCTGACGGCGATTCAGATATTGATTTGCTATCTTAAGCGAAGCATTTCAATCGCCCAGATGCGCATACTGAGCATTTCGTGTTGAAGGGACGCACGCCGTTGCATTGGCGACGATAGGTTACGCAGTGAAAGCACTTCTCCGCCTCTGGCTGTCCATTTTTTCGATGCGGCCAAGGCTCCATGGATACTCCCGGTGGCGGTGGACCTTTTTGAGGGAAGCATCGCCTAGCCCTAGTTGCGCATGTGGAGCACTTCGTTTTGAAGGGATATACGCCGTCGCATCGGCGGCTGTTGCTTGCGCAGAACGAGCACTTCCCGGCCTTTGGCTGTTTAGACATTCCACTGCGAGATCACCAGGAGATTGAATTCCGTTTCCTGTTTCCCACGAGGGCGACGATCGATTGACCTGTTCGAGGCTTCGTGTATGATTGTTGGGTTATCACGACGACAGATCTGTAGAACATTCTCGATCAGCGCGCACGCGACATCTGTGCTTGCTCGGCCCACTTAACGTGTTCAGGCACGGTAGGAATCTGCGCAGCTATTCGAGATCAGAACGAGCAACAATGATAAAACAAGACGGCACCAGACGGGGCAACGACGGCACCAATGGCAACGCGCGGGTTTCTCGGCTGTCTGTATGTATATGCCCTGGGATCCTATCATCATCGCATTGAGGTCTCGAATCCCAGTATGTCTCGCTATCGTGGTGTCGCATTTATACGGGTCCATTCTCATACACTCGGCGCACCCTCTAGTGCCCGTCGTGGCATGCGCAGACACCCAGGCCGTCGCGACTCCTCCCGTTAAGATCCCCTAAGCTCCTCCCTCCCAAACACTAGTATCATCGAACGACCTTGAGTCAACTAAGAGCTCACACAACAACCGCTGTTACTACAACGTCCTTTCCCTACCTTCATACCACTACCGGAGAAAATTTTTCTTAATGGCGCCGCTGCCAGAGCCGCCGCCGCTTCCAAATATCCTACTACCTCGAGCATCGCCGCTCCCATCGATGCTCCGTCCTTCGTGGCTGGCGAAGAGACAGTCTTAATCCCACCACGCGCCCATCGTACACACCACGCCACTATTCCAGGGCTCGGAGACACGACGCAAATCCAGCCCCCATGCCGCGTCAAAAAAGTACATAGGAAAACCTGGGGCGGGAAGGGAAACTTACGAGGGACAATACCGGTCCCGAGACGTCAGTCTTTAAGCGCAATACAAAATAATCAACAAACGCCAGCGGGCCGATCGAGAAATGGAAGGCACATCGACCTCACCAAAGAGAGAATGCGATGCTCTAGATCTCAATACCACGGCTCCTTTGGAGAGTATGAAGGTTATCAATTCCTTGCAGAAACAGGTGTGTCTTTACTGAAGAGGGCAAGGAGCGTCAACGCAATCGAAGCCTATAAAAAAATAGATTCCCCGAAAAGCCACTGGAATTATTGTCTTAGTACTTCTTCCTGGTGCTATCACCAAATATCTAGAGTCAGCCTTTATCGCCGTCCCAATCAAGAAGGAGGGTTTGCCCGCCAGTATGACAACCCGAGCCGGACAGAGTGTCGTTATGAATTAGGACGAGGGAAAAGCTTGGGAAGTACTTCAAGATGTTAAACCAGCGGCGGTGGATAAAACAGGATGGATTTTGCTACTCTTGCATCTAGAATGATTGAACTCGCTTGATGCATCGGAAGGACAGAACGTGTAGTGACGTATAATTAAATTTCCAGACATCAAACCACCTAGCATAAGAACCTTCTTATAACACAAGCTGAATATTTATTTCGAAGTCTGGACGTTATTGCCATCGTCTACCACCCCCAGCGCAGCCCCTAGCGTATTGTCAAGAATGGGAAACCAAGGGATACAGCTGCCATCGTTCGCGTGTACCCAAAACCAAGGATATCTTTCTCCTTCCGGTGAGATTGGTGGCATTCCCAACTGGCTACTATACTGCAGGCTTTCACTCAAAATGGATCCCTGAGCTACTTGGATAGGGTTATTTTCGAGATCCCTAAAGCCCCATCTGAGGTCGGTAGCATTGGCGGAAGCGTCGCGATGCCATTGTCCGGGCATGTTCTCCTTCATTTTAAGGTATTTGGGTCTGAGTCGGAGGTTTCGTTCATCCGCTTCGCTGCATACCAATATTTCAGTTACGCCACCGTCTATCCGGGGATTGCTAGAAGAAAGCTTGCCTATTTGTTTTCACCCGCTGAGGCACAGCAGCTAGCCCAGCAGACACAACGGCGGAAAACTTAGAGGCGGTTTCACAGGCGCCAGATTCTTTCCACGCTGTTTCAAACGCGTTGATGCTATGGTATTCGATCTTCTGGGACCTAGCTTAGAGGACCTCTTCAATTTTTGTGGTCGCCGGTTCTCCCTCAAGACCGTGTTGATGCTTGCCGACCAGCTTATCCATCGTCTTGAGTATATTCGCTCCAAGAATGTCATCCACCGCGACGTGAAGCCGGAGAGTTTCTTGATGGGTACAGGGAGAGGTGGGAATCAGGTATACGTCACCGACATGGGCCTTGCTACCGAACGCCGTGATATTCAAATAAAGACCGATTCTGCCGGTGGCTCGAAACGAAACTTGATCGGCACGGCACGTTTTGCCAGCATCAACGGTCATTCAGGTATTTGTGAGTATCCGTCCTCAATGTTTTCTGCTTAAATACTGAATACAATCCTAGTACAAGATCGCTGCTGCGACTTGGAATCTCTCGGATACATGCTTCTCTACTTCCTCCGGGGCTCCCTCCCGTAGCAAGGTCTTACAGCTACAGATCAGGCGCAGAAGGATGATTTGGTTTTGCAGAAGAAGAAAACAGTCAATACTAAAGATCTTTGCAGGGACGTCCCCAAGGAATTCGAGACCTACTTCGACCACATACTTTCCCTTGCCTTTAACGAGACACCCGCTTATGCCTATTTGTGCAAGACCTTCCGCGATCTCTTCGTGCGAGACGGCTTTGTCTACGATTATGTTTTCGATTGGACAGTCCTGAAATATTTGTGGCTTTGTCGAGTAGGGTTGACCCAGCTTGGTTTCATTGTCGTGTATAGCAATCTTGAGGAAGCCAAGAGAAAATTGCGGATATCCCCATAGGTCCACAAAACTGCAAGGCGGCCGATGTTTGAATAGCACAATGTTATCATGCGCATTGCCTCACCGAGTTGAAAGGCAGAATTGTTCCATCGTCCACACATAGCAAAATACCTAGATGTAGAGCCCAGCGTGCAGGACGTGGGTCTAGTGGATCGATTTGATGTTCATTTGGAGAGATAGTGGAGATTTGGAGCTTCTGATTGATCACCTGATGTTAATTTCTTCGATCTGGAAACAAAGCTCTGTTATTTCAATCAGTCAGTATCCAGATCGGGAGAGAATATAGGCGATAGAGTAGGCTTACCAGCCAAAAGCTACTCCGCAAACATATGAAGATACATCATAGCCTCCATACACCCCATGTCACCAAAACGGCATCGGCCAGGCTTCGATCGCCGTTCAAGCAAACCGGAAAGGCCTTCAACAAACGATCCAATGCATTTAATTGAACCCCCTCTATGAATATAATCGATGTCAGATTCAACACCACCCCAGTCTCGTCATCCCTGTAGACCGGACTTCTTGCCGTTTCCGCCGTGTAGTTCGAACCATTGATGCTGAGAAAAGTAGGGAAAGCGACTCCTGGAGGCGGCATTGCATATACCCGGCCTTTCTCAGCGGAGGTAACTCTCCAAGGCTCACGCCGTTTCTGAAGGTCAAACGAGCGCCCAAGGTACGCAGACGCCGACGAAGACGCGAACCAGTTCCCTCCACCCCATACGAGCCCGAGGACAACCTCAGCAGCTAACCATGCGCTCACTTCTCCACTAGGTGGGAGAATTGTTGGTAGACGGATAAAGCTCGCCCCTTCCGCTGGATGCCAGTTCTTTTCGAAAGCGTTGTTATCATAACGCCATGCCCAGATATTAGGCCCAGTGCCTGAGGCGACCACCGAGCCCGAACAGCCTCTTATAGTCCCTCCAGCTCCGAGGCCCACACGCCTGGTTCTCCAAACTGCCGCGATGTCGTGCGTCGTAAGCTTATCAAATAGAACCACTTTAGCACCGTCTTCAAAGCTTCAGACTGAGTGGGAGATATCACAGATCGAACGTGCTGAATATGCTGCACATCGCGAAGCTAGAAAGTTAGCTACCTTTGTAGCGGGCAAGGCGTTGCTGGATGCTGAACTTCACAACATTTCGAAGAGAGATGTTGCGTATTAACAGAACAAGAAGCAATACTATGCATCTCACTTCGAGCACTTAAAGGAGACATTCTGGAAAGACTGGAAGTATACACACATGGAGTGTCGACAGCCTTCCTTCACGGCTCCAAAGATCACCAAATCTGCGTCGGCCCAAGAGATGGTTTGCACAAGTGTACAGAAGGGTGTGAAGCCCAAGAGAGCGGAGAATACAAGCAACGAGCAACGTCGTCAGAGCAAGTATAATCTTCGAGATAGGAATGCGCCAGGTGCACCATCCACAGCGTCTGTTGTCGTTCCTGGCGATATGTCGAAGGCCCAAGCGATACATTGCACAAGTGTACGGAAGAATGTGGGTTTCAAGAGAGCAAAGAGTACAACCAACGAGCGACATCTTCAAAGCAGGTATGAGCTTCGAAATAGGAATACGCTAGATGCAATGTCTACAACATGTTCCATGGTCTCTAGCGATGTTTCGAGAGCTCAAGCGATGGATTGCTCAGGTGTACAGAAGGATAGAAAATCCAAGAGAACGAAGAGTACAAGAAACGGGCAACGCCATCAGAGCAAGTATTATCTTCGGAATAGGGATGCTAAGTGCAGCGCCTACAGCATGTTCCATCTAAAGTAGATCATCTTGTACGTATCGCAACTGAGTGTCTGGAGAACCAAGACTCAGAGAACTGATCATCACGATCGCCAATAAGTTCTACAGCAAAACGACAGCGATTAAAGGGAGGGCGACACGAGCAGCTTACCAGACCTATGCCCATCGCTGTGGCTTTGATTTGTGTAGTTGGGCGAATTTCATAACAGATCACAATGGGCGGCAGCTTGGGGAGAAGCACTTGTGCCGGCGCCACGAAGGTCTAATCCGAAGGATGAAAGGAGTTCTGTGATTCATGGTAATCTAGCGAAAAGTATGGCAATGAGAATTAAGACTACAATATAAGACTAAGGAATGACTATCACGATCAAAGTATCTGGGCCCAGCCCAGACACAGTCGATTCTCTAGAACATTCCGTTCTCGACGGTCACCTGGTAAGCAGCAAGACACTCCTTGTGTGTCTCTCATTTCTCCCACTAGCTATTGTAAACTTCCTGCTCATCGAGCATCCTCCAAAGCGCTTCCCACTTATCATAACCAAGGGCTTCCTCCAGAAATTGATATAAAGATCCTAGAAAGGCTGGAGACTCCAATTGATGAAGACACATAAGTTTGATGGCCATCCCGGCGACCACGTTTTCTGGAGTAATAGTAGGATAAGACTTGGAGGCGGAGAGATAGTAATCTTGAAGACCTTCGAATAAGTCTAAAACATTATGTGTGTCTATACTCTCCAACCACAACGCGAGACACATGGGCACCTCGAGACCTTTGAGTTTCGCAATCACGGCTTTGAAGAGGTGGACGGTTACATTCTCGTGCAATGTAAGAATACCTGTGACAAGTCGCACAACACTCTCTGAAAAGGTCAGCAAAGAGCGATCTTTGTAACACACCAGAGTCTGCGACACGATAGTGGCCAGCAGTAGAGACATGTCTGCCATGTTAAGGAACGTAAAGCCTTCGAATGTCCCAATATTCCTCATCAGTTCGTGTAAGGTGGCCTCGGCATTCTTGAGACCATTTGTCCCGTGGGCAACAAGCATTTCTAGAAACGTGGCCACGTTGATCGCTTGAGTGTACTCCTCCATACATTGGAACATTGGACCTGGTGGAGCTTCCTTGAGAGGCCAGAGTATTCGACGATCATACATTGGGCGAACGTCGATTGGCACAAACTTTGGACATCCCAGGTTGTGCCGAGCTGCCCAGCAGATATGTGCAAGCAACATCGCATGATAGACAGTAGTATCGCAATGCAAATCCTTGATGGAGCTGCCCAGTAGCGTTGAAGCGCACTTTGCCATTCGGACGTCGACTTGAGTTTGGTTGGCAATCGCGCGATACAAGATTCGTGAATAATCCGCTGTAACGAAAAGACTATTAGCTATGCAAAAGGCTCCAGAATGTATATGTCAAGCACCTACTCTGCTTGTATCCTGATCTCTTGAGCGCCTTAATGGTCTGTTTCCCATCGTGTTTGGTGCGGGACGAAAGATTTCAGACGAATTCCTGGTTTAGTGATTCAATCTGCAGCTTTTCTAGCAGTGGTAGCAGTGGATGCTTAGGTAGCGATGGGGACAATGGGAATTTCGACAGTGGTTGAAACGGTTTGGTACTGTAATTAACAGCAGGCGGTAGTCCAAGATGCGATTACGGTTTGGTGCTGTAATTAACAGCAGGCGGTAGTCCAAGATTCGATGGTTCGAAATTTGTTGACTCTGTCGACGCTGTCAGTCTTCGAGATCGAGAGCCGAAGAAAGGAAAGATCAAACCTGAAGTTGTGGAAGAAGATCTCGCAAGCGTTGAAAAGGTCGTGGGTAATTCGTGGTATTTCTTCTCAAGCTCATCGATCTTCGCGGACCAATTCGTTCCTCTAAAAGACTCGATTCGAGTTAGCCAACTCTTGAAGGCAACTGCGCTCTCAAAGGAATAATATCTTGCTTACACTTTTGGAATCTTTACGTAATGAAAGCTCGATACTGGAACTCTCTTACGCGATCTGGTACTTTGTTTTGAGTTTGTGCCCAGATTGGATGATTTGGGTAACAAGAGAAGGTTGACCATTGCGAGTAGTAGACAACCCATTGCTGTGATGTCTTCTTGTCCATCGCCCGAGGAGCCATAAAACTTGCTAGGATATAAAATAGCGCTCGAGCCACAGATTATCTGTTACTATAACATGCCATATCCACACCCTCCCCTACCCAAAGAAATGCCCAACGATTCTTCTTCATCTGGCGAAAATGCCCTACATTCCTTCTCCACTTGGCGATATGCCCACTTCTCCACCTGGCGATATGCCCGACACTCCTCCTTCACCTGACGATATACCCAACACTCCTCCTCCTTCACCTAGCTTCGAACATGGTCAAGCGATCGACCCTCCTTCATCCCGGGAAGTTGTTAAGGTCCACGTTGATAGCCACCCTGGTATAGGATTCCTTATCACCAGTAGCTCGATCACAGCTAACGATAAAGTAGAGCTATCTTATCTCGATGCTTCGATAGCAGCGACTGTCAGAAACTCGTCCTGCCCGTCTACACATAGATTTCTCTCAGCCCTTGCGAAAGTCATACGTCAAGAGGGTCATCTTATGCCATGGTATCTTGCTGCTGCGATGTACAACGATATCCGACTATTTCCCAAGCTCTTGTTCAGCGAGACCACTGACGAACACGTTGCCGAGTTGATCCATCTTTACATTGTGCGGCTTTCAACGGACCACCGCGCACACTTGAAAGATATCAGGACTGTACACTTCTTGCCCTACCTAGTGTTGTTGGCGATAGGGTCACCTCAGTCCGGTTTCAGGTCGGACAACGATGATCAAACAATCCGTTTTCGATGGATCGTTGGCACATGCGTCAATCGTTGGTCTATCGATCAATCCGCCATTTGCTGTTGGATTTTCTCGCAACACCCATTTCCAAGTGGAAAATGGGAGGACCTGGTCAATTCTGTACGTTTGTCTGAGAAGTCTCAGCAGATAAGCGAGGAGAGGTTGGTCGAGGCGTGCGGGAATCTCTTACATGAACTCCCCGGTTCTTTTGACAACACGTTCAAACGTTGGTTGATCGCTTATACTGATGTTTGTCTTGTGGAATGGGTGTTTTCTGCTTGCATTCTATGCGTCTATGGGAGTCAGACTTGATTTGTAAGCGCATAATCTACACAGCTGGCTGTATAGAACATGTTGCCATTAGCGACTACAGAGATCTAGATCGAATGTACCTTGACAATGCTCCGCTCGCGACCTCACAAAGTCTTAAATATTATACTTGTCACACGATATTGGTTGGCGTTGATGTATCAAGCATTGCATCCTCAAAGCCTATGCTCTAGTCTTGCCCTCAATCATGCGCTCTTCTATCACTCTCTTCGCTTACTTCCTTCAGCTCAATCACCCTGCCTTTCATTTGTTGTCTTCTTCTTCAGCAGATCAGCTTTACAATCCTTGCTCCACGATCCCCCCTTCTTCTTGGTGTCCCTCCACAAAGATATTCGCTACTACAAGCTGCTAGTTGGTCATTGCAATCTCGCTTCAATATCGCTTTGACTCATGAACCTGAAGAGGTACGCACATACCACCGACCGTTTCCATAAGCTTCAACTCCATCGCTCCCTCTCCAATGTCCTCCCCTCCCATCCCCGCCCATATTACATCCCCCTTCTCTGACGTCATGACCTGTTAACATCACTCAACAGCCTCAATAATCGAAAAAACATCAATCTCATATCATCACTCTATCTTATCTTATGATTCACCCACAAAGAATGTTCAACATCTTGCGGATATCGTATCCTGGCCGTCGGGATAACGTTCCAGATGAGGCAAAAGTTATCGAACCTCTTCGCTATACTCCACGGTAGCCCCTTACTCTTGCTTCGATTCAGCCGATTCATTTGGCGTATGCTGCCCTCCTCCTTTGCTCCAACGGCGGAAAGAAAATGAACATTCAATTGCGCCCAGCGCCGCCTGCTCGTTGACCTTCATTGGATCTCCGAATCCCGGCCCCTTCACCAGTGCTAGCTTGACCTCGTAATGTAGAGTCCTGCCTCTCGGACGCAAGCAAAGGGCCCACTTTTGGGGAGGGAGGACTAAAGAGGGGGGTAAAATGGGAAGAAGAAGGGTTTTCTGCGTCAGGCGTTTAAAGGCTCGGGTTGTGTGGTCACTTTGAAGCTTGATATGTCAATACGGGCATGAAATCTGCACAGAGAAACGTTCAGGGTAGCAAATGGCAGACGAGGGGAAATTATTTGAGCCACAGTCGCGAGATTGTGAGGCTCAATTGATTGGCTTCGGAATAGGAGCGATTACGAATGGGGCCAGCAGCTAATCAAGATGAAACTCCAACAATTCGGGAGAATACACAGCGAATTCAAGCTGGGATGTGGGCACGCTGCCTCTCTTGATCTTCTTCGCCTCTTGCGCCTCTTCATCATCCTACCGGATATCATTACCTCGCTTAGCGTCCCTGGAACGCCTAAGTACTGGCGAACAGTCAAGAGCTCTACAGGACCGGGGAGGCTAGTGCCAGAGACGTGGGAGATCAGAGAGGCAGTGCTTGGTCGACCACCATATCTTTTAGTATGGTGGTCGACCGCCTGTTTTCATTTCTCCATGCATAGTCTCTTTGCGATCTTGCATTCCCTTACAAATGCGATTGGTTGACGTCAAAGATCATCTGGCTCTCTCTGCCTGACTAGATCTCGCCCCGGAACTTGGAATTGCAGCATTTTGTGGGTCACAATTGTGGGGGAACAGACAACATGCTCGCTTATTCGACGCCTGAAGCTTGGTTTCTTAATACGTTTTCCAAGCACCGTTGGGAACCACCGATTTGGCAGCGCTTGTGTCTACATATCATCCTATCACTGATGCTTCAAATTTTCTTATTGATCAACTCATCTTGTTAAAGCTCTTGCATTTCTTCATAGAGAAAGGTCAAATTTCGCGAGTTGCCATTCAATGGCTGTTTTACAATCCTGCGCCTGCAGTGCATGTCAACGCTTCTCTCCTCCCTTGCGCCCCGACTCCGTTCTCGATTTTGTAACATTTGGACAGACGTGATTATCTTCTCAGGTTTTGCAGCAATGCGCTCGTTGATACCGAATGTTCTCTGGCCTTTCCCCTGACAGTAATTCTCGATGGTTCCGTCGTGCGTCCTCTTCTAATCATGCTCTTGAGGCTACGTCAACTCACCGCTCATCTTTCCTAATTCAGGAAGACTTCGCGAATCTAAGAGCCATTTAGCCCCATATTTTCACTGGATTTGAGCCGGGCTTGGCCAGATTCGATCCTTCACGCATTATGATAGCGGAAGCTGCTCACAAATTTTGCGCCACAAGATCGAAAGTCAGTTGTACGTCCTACCTAGTGACACAATTGCAGCATGATTTGATACCTTCCAGGTCCCACAAGCTACTTCTTTCGGCTCTAAACTTTTTACAAATCCCTTCAGCACCAGTTCCATTCTTGGTTTACTCCTCACATATCCCTGATCTATAAGATCTCATAACAATCGAGTCTCTTTCCATCCAACTCTCCTGTGTTGGGACAGTCGATATAATATTTCACTCGCTTCTACCCCTAAAGTGCAATCGATTTCTGCAGCTTGCACGCACTTATTGCACCGGGTCCCAAAGAGTCATTTATAACCAGATTCGTAAAGAAGATTCTCCCATATACTATATCTTAAGGTGGAAATGTCAAGAGGCTCGCTAGTAGCTCACAACTTTAGTGATTGGATTGCAACGATCAATAGAGGATGATTCTCAGCAGATACAGCCTTTGCTTGAACGGGATCTTGGTATCCTACTCAAGATTAATGGATGCATGATAAGCCTTTGACACCAATCGGTCCGAAGTTTTTTACTCAACGAAGTTGCTGGGCTTCGGGACACCAGCCGACAACGAATTCCGATGTATGATCCCGATGTATGCAACACCTTTCACGTTTCCATGCACGAAGCCGAGAGTTTTCTTGCAGCATCTTGCACCAACTACCTGAAAATGAAGGATCACGAGAAGAAGTGGCGCGCTCAAGATGTCGGTATGGAGATATGGGATGACTGTGGATTCGGGTCCATCTCTCCTACAGAAAAGCCATCAACCGACCCCCAGGATACGCCATCATCAGCATCACAAGTAACATCGAATGAATGCCTCAGTGAGAGAATCCAGCCTTGGACTTCGTTCTTCAGTTATTCAGCATCCCATTGGGGCTATCACTACGCATCAGCCGAGTCGTCCAGTGACGAGCTGGACAATGCCGCTCTCGAGCTTTCCACAAGGCCTGATATCCTTGGACACTGGTCCCATCACTTCAGACGGTCATATTGCGGCTATGACAATCTACGAGAACGACCAAATGCCTTGATTGTGGTTGCATACTTTGGGCAGAGCTCCATGGCCAGGAAGCTTGTATCAAACGACGAGTATAACTCAGGTTGTCCACTGGCATTAACATGGGCAGCTCGAATGGGCCACGTCGATGTAGTCAAAGTGCTGATCGAGCATGGAACTCCCATTATGGGCGCAGTCTTAGATGGTCGACCTGCATTCAGTTGGGCCACAGCAGGCGGGTTTTTCGAAGTTATTGACACATTACTTTCCCATGACGAAGAACTAGTAAACGAGCAAGATGCTCGTGGATGTTGCCCTCTAGTCTTGGCCGCACGATACTAACATCCAGATGTTGTGGACCGGCTTCTCAACTCGTCAGAGATCAATGTCAACTTGGTGAGCAGACAGGGGAGAACGGCCTTCACCTATGCCATCGGTGACTCTCATCCTTCGGTGAGGGAACTGAAGATCTTCTACAGCTTACTTGGCGATGACCGTACAGATATTAAGCCGCGTGATCGGCACGGCCGGAGCTGTCTCTCTCACCTCGCCGAGAACGGCGCTACAAAAGCCCTTCGAGCTTTGGTGATGTGCGAGGACGGAAGGAACGCTGTGCTGCAATTACTGGACGACGAAGGTGACAACAACGGCCTCTCACCCCTTAGCCATGCCACCATCAGGGGCACCAAACGTGATTCTGTCACACTATCAAGGTGCGAGACTAGTAGCTGTGGTGTCAAAATAGCCAACCAGCCAGGATCCGAGAGATACTCTAGACCACAGATGCTGGCCAAGGCCCTCAGTCAGGTCAATCCTATGGCATAAGTCAACGATTTTCAGAATGCCAGTAAGTCCAGCGACCGTGTAATCTACAGAGCGGCTGAAAAACAGGACCACAAAGACAACTGTGGGAGTTGCACAGAAGCATTGAGTAATCTGTCGCCCGGAAGACCGGGACTGTCGCTAAGGAGCTGAGGGGTTATTTAGCGAACAACCACAAGGCTGAGTACCAAGTGGGTAGGTAATGGTGACTTCTGCCTGCTGGTCTGGCTGCACCGGTATTACGGCGGTCTTCAACATTGCAGCTATATACGAATTGCAGCAATGATCAATATGAAAGACGAGTACGGCACGCTTGTCGAATTGTCGGCAAGATGGCTCTCCAGAGATATGCCAGTCAGAGGGTACGTCGTTTTCCTTGCGGATAATGCACTGGCAAGGACGAAGACCTTTCCCAAAGGCGCCTCCGGACCCTACAATAAAGTACGCGCACAACGACGTCGTACCTAATAAACCGGCGCACTGACCACACGGTTTATCCCCGGCTGGGAAGAGAACCAAGACGGATATGGATGACCCATTTGCTAAGCATATTCTAGACCGGAAGTCTGGTGCAGGAATGAATGAAATCGATTCATATTCTTAAGGAGGTGACGTTAAACGCTGGGTAGGACCTACCAAGCAGACCCGAACTAGTAAACGACAGCGGACAAAAGAGCACCAAGAAGAGCGCCACAATAAGAAAAAACTCACGTACCAAGATTGCAAGCAGCAGAACGTTAAAAGTCGAGTATGGAACTGAAATCTACCTTAGTGACCTTTGTGTATGGAGGTGAGAAAGTATGCTGTCTCCAGCGATTGACTCAATATCCACCGCCAATTCCTTCAATATGTCTAATGATCAGTGCGAAGCGACGCTCACATACACACTCGGGAGACGGTCTGAGAGTGCGATATGGCAACCCATCCATTGAGCTAAACTTGATGAATGGGCTCAAAGCTCAAGGTTTGAACACGCCATCAGAAAGCAATCCAATCTGTTTATCGAATAAGAGGCCTATGTTGAGCCTCGAATTTCTTCGGAGGTAAGAGCTCTGGAGGATCAAATCATACTACACCTCAACATCAATACCATAAGTAGAGCGCGATCTGTTGGGTATGGACATTTGGGGAGGTCTTAAGTTAGGAATTGAGGGCTGAGAGTCAGAGCTACTTTCGAAACTGAAATTAAGATTGTGGGCGTCTCCAGTCTTGAGACCTGGGCCACTTCTCCGAGTCGTATTTAACAATTTCAACTTCGATGCTGGACAAAGGGAGCCGCTGCTATATTTTTGCTTGGGTATAAGCACACCTAGGGCACTCAATTAGGAGCCACGTTGCATGCTTTCTATGGACTAGCTTACCCTGCGTCTTGATCGAGCCTCTCAACATCTATCCAGGCTTCAACATTATTCTGCGTTACAATGTCGAAAAGACGGACACGGTTCCTGGTGCGCTCTTGCTGTAACCGGGGTACAAGTCTCCCTACTTTGACGATAGGAACCAATGACGGCGTGCTAGAAGCACTCTACATTCATCTAGTTGATTTTGACGCGAGCGAGCTCCTTGGTGATGTGATCCCCGAGGAGGATTCTATGGATTACTATATCGGTTCAGTCGAGATGTCAGATGACTTCAAGGGGCGTCTTAAGGAGGCTTATCTCACGGGCAAACACTGGGCTGACATGCTTACTATTGATTAAGAAGATGTGTGCCGATAGTGACTCTCCTCGGATGCCAGCATTGTTCCGGAAAGCATTCGGATGCATGTTAGCTATGATAATGCTGTCAAGATATAGACTGAAAAATTGAAGTCTACTGCAGTGCTTGAGCAGTTTCACGCACCCGCAGCGTGCAAAGTGGGGCTATGTGGGAAGTAGTTCGTTATTGGCAGCTTTGCTCCTTTCGAGTTCGGAGTCTCCACTGCTTGCCCAGCGGAGATCCACTGATAAGATGTTGTCACGGCCAGTAGCTCCGACGGCAACTGGCAGCCTAACCAGGTCATCCACCTCGTCAGTATGGAAGATGGTCCTACGATATGCGACAGGCAATGCGTCCCAACGCATCTGTTTGTTGACTTTAAGGATGCCAAGCTCGCTCGCCAGTGGGAAGTAAAAACCACTGGGATCACCAATACTTCCAGCGAAGTCAAATCCTCCTTCGGCGGCCATGTCCTCTATCTGCCAATGATCCATAGGGATTGCAAAATTATAGATCTTGTCGCGGATTCCTCTTGGTAACTTGATGAATGACGAGCTTTCGTTAAGGAATGTCTTCGATCGCAGCTATGTGCGGATTCAGCCTGTCATTAACGGGCTTTATTGTTATAGGTACGTACCTTCGCCGTGGATAAGGTTCTCAAAGCTTCGTCGCTAGTAAATAGCAAAGGCAAGTTGAATTCGAACCCGCAGTGGTTATTCACTGTGACGTTGTAATACACCACGCGGTTGCAGAGCTCAAGTAATAGTGTATCCTCTTCGTAGACAACTATCTGCTCACTTATCAGCTAGAAAATGTCAGAGTATAAGTATACTTACTTCTGCAACATTCAGCCTCGAGAATAGGTTTTACGAGGTGGCTTTATCCTCTTCATTGTACTTCCTTCTCTGGTATTCTTCAAAGTCTTGTCTTGTTCTGTCATGGGCGCTTGTAGGTATTGCACTAAGATCGGAATAAAAGCGCTCTGAGCTTTCACCATCTGGGTAGCTCAATGATTTCGCTATGTAATAACTAGTGGCACTAGTAGAGTTACTAGTGAGGTGCTAGAACAGCCACATTTCCAACAATCTTAGTCCATCAGAACTCTCTGCAATATACGTGAAATGTGGGAAGTTATGTTGGAAAATAAGCTTTATGAGGCTGCATAACTCCGACCATGTAGAATATTCACACCTCCTCCAATGTTGCCATCCTACATGCCTTACCACCATGCCATTCAATAGGTTATGAGCCCGGCTGTCGCCGAAGACATTGTGCAATCAATTGAAGTACACACGAGATCGCTGCATGCCCAGCAAATTCGTGGACGGCACAGAAATTGGCAAAACCAACATCTCCGCTGCGTTACGACGGCTACCTCAACGAAGGAGCCTCTACACCGATCGGAGCATTATTCGGAGCATCTCCAAACCCCCTACATCACTGCCAATATCAAGGCAAGCTGCCTGACCGTGAAATTCACAGAAAAAGCGAATCCTACGTTCTATACCGAACCGCTACCTTTCTTCCTTCCTACACCTCAGGCGACTTCACTGTGGTCCAGTTAATCCGCAGTTGTGTCCAGGCTCACAAATCCGGGACAAGACTGGCACGAAGTTAGTCGGCATGGCACAGTGTGGTCCATTGAGAATTCTACACCATGTCGACGTCTACTACCACTACTCCCGGCTCCCTTCTGGAGCTTCGACAATCTGAAAGGCACAGGAGGATTGGAAATGGACTCAATTTTTATAGCGTAGGTGACAGCACGATATACTACACGATGTGTAAGAGAGAAGAGGCGGGTGTAATGGCGGAGGCTGTGATGTACATACTCGTTAGATGACATGGACGAGATGATTTTCCACCTGTTGGATCATACCGATATCCACCTCAAGTGATTTGGCTGCACTCCCAATTCCGGCCCCCATAGCTGAAACTTGTCGAAAACATTGTACAGGACCGCGCTTGGACGTGACGTTGGCTCCGCTCTGCTAGTCGGAAGGACAGCAGGTCGGAAGACCTCTTCAGCGGTGTCTCTCATATGCCGTGTGAGTGTGGCGGGTGGTGACGGCGAACGATACAGGTGGCGTTGAATGTGGATCGGAAGATTCGACGTGGACAAAAATAGAGCGCAGGTGTGTGAACGTAAGAGGTGATAGTATCGATGTAGGCCTGTAGCCGTTCTCGCCGAGAAACAAGATGAAGGGACGGCAGACTGCTAATAAGGCGGTCGGCGTCTGATTTGGCGATGGACCTGCGGCTGCGGCTGGTCTCAAATGTCCCCGTTGCAATCCGCTCCAACCTGCATTTAGACCGTACGCCGGTATTCGATATCTCTTCCAGGCCGAGGTCATGAGGGGCAGCGCCCGTTAAGCGGTGAGGTAGTGAAAACGGCGCTTGCGTGGGGTGTACCGGTTTTGACAGATGCCTGCCACATTCTTGCACTTGAAGTTGAAGGTCGGCGGCGTGACTGGTGGTGGTAAGGTAATGGATGGAGGGATTCCTAGTTGACCACCAATCCTGACGGATGGCAGATCTAGAGCATTGACGAACACCCGAGAAAGGTAGTAGCGCAGAGATAACGAGCGAACTTGTTCTCGAGGTATGGGTGGCGACGCACTTCCCCACCGCTACCTCCGGCACCCCCATATCTCAAGAAGTATACTTTTATCTGAAAGCATTTGGTGGCGTTCTTTTAGCACCAGCAATTGACGCTGTAATTTGATTGGGCATTAGGATTACCGTCACCAAGTCACCACTGCAATCCACCATCGCAATCTACTACTGCCATGCGCTACTGTATAGTAGAATTTTGAATACGGCACTTTGGATACGATAGCCTTAGCAACACGAGCACGAGCTATCGAAGCGACACACTGTGGTGGAGATGAGTATCAATCTCGTATTGTTTTCGCCGCTCATAATCGCCATCAAGAGCCTCGTTAGATCTGTATCCAGAGTACAGACTTTGGTAATGACTGGCTGAGCATCGGCGATGCAGATTCAAATCTGATATCATCACTAACGCCCTCAAGCTCATCACCCATGTCGGACGCCTGTTTGAGGAAAAGATCATCGTCTTTCGATTGACTTTATGCTACAAATTAGTGTAAATGCTATCATACGGCAACCTAGATTCGAGGTACTTTGACGCGAACGGTGGGGGGGAAAATCATCCAATGGTTGAAGTTAGCTTCAGCCGTCGCATCAGCTCTTGTAGCGAGCTTACTGCAAGTCACGATTACTAGCAGTGGGGTCAGTGCGGGAAGATAGCGGCTTTTATGCAATCCAAGTACACTTTTGACGCCGTGTGATATCGGTGGCCCGTCAATCCTTGTGAGCTCGGATTCCTCAGTCCACTCTTTGCTAGACTTTTTGGGGAGCACGAGTCATGCTGAATGATCGCCATGAGACTGGACTACGCGCTGCCGCTGACATGTGAAACTCGCAAGAGTGGAGAAGAGAGACAGGTTGGTCTAGTATCCGAGTTTCATAGGCACACGATTGACTTCTAAACCTAGACACATCGATCGTCTCCAAATATACTTCGAAGGTTTACCATTTTGATCTCAATTGATGACGGATAGCTCGTATAATATTTATGGTCTAATGTTCCATCCATGTTCATGTCACTCCACTTGCTCTGGTGGAGCGTAGAACGCTCTAGCTCTTATTAAAAGTCAAGTGCAACTCCGTCGCTTGATGTTTGTTACACATCTCAGTCGTCATGTGTCTACGACATGGAAACGATGAAGCATTGCTGTCGCCTAATACTTTGCTTCCAGAGAGTGACAAGACAAGCGATAGCATTGCGTGGCATTACAATCGATCGATACTCAACACTTCTAGACACCCCTTTAATGCAGACCACCTCGTAATGCAGATGTTAGTCTTTTAGTCTTTGATTTCAATAGTTTACTTCGTAAATTTGCTAGGTCAACCTGATTGTGACACGAGTTCGTCATTCAAGCTTTCGTAGCTATGCTTGTTATCACCGAGAGCTGCGACAGCTTCGAAGCTCATTGGATCGAACTAAATTCTGTGTAATACCTTTCTTCCTTAGACTTCGTATGGAACACAAACTTACTTAGCATGTTGCTTTGGCGTCGGTACTAATGATTCACGCTAAAGAAGATGGTAGAACAGATTGCAGTGACCTTAAGGGTTATTGGCTTGAAGATGAAACCTGCAATTGGAGTTTGCTTGTTCTGGCTCAGGTCTCTGGCCCAGACATGACGTAACACTGACGGGTATATAAACGTTCTTGACACCCACTACTTCCAATCTTTCTATCAAGCCACTCATTTCTAAGTCTTCATGTACAATACACCTTGTCTTACGTCTACAGAATTCACATAAAAAAAATTCGCTTCGAAGCTCGACGATACGAGTATGGCTGCGAAGAGCGTTCTAATAGCGGTCGGCATTACTGCTGCCGCACTTGGTCACTGGACACCGTTTCTTCTTGTTTGTGTAATTCTCAGTCTCGCTCCACAGCTGATAGTCTTCCGTGACGAGTTTCATTACTCGGCGTGGCTTGCGGATCTGTGGGCACAATGTGCTCTTTTATGGCGGCGATTACGTTGGCGAAATAGGGGAAATATTGGTGGGCCCAAGGGCCGCAACCGTTTAAACCGTTGGTATATAGCCTCGCACCGTACCGTACGGCCTGCCGTCGCCTCAAACGGTGCGGTTTTGAGGCTATACCGTACCGTACGGTTTGCACCGTCGGTACACCGATAGTACGGGTGTTTTAGAGGTGCATTTGATGCTTCCTTTCGTGTATATATCCACCTCTTTTGCGCGTATCTAGATATCTTCATCGGCCACCTCTGCAGTCATAATTGCGGTCAGATCCGCATCCGTAAATAGACCCTGACGCATCCAATGCTTGACGCATTCCAAAGCCTCTATCGTATCAGGTTTTAAACGTGCTCTATCATCACTAAGGATGTGCTTTGTAGACGAAAACACGCGTTCCGGTTCAGATGACATCGCCGGAATAGAGAATGTATCCATCGCCATCCGTGTAAGCATCGGTAGACGTGATCTTTGACCCCCTCACCACTCAATGATGTTGAGGCTATCGGTATATAAAAGAGGCTCATTTAGATACTGTTCCAGTTCGTCCGTCGCCGTCGCCGGCCGTGTGACGTTCATCCACCGTAGGAACTCTGGAACCTCGACCTCCTCCATGGCTGCCTCAGGCGGGGTCCTGGTTGATGTAGGAGTATTGTATGTTCGCCATAACTCTAGTAATTGCCGTTTTGCATCTTCTATCCAATCGGACTGCCAGTGTCTGTTGAAGTAGGACATTTCCTTTGTAGGATCAAGTGCAATGGCGGCGATATAGATAGAGGCTAGATCAACGTCCTTATTCCAGTATTCCTTGAGTTTCTTCCATCCAGCATCGATTGCTAGTTTCATGAAGTCATCGGCGATATGCGAATATGCTCCGGTCTCGTATCTATCAAACGTACTGAGCTCGCATGGTGAACTGAATCTCACGGTTGAGGACCAGATCTCCGTTCCACTCCATGTGGCCGTCTTGAGTGGTATCAAAGACAATCTTCATTCTGTACGAGCGCAGATCTGGCATCCATTCCATCGGGTTATGCGTACCGCGCACCATGAACCATTGCAATATGCTCTCCAGGCAAGAGATCGGCGGGGATCACTCGTTCTCGAACAGTTCGATATCATGAGGGAGCCCACGCTGGGGAGTGTTGTTGGCTCGTGCGCAGTGAAAGTCAAGGTGGGAAGCCGTATATCACTGGCGTTGTGGTAGGCCGATTGCCCTGCTCGAGCCAAAGACTTC
>JAABUL010001063.1_pt1 | contig 54578 bp, 5 predicted proteins | sample 5559151 | NCBI WGS metagenome assembly JAABUL01 (sample SAMN10711876, study PRJNA513368) | rock metagenome | isolation source: Antarctica rocks | place: Antarctica: Victoria Land, Pudding Butte sud
TACCAGAAAACCGCACTATATTAACAGCACACAGGTCTCGATGCCCTGAATCCAGGTGTCAATCTTACGTTGTCTGCACAACGTCTCCTAGGATAGTCGGAGGAAATTCGTGCCCAGGATCGAGCTTAGATATGTCACGAGCGTAGGGAGAATTCGCCAATCGCTCTGTTACGAGCCGCGTACTTAGTTCTATTGACTATGACGCAAGGCTATTCACAGCATGCAGGGCACAGTCTGACAAGAAAGTATTATATAACTGGATCAGTGAATCAATGGAATCAAAGATATTGATTTATTGAGATTATCGATTTATTATATATATAACTCTTGAACGCGACTTTTTTATAAATTGTGTTTAACTTCTTTTAAGTCTTAATTTATTGTTACGATTGTCTAAAGTTGCAAACTCTTGTTATCAAATAATTGTTTGTATTGCTTGAAAACGTCTACAAATCTCTTTAATAGCATAATTTTTTTAATATCTTTGTAAAAAGTACTAGCGTAATATTTTAAATATTTTAAGAATATTTGTATTAAGTTAACGTATCTCTATTCTAAGCATTAACTTATTAGTATTATATCGATTATTAATTATAGAAAACAACAAAATCAAAATTGACAAAATTAATATCTACTATAAAGATTGTATTAATTTGAAAAACTAACTTATATAAATAAATATTTACTTTATCTTCTATCTTGTTCTAGCAAATTAAAAAACAATTTTTGTATTAACATTTTTAAAAAAAAAGTACTTAGTATTGACTTAAGCTAAATTTACGCAAGTATCTAGAAAATAATAGCGAAATTTTTTGTACAATATTTATAGACTTCAACAATTTTAAAAAAAAAATTCGAAGAATTTTCGAAATATTTAATAAGAAACAAATTGCGAAAAAAGTAATTTAGTATTTAACTTAACAAATCTTTGCAACAAATTATATTGCTAAAGTTTAAAAATATATTAATTTAATTAAGTAAAACAATATTATATTTATAATAATATTTTAACAAAATCTTAAAGATAATTTTAAGAACAAAATTATATATAATAAAAAAACTTTTAACAATATATTTAATCTTATTAAAGTAATTATTGATTTTAACAACAAACTATATAAAAAAGCTATAAAAAAAGATACAATTAATTTCGAAAAAAGCAAAAATCTTTTTTGAATTAACAATTATTTATTAGTAAAAAAAAGTTGTTTTAATTAGAAATATAGTAATTTAAACTATTATAAATCTATATTAATAAAATTATATTATATTTAACAATATAAAGAAAAGAATTTTAGAGAAAAGCAAAATTCTAAATTCTAAAAAACGTATTATTTATATAACAAATTAAGTTATTTTGCAAGAAATTATTAATTATAAAATTTAATAAATTATTAATAAATTAATACTATATTAAGAGATATATTTAATAGCTAAAACAATATTAAAAAACAAATTAATACAAAGATAAATATTTTCGAGATTAAATCTATCGAAATACTATAATTGATCTAGTCTAGTATTAATACTACTTGATTTAATACTATTTAATCTAATATTATATAATTCATCTAGATAGCTTTAATCAATATATATAGATAGACAAAGTCTTAGCTTCTATATAAAAACTAAGCATTTTATTATTTATTATTTTGACAAATTATAAGCTTAAAATAAGACAAGAAACTTACTTGCTTATTAACTAAGATATCTAAAATATAGTTAATAAATCGAATTAACAATAAATTTACAATCTATTATTAACTAAGTTCTTGTTAATTTCTAATATATAGAAGCTAACAATTAATTATTTAAGTACTTAAATTAGTCTTTAAGAATTAGAATATTAATACTACAATACTATTGAAACAATAGTTGAGAAATTGTCGAAATTTGTTAAACAATCGATCTCTTAATTATTTGAACAACTAGAATTTTTAATTATTAACAATTAAATAACTAATATCTAGCTAAAAATTCTAAACACAAACGTTTTACTAAGAAAGCTAATTATAAATTGTAAAAATAACTAAGTTTATCTTATTTGTAACTTTTCGCTTTTGTCAAAGAATACTAATTATCTTTAACAAATATTTATTAACAATAAGTTCTAAAAATCGAAGAACTAGCTATATAACAATTATATAACTAGAAATTAATAATTAGATAACTAGTAATTAGTTTAAAACACGTTATTAAAGCGAGAGAAAACTTTGCTTCGACACATTATGTAATAAAGAGACTAAATTATCTAATTTTCTCAATCTTTGTTTTTTTATTTATTGCAAAATTCTCTTATTAATAATCGAATAAGTTAACTTGTTAGTTTAATAACTAAAACAAATACTAATTAATTTCTTTTACTATAATATATAAAACAAACTAATAAATTAAATTGCAAACATACTTTAAAGATTAAAATAATTTTATTAATTATTTTGAAAACAATATCTAGACGCAACTCTCGATTAAATAGCAATTAATTTTGTTTAAATAAAATTAAAAAGCTCTTAACTTTGCAAAGACGCAAAAGATCTAAATTAAAAAAACTAGTATTTAGTTTTATTAAAATAAAAAAATAAAAAAGATTGATTTAACAATTGCAAAAACGCAAAATAATATTGTTATTTTGATAACTATTAAAATTAAGAAGAAGAATAAAGAGATTAAGTAATTTAACTAGATTTTAGATAATTAATAAGTTTTATCTACAATTAAGCGAAAACAACAATTTGACTAGAAATTATTTATTAATATTTTATCTTTTAAATAAATCAAGTTTATTAATTTTGTTTAAATCTATATTTTTTATAATCTTAAAATAGAACAATAAAAATACAAAACTTACTTAAGAGTTTATTGATTATTTATATAATTAGACTTTGCTCAAATTATAATCAACAAAATCGATTAAAATAACACTATTAACAAAAAAATTATATTTAATTATTTTTTTCACTTAAATTGTTCGAAGAATATCTATTAAACTAAATATTTAATTCGAATTTTATTAATTTACTTAATTTTTATAATCTAATAGCTAGAATGTTTTTATTAAAATCTTTATTGCGCAGTCGCGTCTCTTTACTATATTTATTAGTATTATTGTCTATTGTTTACAAATTATTAATAAAGCTCTAAAATAGTAAATTATATTAATACTATTATAGTTATTAGTATTTTTGCGTTCTTTTTTGTAGTTTTTAAACAAATTGTTAAAATTAACAATAGCGTAAGCTTTTTTATCTAAAAACGAAACTTGTTTAAAGTTTTTAAATAAATTAAGTTCTAAAAATATATTAAACTAGATATTAGATTTATCGACTTATTTAATATAATTATTAAAAAACAAATTAAATAAAATACTAATAACAAGAAGTATATAAATATATTTCGAATTATTATTAATAAAAATTTGTATTACAACATAAAAAAAATCAATTTAATTAAAGAAACTTATTAAAAGATTGTTAAAATATACAAATCTAAAAGATTAAATATATTAATAAGAATCTTTGTTAAATTCGAGTCTTTTAAGATTTCTAATTGTTAAAATATTAATAAATACAAAATTAAGTTTCGCAATATTATTGATAAATTATTTATTTATTTAAGTAATCTAGCTATAAATAAAAATTAATCTATCTTTAAATATTCAATTAATCTTAATATTATTGTTTGTCTCTTTATTAATTAATAAATAGTAGAGTATAAGTTCTTTAATAATAATAAAATTCGAAAGTAGAAGTTTTTTGCTATTATTTATAATTACAAGATTTAATATATTTAAAACAACAAATTAAAATTGTACTAAAAAAAGTCTCTATAGTATAAAATCGAATTTTCGCAATATTAGTTAATTGAAATTCTATATTCTTATTATTTAATGAAAAAAACTTTTTTCTAAGTTTAACAAAATAGATTCTTGAAAAAGTTTCTTAAATAAAATATTAAAAAAATAGTTATTATAATAGATTAAACATATTTCTTTTCTATAAAAAACAATTTGATATTTTAAATTTTGCAATATTAAAAGTATATTAATATCGAGAATATTTTCTTAATTCTTAATTGCTAAATATAAAGATTCGAGAAAATTGCAATATACAAAAACTATAACTATATTATTTTTTAATAATTATTTGTTGTTTAACAGAATATAATCTCGATTTCTATATAAATAAAACAAAAACAATAATTAAAAATAAAATAGTATATTGCTAGTATTTCTAAGCGCTAAGATTTATATCTAAATATTTGCTATATATATAATATATATAGTTGTATTATATTATATATTTGTATTCATTATTATTTAAGTTTCTAATATATTATAATAAATTATTTAATTTGCTATAGCAAGATTTATATTTTTTTGCAAAATATTTAAATATTTAAGACTTTTTCTCTAAATATTTAATTGTATTTAGTATAAAGAAAAGTATTTTTTTTTGCAAATCTACTTTATTGTAAAATAAAACTTTATTTTTGTTGTTATACAAAATTTCGAATATTTGCTCTTTAACAAAATAATTCTTAATAAAATAACTAAAATTAATAAAATAAATATAATAAAAATCTTTTAAACAACAATTTAAGTTTGCAACAATATTTAGTAAATTTTTTAGATTTTTTTAATAAAATAAAAATATTATCTATTATTAATTGATTTTGCTTAAAAGATTGAATTTATTTAATTGTAACAACAAAAATAAGAACAATAATTATATATTTATCGATTAATATAAGAGATCTACAATCAAGAATTATATATACAATATTTATTAAAAAGTTTGTTTAAAATTTTATTTATAGATATATTCGATTGTAATTTAATTGTCGATTTTTTACTTAAAAACAATAGATGTTTAGATTCTATTATTATATATATTTATAATTACTAGATTAATCTAATATTTAATACAAAAATATAAGTATTTAAACAAGATTTTAATATCTTATTTCTAGTCTTTTAAATATTTAAAATTCTTAATATTTTTTAAAACAAAATACTAGATATATAAGTCTAATGTTTCGACTAAAATATTTAATTAATAGTATTTAAATTTAAATTAATATATTGCTTTCGATCGAAACTATTTAAAAGTAAAAATTGTATTAATTATAATAAAGATATATATACTTGTAACAAACAATTAATTATATCAATTTATAATTTTACGTTTACTTTAATTAGTTTCTTAAAATACAATTTTTTGTAATATTTATATATATTCGAATATTAATTATATTCTTAAAAAGCGCTATAAGAAATCTTTGCATTTTTAAAGTTGTACAAAATATATAATATAATACGCAAAATTTAATACTTGTTAGCAAATTAATTTATAAAAAATTAAATTAATTAATATATTAATTTTGTCTTTATTTTAAAAAATAATCTATTTATTTTTGTATTTATTTTGATTGTTTAAGATATTTAGTTTTAGAAATAACGATAAAGAGAGATACTTATTTTTATTATTAAATTGTTATATTAACAATATATTTTGTATTCGAATTTTAAATTTTTTAATATCTACAAAAAGTTTTTTAATATAAAGAATTTATACAATTATATTAATGCTATTTACAAATATTAAAATACTTTCGAAATTGTTAAAATTCTTAGCTTTATTGTATAAATTGTCTATTTATATATACAAAACAGAAATATTTAAATATCTAAAAAGCTTTCGAGTAAACTTATATTTAAATTTAATAAATTCTAATTTTACTATATAATTATAAAGAAATAACTTTAAAAAAGAGATTAGAAATTGCAAAAAAGTATCTATATATAAATATACTATCTTGCGCGTATATTCTATAATTGACAAATATCGATTTCGAGACAAATTGTATTATTAGTTTTGTAAATTTAAATAATTTGTAATATTATATATAAGCAACTTTAAAAGAATTAACAAAATAAAAGTCGATTGTATTGTAGTAAAATTATAATAATAAAAATTAAAGTATTAATAATAATATAAAATTTTGTAAAAGTAGATTTGATTGTTAAGTAATATTAAAGTACAATTATTGTAAATATAGCAAACAAAAAATTTAATTTAAGAAAAAATTTAAAAAAAAATAAACAAATTTATATAAAAAGTAAAAAACAAAATATAGCTATACTAATTTAAAATAATTTTGATTAGTATTTAAGTAAAAAATTTTAATATATTAAAAAGTTATAAAAGTAGAGCAAATCTCTTAAATATAAAATATTATATAATAAAAAAACAAATATATAAATTAGTATCTAAACAACAATTATAAAGTTAATAAAATTATAAAGAGTATAGAAAGTATAAAAAGACTAGACTAATTGTCGGATCGGATTTCGGTTTCAACTTTTGGAATCGATTTGATTCGACAGTTTTAATATTAGAAATCGATTTGAAATCTAATTTAATTTCTATTATTTTGAAATTAAATCGATCCGATTTATCTCGATTCTCGATTTCAATATTAGAAATTAAATCGAATTGCCAAGAATGTCAAGAATACTAAAAATAGTATAAAATAAGTTTAAATTTGGATTTTTTATTATTTTTTAGATAATGCACAATAGTAATGTATAATATAAAAATAATCTACTATATTTATTAATTAAATTAAATAGATTAATTATTTCTATTAAATAATTAATTGATTATTACTAAAAATAAAATAAATTATTACTAAAAATAAAATAAATTACTAAACATAGTAGTCTTGACAATTCGAATCGATTTTTTGAATCGATTTTCGATTTCAAGTTTGCAATTCGAATCGAATAGTCGATTTCAATATTAGAAATTGAATCGACTTTTCGATTTTAACTTTTGAAATCGACTCGATTCGATTCGGATCGAATACTCGACCCAAACTCGATAACTCGATCCGACGCGATCAGTCTAAAAAAGACAAGTTTAGCAAATTTGCAACAAAATTTAAGCAACTTAAAAAAATTAAAAAAATTATATACAATATAAAAAGTATATTTACTCGAGTTTTTGTTTCGATTAAAAATCTAATATCTATTAAATTACAAATTGTAATTGCAAACTAATAAAGAGTAAAAAATAAAAATGTTAACAACTAAAAAATTAAAAAAATATATATTGTTAAAAGAGAAATAAATAAATTAAGTATTTTAATATTAAAAAGAATATTCGATTCTAAATTTAATAAAATATAATCGAGAAAATACAATAAAAAGACAAAGTTAAAAATATATTGTTAACTTTTGTATTGTTAATAGACAAGTTTCTTTTGTTTTTTAAGTATTATTAAAGCTAATAGAAGCAATAGTTACAAAAAGTATCAATTAAATAGAAAATACAAATTGTTTAATTTTTGCTAGAAAATATAAAACAAGATATACTTGTTTTAATTGTAAAATTGTATAAAAATAAATTTATCAATAATATCGAAAGTTAATTATTGCTTAATATCGAAACAATTTTATAAGAAAATTATATATAGCTAGCAATATAGAAAACGCAAAACTATATTAAAGAATTGTATAATAGTAAGATTGTAATTTTTAAAAAACAAAACAACAAAAGATTTATATTGTAGTTAAAAAGTTAAATTGTTTGCTAAATTAAGCAAGTATCTTGTAGCAAGATACTAAACTTCAAATAGCAAGCAATCTTTTCGAATGCGCAAGTACTAATATCAATATTATTTAAAAAATTAAAAAAAAATTAATTGTACAATTTTTTTATAAATTTAAATTTTTTTTTTCGAATTATTAACAATTTTAATCTTCGAAAATTATTAGAAATACTTTGTTCGAATTTAATACTTTTAAATTATATTAAATTATTTAAAATAATTGTCTTAAAATATAATTAAATTTGTAAAAGAATTAAGATAAACTTTGAAAATTTTAATAAATTTTTATTGTTTTAAATATAAAGTCTAGTTTTTAAAAAGTTGTTTATCTAGAAATATTAATATATTAAACAGAATATTATATTTTAATTTTGCAAATATTTTATTAAATTTACTTCTCTTAATATTAAGTATATAGATTGCTAATTAATATTAAAGTTTGTAAAAAATTTAAAGTTTTTCGAAATTAAAAACAAACTTCTTAAGATTGTTATTAATAATATAAATAATAACAATATATTAAAGAACAAATTTAAAAAAATCTTAAGTTAACAAAAAATTTACTAGAATAAATAACAAAATTTTATATTTTATTTAATGTATATAATTAATTTTGTAATTTAAAATTATATTTTAATTATAGAATTAAAAACAACAAATAATAATATTGTTATATAATTAAAGAATAAACAACTTTAAAATAATACAAAAAGCACAAACTTATCTAGTATAATTAAAAAAAATTAAATTTATAATAATACAAAAGAATTATATATATATTAATTTTATTAGATTTGCGCTCTTATAATTGCTATTAATAATTTAGTTTAATATTTGTTTTAATTTAGAATTTTTTAAGAGAAAATCAATAAAAACTTACAAAAACTAATACAAAATATTTGTATATACTAAATTTTTATTTATTTTATACTTTGTTAAATATATTAATTACGCAATTATATTAATTTTTAAGTAGAGAAATATTTTTAAAATTTAAAAATTTAACAAATAAAATTTAATAAAAGTAAATAAAATTTAGTTTTGTTTATTAACAATATACTAAATTCTTTTATAAATATACTCTTATAGTTTTGCAAACAATTAATATAGATATTTATTTAGAATTTTAAGTATTTAATATAATATTTAATTATCTCAAATATTTAGAAAAAATAATAAGAATTAATATTTATTTTTTAAAAAATATTGTATTTAAAGTTTGCAATAAAGTTTCAACAAAGTTTGCAAAATACTATTCAAAAACAAAGAAATTTGATAGTATATTATATAATTTTAATAATATTTTAGATTTTATAGAAAAAATTAGTCTTTATAAATTATTAAAAAAAAACAATACTATTAATTACAAGAACAAATACAAAATAGAATTTAAAAATTATTATTATTATTATTACAATTTAATTACTAATTTAAAAACAAAAACGCAAAAAACAACTATTGCTAAAAAGATTATATAATATAGTAATATATATAATTTTTTACTAATATTAATATAGTCTATTGTAATTGCTATAAGATTTTTATTTTAATAATTTTAACAATTTTGTTCGATTTAAAAAAAAAATAATATGTAAAATTTTTCAAAACTAATACAAATAGCTTGAGATATACTTTTATATTTAGTATTATTAATAGATATTAAACAAAATTTTAGCTTTGTTCGAAAAATAGATTAATAAAATTAATTCTAAATAAGTTTGCAAACAATTAAACAAATTATAATAATTAAGTATTTTAATTATACTATAAATTTAAATATAGAAAAGATTGTTCTTAAATTATAAAATATATATTATAAAAAATAAAAAAATTAAACTATAAATAGAGAAAAAGATTTTTTTATATTAGATTTTAAAATTGTTTCAAATTAGATTTATTTATAGATAAATTAATTTTCGAAAAAAAGATATTTTTAATAATTATAGAAATTATCAGATACTATTAGTAATAATATAAAGAAATAATATATTTAATAAAATTAATTACTAAAAAAGATTTATTAATAATAGAATTTCGAAAATTCGAACTTTAGCTAATACAAAAAACAATTATAATTATTTAAAAAAAAAGAATATAATATTGTTGTAAAAAATTTAATTTAAAAAATCAAATTATTTTATAAAAATTTTAACAAAAAACAAATCTTTTATCTAAAATATTATATATTTTGTATAAATAATTGCAAAATTCGAATCTATAGTACGCAAAATATTAGTTTTAATTTTATTATTATAATAGTAATACAAAAAGATAATATATTTATTTAAAAAAAGAATAATTATAAATATTTTTGTTATTTTTTAAAGTATTGCTAAAACTAAGCTCTAAATACAATAATTAATTTAATTACACTTATAATTATCAATCTTATTATAAAAGAAATTATAAATTAGATACTAAAATACAAATTAAAAAATAAAAAGATTAATTAATTTTTTATATTTTCGAATTTTACAAAAAATAATAGTATTAAACTTCTACTTTAATATATACTATTGCAAAATATCAGTATATTAGTCGAAAATATATTATCTATTTGTATTATTTTAATTATATTAGTATTTCAAATAATAATTTTTTTAGTATTTTTTTGAGACTTTTTTTGTTTGTATTTATTTTATTATATTCAAACTAAAAAATTAGTTTATTGCAAAAAAATTCGAAGTTGATCGACAAACTAGCAAATTAAATATATTAATTTTAAACAAAATATTTTGTATTATCTATATATATTATCTATTTGCTTTACGCGAGTTATTAAAAAAAATTAACAATATTAAAAAGAGATTTATATAAATTTAAAAAAAAAATATTAAGTTTAAAACAAAATTCAAAAAAATAATAATAAAATAAGCAATAGTTTTAATAGTTTTAACTAGTATAGATATATCGAAAAATTGTATAAAAAGAAAAATCTTAATTAGTAATTAACAATAAAAAAATATAATATAAATAATAAAGCAATTAATAAATATAGACTTGCATAATAAATTAGATATATATTAATATAAAGAAGTAATAATTTTGTATTAACAAAAATTCAAAAAAAAAATTAGTAAATAAATATTATTCTAATTCTAATATATATATTTTTTACTTTATTTTAATAAAACTATCTATTAATATATTATTTATAATTTTGTTAATTTTTTCGAATTTTCTATTTTTTAAATTTTGTCGCACTCTACTAGATATTATAAGAAATTTTTAAATTGTTATATAATTACATTATTCCCATATATTATTTGTAAAAAAAACTAAATATGCGCACAAATAATAAAAGTATTATTAATTAATTTAAAAATAATCGCAAGTTGCAATTGCGCACAAGAATAAAGTTATATTAAAAAATTATATTAAAAATAGAACAATAATTGCAAAACATTTTAATTTAATTTAAAAAATTGCGTAAAACAATTGTTTAAAAGCAAATTTTTATATCAAATTGTAAATATATAAATAAAAATATTAACATTAAAATTAAAATTAAAAAATATCAAATTAATTAAGATCTTTATAGTAATATATTTAGATAATATAATAAAGTATAATATTAACAATTTTATAGCAAATTATTTTAAATGTAAATTTAGACAAAAAGCAAGAAAAAAAATTACAATTAAAAAAACAAATCGATTTAAGATTATTAAAAAGATACAAAAATTGCTTAAAAATACAAATATAATAGTAGAATTATTTTCTTAGAAAATATATATTATTTAAATATATTATCTATATTGTATATCTAAACTAAATAATATTATAATCAAATATTAGCAACAAACTTAATATTAATAAATGTTTTTTAATTTATATAAAATCGATTGTAAAAATTATTTAATATTTTTGTTAAAGAATTTGCAATCTTAAACAATACAAAGAAGAAAGATATTTTAAATTCTATTATTTTTAAAATAAAAAATTCTAATAATATAGTTAAAAAAAATAGTTATAAACAAAAAACTTAATATAAAATCTAAAATAATACAAAAGAACTAAATTATAACTACTATTTAACAATAAATAAAAAATAACAAAACAAATAATAAGAACAAGAACAATAAAAATAATAGCAATAAAACTAATAAAAATAACAATAACAAAAATAATAACAAAATAGAAAATAATACAAATTAGACTATTTAAAATAATAGTAAAACAAAGAAGATTATTAAAATTTTAAACTAATAACTTTATATATATAGTCTAGAAAGTCTACTATTACAAAAATAATTTTAATATATTATTTTAATATATTACTATATTGTATACTTTATCTTATTATTTTTTTGTATTATAAAATTGTAATTAAAATAAATATTAGAATTGCAACTTATATATAACTTTATTTAATTTTATTTAATTTAAAAACTTTAATTCTTAATAATATATTAAAAATATATATTTAATACTTTAGTAATTATACTATTGTTTAAGTATTACTTCTTTATATATAGATAGATAGAATAAATTTGAATAATAAGTTTTAATAATTTAATAGTTGGAACAAATATAGTTGTTAATAGTTGTTGTCGAATTTACAAATATATTGCAATATTAATATTAAACTAATTATAAATAGTATTAATCTATTTAATATTTGTATTGTATTAGAAATTCGAATCTTTCTTAAAATACAATTAAATTAATTTTTTAAATTTCAACTCTAAATAGCTTAAATGCATTATTTTAATATATTACTAGATAATTTACTATTAAGAGATTATAAAATAAAATATAATTTTCTACTATTTATTTTAGAATTTCTTTATATTAATACTAAATTTTGACAATTCGAATCGATTTTTCGAGTTAATTTTTAGTTTTAAGTCTGCAATTTAATTCGAATAGTCGATTTTAACTTTTAAAATTGATTCGATTTAAACTTAATAATTTGATTCGACGCAATTAGTCTAAATATTGTAGTTGTCTTATATAACTTAAAAGTATATTATTATTTTGTTTAAGTTATTTACTATTTTGTTTAATATTTGTTTAGTAGCTATTGCAAATAAAGTTATCTATAAACTAATTATTTAAAATCGAACTTTTATAAATTCAAAATCGAACTTTTATAAATTTAAAATTAAATTGATTAATTTATAAAATTACTAACTATATTAGAATAAAACTTAATCTAATTAGATATAACTTTCGAATTAAGTTTTAGATTTTAAGAAAAAATTGACTTAAACAATTAGTCTAGTTCTTTAACAATTAGTAACTAAGATATTTGTAAATCTATAAACTACTTTCTTACAAATTGTTTTTTCTTTTAAAAATAATATTTAATATATAATTGTTTTTAACTTAATTGTTTTAAGCTTCTTTGTATAATATTTTAGTAACTTTAAATTTTGCAAAACAAAGATTAAAATAAAATTAAAGAAAATATCTTTGTTAACTAAGATTTATACAATTATTTTGTCTACTTTTATTATTAAAGCTAGATATTTGCAAAACAATATTTGTTTTTTCGCGTCTTTTATACTTTAATTAAATTTATATCTTTGTATTTAATTGTTTAACAAACTTTAATTAATATAGTATTCTTATTAATATTAATTGTCTTAAAATCTTTTTTATAATATAAATTTAAAAATTAGTAATTAAATATAACAAGATTTAAAATAGATTTGCAAATCTTATAGTTTGCAAAAACTTAAACTTTTTTTATAAACAACAACTTGTTAAAATATACTAATATAATATAAGATATAATATTATTTATAAGTTTGTTTATTTTAGTTATCTTATACTTCTTTTGTAAATTAATAATTTAAATTAATTGAATATTAAACTGATTGTCGAATCAAATTTCGATTCCAACTATTAAAATCGATTCGATTCGACCAATTCAATATTAGAAATCTATTTAAAATCCGATCGAATTAATACTAATTTGAAATCGATTTGATTTGATTCGAGTCGATTTTTGATCTCAATATTAGAAATCGAATCACATTGCTAAGAAATCAAAAATAACGTTATTATGTCAACAATTACTAAAAATAGTATAAAAAAGTTTAAATTTAGATTTATTATTATTATAGATAATGCATTATAGTAATATATTATAATAATACTATAATAGATAGATATTTCTAATATAATTACTAATTAATGACAATAAATTAACTATTTCTATCAAACTATTACTAAAAATAATAGAATTTACTAAAAATAATAATTCGAATCGGTTTTTCGAATCGAATTTTGATTTTGTCTCTAAATTTTAATTGGATTTAAGTCGATTTTCGATTTCAACTTTAGAAATCGAATCGACTTTTCGATTCCAACTTTAGAAATTAACTCGATCCAATTCGATTCAATTAATTGATTCGAACTCGATTAATCGACTCGACGCAATCAGTCAATTAAAAATTAATACTATCTTGCAAAATATATTTCTTCTTAAAAATATTAATAGTATTTATAGATATAAAGATAGAATCTAAAAGTGTATATAATATATAAATATTGTTGTTTTTGTTAAAACTTAAGAACTATGGAGAAAAGCAATTGCGTATTATAACATTAATACAATTGATATAACTTATATTGTAATTAATAAGATATATATAAATTATTAAGTAAATAAAATAATTCTTAAAATTTATTTCTTCTTTAGATTAAAATAGAGCAATATTATTTTTAACTATCTTTGCACTTAATATATAGAAATCAAAAATTAGATAAACAGAAAATATATTATTGTCTTTACAAGTTATATATATAATAAGATAACTATTAAGTATAAATATCTTGCAAATAAGTTGCTTAATATTTTTTATAATATATTTTTCAAAAAATTTGCGCTTAAATTTAATTTCTATTTAATTAAGTTTATTGTTATTAAACTTAGCTTAATTCTTATTATCTTGTTACTTTAGTATTTTTGCAAGACTATTTTTAATTGTTTGATTTGCAACTTTGTATTTGCGAGCTTTTGCAATATTTTAACTTAGATAAAAGTTTTGGTTCTTTTTGTTAAAAGTATTATTACTTATCTAAAAAATAATAACAATAGATAGATAGTTTTGCAATACAATAACAATATTAAAAATATTATTGTTAGTAATATAAAGAAGATAGCTAACAAGAGTAAGCAAAAATATATATTACTTTAATAGAATTAAAAATAATAAACTTTAGTAATATTAATTATATTAGTATTCTAATAAATTGCATCTTATAACTAAAACTCATAAAATATCTACTATAGATAAACAATAAATTATAATGGTTAAATATTATATCTAGACAAGTAATTTATTGTTATTTATTCTTGAATATTGACAATAACAATATTAAGATAATATAAGAATATTGTTAATTTTTTTGCTATTTGTAGTAGTCTTAATCTTAGACAATCTATTTATTCTCTTAAACAAAAATGCGTTCTTTACTATTCTTTGAGGTCCCTCTATATAAAAAAAACACGATAGTATAACAATAGTACTACTGCTATACTACGGATTTAGTAGTAAGCTAGTAGTACTACCGTGTAACTACTGAGAAAATCCTACTACTACGAGATATCTATCGCAGTACTATCGTAGTATTACGATATTACTATCGCAATACTACTATAGAATCTATAGATGTCTATAGATGCTAATTATTGAAAAAAAAATAAAAAAAATAAAAAAAATTAATTAATAAGTCCTCACGCTAGCCCGATTGGGATTTTCGAAAATATTGTTAAATAATAAAGTTTTTAAAACGCTAATTTGTTACTCGTGAAGTTGTTAAATTATATTTCTATTTATAAATTTAAAGTTTTAATCTTAAATTTAAAGTTTAAGATATTCGAGTAGTCTCTAGTGTCGCGACTATTAACACTACAATATTTCAGATAACAAAATTACGTAGTTTACAAAAATCATATACGCGCGTAAGACCCCCCTTACTAGGGCGTGCATACTATATTAATATATAATAGACATTACTTAGTTAGAAAGATACTTTATCAAATTAAAAAAAGTTTGCTTACTAAGCAAAATGATTTACTAATAAAACGTATATAACACTATTGTATTACCGAAAATTAATCGACTAGCAATTGCATTAATCCCGTAGTAAATCGGTAGTAAATCGCATTTGATAGAATATACCAAATTGATATAACTATATCTACTACTATTGTACAATCGTATTTGGTATTTTCCCCCCTCTACGATAGTGCTACTAGGGTTATATCGTGGCAATACTAGGGTTCTACCGTAGTACTACCGTATTACTACCGATTTACTACCGATTTACTACCGATTCACTACGGTAAAAACACGGATTTTTTTTCTATAGTATTGGCTATAAAGTAGATTAAATAAAAGTGTCGAAATACTGTAATTAATTTGATCTAGTATTAGCACTACTTAACTCGACACTACTCGATTCAAAATTACGTAATCGATTCGAATAGCTTCGATTAGTGTATATAGATAGGCAGAGCTCTAGCTTCTATATAGTAACTAAGCGTTCTACTATCTATTATTTTGACAGAAATTGAATCGTCAAGAAATCGAAAATTACGTTATTTTGTCAAGAATTTGTATTTTTGCATTTAAATTTCAGAATTTTAAATAAATTCTATAGATATTGTTTAATTATTAATTTATTGTAGAAAACATAAATATATTACTATAATTTATTATCTATATCTATAAGCGTTATAGATATTATTTAAATTTTTAAATATTAAATAATTAATATTAATGCATAATTTGCATCTATAACGCTTATAGATGCTATTAAAAATTTTAAATATTAGATAATTTGTATTAATGCATAATTTGTATCCATAACGCTTATAGATGCTATTAAATATTTTAAATATTAGATAATTAATATTGATAACTAATTTGTATCTATAAGCACTATAGATGCTATTAAATTCTAAAAATTAAAATATTAATATTGATGCATAATTTGCATTTATAACGCTTATAAATACTATTTATTAATTATTTATTTATTTAAATAAAAGTCTTGGCAATTCGAATTGGTTTTTCGGGTCGATTTTCGATTTCAACCCTAGGAATCAACTCGAATCGTCGATTCCGACCCTAGGAATCGAACTAACTTTTCGGTTCCAATCTTGGGAACCGACCCGACCCGATTCGGATCGGGTACTCGAACCCGACGCGATCAGTCTAAATAAGAATTTTTATTAAATTTTTGACTTCTAAATATTAAGATATTAACAAGTACAAAATTAAGTTTCGCGACATTATTAATAAACTATTTATTTATTGAAAGAATTTAGCTATAGATAAGAACTAGCTTATCTTTAATTATTTAATTAATCTTAATAATATTGTTTATCTCTTTCCTAATTAATAGATATCGAAACATAAGTTTTTTAACAAAAATAACACTTAAAAGTAGAAGTTGTTTGCTATTATTTACAATTACAAGATTCAATATATTAATCTAATAGATATTTCGACTATTAATATTATTTTAATTTTGTCGGAATACTATAATCGATCTGGTCTAGTGCTGGCACTATCTGGCTCGACACTATTCGACCCGATATTATATAATTGGTCCGAATAGCTCTGACTAATATATATAGATGGGCAAAGCTCCAGCTTCTATATAGTAACTAAGCGTTCTATTATCTATTATTTTGACAAATTATAAGCTCGAAACAGAACAAGAAACTTATTTGTTTATTAATTAGAGGTAACCACTATAGAAACACTACCCTATACTGCTGGCACACTATTCTCTACACTGCTAGCACATTATCCTTCCCACTAAGTCTAATCGGGTAATTCGCCGACTCTATAAACAAACAACATCAACAAGATTACAAAGAGGCAATAAGAAATACACAGTTTTGTCTCTATTTATTATCAAATTTAATGTAGTTTCTTATCAATCTCTTAATGCAAATTTAAATCTAAAATATATCTTTTTGTATGTTTAGAATTGATCTCTATTTGCATCTCTAATTATATCTAAAAATTGCTTATATAGATAATTAAAATACTTGAAATTTGTCTCTTTGTTGCTGTCTCTCTTGTATCTTCTCGTTTATCTTGTCGACAATCTTTTTGTTTATCTTGCTAACTTTGTATAGACAATTAACTATTAGATATCTAATTAAAGAGTAGATTCAAAATCAACTTAAAGTCGAAAAGTTTGCGTTAAGTAAAAATTTCAAATCTTTGTTAACGTTGTTGTTGTAAAATTGTCGATTGCGATAATATTGTTTCTATTTATAGACAATTTTGTGCTTCTTGCAAACAATTTTTAGTTTTAACAATAACAAGCTTCTAAATCTATAGAATCTATTGCAATAAAGAAAATATATCTAGCAATAGAGTGTCTTGTATCTCGACGTTTTTATTGTCTTAATAATTATTTATTGTATAATTCTTTTGCTTCTTTGCTTTAATTGCTCGAGACAACTTTGTATAGAGTCAATAACAATATATATTTTTTAACTTCAATACTTTATTGTTAACTCTATTGTAGAATCGCTTCTATATCTTATACGTATATAGTAGATTTATAGTTCTAGTAAAGATATTTTTGCAAAACTCGATAACAATAAATTGTTTGCAAATACGTTTGTAGTATTTGCGAATCTTTCGAAGAGCAAAAGAAATAACAAAGTTATACAAATTACGAAAAATAAATATGCGACAAAGATTTTAAGATATAGAAGTCTTGCTTTTCTTAAAATTGTTGTTGTAGTTAATATATTAATTGTGCAAGAAAAGTTGTAGCTTGTTTTTTATTATTAATAGATTATCTATTAAGATTAGCTAGTAAATTGTAAAACAAGTAAAACACTTATTAATAAAAATATAAAGTTTTTGCTTAACTTAATAGTAAGTGCTTTTCGATTGCAAGATAGAGATATTATCGAAGTGCAAGAAATAATTAGTATAGTATTTCGCTTACTTAGTGCGCAAGAATTAGACGTGCTTTTCGATATATATACAAATGCGCACGTTAATATCAAAATAAATAAAATAAAATATATTGTAGTTTTTCGTTAACAAAGTAGATATTTTTGTTAGACAAAGAATCTTCTATTGCTTTATAAACTTATTATAGAGCTTATTTATAAAAAACAACTTCTTGCAATTAGTAGTAATATTGTTGTTTATATATTACACGTATAGAGCATAATTAACACGATATCTAAAATTAAAAAAGACGTAACAAAGAGTAGATATTAACGTCTTGTTCTTGTCCGGGTTGCAGCTTATCCCGAGTGCAGAAATCGCATCCGGAACGAGCTTATTCCGGATAAAATTTTTTATTCGAAGTAAACTCTGTCAATACTCAGCTTATATTTAGTATAGTTATTTCGAACTATAGAAATTAATTGCAATTTTCGCTTGCAATCGAAATGCAAACTTAATATATATATATAGCTTATATAGAATATAAATCTTTTTATTCAATATTAACTAAAAATTAACTCTCAAAATTTTGCTTCTTTCTAATATATACTAGACATAAATTTAATTCTCTATATCTATAACATTTTTAGAATTGTATAAAATCTATAACGCGCAATTAATTAAATTTAAAAACAAGATTTACGTATTGCAAAATTACATTTTGTTATAGTATAAATTACTTTTAGATATAATATAAGTTCGATATAGTTTTATATCTATACAATTAAACTATTTGTTTTGCATATATATTATATTTAAGTTTAGTCTATATTTAATTCAAATCTTAATAGCAATATATTTTTCGATAATACTATTAATTTTTTTGTTTTCGAAATCTTTATATTTTCTAACAAAAAAAATTCTTTTATATTTAAGAATTTTGCAAATTAAAATTAACAAACAATTTCGCAATAAATAAATAGAATTAAAATTTACTCTATATTTATTATATACTAGATATTTGCTAAATATATAAACAAATTTCGAATTTTAACAATATTAATACTATTAAATCGAATACAATATTAAGTAATTAAAATATTAACAAAAATATCTCTATAAACAATTAAGAAAATTAAAATATATTAAACAATTAAGATCTTAATAGTCTTAACAAATTATTATTTATAAAATTTAAAAAAATAGATTTTCTTTTACGCTTTATATTTATTATATATTAAACTAATATTTATTATATATAGAACTTTATTAATATTAATAAAATTGCAATTATTTTCAAAAAACACAATTAAGTAATTGTATTAAAAATACAAAACTATTACAATATTTTAGTATATTTATATATATATTTAAAGAAAATTCTTTATTTTGTATATAAAAAAAATACAATATTAGTCGAGATTTTAATTAATATTTCTATTAAAGTATTAATTGACAAATATATATTTAATATATATTTAATTTAAGTAAAATATAATTTTAATTTATATTAAAACTAGATTTAATTCTTTATTATTGCAATTAACTTTAAGATTACTTAGATTACTTTTCTACTTTTAGAAATTAAAAAAAAAGACAAAACAAACAAAATTTAATATTAAAGTTTTAAATATTTTAAAATTAAATATTGCAAATACGTGTATTTAGATATACTATATATATATTTAGTATACAATAGAGTTAAGCTTAAGAATATTAACAATTTTTAACAATACTTTACTTAATTAACGTATACAATAAATATTAATATACAATTAAAGTATTGTATAGAGATTTAATATTATAGATTTCTCAAAAAATAGCAAAATTAATATATATATTGTATATATTTTAAATTTATAACTTGTATATACAAAAATTAAGAATTTACTATATAAAAAACTTATAAAATAAACTCTTATTTTATCTATATTGTTTGTAAACTAATTTTATAAATTTATTAAATTAAATATTTTTTATTTTTCGATACAAAATTATAGTATACAAATCGAATTGTTAATACAAACTTAATATATATTAATATTAATTATTTTTGCGTCTTAATAGACTACAAGTTACAACAATATACAAAAAATTATATTTTTATTAAATATCTAGTTTTTAGAAACTTTATTTGCAATCAATTTTATTTTAATACAAATTTAATATATATTAAATATATATAAAATTTAATTATTTTTAGAAAAATAGCAAAATTAAAATTAATATATATAATACGCAATTAAATATCTATATTTCTATTAATTAAAAACAATTTCTATTTTTTATACTAATTGTATACAAAAATTATACTTATTATCTATTATATTCTATTAAAATATTTTAAGAAATTGTCAACAATATAATTGTAACAATTAAATAACAAGATTTACTATTTTTAACAATATATAAGCTAAACTTATATTTAGTATATATATTATTTGCGCTAAATATTTTGTAAAATATTTTGCTATCTTTTCTATTATATTCGATTTATATACAAAATATAATAAGATTGCTTTATATTATATATACAATAATTTTAATATAAAAAATTGTATAGCAATATTAATTTGCAAACAAAATCTTAAGAAATTTTTTGTTAAATTAGTTTTAAAAGGTTAGTTTATATTTAGTTTAAATATTGTATAAATCTAGCTTATAATTTATAGAAGCTAAACAAGAATTTGTTTTTAATTAATTGCGTTTTTCAAAGAAATAATAGATTAAAAATATTATCTATTTTAACAAAAATTCTTAATAATATATTGTTGTATATTGTACTTATACTTAGACTAAGATTTTTATAAATTAAATATATTTTAAAATAAATCTTATATTTAAATACATTTAAAACAAAACAAATCTATACAATATTTCGAATTAAAACAAGAATTATTATTGTAAATTTAATATATATACAATATATATACAATATATATTTAAATTATAATAGAAATTAATATTTATTGTTACGCGTAAATTAATATAAAAACTATTGAAAATTATTATACAATATTTATTAAAATATTTGAAATATTAAAAGAAATTGTTTGTTAAACTATTTAAATTTCTTATATTAATTATAAAAACAAAGAATTGCAAACTTTTACAATAAATATAGACAAAAAACAAGTTTAAGATATATTTAATATATACTAAAATTACACAAATATTACTAATATTTTGTTTAAAATTTAAAAAATATTTTTACAATTTTAACAACTCTCGAGAATAATTTGAATATCTCAAGTATATATTGATTTTTTGTCGAATATATTCTAAATATAACTTTCGAAAACGTTATTTTAATTATTTGACAACTTATTTTATTAATTAACTTTAAAAAATTAAGATTGTTAACAAACTACTATAATATATAAACAATATAAATATATTATATTTCAAACTTAAGATATAAATTAAATATCGAAAAACAAAATAAATTTTTGTTAAACTATATAAAAAGAAATTAAATTTTTTTTTGTATTAATAAACACTAGCTTGCAATTATATTAATATAGAAAAAAACAATTATTTTTAAAACAATAAATTTGTAAAACAAAAACTATTACTATTTGTTTCTATATTTAGATAGAATCTATATTTGTTTTAAATTGTATTTATATTAATTATATATTAAAATAAGAAAATATGCTATTAAGATATTTGAAAAGAACAATTTTAAGATAGAAAAAAATATTCTATTGACTTAACACAATTGCAATAAATTTAATTATATTGTTGTTTAACTAATTAAAAAAAAAATATACAATTAGTTTATATTTAATTTAACTTAATGATTAATTAAATTATAGATAAAAAAAATCAAAAAGCTACAAAACATTGTCGACAATATCTATATTTTTCTTTCAATTTAGAAAATTCTTATATAATATTTTTTCTTAATAGATTTAATTCTAAGTATAAATCTAACACAAATATAATATCTAAATTTAATAGTAAAATTTTTTATATATTTTAAAGTTGCAATTTAAAAACTACTTACTTAATAAAAAATCGACGCTAAATATTAACTTAATACATATTAGATAAAAATTCTAATTTTTTTTAATACAACAATATATAGAGATACTATCTAGAAAAAACAAATATTAAATATTGACTTAATATATATTAGATAAAAATTCTAAAATATCTTCTTTAATATAACAATATATAGAAATACTATTTAGAAAAAATAGATATCGAGTATTAACTCAATATATATTAGATAAAGATTCTAAAATATTTTTTTAAATATAACAATATACAAAGATACTATTTAGAAGAGATAGATATTAGATATTAATTCAATATATATTTAATAAAAATTCTAAAACATTTTTTTTAATATAACAATATATAGAGATACTATTTAGAAAAAACAAATATTAAATATTAATTTAATATATATTGTTGTCTAACTCAAATAGACATAAATTAAACTTAAACTTTATAAACAATATATTAAAATTAAGCAAAAAATATAGAGCAATACTATCGAAATATTAAATTAAAAATTAAATACAAAAACAATGTATACAATATATACGTCAAAAATATAACAAACTTCTACAAAAAAAAGAGAAAAGACTAACAAAAAAAGTTGTTAAATTAAAGAAATTCGATATTACTAACAATACAAAAAATATTTTATATATAATTTTATTACAAACAAATTAACAATATCTATTAAACAATTAAGACAACAACAAAGATAAACTAGTTTATAAATTTATATCTTTGTTTTACAAATACTAGATAATATTAATAATTTAAAAACTTTTGTCTAAATTCGAAAAACTATATATAGATCTAATATATATCGAGTTTATATTAAATATTAATTTGAAAAAAGATTTACTACTTTATTAAAAGATTCGAAATTAAAAAAAAACAATTAAAAACAAAATTATATATAAAATATTTATATTATTTATAAAATTAATAAATACAACAACGCAACAAGCTATTATAGTTGTTTGTTTAACTTTATTTTATAAAAAATAGTATTTAGAATAGAAAAAATAGATACAAGATTAAAATAATAAATAGAATAAATATATAGCAAACGTAAACAAGATATAGACTTAATATATATCTAAATATAGTTAAAAAAGAAATCTTAATTTAAAATTAAAAAAAATATAGAGAGATTTTATATTAGATATAGACTATACTTTATTTTAAATTAATTTGCAAAAAAAAAATTCTATTAAAATATAATTGTTGTAGCAATTATATAGAAACAAAGTATATAATAAATATTAATTTATTTTGTTAAATTAAAGTCGAAAAAACAAATATCTAATTGTCTATATTGTATATACTAGATACAATCGAAAATATATAATTAATTAAAACAAATTAAAGTATTATATACAATATATATTAAATCTAAGATTTAATTAAACAATTTTAAAAATTTCTTATTGTTAATTTGTTCTAATTTATACTTAGTATATATCTAATATATACAATAGAAAACAATCCAATTTTTGTCTTTTTTAATTGTAAATATAACAATAGTTTTTGCAACAACTATATTAGCTAAATATAGACTTAATATAATTTCAATATAGATAAAAAAATAGTTATATTAATTTTTATTATTAATAGAGATAAATCTATTTAAAAAAAAATCAACTATATATAAACTTAGTATAGATATATTATAGATATAATATAAAATTGCAAATAGTATTTTACTCTTTTTTGCTATTAAAACATTAATTAGAACACAAATATCTATTAAATATAAAATTAGTATAATTTTAGTATAGTAAATTAACAAATAAAACTTGTTTTTATTTAAATTAAGAAAAGTATTGTAATTCTTTTCTATATATATAGTAAGTATAAATATAATATATACAAATCTTAGACTTTTTTATTAAAATCGATTATTGTATTTAATTTCTTATTACTATAAGCAACTTTTTTTTGTTAACTACGCATATACTAAATATAAATAGAATATAAATTTTTAAAAATTCTCGAAATTTTAGATATACTACTATTATAAAATTTCTTTGTTTCTTTATATTTCTTTAATACTAATATATATTTAGTATAAACTAAATTTAAAATATAATTAAATAATCTACTTAAAAATTTAATATCTATAGCAAATATATTAATCTATATATAATCTAAGTATATACTAAATATAGATTAATACAATAAAATATATAAAAAGAAGTTTTTTAACTAAAATATTAGTATAGCGCTAAAAATAAGTTAATATAAACTTAGTATATTCTAAAACTAAGCTAGAAATATATTTTTTGCAAATATTTTTTAAATTGAGAAACAAATATTTAAAAAAAAATAACAAACAATAATTAATTAGTAACTCTAAAAACTGTATTAGTGCAAATCTAATATCAATTAAGTCTATACATAATTAATATATTGTTAAAGTCTTAAATTACAAAATAAGTATTTATATATATAGTATAAAAACAAAAAAAATAAAAGATAAATTAAATATATAATAAGTATAAAATAAACTTATCTTGCAATAAAAGTATATATTGAAAACAATTGCAAATTTTTAATTATAACAATTATTCTATATAAATTTAATATAAATTTAATATTAATCTAGCTTACGTAATATATTTTATATTGTTTATATATTAATAGACAATTATATTAATTATATATTTATATTTATACAAAATATAAATTTAATTTAAACAAAATATATAGAAATTATACTTCGACTTTATAAAATAATTTGTATTTTATTATTTTTTAAATCTAACTTAAAGTTTTACAATATTAGATTAGTATAAACTAGATATATATTAAATATAAAAGAAATATATACTTTTTCTCAAGATAATATATATTTGAAGAAATATTTTTTGTATTTAAATTTGCAGCTATATATATTTAGTATATATATTATATATAATTAATTAAAATATTTGTTTATTTGCTTCAATATAATATATTTTCTAATAACAATATAACTTAATTTTAATCTTAACTTAATATATATCAAATATAAATAAAACTACAACTATATATATAGATAACTAACAATTAAAAGCAACAAAAGTTATTTTATATATTTAATTAGTTAATACTATTGTACAATTATATTTGCCAATACTTAATATATATAAAGTTGCAATTAAATTTATATAATTTATATATTTATATTAAAAAAGACAATCTAAGTCTTAGAATTTAATACAATTAATAATATTTAGTATATACAAAGTTTAGATTAAATCTATATATAGATTATCTATTATTTTTCGAAATTTTAATAGTAGATATTGCTAAAATTTAGTATAAATTAAGTTGCAACAAAAAATATCTTTTTATTAGATTTGCTATTTATTTAGTTAAATTCTATATATATTAAATATAGACTTAATATATATCTAATATAAAATTGTACTATAGTTGAACGCTTATATTTAGTTATAAAATTGAAATTCGAATTAAAAAAAAAATTTTAAATATATAATTAATATATGCTAGACAAAAGTATTGTATATAATATATTTATTATAGTAGTATTTTAGAGAAAACAAATTTTGCGCGTTTGTTATATTAGAATTGTTGTAATATACTCTAAAATTAACAAACTAAATTGCAACAATATTTATACTAAATATATACTAAAATACTAGACTTATACTATAAATCTATTAATAAATTTAGAAGTATATACTACAATAATACAAATAATTAGAAAAAATAAAAATGAAAAACGCAACAATTGTATTTTAATTTTACAAAACACGCTAGAGACTTAATGCGCAATTTGTGCAATTTTATTTATTTTTAATATATACTATAGCAATACTAAATTTATATTTAAATTGTATTTCGTATAAGCGCGTCAAAATTACGCATTTAAAATCGAGATAATAGTTTTTCTTTTAATAGTTTTAGACTATATTAAATATATATCTAGCTTATTCTAAGTTTTAGAAATCGAACAAAATTATAATTACTTAATATATTAAGATAATCAATTTATATACTTAGTATATACTAGATATATATATCTTCTTTTTAATATATTTTTAAACTTTCAATCTCTTTGTTTAATTTAATACAATATATATAGAATATAGACTAAATATAAACAAAATTTATTTCAAATATAGATTTCTTATTCGAAATAAACTCTACAATAATAAGATTATAGATCTAGCATATATCTAATATATATAATTTGCAATAAAGACGTTTTTTCAAACTTATAATCTTTGTTTTATTTAGCACGCTCTATATTGAGTATAGACTAAGCATAGATAGAACTTATTTCAAGTAGAAATTCTTACCCGAAATAAGCTTGTCCCGAGTAGGAAATCTGTATCCGGAATAAGCTATATGCTTGTTATTGTCAAATAATATAGTTTTAAGATACGACAAATTAAGATAATTATAGAGTTGTTTTAAAATTTGTATTATCTAAATATAGTTGTTGTAATTCTTGTCTTTTATAAAGTAGAAAGCAACGTAAAACATAGTATTTAAAACAATAATTTTAATAATAATTAATAGAGATATCTTGTATCTATTAATCTTATAGATGCAATTTATTAGAATTATTTTATAGTAGTTTGCAAATATCTTTTGCGAGATTTCTAATATAAAGAAGAGATATTTTAATTGATTGTTGCTCTTACGTGTCTTATAGTCGATATATTAGTTCTTTTAATTTGTTAAATACTATATTAAAGTCTAAATAAACGTTAAAATATCTAGTATTTTTGCTATAAGTCTTGCGAACTCGTTTTAAATATTACAAAACTTGAAAAGAGAGTTTTTGTTGTTCTTATCTATGCGCAATTCTTTTAGTACTAAGCTAGTCTTGCTATCTTTTCAAAACTCTTTCTGTATTTCGCGCTATATTGTAGAATTTTTTATAGCAATATTTTGTTTTATATAATTAAGATAGACAATTTTGTAGATAAATAATTATAATTATTGTTTTTTATTGTTAATATCTAGTTATTTATATTGTTTTTGTTCTAAATATTAAATTATAGCTTTGCAATATATTCGAAAGAGCAATTGACGCGCTTGCTAAAAATAATTCGATAATTATTGTTTTTTAAATCTTTCTTATTGTCGCGATCGCATTGTATTTAGGTTTTTATAAAAACGTTTTTTTTCGATTGTTTGCTTTGTTTGCGCGTTATCGAATAGTTTTGTTTCTTTGTATACTTATTAATCTTCTTAATCAATTGTTCAATAAAAATATAATTGTATAAATCTATTCTAGAAGACAGCATAGATATAATATAGATAGTAAATAGTATATAATAAATAAAGCAGAGAAAAACGACAACAACAACATAAACAAACAACGCGTTAAATCTTGAAAATTACTCGATTGAACTTAGTAGAGAGAGTAATGTATCAACAGTATAGAAGATAATATGCTAGCAATATAGAATAGTGTTTCTATAGTAGTTATCTAATTAGAATATCTAAAGCATAACTAATAAATCGAATTGACAATAGATTTACAATTACTATAATTAGCTAAGTTTTTGTTAATTTCTAATATAAAGAAGCTAACAATTAATTATTTAAGTATTTAGATTATTACTACTTTAAGAATTGAAATATCAATATTATAATGTTGTCGAAACAATAGCTGAAGAATTGTCGAAACTTGTCGAACAATCGATTTCTTAATTACTCGAACAACTAAAATCTTTAACTATTAACAATTAAATAGTTGACAATCTAGTTAGAGATTTTAGACACAAACGTTTTATTAGAAGAACTAATATAAGCTATAGAAACAACTAAGTTTATTTTATTTGCAACTTGTTGCTTTCGTTAAAGAACGCTAATTATCTTTAATAGATATCTATCAATAATAAGTTCTAAAGATCGAAAAATCAATTATATAACAATTATATAATTGAGAATCAATAATTAGATAACTAATAATCAATCGAAGACGCATTATTAAAGTAAGACAAGATTTTGCTTTAATATATTAATAATAAGATTAAGTTACTTAGTCTTCTTAATTTCTGTTTTTCTATTTATTGCAAAAATTCTCTTATTAACAATCAAATAAGTTAATTTGTTTGCGCGATAATTAAAACAAGTGCTAGTTAATTTCTTTTATTACAATATACAAAACAGGTTAGTAAACTAAATTGCAAATATATTTCAAAGATCGAAATAGTTTTATTAATTATTTAGAAAACAATATCTAGACGCAATTCTTAATTAAATAGCAATTAATTTTGTTTAAATAGAATTGAAAAGCTTTTAATTATTGCAAAGACGCAAAAAACTTAGATTAAAAAAACTAATACTTAGTTTTATTAAAATAAGAAAACTAAAAAAATCGATTTAAAAATTGCAAAAACGTAAAATAATATTGTTATTTCTATAATTGTTAAGATTAAAAAGAAGAATAAAGAGATTAAGTAATTTAGTTAGATTTTAGATAGTTAACAAACTTTATCTACAATTAAACAAAAACAACAATTTAATTAGAAATTATTTATTAATATTATATCTCTTAAATAGATTAAGTCTATTAAATCTACTTAAATCTATATTTGTTATAATCTTAAAATAGAATAATAGAAATATAAGATTTATCTAAAAGTCTATTAATTGTTTATTTATTAAGACTTTGCTTAAACTATAATTAACAAAATTGTTTAAATTAATATTGTTAATAAAGAGAAGTATATTTAGCTATTTTTTTTATTTGAATTCTTTAAAGAGTATCTATTGAACTAAGTATCTAATTTACATTTTGTTAATTTACTTAATCTTTGTAATCTAACAACTAGAATGTTTTTATCAAAATCTTTACTGCACAATTGTATTTCTTTACTATATTTACTAGTATTATCGTCTACTGCTTACAAGCTATTAGTAGAGCTCTAAAAATAACAGATTATATTAATACTATTATAACTATTATTAGTATCTTCGCGTTCTTTCTTGTAGTTTTCAAACAAATTGCTAAAATTAGCAATGATATATATAAGCTTTCTTGTTTGGAAACAAGACTTGTTCGAAATTCTTAAATAGATTAAGCTCTAGAAATATATCGAATCGAATATTAGATTTATCGAGTTACTTAATATAATTATCGAAAAACAAGTTAAATAAAACGTCGACAACAAGAAGTATATAAACGCGTTTCAAAATATTGTTAATAGAAATTTATATTACAATATAAAGAAGATCGATCTAATTAAAGAGATTTATTAAAAGATTGTTAAAATATACAAGTCTAAAAAATTAATAACAAGTTTGATAAAGAAGATAAATTCTTTTTTGTAACTATTGCTAAAAAATTTGTATTTTAATTATTTTTATTTGTTTGTTAAATTCGAGATACAAATAAAGAGAAATTAAAAAATAGTATATTTATATTTAATAATTAGCAAAAGAGTTAAGAAAATATTAATTGTATATTTGAAACAAACTATAGTAGCAAAACTAAAAAAGATTTCTATTAGAGTTATATCGACTATAATTTAGAAAACAACTTTAGTAATTATAATATTAAGACAAAGAAAGACTTTCTTAATTAGAGTAAAATATTATGGTATATAAAAAACAATATTAATGTTTAAACAAATAATAGCAAACATAAATATAATAAAGATATTAATACAATTAGATTTATATTAAACTATATTAATATAGACAACTTTGCGCAATCGAATAGATTGTTTGTAGTTAACAACAATCTCTTTATTGTAAATATCTTTTTAGCAATAGAATTAAGATTGATTTGTTTTATATTGTAGAGCAATAATAATTACAATATTTTTTAAGATTCTTAATCTCTTACTTTTCGAGAATATTGTATTAATATTAAGAGCGAAAGCAAGAGTAATAGCAAATCTATTATATTTATCTTTTTTTTTGTTGTTTTATTATCTATATTTGTATTGCGTCTATATAAATTCTTCTTATTTAATCGACAATTTTAATTACTTTTTGAGATATCTTTCTATAAGATTGTAAAATAGCAAAGAGAGAAAAATATAATATTGTTGTTATTATATATAGTATTGAATTTCTATTTTAAAAGATATAAAAATTTACAAACAAAATATATAAAGTTAAAAGAAATAATTTTACTTTTGTTAAGATAAAAAAAGTCTTTTTTAGATAAGAAAAATACTAATTCTATATATTTATTATTATTGAAGTTAAATACTTTAAAGCGTTAGATATATCGACAAATACTATTATTGCAATTAATAAAAAAAACTTTATTAGTTACTATTAAGAAGCAATCTTTATTTGCTGCTTAACAAAAAAATTAAACGCAACAATAAATTATTTATTGTATTTTTTGATAATATTAATATAATTCTATTGATTTAATATACAATATACTTTTTGCAATTAAGTTTCGCAAGAAAATATATTTTAAGATAGCTATATATATCGACAAATCTATAGAGTTTTAATATTTTTAAATATAAAATTTGTTTATTCGATTAATATTTAAAAATGTCTGCTATAGTTAAAAGAATAGTTTTCTTATATTTGAAAATATTGTATATATTACTATAAGTTTTCTTAAATCAAACTTATATATTATAAATAAAATAATCTTTATAAATCGAGATTATTGCAACAATATAAATATAATAGATAATATTGTAGTTATTGTACAAATTGTAATAGACAATTAATATCTAATACTACAAAATTTTGATTTAAATTATATCGAAAATAAGCTATTTATTTTCGAGAACATATTTTTTAAAGTCGATATAAATTAAATTAACAATTATATCGAATATCTTTTTAATTATAATTATAACAAAAATAACAAACTAAAATTATATATAAAGAAAAGATTATTTTATTCGACAAATAATTAATATATTATCTACAATTAAATTATTGTATTATCTACAATTAAATTATTGTATTGTCTATACTTTATTTAAGCTAAGCTAAAGATAGCATACTTCAATTGTTAATATATTAAACAATTTTTTACAATCTTATATATATCTTTATTGTATCTCTTATTTATTAACAACTTCGATATATATTGAAATATATATTGCGTATTAAAAGTTTTTTATCTAATTTCAATATACTTAGTTTATAAGAAGCAACAAAAAATAGTTAATATATTTACTCTTATTTTAGAATTTTATAAGATAAAATTAAAAATTGTTGTAAAAGTTTTTTTCAAATCTATTAAACAACTGAATTGCAATATAATAGATTTAAAAATTAATAGAGAATCTATCTCTATATATATTTTTGCTATTAGATTAATTAAAGATATATCTTAGCAAGTTAACAATAGTAAATTTGCTTAATACAATATTACTATAAAATATCAATTTTGTTTTTGTTTCAAATTAGATAGAAACAATTTAAAATTTAATATAGTAAACAAAGATAAATATTACAAAAAAATAATAAGACAAAAAAAGTATACAAAACAATTTGTAAAAAAATATCGACAAATCTATTTGCGCAACAAAAGTATTAAATTTTAATTATTTGCTATTACTAAACTTTGTTCGATCTTAAATCTTATATATAGTAAAATATACAACGCGTCTTATTGTAAATAACGCAATTTAAAACAAATATTGCAAAACTTTCTAATAATAACTATATTTTTCGCAAGAAGAGCAACTTTATATATTTTAAAGTCTTTTAGAACTTTTAATATTTTTTAGAATAATTTCAAATTTAAAGTTCTATCTACTATATTTATTTATTATTATTGTCGAAATTTAATCGAATATCGATTTTAGTTTCGCTTATATTGTATACTTATACTACAATAAATTAATTTTGACTTAGTTATTTGCAATTTGTAAAAAAAGTAATAGAAAATAATATCTTTTTACTTCAAACTATTATTGAAATATTAAGCATTATTGCTTGCTTCAATATTTTAGTTAACAATTAATATTATATCGATTTAGATAAATTATATACGATAATCTTAAATATCAAAAAAATCTATTAAGATCTAATAAAATGCGTTATTCTATTGAAACAAGAAGCAGCTAAGAAAAACTATTTTAATATGTTTAAGAAAGATTTTTCTAATATATTTAAGAAAGTTCTCTCTAATATATTTGAGAAAGTTATTTACAACTTCTTAGATAAAAAGAAAGAAGCGCAAATAGAGAATATTGCAATTAAAATTAACAAAGAGAAAGACTTTTACAGCAACAATAAAAAGAATAAAAAAGAGATAAACATATTAACTAAAGTTTTCTTTATTGTTGTTAATTCGAAATTTGAAACAAAATTAAAATTAGAATTTTTGTCTATTCTATTTATATCGATATTAAAAAAAGTATCGAAAGAAAAACAAGATTGCAAAATTAAAAAGAACAAATTTTAGAGTCTTTTTTCTCTTTTTAATATTTATATTGATTTTTATCTTATAGATCTTGCTTAAGTCTACTTTATTATTATAAATATTAACATTCTAGCAAAAGAAATAAAACATATATTGATTTTGACTTAATTTCTTATTAAAATTGTTGCTAATAAAAAGATTATAGATTGTTTAAAACAATAGTCGACAACGCAACTTCTTCTAATTTTATAAAATATCTTTTTGCTAAAGATATAATAACACAATTAATAAGACTTAAATTTGCAAAGATTTAAAATTTTGTATATTTTGTTCTATTAAAGATATTAAAGATTGTTAAAAGCAATTGTTCGAGTTTTGTAAGAAGTTTTTTGTTTAGCAATAAATACAAAATAGATATAGAAAAGTTACAATTACACAATATATAAAGAGATTTTTTTAATTAATTTGCAATACTTTCTTTTTTTAGATTTGTGTTAAACAACTATCTACAAATAAAACAATATTTAAAATTAGACAAATTTAATCTTTAATATTTATTTTTACAATAGCTTTTGTTAATATATAATAGAAAATATAGTTTAAGAATCTTAAATTTTGATACAAAATATATTAAATAATATTGTAAATTAATCTATATTAATTAGTAAATATTAACTACTTTCTATTGTATTGTAGATTGAGAAAGTCTTTTGCAAAAATAATCGACAATATATATACAATATTAAAGATATTGTAAGAATTGACAATATTAAAAGTTGTATTGCTTAATATTTCTTTTACTTTTATTAACGCAAAATCTATAATTTCTTTGTTGTTTAGATATTGAAGACAATAAAAAAAGCAATAAATTAAAAAAGAAAATATATAATATTAGTAATAGATTTTGTCTTAAAACTTTTAGTATTTAAGAAAATTAATGCGCAAGTTGTCTACAACTTGTTAGCTTTTTATTACAATCTTTTTTATCTTTTGTTTGCATTTAGTAAGTTAGATTGACAAGAGAAAAATAAAAAATATTTGTTGAAATATAATTGGGAAGTAATATATCTCTAGACGATAACAACTGTAATACTATAATATAAGAAAGACTTCTATATAGCGATAATAGTAATATTGCTATCTCTATACAATATTTTGCTTGTAATACTACTATTTAATAATCGCGAAACAATAGTAAGACTATCGCGAAACAACAATAAGACTATCGCGAAACAACGATAAGACTATCGCGAAACAACAGTAAAATTATTGCGAAACAACAATAAGATTACAGTAAGATTACAATAAGACTACAATAAGACTACAATAAGAATACAAATTCGATAGTAACTATTAAATTTGCTATTTAATTAACTTACTTTTGCAACTATTGTTGCACAACAATATTTAATATTATTTTCTCTCTATTGTAGTAAATTGATGTTGCTATTAGCTTACTATCGATATATAACAGTATCGATATTAAGTTATTACTATTGTAATATCGTCGCACAATAGTTATATCGTAGCATTATCGTAGTATCGTCGTAGCATTATTGTAGTATTATTATAATATAATCGTAATTTTACGATTATATAATTAGCTCTCTACTGTTGTACTACGGGATTGCAACCGAGATTTTACCGTAGATTATTTAATCGAGTTGACAGTAAAGAAATAATTTAACTACTTAAATAAATAGAATATCTATTAGCTAATTTGCAGAAATACTTTTAATTTTATTAAACTATTTTCGAATAATACTTGTATTTCTTGTATATATACAAAAAGCAAAACAGTACTTTATTAAATTTCTATTAAATCTAATTGCTAAAAAAACAATCTTATTTATATTAATATTATAAGACTTATATTTCTAAACAATTTTAATAGTATTTGCTATATTTGTATTTAATTAAATAATAAAATTAAGTATTTGCAAATAGAATATTTTAAAAACAAAAATAAAATTAGTTTGCTAATTTTTTTTTAATACTATATTAACAAAGTTGAGTATAAAAATAACAAATATACTTGTATTTGTATTAACAACAACAATAAATATATAAATAAAAAATTTCGAATTTAACACAAAAAGCGCAAGATATATATTAAATTAACAATTATTGTTTTTTTAAAATAAATAAATATATTGAATATTTTAATTAGATTTTAATACAAAAGATTAGTATTATAATTAAAAATACTAATTTAATTGTAAATTTTTAATTAGAGATTATTTAAATAGTTAACTTATATTGCAATATTTTCTTTGTTATTAAATATTTTGTTATTTTTTTCGAAACAAGTATTAAATATCTTTATAATTACAAATATATTTAACGCATTAATTAATAGAGAAAAGTATTAAAAACTTAATTAAATACTAATTAATAGAAATTTTAGAATTGTACTTAATTCTTAGTTTTAGTAAAATACAAGAAAAAGTATATCTATTGTATAATAAATAACAAAAACAAAATTTTATAAATATTAGAAATTTATTAATTAAGCAATAAATAAATATTATTTAGTTCTAATATTAATTATAGCAAGATTAGTTGTCAAAATAATAATATACAATTGTCTACAACTTTATTTATATAGTCTAATACTACAAATACTATTAATAAATTTTTAAATTCTGTAGAAACTAAATTAAACAAATTTTTTGTAACAATTTTATAACAATAACAAAGAATTGTTTTATTCTTAAATTATATTAAGAACTCTAATAAGTTAAATTTATTTATTTTATTTAAAATCTTATTTTTTTTAGACTCTAAAAATACTACTTTTTTTAAGTTATTTTTCGATTTTAAAAATATTATCTTTTTTAACTTTATTAATTTTAATAAGTTTTTTGAAGTTACTAAATTATTGAATATATTTTAAAATTTATTGTTTATAAATCTCGATTTAATATTGCAAAGATATTTGAAGCTTTAATTATATTAAAACAAATTTGCAAATTCTTTTATTTTGTTATTTAAAATTATATTATTAAAACTATATAAGTCTAAGATTTATACTAAAACTATAGTAAATATTTATTATAAAATAGATTGACAGCTAGCTAAACAAAACAAAATTAAATTTTTAAAAGAAAACAATATCTATATTGTTTGTTTAATATCTAACAAATATTATATATTTTGTAAAAAATAAATCTACAAAATTAAACAAGAAGTTAATAATAAGATTTTTTGCTATAAAGTTTGTTAAATTGTTAGAAACTTTAAACAATATAAAGATCTAAACTATATTAAGATTTTTGCAATTGTAATTAAGTTTATAAGTTATAAAATTATTTTTGTTTTTATTGTTGTTAATAACTAAAATCTAAAATAAATAAACATCATTATTGTTTTTTTCTACAAAAATATTAACAAAGAGATTTATATAAAATTGTTTTATAGCTTTAAATAAAATAAAAAAATTTATTAATTTAGAAAAGCTTTCTATAAACTTAAGCAGTTATTTCGAATATAATATAATATTTTTGCAGTATTTTTTAAAAAGTATTACTGTTAGGAGATTTGTATCTAATACTCTTGCCGAATAGCAAAAGTTTGTACTTTACAATTTATACTAAAAATATTTTGTTTAAATTGTTTAATAGATCGAACTTGCGTTAAAAATATTCTATATTAATATTATAAAAATATTTTTTAAGTATTGTGCTATAATTGATTTTCAAAAATAATTTGTATATTCTAATAAATCTACAACTAGAATATTTAATATATATAATATTATTGCTAGATACTTGTAACTCTTTATTATATATTTAATTTGCAAATAGTTAATTGTTAATAATATCTATTAATTTATTATGTATAGATTTGTTACTAAATATCTTTAGCGTTCTTTTGAATTTATTTACTTCTTAATTTTATCTATTTTTGCTATAAAGTTGTTGTTGTTCTATATATTCAAATTTAATAGCAAATAATATATAAATAGCATTTGTTTCTGTTCTAGAGCTCTTTAACAATAGTAAACAACATATTAATTGCGTTAAATTAGTTAAAATTTGATTAAATAAATATCAATATCTATATAGAGAAAATTAAGTCTATAAAAATTATAATTTTACAAAATAACATTATTTCGAAGTAATAGCTCTCTTGCATCTATAAAATTCTTATATATAATATATATAAAAATTGATGCGCTATATAGTCTTTCGCTAATAAAAACAGAAATACAATTAAATATAATTTTGCTTAAAAGAGCTATAGTTGTTGAAATTTCTACTCGAAACAATAATCTATAATCAAATAAGTACTAAATACAATATAAGTTCTTTTTAAAATTATATTAAATCTAAAGAAGACAAAAAGAATACTTTTTTAATATTAAAATATTTTAATATACTATTTATTTGTGTCGATTTATGCGCAATTTAAAAGACTTCTATCAATAGTATATATTGTGCAACTAGATAGAAATCTAGATTGTTAAATTAATTTTTGCAATTAATTTTGCGCTAATATCTTTTAAAATTCTAAATATTTAAACAATATATTGCAGCTTATTAAACAATTGCAAGAAATTTTATAGAGCAAATCTACGCAATTAATTAAGTTTAAAGTTCTTAATCCTAGTTTCAAAAATAGAAGAAAAGAAATTTTAAATATAGTTGATTATATAGTTAAGCAACTTGACACGTTAATTGTTTTTAAATTTTATTAGTTAATATTTGCAAAAAACAAAAACAATAAAAAGAGCAAAAAATTAATTTGTAACTTTTAACACAAATTACAGAAATTAATATATTGTTTTTTTATTTTTACAATTGTAGCAAATATTTAAAAGTAGTTGTTAAAATCTTAATTTATTTTTATAAACTAAAAACAAGTCTTGTGTTCGTATCTCTTTAACAAAACTTTTAAATATATAGAAATAATTAGAAAGATTCTTGTTATATTGTAATATTTAACAAAAGAGTTTTATAAAAAAAGCAAAAACAATATTGTAAAGTAGTAAAAGTATATTTTCGATCTTTTTGTTTTAAAAATTATCGAAACTTTTCAATTAGTCGAAAATATAATTATAAAATAAAATCAAAATAATACTAAATAATACTATTAAATCGTAATTTAAGTATACAATACAATTTTTTTAAATAAATTAACTTGTATTGTATATCTTGTTAATAGTTTTTCTAAAATACAAATTGCTAATTTGCTCAATTCAAGATTTCTAAATAATTCTTTATTAAATATTACTATTAGAATTTTAACTATATATAGTCTTATTATAAATAGACGAAACAATAATTTATACTATCTCTTAATATTCTATCTTTACTAGTTTAGAAACTTATAGATTGTTGTATTTTCTAAATCGAAAATTCAAATATATTAATCTTATATTACAATTCAAATATTTCTTAACAAGAGTTTAAATCTTTTTCTTTATTAAATACTTTATTGAAGCTATTAACTAGAATTAGTAATATCGAGTTTGCTTTAATTAAATACTAACTTATTATAATTAAACAATTGCATTTATTAACAATCTTCAATTTAATAATCTTCTTTAGATAGAGTCTTCTATAGTACTTTTTATATTTTTATATATACTATAGTTTAATTAAGTATTGTACAATATATTAATATCTTTAAAGTTGCATATAATGTAGAGTCGAATTTATAGAATTTAATAAATAATTTAGTATATACTATTAGCAAGATTTAAAATTAATATATACAAATTAATATTTGTTTTTCTTAAATAGTTAATCTATTTATTTTTGTATTTACTTCTAATTATTTTTTGCTATTAATCGATTATATTTTATATTAGTTCGCAAAATATATTTACTTTTTTTCTTTAATTGTTATATTAACAAAATATTGCGTATTTTTATTTTGTAATTGTTGATATTTTTTAAAATTTCTTTAATATATAGAATTTGAGCTACTATATTAATATTGTTTGCAAACATAAGTATATTGTCGAATTTGTCAAAATTTTTATTTTTATTATACAAACTATTAATTTAGATTTTTAGATCTATAGTGTCAGTATATTTTAACAATTTTGCAATAAAATTGTACAATAATTTTAAAAATATATAAATTGTAACTTTATATTTGTCTAAATCTTAATTCTATTAACTAATTGTAAAAAAATAAGTTTAAAAAAAGAATTAAAAATTGCTAAATAGTATTCAAAGATAGATATATTATTTTATATAAATTATTCAAAAAAAACAAATATTAATGCAAAAACAATAGATATTATTAGATTTTTGTATCTTAAGTATCTAAGTTGTTGCGTAAAATTAGTTTTAAAACTATTATTAATATAAAAGTCTAATACAACGTATAGTAAATATAGAAATATATATTGTAACTTTAATAATAATATAGAGCTTAACAAAACTAGAAAAATTTGTAAAATATTGTCAAACAATATAAGCAAAAAAAATTGCAAAACAATAGTATAACTTAATAAAGAATTTAAAAAACAATATTCGAATATAGTTTAAAAAAACTATAGCAATAAAAGCTATATTATTTTGTAACTATTAATCTAAGTAGCAAAAGCAAAGTAAATAGTTTTATAAAAAAATTATAAAATTATATATTATTTCGAGTATAAAGCAAATTGCAAAGAAGAAAAAATAATATATAAATTATATTTTGAACAAAGACTATAAAACTTATTGTTTTATACAAATTTAAATACAAATAAAACAAAAAATTTAAAAGATTTGCAACAAAGCTAAGACAATCGAAGAATAACAACAAAAAAAAAATAGTATATTTGTTTAATTGCTAATCTTAAATAGTAATTTTATCTTAATAATATTGCAAGCTAAAATTTTTAATTAATAAAGTAGTTAATAAGATTTGCTAGCAAGTTTAAAAATTAAAAAATCGACTTCTTCTAAATAGAAACAAATAAATTAAATATTTTAAAATAAAAAAGAATATACAATTCTAAATTTATAAAAATAATATAGCTAAAACGCGAGAAAGAATTAACAAAACAAAAATATTGTTAACAATAATAGTATATATCTAAGTAGAATTTATAATATTGATTTTAAGTTAAAAACTATATATAACTCGAATTACTTATAAAGTAAACTTAAGTCTTAACAATATCAAAATAACTAGATTAGTGCGTATATAAAATTCTACTAAATAAACTAAATTATACTAAGATATTTGTTGTTTAAAATAAAACAAAATACTTAACATATATTTACAATTATAATTCTTATATTGTAAAGATTTATAACTCGATTGTTGTTACTAATTACAAGCTTAATAAATATAAACAAATTTAAAATCTCGAATTTAACGCATATAGAGAAAAAATTCTTTTGCAAATATCGCATTAATCTCTTTAAAAAAACAAAAATTATAAATAATAATAACAAAAAAGTCTTTGTTATAATTCGATGTTTTAACAACTATTATTTGTTTAATTCGACTAACTTTTTCGAAAATATTTTACAAATTAAAATAAATTCTTAATTATTATTTCTAAAAATTCTATTAACAAAACTCTTGTTAAAAAAGCAAACAAATCTATTATACTCGAGTCTATAATCTAAAATATACAATCTTAATTAAAAAGTTTTTTTTAACAAAATAGTATATAAAGAATCTATATCTAAATTGATTCTTAATACTAAAAACAATATCTTTTTATATATTTTATATATTAAAGAATCTTGCAATATTAGATTACAAATAATTTTTTTTAATAGCAAATAAATGCAAAAGACTTTTAGCAAATTATTTTTATTAAGAATTTTCTTAAATATATATATTATTTATTTTGCAACTATCTATACTTTAATTATCTTTAATATAGTGTTTTTGTTCTAAATTGCGCTAAGTAAAGTTACAATTTAAAAAGAATTAAACTAAAACTTTGTTTTTGTTTTAATTAAGATTGAAACTAATATATTCTAGCTAGACTATAAATATATTAAGACAAATTGTACAAATTTTTTGTTAATTTTCAAAAAAGTCAAATATACTCTTTATTGTTAATTAATTTTAAACTTAATAAATAGTATAGAAACTAGTTAATCTAAGATTGTTAGAAAAAGTAAAAGTTATTTAATATCAAAAATTCTAACTCTATAATAAGTTAAAAGTATGCGAAAATTGCTACTAACGTATTTTTGAGACAAAACTCTTATTTATTTAATAGTAACAACTATTATTAAACACTTATTTTACAAAAAGTTTGTCTCTTCTATTATTTTCTATATCTATATAATTCTATATTTTATATATATTTATAATAGTATTTTGTAAAGAAAAAGTTGTTGTATTGTAAATAAATATTACTTTTAATATAAGCTTACTAAAAGAATTATTGTCGAAAAACGTAATATAATTGTTTTTTTAATATCGAAGTATTATATTTTTTCAGCTTAATATTCGAAAAACTAGATTAGTTTGCGTCTAATTGTAGCTACGCTAAATAAACTTGTATATATTATTAGTAGATAGAAAGTATCGCTTAACTCGACTATTAAAAGATAACAAATAAATTATTGACATATTTGTAAAGAAACATAATATTTGATAGACTAATTGCGTTTAACTATATGCTATTCTTTTAAAAAAGAATTAACTAACTATTGTTTCAAGAGTAGTTAATTGCATTTGTAAAATTTTCTTCGCTATTAAACTTGCAAGCTTTCTCTATTTATAAGTAACTTGTTACTAGATAAAATAGTTATAACAAGACTAGAAATTTTGTTGAGAGATATATTGATAGATAGACAAATATAGAGAAAACTAAAATATAAGAAACTAAAACGACACAACGTTACTTACGCGCTTATATAATAAAAATAGAAGATGCAAAACCAATAACGAAATTTTTATCGTAACTAGCTTCCCGAAATAGACTAGACTAGAAATTAAGTTAAAATAATTACTATAGAAACATTATTTTATATTGCTAGCACATCACTCTCTCCGCTAAGTCTAATCGGATAATTTTCAGAGTTCAATACGTAGTCTGTTTATGTCGCTGTCGTTCTACTTCTCTGCTTTATTTACTATCTACATTTGTATTTATCTTATTATGTCTATGCTGCCTTCTAGAGCAGATCTATACAATTATTGATTTCGAATCTACTTTTCAGTTAGATGTCTGATAGTCAACCGTCTATACAAAGTCAGCGAGATAAACGAGAAAATCGTCGACGAGATGGACAAGAAGATACAAGAGAGACAGCAGCAGAGAATTAAATTTCGAATATTCCGGCCATCTATATAGATAGTTTTCAGATATAATAAGAGATACAAATAGAGATCGATTCTAAGCATGCGAAAAGATATATTTCAGATTTAAATTTGCACCGGAAGATTCTTAAGAAACTATATCGAATTTGATAATAAACAGACACAAAACTATGTATTTCTTATTGTTTTCGAGTAATCTTGTTGATGTTGTTTGTTTACACGATCAAAAAATTATCCGATTAGACTTAGCGGAAGAATGGTGTGCCAGCAGTGTAAGAAATAGTGTGTCAGCAATATAGAGTAATATCTCTATAGTAATTATCTAAGTTAAACTAAGTCTATCAATTGTCTCAACCATTTGTTTCTACTAGTTTTCGCTTGTTATATCGAGTTCAAAACTCTATACAATCTTTACTACATTAACTACTTCTTGTACATTCTATACTTGTATTTAACTTGTTGTTATATATTTGATATTGTTAACTTACGCTAAACTAGTTTATGCGTTGCAAATTACGAAAAAGTATATTGTAAATACATAATCTTTTAAAGAAATGCAAACAAATTACACAAAAGAGAAACGCAAACAAGAGAAATTATGCAACAATATATAAATAACTAGTTTGTAAAAGACAAGCATCGACAAGTAATATTAAGAGCTAATTTTTGCATAGCTTTACGCATTTGTTGTTAGCAATTTATCTAAATTTAAATTAGTCTTCTTCGTGTAATAGACAATACATTTTATTGTTTAATACAACACAATGTATAGAGTTGAGCAACATATATATAAATCTAAATTGTATCTTTTATTACAAATTGTTCTCGAAACAAAAAATTAATTCAATCGAATAATATTAATTAAAACTCGAGCAATTTTTAATAAAAACAACAATAATTGTTTATAAACTTTAAGAGCTCTTAACTTTAAATTGTTATATAATAATATATTTAGAGAAGCTTTAATAAAATATTAATTAAACAATCTATCTCTATATAGTTCTTCTTAATTTTTTGTAAAAAAATTAATATAGCTAATTTTTATTATATTTATAAATTAAAGTTGCAAATATTTAGTAAAAATTAAGTTTAAAATAGAGATTTCGAAAACTATTTTGTTGCAAAATCTATTAAAAATCTTTAAAGTAAAACAAAAATATTATATTGTTGTTTTAAAATTTGCGAAGAGTAATACGTACAATTTGTATTAATATAAAATATTAAAGACTTATGTATTAAAGAACTTATTATATATTTATTAGTAAAAAATAGATAATAAAGTAAGAAACTAACTATATTAGTCTTTTAATCTTTTTAAATTTTTTTGAATAAATTGCAAATTAATTTATCAATTTGCGCTTATTAATTGTTTGTAAATATTAACAAAAACAAACAAGATTCAAACAATATTATAAAACTAAAAATAAGTTCTTTAAGCTTGTTAACATAATTTTAATAGCAAAAAACATCGATAAAAACATTATTCTTAATTAGATATTAAGAAAAAACAAAAGTATAAAAGTCTATTAAAAATCAATTGTTATAGTATATTAAATATAATCTAAGTATAGAAGTCGACGTAGCATTTAATCGAAAGCAAATAATCTATCTAAAAAAAGTTTTGCAATAAACTATTAATAGATTCTTAATTTAAAAAATCCTTTATAGTAGTTGTACAACATTTTATTAAAAGTTGAATCTTTTTTATAATTTTGTTGTTTTGTTTGATTTTAAATTAATATTAATAACAACAAAACAAAATATAAGATTTTTTTATATATAGATAACTTTTGTTGCTTAAAAGTTGCAAAATCTTTTTTACAAGAAATCGATCTATTTGTTTTCTATATTAATAAAATAAATAGTATTGAATTGTTTTCTATTTTTTAACAAGTTTTAACAAAACTAGAATTAGTAATTAATTTAAAAACTTTTATTTGCAAATCGATTTTATTATTTAGAAAAAGATTTTTGTAATAAGCAATATACAAATAAATGGATAACAATAACAACAAATTTTTTATAGCAACAATAATATTTGTTTTAACGCGTTGAACATTGTTGCTCTTTTAATATTTGTTAAAATACTTTGTTTGCATTTTATAACTTAATATATTTAAGAAAATAGATACAATTTAGATTTAATAGTATTTTTGAATATACAAAATACTAGAATCAAGTTGCACAATATTTGCGTCAAATTATATTATTAAAACAATACAAATTTTAATAGAAATATCTTCGATATAATAAGTTTAATATTACAACTATATAATAATACATTTTTTAACACTTAAAGTATTATATTAGTTTTTACTTTTTTTAAACAAATTGCTCTATAATAAATACAAACAATTTTAAGTATTAATTGTTAAAAAACACTTTTAAGAAATTGTGTTGCAAACTATTATTAATTTAGCAATATTATAATATAAAAATAATTCTATATTTGTTCAAATTTTTTTTTGAAAAAACAATTGTTTGTTGCAAAAATAATTTAATTTTTAACTATTACAAAAAAGAATTTTGTAGTTGTAATATTTGCAAATTTTGCAAGCTTATATCAATTTCTATTAGTTATATTATTAGCAAGTTAATAGCGCAAATATTAATTTGCTCTTTATTATTTAACAAAATTGCGTAAATTATATTCTAATAAATATTAACTAAAAAAACTTAGCGCAATCTTTATTAAAAATTAGATAATTTATAAATCTTTATCTAACTACTTTTTCACAAAAAAATATAATATATATTAATAAAATTATATACTATTTTTAGTTTTTTGTAAATATATTTAAGATCTTAAAGAAGCTATTAATTATTGAAAAATTTATTAATTAATTAATGATTTGATTTTGAAGTATTTCTTTGCAAATTGCAACAATATAAAATAATTCTATTCTATTGTATAGTATAGATCGAATTTCTAATAATATTATATCTATTTATTTATATAGTACAAAGAGAATATCTTAATGCAAATAAAAGTTGTAAAAGCTTATAATATTTTTATAAAAACAAATAATAAGTCTTTTTAACAACTAAATATTAATTATTGCAATTTTCTTAATAACAACAATATTGTATTAATATTTATTGCAATAAACTATTACAATTTTGTTAATTTTATTGTTCTTTAAAATTGAAAAAAATAAATAGTATTCTATCTATAAAGTTTTATTACAATAGACTTTGTAGATTTTTTAAGAAAATAAAACTGCTAAAAACTAACTAAAATTAGAATTTATCTTTAATAAAAATACAAATAATTGTAAATAAAAAAAAGATTACAAATAGTTTAGAATCTACAAAATTAATAAATTGAAAAAACAATAAGAGTTTAATTCTTAATTTGCAACTCTTTTGTCAAAAATACTACTAAATATATTGTCTAAAATTTTTATCTAATATCTTTCTAAATAAATTATTAAACAAATATAGATTAATTTCTGCTTACAATAAAAAACTTATTTAATTCTTAGAAGTTTTGTCTCTATTGTTAATAATAATATATCTTGATTACTATATATCTTAACAAAGATTCAAAAAACAAATTTTCTATTTTTTTCTAAATTTTAGTTGCTAAAACTATCTAAATATTCTAATATTTTAAATATTTACTTAATTTTAGTTACTAAAATTGTCTAAACGCTCTAATATCTTAATATCTACAATTACTCTACAAGATTTGCGTTTGTAATTGTTATAACTATATAAAAAGAACTTCTAATTTCAAAAACTAAATTCCAATATTTAGATAAATCTAAAATATTTTTTATCAATCAAACTAGTATTAAAATTTAGCAAACAAAAAAATATATATTATATTCTAGCTATTTAGTAATAATATCTTACTTAATTTGCTACTTGTAATCTAGTCTTTTATCTTTTTATTAATTTATAATACTATTATTTACAATTAAAACTTCTAGAACAAGAAATCCGAAGCTACTATTATATAAAAATTATATATTAAAGATTAATTTAACAAAGTTGAGTCTTTTAAGCGCAAAAGTTAATTACTACTTAAAGAAAAAAAAAGAATTGTCTAATTTCTTTTTTTATATTGCAACAAATATTGTTTTACTAATTTTAAATATAATTTGCAAAATATATAATTGTATAAAAAACTTGTATTAATTTAATTAAGATAATATACTTTGCACTTTATTTTTCTATATACAAAATCTTTAGTATTATTATTTTTTCTAAATATCTTGCGACAAATATTGCTTTTTACAAAAAATTGCAAATTTCTAATCTTTTTTTAATTTATATTGTTGTTTGCGTTAATTTAATTAAGTTTAATAAAAAAAATAACAATACTATTTAATAAGACTTTTGTAATTGATCTACTAATTATAGAATTTAATTAATTAATACTTTATATTGTTTTGCTCTCTAAAAGTATTCTTTTCTTTAATATTAATTATAAAAAGAGTATTGTGCAAGAACTAAATTAAATCTAAAATAATTTTTTTGCTAAATTGTTAAAGTGCTTTTTAAAGAAATTTTTCGATATATATAATAGTTGTTAATACTTTATACAAAATATTAACTAAGATATTAAATCTATATTGCTAAAATAGATTTTAACAATAAATAATTAAATCTATAAAAAAAAATCAACTTTATTATTTTAATTAAAATCGATATAGTTGTCGATATCGAAATTCTTAGTTAAAAAATAGATTTAATCGATTTTGTAATATTGCTAACATATACTTTGCGTTTTTATATATGTCTAATAATTAAGAATTTTGTTAAAAAAAATACTGCTACTTAAGATAAAAAAAGATGTTACAAGTTTTTTAATATAAAAATATATTTCTTTGCTAACTTAAATATCGCTTTGTATCTTAATATTTACAAAATTAATTGTATTATTTATTGTTAATATTAGATCTAGCAATTATTATTAAGAATTGTAAATTTACTTATTATACTTTTATAATTATTTAAGTTAATATACTAAATAATTGTATATTAGCAAAAAAGAGTAATACAAGAAGACAAAATATAATAAATATTGTAAAGTTTTTTTTTATACTCTTATATTGTTATTAATAGTTTTAAGATAGCAAAAATAATAATAATAATAAATAAAAGTTCTAGAAATTAAGTACTAAACAAAAGACTTAAAAAGATTAAATAAGAATTTCGAATCTATATTATATATTAGTACATTTGTATTAACGCAAATAAAGAGATATTACTAAATTATATAAGCAATATCAAAGATATATAATATTTTGATTTTTATTAATAACAATCGAAATATTAAATATTTACAAACTAGAATATTGTTATACATAAACATTAATATAAAGAATTTGCTATACTATACAAAAAGTGTTAGCTAAATAAGACATCTTTATATTAATAAATAGCAACTAAAAGTTTACGCTATATATAAATAATTTGTAGATAGCGTTGCAATATTATAGTTAAATATAAATACAACAATTGACAACAATAAACGCTACGTATACAAAAAAAATTAGAAGAGAAAACTATTAACAAACAATATTAAGAAAACAAAACTTTCTTATATTAATTAACATTGATATTTCGATCTTAACAAATACAAAAATCTGCTTTATTTGTAGCAAATAATATTGTTTCAAAAATTGTATAAATACAATATCGCTTTTCTATTTGTTATACAATATATAAGCAACAAAATATCTTAAGAGTAATTAATAAAATTAAATATAAAATTGTGCAATTGTTGTTTGTATAAATAAGAATAGACAAAGTATTAAAAAAAATAAAGCAATTTAATATCTATTAATATTTGCAAAAATTCTAAACGTAGATTAATACAAATATATCGATCTCGATTAATACAAAAGTTTGCTTTACTTAGATTAAGCAATATATTTTTAAGTTTTTTTGTATAAACACAACTTAGTTTCTCTATTTGCTATAAAATATATTAGTAGAAAGATACTTTAAAAGCAATTGATAAAAATTGACTACATAATATAGAACTATATTACTATTGTTCGCATAAACAAGACTAAACAAATTGCATTCTTACTATATTAAAAAAAACAAAGTAATTTAATATTTATTAATATTTGCAGAAATTTTAAACGTAGATTAATATAGATATATCGATCTCAATCAATACAAAAATTTGCTTTAATCGAATTAAACAATATGTTTTCAAATTTCTTTGCATAAATACAATTTAGCTTCTTTATTTGTTGTAAAATATATTAGTAAAAAGATATTTTAGAAACAATTAATAAAGATTAACTATATAATATAAAACTATATTATTGTTGTTTGTATAAATAGAACTAAATAGATTGTATTTTTGCTAAAAGAAAATAGTTTAATATTTATTAATATTTGCAGAAATTCTAAATTTAGATTAATATAGTAGATTTTGTTTTATTATATTTGCAAAAAGTAACAACAATATCTAAAATAAATATAAAATCAAATATAAATTGCTCGAGAACAACAATTTAAATTTTTTTCTTATTATAATTTGTATTTAATTAAACTATAGTTGTTCTTTATTTTTTTTTATTTTTTTAGCAATCTATATTGTCTCGATGTTCTTATTTAGTATAGAAGATAAACGCAAATTAAGTTTATTTGAACAGTTTTTTGCATATAATAATAACGAAAAATTAGCAAATAAGCAAAAGTTCAATAATAATATTAGATCTTTAACGATAGTATTAAAATATTCTTTAAAAGTCGAGAATAATATAATAAAAATCGATACTAAAATTGAAAAAAATATTAATATTAAAAGCTCTAATTACTTTAAAAACTATTTTTAACAAAGTAACAATTTGCGTTTTACAAAGACTAAATTCTTAACTACAAAACTAAACTTTTTTTTAAATTACTCTCTTTTATATTGCTAGAATTTTTAATCTTTTAATAAAATGTTCTTTTAAAATATTTTGAATAAATATTAATATATGTTGTTCGTCAATTTGCAATTAATTTAACAAAACAAACTAAAACAACTAAATATTTATCAAATTTTTAATCTTGTTTAACTCTTGTATTATGCGACAATTTTTACGCAAAAAAAATATTAAAGATTCAAAAACAATTATTACAAAATTCCAAAAAAATATATAGTATTATATATTAAATTACAAATTAAGAAGAGCTTTAATCGCAAACGCAACGCAAATCAAATTAAAAAATACAAGATTTGTAAAAATTATTGTTTGCAACGTCTTACTAAATATATTTCGAATTATACTATTTGCTACAAGAATTAAATTAATATAATATTAAAATATAAATATATATTTTGTAGAAAATATCTTAAAAAGTAAAAAAAATCTTAATATTTATTGTGCAAAGAATTTAAAAATAGTAGTTAATATCTATATTTTTTCTAATACTCTTGTATATAATATATTATCAAAATAATTGTCAAAATATTAGAATATAAGATTTCTCTAAATATCTTGTATAAAGTACTTAAACTTTAGGAAGTAAAATTACGCATTTGTTTTTTGCACGCTTACTTATAAATTAAAAGTATAAAAGAACTTAATTTATTGCAATTATAAAAATTTAAATATTGTTTTTAAAATATATTAATACAATTTTATTAAAAAATAAAAGACAATATTGCTATTTTATTGTTCTTAAATAGCAAAACTTGTCAAAATATAAAACGCAGCTTTTTTTAATTATTTTTTTTCAAAATTCTTGATTAAGAACAAACTATTTTATTATTTTAGAAAATAAATAGATTTTAAAGATCTTGCTAGTTTAAAAAACAAAAAACTACTTTTAGCTTCTCATTATTTTTGCAAAATTATACAAATTCGACAAAACAAATTTAGTGCTTCGAATCAACTCTAGAACAATATAATTTTTTAATAACATTTAAAATTATAGAAAAGAAAATAGTTAATTAAATTAAATAAAAATTTATTAACAAAAAAAGCAATTCGAATATATTAGTAATATTTACAAAAATATATATTAAATCTAGAATATACAATAAGATTCGAACATATAATTGTATATTATTTCGATAAATTATAAGAAATCAACAAATAATATTAAATTAAAAATAGCAATTTATTGCTATTACTATATCGAGCTTTTAAAATATTGTTTAATTTATTGTTAAAGAAACAACTATAGTATTAGTTTAATTTTGCAAAAACTTAATAATATTTTTAATAATATTAAATTTAAAACAAACTTAAATAAAGACAATTTTTTTATATTAATAATATATATTAAAGTCTATAGCTTTAAAAATAATATATTCGATACTTATTTGCAAAATTATTAATAGCTTTTTCTTAATTACACTTATTAGCGTCTTTAAATTAATTAATTAAAGATATTTTATTAGCTATTAATTTATTGTTTGCAACTTTTATTTTGCTTTATTATTTTAAAAACTATTAATAATTCGAATTTTGTTAAGTTTGTATTAAATACTTTAAGTGGTACAAGTACTTGTAATTTAATTTGCAATCTTTAGCGCAAAAATATAAATATAAATCTTGTAATTAATATTGCAAAATAAAAAGTAAATTGCAATAACAATTTTTTTGTTTAATTAACTTTGTTTGTTTATTGTATATAAAATATAAAAAATAAAAATAAAAAGAAATTTGTTTATACAAATACTAATAGTTTTGCTAACAAAATATATTATTTGAATAAGAATTTTAGCGCTAATTTTGTTTTTAGATTCTTAATTTTGTCTAGCTTAATTAACTAACAAAATTACAATATTGTATACAAACTTATTTTTAAGTAATTTTATTCTATTTTCTGTACATTTTATTATTATTAAAATACTAAAAAATTAGATTTTAACTTTCTTAATATAGATACTTATAATCTCTATAACTTTATATATTAATTAATATAAATTCGAAAATCAATTAATACTTAAACTATTTAAATATTCAATTAATCTTGTAAATTTACACGTTAGCTTTTATAAAGATTTTAAAAAGATAATTTTTATTTTGTTTATATTTTGTATATTTGTTAAATAACTAAATATAGAATTTTTATTAAAATTTTATTAACATTTTGCTTTGCTATAATTTTCTTATATAAAACAAGATTGCTTTCGAACGCAATCTCGAAACTAAAAAAAGAAAAAACTAAAAATAATAGTAAAGAAGTATAACAATATTGTTGTAACAAATTCGAGAATTTAATATTATTATTTGCAAATATAGTATTTGATACAAAGTATAAATTAATACTTGTTAAATCAAATTTGTTAAAAAAATCGAAATTAATATATTTGTTATTTTTGTCTTTAAGTTATTGCTAAATTTTCTTTTAATTCTAATTATTTGTTTCTATTTTAAATATAATATTTTTTAATCGAATTCAAATATATATAATTTGTCTTTTATACTTGTTAACTTATATTATCGAATCTAAAATTGTTATTATTAATAACAACTTTTTGTTATTTCTCTATTTTTTATTTTTTATTGTTAGAGTTTTATTGTTAAAATCTCTTTAATACGCTAGATTCTTATAGCAAGTTTAATTTATTTAATATCTACTTTTGTTGTTAGCAACTACTAAATATTAAAACAAAATATATTATACTAGATTTCGATTATCTAGTATATAGTTTTATATTGTAATACAATTATATATTAAATACTAACATTATTATATATATAAAGTTAAACTTGTCTTAATCTAAATATCTACAACAATATTTAAATATATTAAACAATATTTTATTCGAAAAACCATCAATTATAGTTCTTTATATTATATTAGACAATTTTCAATTTTTAAATAACTTTATCTAATATATTGAAATCTAAATATAAAATTAAATATTAATGCAAATTATAATATATAAATAAGTATAACAACAAACAAACTTTTTTACAAGTTTGTTAAATATATTTTACAACAATATAAAAAAATATTATTGATATTTTGAACAATTTTTTTTTAAAAAATAGAAGACAAACAATTAATAATATTACTAGCAAATAACAAACTTTGAAGTTAATAAACAAAGAACTATCTCTTAATTTTATTAACAACAAAACTACTAAAATATAAGTATAAAAAAAGAAACAAACAAAATATTAGATTTTATTTTGTTTAAAAAATAGAAATAGCAATACTAATAATAGAATATTTAAACAAAAATGCAAAAATTAATATTAATATATAGCAATTATTAATTTTAAACAACAAATCTTTTTTCGATTAATTAACAAATTATTTAAAATAAAATAAATTTTAATTAAAAGAATTTCGAAAAGTCTTTTTTGCTAAAAAAAATTAACTTCGATAAAGAGTTTTTTTTACTAGAGAAAATAGACTTCAATAAAGAGTTTTTTTTGCTAAAAAAAATAGACTTCGATAAAGAACTTTATTTGCTAAAAAAGATAAATTTTAACAAAGAATTTTTTTTACTAAAAAAGATAACAAAGATTATAATAGAGATTGTATTTAATACTTGTTATTAATTGGAATTAAACAATACTAAGAAAAGATAAATTAAACAGTTTTTAAATTTCTATTTATAGATTTTTATTACAAAGCGCGTAATATTACAATTAGTAACTAAATATTAAATAAGATCTTTATATTTGATTTAAAAAGCATTTATATTTTATATGCTAAACAATTTTGTTAATACGCGTTAGATCTTTCTAATTATACAACGATATTTAAAAATTATATAAAGAATATAAGACAAATAAAATTAAATATTTAATATTATATTTTGCTACTTGTCTATATAGTATTTTGACTACAAAATTAATATAATAAGTTATATATATAGTAAAAAGATAGTAGAGCTTAGCTTTGCGCAAAAAACTATCTTTAATTTTTTTGATTTTTTACAAAAGTTCTATTGTTAAGAAGAGATAATTTGTATTTAAGTTTTCGAATTTCAAAAATAAGTAGCTCGATTTACTACAATTTTGCAATATCTCGATCTTAATACTCAAAATAATTATATTGTATTAAACAAATTTTAAGTTTAACTTAATAATTTAGAAAACAATTATATTGTTTTAAAAACAATACAAATACAAGTCAAAAACAATCTAAATAAAGAACAACAAAAATATTTAATTTGTTATAATATTCTAATTTAAAAGTAGCAATATTATTATAAAACAAAGCAAAATCTAAACTACATTTAAAGAACTTACGCATATTTAAATAAAATACTATATAAAATATTTTTCTATTATAAATTTCGAACAAAAACAATATTAAAGAAGCGTTTAAATATAGAAGACTTAATTCTAAAACCAAAAATAAAGACAAATTAAATATTAAAACTTAAATTTTTATTTGTTACTATTAAGACTCGATTAAAGTTTATAAATAATATTAAAAATATATTTTTAGCAAAAAGCTCTCGAATTTTGAAACAAAAAAATACTATTATTGTTATATATTTTGTTAAGTTTTACAAGAAGTAATCGAGAAAGCTTCTATATATACTAGATAGCTCGAAAACAAAACACAATTATATTATAATTTCTTTTTTTTAGTATTAAATAGATTATTTGATTTTTGTAATTTTTTTGCGTAGTTGTTTATTCAAGTTTTTAACGCGAAATATTTGCTCTTTAATTGCTCTTTAAAGTAATGGAAACAATTAATTAAACTAATTAAAGAACGTTTTTCTAAACAAAATAGATTTTTCCTTTTTGTAAATAAGAGCGACGTATATCTATACTTTTTATAAAATATTAATACTATACTATTTTTTCTATTTTTTCTGTGTTTTTTGTTAATCTTTTTTGACAAAATTATCTTAAAAGAGTTTTTCTATTTGTTATATATTGCAAACTATTATTTGTTCAATTTAGCAATTATATTCTAAAATTTGTCGATCTCAATATTATTGTATATATCGAACGTTTTTTACAATACAATATTTATTTTAATCAAAAACAATATATTGTCTTTACAAAACTTTATATATATTTCAACAAATATAAGTCTTCGATTAAAATTAAAATTTAATACAAAATAACAGTAGTTTCTAATTGTAATTGTAGCAATAAATTGTTGCAAAAATTAAATCTAAATGTTTTGAACATTAATAAATCGAATACTAAATCTATAATTTTTGTTAATTCGAATACTACTAAATTTGCAATCTTTATTAATTCGAGCACTACTAAATCTATAATTTTTGTCAAATTTAAATAGATTGTATTAGATACTTTAATATCTATTAATTTTGTAGTATTACTATACTAATAAAAATCAACTTTCTTAAAAGAAATTAAAGAAATTTATTTAAAAAAACTCTAAAAAATAGTATTATAAATAGTTAAATACAATATATCTTTTTCTAATATATTGTAGATTTCTTTTATAAAGAAACTTCTTTACGTATTTTTGTAGAAATTTTTATACAATCTTTTACATCTATTGTATAGAGATATCTTTAAATTAATTTTTCTCTTTAAAACAATATTTTGTACTAACTTTTTATCTATTTCGACTAAAGTTTAATATGTTTT
>JAABUL010001064.1_pt1 | contig 54540 bp, 52 predicted proteins | sample 5559151 | NCBI WGS metagenome assembly JAABUL01 (sample SAMN10711876, study PRJNA513368) | rock metagenome | isolation source: Antarctica rocks | place: Antarctica: Victoria Land, Pudding Butte sud
ATCGTAAAATCCGGATCCTGATCCACACCCACATAGCTATCACTCATCAAATAGAGCTTCAAATTCTGCTCCCCAACCCTGACCGGAACAAACTCCAATCTCACATCCAACTTCCTCCCAATCGTGACCCTCTTGATCGCTAGCAGATTCTTCGTACTCTCGTCTCCAACGACCAGCCACCAGTTCTCCATCTTCTTTTGCGGGTAGAACGGCGCGTGCACGGTCGTGTCCGGCTCGTCATCCTCGTCGTCGACTTCGCGCTCGATTTTGATTTTGAGGTGGGCTGGTGAGCCAGAGGTGATGGCGTCTTGGTCTTCTACTTCGAATTCAAGGTCAATGTTCGGGTATTTGTTGTTGGTGAACTTGGCGGCTTCCGCAAGCTGTTTGTTGTCTAAGCCCAGGCGCTTGACCAGGGTTTCGTAGTCCTTGTTCTCCGAAGGGTCCATTGCTTCCATGAATTCGAAAATATCTTTGACACTGATGAGCAGAACGTTAGCAAATTCATGTCTACAAAGGGGTAAGATCTTTGCAGATACATACCCTGATTTGTTGGCAGCTTCGACGACCTCCTGAGAAAAGTACGGAATCTGCTTCAGAGGACTGTCTCGATCCCACATGGCTTGCACCACCATCTGGGACATTTCCATGGCACTCATGGCGTTGAGATGACCGTCTGATGAAAGGACGTCCACACAGCCGCTGAGTAAGTTTAGAACCTTTGCAAGAATAATTTCCTGGTCCTTTGCTAGATCCGCAGGAAGCTGCATTCGTGAAAAGTGCGCTTGTAATAAAACGAAGGCTTTGAAGTGGGGTGACTCAAACGCAGGTTGAGCCATCTTGACAGGTACCCGGTCATATATCCGGCGCAAGACTCTCTCATCACCTCGCCGTATTTGGATTGACTCAAATTCTGTGGCAGAGGTGACAATTTCTAGAATACCTTTGAGCTTAGTTCGCCCTGATAAAGAGAGCAGAAACGTCTGCATTGTGATGAACGAGATATTGTAGTAAGCGGCTATCATGGCGGCGTTAAGAGGAGTGATGGTGTCATCTTCTTCGTCAAGCTCGACAATCTTCGCTTCTGATAAGTCTTTGAGGGTGTTTTCGACCAGCTCGGAAAGGTGGGTACTAAGGCCTTCGTGAGAGGTATCTGTCAAGCCGTAATAGCTAGGGTTAGCTAACAATCGTCGGTAAAAATACGTATAAGTAGCCCAATCAACGGCATCTTGTGTAGACCCGACGATCTTGGTACTGATTTCGGAGACGAACGCATCATGAAGATAGGCCTGTAACTGACTCTCGATTGGAAGGGCCTCGTTCAGGAACTTCTTATAATATTCACGTTTTACTGCCGGAACCATGAGCACGCCTTTGCTAGTTTTGTCTGTACCTGGTCCAGTAGCTTTGCCAAACATCTGAAGAACCTCACTGATAGGGTAATCGATGTATCGGTGTTCGCGGCCTTCGAAGAATTGCGTGCCCATTACAATGACCAAATGAGCAGTACAGTCTATCTCCCAGCACACGTCTCGAGACGCTATCATTATCTGGATTGCTCCAATCGAGTAAAGATGAGAAACAATGCGCTTGTCATTTTTGCTGAGAGCTTCGTGGAAGTAGCCTATTCCATGCGAGACGGACGCAGCTAACTCGATTTCGTGAATCCGATCCAGTAGTGGAGTTATGTCATCAACTGTAGCGTGTAGGAATCTGTCTTCGTCGTCGTCCGCTATACACGCTGCAAGGAGATCGAGCGCAGTGGCACGAGTCTGCTTGCGGCTAGGCACGAAGATCATGCTGGGCTTATCTGGTGACATCTGAACTATTGCGGCGTATGTTGGCTTGACCATAGCCAGCATTAGTGAGGGAAAATGGGGGATGCTAAAAGACTGAATATGCAATTCAAGCGGTACAGGTCGTACGTGAGGACTGAAATTGTAGATGGTATGCTTTGTAGCTCCGATCCACTCACCAATGTCTCGAGCATTAGAAAGCGATACACTGAGCCCTATCAGCCTCATGTTGTTTTCCATTTGCAAAGCAACGTAATGCATCCTTGAGACTATGATTTCATAGATGAAACCTCCCTGGCCACCCAGCATATGAAGCTCATCTGCAATGAAAAGCTGTACGGTTTGTACGTTCTTTCGACGTTGCCATTGACGTGACAGTACATCCCACTGTGTCGGGGTAGCCAAGATGAGGTCACCTCGCTCAAGAATTTTAAGATCGGCTGTGGTTTCTCCAGTGAGCTTGACGATCTGCTTGCCACCAGCGATTTTGCCGAGCCTCTTCTGCCAATCTGCGAGCCTCTGATCTACAAGCTCCTGAAATGGTGCAATGTAGATGGCGCGGCCTGTAGCATGCGAAGACCAATGCCGTAATATAGCAAACTCAGCGCAGACCGTTTTACCACTACCTGTTGATGCACCAACGAAAACGTTTTCATTTGTAGAGAAAAGTGAACTGAAGACTTGCGTTTGTACCTTGTTGAAATCTTTCCATCGAGGGTACAGGCCTTGGTACTCCGACTTCTTCAGCGCCGATACAGGCAATGGTTGTAGATCGAGCAAGGGTGTATGAGCGGGAAATTTCTCGGGTAGGACCAATTTCTCGAAAGACACTGCAAGTTTTGTCTCAGACTGCAACCAACGGTCGGAGAGTAAAGAGATGAAGTAGTTCGGTGGCATTGGTTCGGTGATTGGTACGGTAAATTCCACCAGATGCTCGCTCATCTCCGACTGAGCATAAGTCTTGCGTAGTAAGAACTGATCATGGAACAAGATGTCCTCTCCGTCGCAGTCTTCCACGATAATCCAGAAATTCTCAGCAGCGCCGTGCAGAAATTCGTCCCACTCAAAATTGGGCGAGATCGTAAGTTCAATCCGCAACATCGACCGTGTGACTGGCTGCACTTGTGCTTGTACTTCGAGTCTGGGAAATTTCTGAACCAAGCCGCAGACAGTCTTGCCGGCTTTTGGCATCCCCAGAAGCTCTCCCATACGCGGGGGATCAAGGTCAAAGTAACTCGACCATGGAACGTCGATCTTTTCCGCCTTCTGAATGATATCCCGAGAGCAATTGGGAAACTGTCGAAGAGGTGTCATTGTCGGCCACATTCGCTTCTCAGCCATCTTACACAAATCCAACGCCGTCTTTGCAACAAAAGACCAGCCTTTCTTTAAACAGATCTCGAAGATAGCTCGCAAAATACGGCCAGCAGATTGGGTAACGTATACCAGATCAGCCATAAGTGCTAAACCTTCGAGCTTGAGCCGTGAAATATATGCCTGCAGAAGCACATTGATTTTGGCATGAGGTTCCTCGATGCTCTCCTTGACTGGAATAGGTACCCTCCCCAGTAGCTTTGCCAGCTCTAGCTTTTCGTCTTGCCTTACTGGGATGTACTTGAACTCGTCACTGAGTGCAAATACCCTAAATAGCTCTATTGGAGTGATCATGGGCTGTATGTGATGATTATATGTCATCATCGAGTTATGGGTGATATAGTAATGTGAAGCGATACGCCCAAGCTCCGTAGCTTGAAGCTTTCCAGATTTCTTATCGTATTTGACCATGCTGGATTTTTCTAAAACAGTAGCGGCAGAGTGCACGAGGTCTACGCGCTTCTGCTCTAAAGCATCATCGTCTTCGTATTCGGGGCCTACACTGTACAGTCCTGGTGATCGTAACATTCGTACAAAGAGGTAGGTATAACCAAGCCAGTCAACAGCTTCATCACGATTCCTGATACTGCCAAGGACAATCTCTGCATTCATATTATCGGCCAATTTGCTGACAAATTGACTTTCGATCGGAAGTTGCTGATTCAATAGAGATAGATAATATTGCATTTCAGTTTGAGTCGTAATGATGATACCCTCTCCAAATGTGTCATACTGAGGTCTTCCTGCCCGTCCGAGCATTTGCAGAACATCTTGGGGGCTTAATTCGACCCAGCTACCTTTCTCCGGGGAGTAAATCTGAGTTCCTTTGATGATGACCGTATGGGCAGGCAAATTTACCCCCCATGCTAATGTCGCTGTACACACTAGAACCTGAAGCATTCCATCCGCAAAGAGGTCTTCGACAGAGCCACGATCAGCACGACTCATACCAGCATGATGAATGCCAAAACCGTAAGGCATTAAGTCCTTTAGATCTCGATCGGTGACTTGCTCCGCTTCTGTGGTCAGGACTTCACGACTTGCAGCATCACTTCGTAGGATCTGCCCAATTGTCTCAGACTCCAGAGCCTTATCTCGAATATACTTGGCTGTTTTGGCAGTCTCTTTTCTTGAGTGCACGAATATAAGCATCTGTTGTTTGTTTGTACCAACTTGCTCAAGAACCTTGGTATAACAGACATCGTTCATAGTCTTGAGCTGTTTTATGGCTTTCTTTTCCGTAACACCAACGAACTCCTGGCGCAAAGGGCACGGTCTGTAGGACCCGTCGAAGTGGAAGAGGCCATTCATCGGGTCAACTCGCAGAAAGCTTGCAACATCTCTATAATTGGGAAGAGTAGCACTGAGGCCGACCAACCGCACCGGGTCTCCAGTTTGTTCGATTTTGCGAATGGTCCTGCTGACTATGCTCTCTAAAACTGGGCCTCGATCATCGTGCAGAAGATGAATTTCGTCAATAATGATGAGTCTGACGAGGTTGGTATAGCTCATATCAGTAGCTTTGCGTGTAATGACATCCCATTTCTCTGGTGTGGTGACGATAATTTGAGTCTCGGCGATCTGCTGCTTGGTGAGTTGGCGGTCACCGGTGAGTTCAGATACTTTAATCCCGTATGGCGCCAGCCGCGCTCCAAAATTTCCGACTTGCTCTTGTACCAGTGCTTTTAAAGGGGCAATATAGACGATCTTGAAATCGTCGAGCATGATCTCCCCTGATTCAGGATTTCGGTTTTTCCCAATTTCTCTCAGCATCGTAAGCATGGCAACGTTGGTCTTGCCTGAGCCAGTAGGAGCACAAATCAGCATGTTGCTATCATCGTTGAAAGCAGTTGGGAAGCACTGGGTCTGGATACGATTGAGCTCTTTAGAAGAACCAAATCCTTGACGTGCCCATTCTGGTAATTCAGTAGTTGGCATGTTGCTACGCTCACTGGCATCTTTTCGGGGCTTTGGCGCGGGTACGTGTATTTCTTCATAGCCTTTGAATGTCCTTTTCGTCGAACCTTGCGGAAGTTTGACATTTGGGTTTGTCATAAGATGATTCCCTTGTTCAAATACAAGGTTTTCTAAATTTATGAGCCTCTTTGGCTGCAGGCCTCGGCGAAGCCCGCCATCTTTGGCTTCTGGGTCTACGGTCCCATTAGCTGATGAAGTGGGCACATCGATGTCCATGAGATCCAATTTTAATTTCTTGCTGGGTTTCGCGAACCCGTCAGCGTCTACCTCATTCCGGCCATTTAGCTCGTCCAGGATATCACGATGGCCACTAGATAGCATTTCACGTTCCACGGCAGCTTTAATGTCAGCATCTTCAGCAGCTCTTCGCCAACGAGTGACCCAAACAACTTTGTCCCGATTCATGATGAGCTTTTCAACTAACTCATGGTGCTCGTAGTCGAATAACTCCATAAGATCATTTTCAGTTTCTCTAAGAGGTTTCTCCTCCCCGTCTTCTGACACTCCAGCGAGAATCTGTAAACCCTCCTGCGTTTTTGATTGTTGAACGTGAGCGTCTGTATATATAGCCCCAATCTGCCTCTGTAGCCAGTATGCGTCGAGGTCTCGGACTGGTATATCGTGTTTCTCGGCCTTCCGGTCCCTTTTCCCGCTCGAACCGTTGACGTTTCCGTCAATGATCATTTCCTCACCCTCTTCGTTGTCCTCATTTCCTGGCTGCCCTTTGTTCGCTACACCGCCAACAGTAGCAGCTTCTTCAGCTCCGGGACGGTCCTGCGTATCCTCTGCCTCTTCGTCCGATGATGAATCGTTCTCATCCCTAACTTCGAAAGTCCTAGCACCGCCTTCCTCATCCTCGTCCGATTCATCATCAAAGACAACGGCTACACCTTGCTTCTCGTCCAGCTCAGCACCATCTCCTGCCGTAGCTAGACCGTCGTCATCCATGTTCACGTCCTCGTCCTGTCCATCATAATCTGTGATCTTCTTGCCTAGGTTGACCAACTCATTGAACTCCTTGGATCCCATTGATAACCCTAATAGGTCATCGATTTCTTTCTTCTTGTCAAAATCTTTCATGTTGTCGTCTTTGAGCAGTTCCAGAATAGCATCCGCAGCGCTTCTGACAACTTCATGTGGGACATCTCCCAGGTTACTAGCCGTAGTTGTAAGTATCAGGTCGTAGGTCTGCCTTGTTGCAGGAGTCCGAGGTCTGTATTTCAATCCCTCCACCAGAGCATCTGCAGCAGACAAGATGCCAGCACCCCGCATCTGCGCCGGTTCACCGCGCTTCCTCTTTTTCTGCTCTCTTTCCAACACATCTTGTCCCTCTCTTATACTGCCGCGTTCGACATCCTTCGGACCAGCTCCTTTCTTCTTCGGTTTCGGCGCAGACTCACGAGCATCTCTTGAACCCATGTCCCGAATATTGATGCGCCCTGCCAAAGACTCGGGGTCACCAGTAACTTCATCATTCCGACGAGTACTAAAGCGGCGATCATGCTGAAGGACCAGATTTGACATAGCAGCATATTTGTACTGCTGGATGTTGTTTGGATCTGCCATTTTGGGTAATAGAAAGCTGCCGAATGCGACTACTGCGCAGATATAGGTCGTGAGCCGATCACAGATCGAATTCCGAATTGAGCCAGCACCAGTGAAGGTCAGGCTTTAGCAGGTGTGCTTGTTCAAGACTCCAACACAACTGGGCGTTATGGGCGGCAGCAGCGTATGCTCCTTGTGATTCAGGTGGCGACGATGAAATTGTATCTGCCCTGTCGAGTAAAGTTCTAGAAATCCCACTCCAAGCGATATTGCCGCGTTCCGCGCCCTAGTCTCATGCAGCCCTATCAGGCCTTTTTCTGCCCTCAGTCAATATTTACGGACCGGATAGTTCAATCGTGTTACTCTTAATCGTATATTGACAGAGGTTCTGATGGCTGAAGTATCAGGAGATGAAAACTTTCCCTTACCTCAGGTTGCAAATTCACTTTCTCCTTTCATCAAAACCCGGCAGGAAGCTTTGCGAATTAGACGCATATTATCACATTACGTTGCATCGAATATTGAGGAACTTTTTGCTGGGGAGCTCTCACCCACTTCTTTGGCTGTACCGGGTGAAGATGCTCAGGTGAAGAAGATTCCGTCTGAGGTGTTAGGGCTTCGTAGAAGTTATCTCAAAGCATTACAAGCACATGCAAAAGCCAAAAACGAATATACCCGGCTTACGTGTTACTCTTCTACAGACACTAACGGTGTACAACCAAAAGAGTTTCAAGATAATGAAGACTCTAGAGAGTCCGTTGCCACTTATCTGACGCTGATCAGAGAACAACAAAGATATGAGAAGCTTACGATCCTTCAAGATTATCTGGACATACTTTCACAGAAAGATGCTGCCCGACCGGATTACCTCCAAATGAACAATATCCTTGAAGGAGTTGCTCCCCTACCCGAGACATCTCAAATTTCCGTACTCCCTCCAACGCCTCCGCCAACCTCTGAGACAGATACTCAAACTTTGACCACACGCCTGGAAAAGGCTGTACTATGTGCTAAAAATGCTCTTGATAATCAGAAAAGATTACTTGCCAAGATCAAGAAAGAACAACAAAAGCAGCGCGCATCTGGACAGCCAACAACGACAATCAGCACTGAAATGAAAATAAGAGCTCTAAGTTGCACTAGAGATGAGCTCATTAGCTGGATCGAGGAACATCTAGCCAAGACTAGTCAGTCTACTGATACTGCTGACAAGCTGTCAACACCAGACAGCAAGAGCGCACATTACAGTATCGAGAAACGCAGGAAAGAAGTTCAAGATAGATATGAGGATTATCTAGAGGCTCGACAATGCCTAGTGGGTCTCGTCCTATCTAGTGACACACCCCCTCTTGAAGCATATTCCAAAGCGGAAAACGCAGAACCACATTCGCAGGAACGGATAGTAGAAAGCAATCAGCACGAAGCGAGCTCCGTCTTACCGTACCTGACCGAGTACTTAATTCCCGCTGCCAACGCACAGAACTCTTTTCTCCGGCAAGAGTCCTACGTATCCAGTACTTTGGCATCACAAAACCAAGCTACCGTTCAGTTACTTGATAGATTAGCAGAAGAAAGCCATCTGCTACCAAACTACCCAGTACTAGCTAGGCAGCCACGTTTCCAGAAAGTGGTTGAAGCGCTTAGGTCGAAATCATCACCGTCTACACTCGCCGAGGCGAGACGAAGCGAAGATGAGCCACAAATACTTAGCCAAGCACGACAATGGGCCTTCGCGGCCGATGCATCGAGGTCAGCGAAACAAGAAGCTGTGAAAGAGCGGCTTGAACATGGGACGACGCACATACGTACAGCGGAAAAACTTGTGAAAGAGCTGCAGGAAATTCTTGGTGTAGATAAGGAGGAAAATGAAGATGAGGGTGATGAAGATATTTGGACTGGAAGTATAGAGGTGAAATCACAGAAGCAACCCTCTTCTAGCGGTCGAACAGGGATTTGGGCTGGCTTGGATGGCAACATCGGCGTTAAGACCGAGGAACCTAGGAAAGAGTCTTGAGGCTGACACACAAGGTTTGGAGAAATTCTTCCCACACTGTTTCATCTTCGATTATACTACAATGACAGCAACAAATCCGTCTAATCATGATCGTTTTCTTCCAACCCCGGACATCCCTCCATCTCCTCATCCGGATACCGAAACTTACACCAAAAGCAGTACCTATACTGCTCCCTCAAATACCCCACCAACCTCTTCAGTCGCTCCGCCAGCTGCAAAGCATTAAATTCATCCAGCTCCGGATCTTCCTCTTCCACTTCCTCTTCTTCATCGCCCCAAGCCTGCCGATCCTGTTTATCCTCTTCCGGATCCTCATACGTCGCGTTCCTTGACAAGCTCTGGTGTAAATCATACCGCATGCGGCGCTCCCTCTCCTTCTCTTCTCTCTGCCGTACCAGGCCCCTCCATAGCACGTTAGTGTGCTTCGACGGTATTCTCCTACTCTTCTTCTCCCCCGCATCCCCCTCGCCAGTACAACGATCAACCCCTTCCCCCTCCTCCAACCCCTCAGCCACCCTCATCGCAGCCTGCACCAACCCGTCTACCCTCCTCTCCTCTCTCTCCCTCCCAACCCTTTCCCTGTACCCCTCTTCCTCGACCTTCTGCACCTTCTGCACTGTTTCTACCTCCTCCCTAAACTTTCTTTTGCGCTCATTCTCCATGCCTATGCCTCCTCTGTCTTCCTTCATAGCCACGCCCAAGGGTTCTGTCAGTGCGTTTTTGTTTGATGGAGCACCCAAGGCGCTGCCGGGCTTGAAGCCCAGCTTGGCCATCATTTGGAAGCCTTTAGAGGTAGGGGGAAGGGATGTTGCGAGGGCATTATCACGGGCAGAGGCAGTGGCGGCTGCACGGCCAGAAGTGGTATTGGCGCGCGATTTCGCTTCTGACTTTCAATGATTAGCTGAAGCTAGTGTGTGTGGTGGACGGGGTGAGGTACTTCGCGCTGCTTGCGAATGCGCCTTTGGGTGTATGTTTCTTTTTCCAAGGGTTTAGCAGGTTCGGCAATCGCCATGGACATGTAATCGTCGACTTCTTCGTCGGGCGCGGATTCTGAGGTTTTGGTCATTGCTCGGTGCATCCCAGAGGAAGGAGTGAGGATGCGTAGGTTCAGATTAGATGTTGTATGTAGGGATGCGACAGTAGAACTGCAACCGCTCGAAGTAAGTACTGAGAGTGAAAATCGTCAGAAGTACTGCATCTGTTGCCGACGCAGTCCACAAGGTCGGTGTTGCTGACTTCCTTCATCCGTCGAAGTTTAAGACTGAGCCATGACAGACTCTAGCATAAACTCCAAACGAAATGGGGACTCTCTTAGTTCGTCGCTGATGGCAGACAAGGCTTAGCGCACAGCAGCCTGCATGAAGATAAGATTGGGATGCGGCTCTGCGGATGACTATATACTGGGGCGTGTGGGGCTAAGTCACCAGCGTTCAGTACAAAGTACAGAATCTAAACATCCGCTGTCCTTCATAATTTCCATTACCGCTCCACCATGGCCATCGATCTCCCCTCTCCCCCCTCCCTCCGCGCTCAATGGACAACCCTCTACACCCTCACCCTCCCCTCCCTCGCCCGCGCCAAACACCCCACTCAACCCCACTGGCCCGTCCACCTCGACCACTGCTTCGCGCGCATCATCCTAGACACCGTCGTCGGCATCGATACGCCCTGGACGAGCAAGCTATACGCTCCGGCTGTGAAGAACATGGATGCGCTGCAGTTGCGCAAGTGTGTAGCGTTGGGCGAGGCGATTGCGGGTGGGAAGGTGGATTTGGTGGCGTTAGATGAGAGGAGTCTGGTGGTTAGGGGGAAGAAGGGGAAGCGGAAGCGGAAGAGGGGAGAAGGTGGAGAGGAAGCTTCCAGAGACGAACTTCGGGAGGAGAGTAGTAGATCGAAAAGAGTTCAGGTGGATATCAGGGCCGCAATGACCGGCAACCCCAACCACAATCATACAACCACCATGGCCGAGCCCAAGCCCGCCCTCTTCCCCAAATCCTCGACCAGTTCCCCCCCGCCAAATACTCCCAACCCAGCGCTCACCTCCCTCATCACCACCTCTACCCTAACCCCCTTCCGCAAACGCGTCCTCCTTGCCCTCCTTCAAGTCCCTCACGGCCAATACACCACCTACGCCGCCCTCAGCGACCATCTCCATTCCTGCGCTCGAGCTGTTGGGAACGCAATGCGCAATAATCCTTTTGCGCCAGAGGTGCCGTGCCACCGGGTGGTCGCTGCTGATGGTGGGCTTGGCGGGTTTGGGGGTGAGTGGGGTGTAGGGTGTAAGAGGGATGAGAAAGTGAAGTTATTGAGGAGTGAAGGGGTTAGGGTTGATGAGAGGAAGGGGAGGGTGGTTGGTGGGGTTTGGAGGGGATTTGTGTAATCTTAGTATATTGGGGTTGGTAGGTGTTTCTAGGTCACGCCAGGGGGGGAGCGCGGGTGATGAGTAACGGTACGGGCGAAGATGATGGGGCAGAGACTGCTTGAACAAGAAGCTGGGTGGGTTTGATTGCAGTGGAGGATCGTACTAAGGATGAAAAATAGGCGTTCCGAGACAATAGCAGTGACACTACTGTATGAATGAAGCGTTAAGTCAGGGACCAGAAGATTTCAGACCGACGATTTGCCCGTCGATAGAGCACAAGTGGCTTCCGAGCCGTGCGCAGTGCTGGTTTGTGGAGAACCGCTTCACAGGAAGCAAGCCGGGGGAAGTCATGGTCGAGATAGTCGAGTTTATGCAACCGAGGGAAAGTAGACTAGCAAACAGCAGATGGTACGGTTTTCAACATGAGTTGTCTTGCGTTGTAAACTGTGTCTGTGCACATTTGGATACAATATTGATGGATAGTGATCTCATAGCTCATCCCTCTGCCTGGCCTCCTCCTGCCGCTGCGCTGGTTCCTCCCACATCCTCTTCTTCGGATTGGGCGGCTCATCGCTTCTCCTCTCTCTCAGCACCGTGCCTTGTGGAGCTGGCTGAGAACTTTCAACTTCTGCTTCTTCAGCCTTCTGACTCGCCTCCGCCATCTTGCCAACCTCTTCGGACAAACTTTTGCCCTCGCCTTGTGAAGCCTGCGGAGGTGCTTGACCTTTGCCTCCACCACCTACATTGATTGATGGTGCTGACATAGCTTCTTCGAATGTGGGTATTCCGCCGGTCGTCGCGCTTGGTTGCACAATCAGACTTGTAGAAACTTGCCCTGAGATGTTGGAAAGCGCGGCACTCTGTCTGGCTGCTCCGGTAGCACTAAGGATAGTTATAAGTACGTTGATAAACGCCGACGTCAACCGCCACATCAATTTGGTGGGTAGATAGAGTAGCCACCACCCAGGTCCGTAAAGAATACGACGGAAAAATAGCCAGGTAATAGTGGTAACAAGAAGCCAGAAGGCAGTCTCAAGGTACCACGTATCTGATTTATTGGAATGTATAAGACTGGAAACAAGGGAACGCGAGGACGACAGGAGTGTATCGAGATTACCGTAGGATTCGGAAAGTGTAGAAAGAGCTGCCGTGGATTGTTTTAGGGTGTCGTGTGCGAATTGGCTTCTCGAAAGCTCCTGTTGCATCAAATCATGTGTTCTTCTCAGTGCAACCGTCACGTCAGTTGAGGCGTTAAGTATTAACTCGTCTTGTGACAGCTCCTTTTGCCCTCGCCTTCGGCCCGAGCCTGTTGCGTTGTTTCCTTCCTGGACGCTCGCAAACAGGAGCTCCCGTTCTTTTCGCTTGGTGGCTTCGGCGTTGCGTTTTGCTTGTAGCTGGGCTTTTCGAAATTGTATACGAGCACTGCAAGAGGAATGTCAACATCTTTCAATTTCCCTCCCGAAGTCGTCAAGCCTCACATCTTCAGATCCTGCCCCAACCGTGCAACCTGCGCTGCTAGTCCGGTCCGATCCCTTTCCCTCTCGCTATCTCTGCTTCGAGCAGCAGACGTCCAGCTCACAGTATTTGTGTGGTCCTCGATCTCCTGACGTAACAGTTCAAGATCCTCGTCTTGCTCTTTTAAGCTTTGGTGAATCTCGGCACTGAGCTCCTGGCGCGCATCAGCTGCGTCTGGGATCAAAGGACTAGAGCCTAGTTGTGTCGGTAACTTGGAGAGTCGGCTTATTAGTTGTACGGTTTGTTTATGGGCATCAAAGAGAGATTGGAGACGCAATGAGAGCGCTTGTGTGTTCATCTTAAATCATAGGAGTTGAGAGTATAGCTACTTTAGGCGACATCATGAAAAGTTGAATGAAGCATGTTTCCACACCAATCAAACATGCAGCGGAAACTTCCGCACCCTAATCTCAAGGAACCCTCAATTCACCATTTCCGCTGATTCTCTTACCACCCACGCCACCCTCCCCCACATCGCCCCATTTCCGCCCTCCAAATCACCCTCTCTTAACCACCCTTCCGCCCAACCGCCCCATCTTAACCCCCTTACCCCCTCCAAAACCCCCCTACAAGCAACACAATGATAACCAAACACCTGGCCTCCGTAACCACAGCCTTCAATCCATTCCGCAACCCCTCGGGGAAAACATGCCGGGTCTTCCTAGCGCATCTACCAGCGAATGCGCGCCAGAGTATGAAGATCTCTGTGAAGATGCTACCGAGGGAGAGCGGGGAGGGGAGCTTTTTGGGGGTTGTGTTTCGTGAGTGAGTTTCTTTGTTTGGGAATGGCTGCTAGAGGTTGGGCGCGGTGGTTTTGATGGGGCTTTATTTCCTGAAGGGGATTGCAAGATTGAGGTATAAATACTGACGAGTCTACGACAGGGGACGGCAAAGAATTGATGCTGGATACGGAAAAATTGAGGATCAAGGACGTGATGGAGGAGGTGGATAGGCATTCGCGGGTGCTGAATCGGAAGGCGGAGTTGACAGGAAATTGAAGAGACTTGAGCATGGGTGGTGTATATATACAGGCCACGGATGGATAGTGAGGGGGGGGCTGGGAAGAGCCAAGGTGTACAATATGCAGGACTACGATGTGTAAGAGATGCATTGGCAGGGCGGATTATGGCATCAGCGCGGAGTTTGGGGGAACGGGACATTTGCACTGGGGTCAAGTTGACATTGCATGGTTCGGTTTCTCTAAGCACTTTTAGCGCCGAGAATCCAACCTCATCTATAATTGGATCCAATATGTGTGGATATCAAGACTAAGAATTTGGCAACTCGTCCGTTACTAAGGTTTGGTGCGGCGAAACGCATTGAGTTTAGACGGCAGCGCCAGAGATGAAGAACCACTTATCATATATACCGTCGATTGGCGCGGGCTTGAGCTCCTCATGTCTCTTGATTTGACGAGACCCGGGTTCTTCACGGTTCTCGGAGTGTGGGACGCTGACGTTGGCGCTAGAGTACCGTTAGCTAAGCTTGAAATTCATATATTGGGACGATAGCATTACAGAGATATTCCACCACGTCCAGACTTGCCGGTGATCAGTCTTTCCCAGGCCTCTGCGCACTCGCGGACAACATCTGTAGCGTATCTAGGCAACTTGTTTAGCTTACTGCCCAACGCTGGAGGCTGCGGGGGCTCACTTCTTGTTCTTGCACTCTCCAGAGAAAGCAAATTGGTTCTCTGGCTTCCCGTCAGGAATCTTATAAATACGGAACCACTCATTCGTAGCTCTCAAAAGGCCGGGCAGATGTCGCTCGACGTCCTCGATGTCATTGAGCCTAGGCGCTAATGGGTCGTTGACGTCAATGACAATGATCTTCCAGTCTGTTTCTTCTTCGTCGAGCAAGGCCATGACTCCTAGAACCTTGACTTGCTTGATTTGGCCAGTGGTAGCGACGAGTTCGCCAATTTCGCAGACATCGAGGGGATCGTTGTCACCCTTGGCTTTGGTCTCGGGGTGGACAACGTTAGGGTCTTCCCATGTCTATGAGCATGTGTAAGCCATCTTATACAGCTCTGGAACAAGATTTCTTCGTACTTGTGGGAAACATCCGTAATTCCAGAGATATCCATGATGAGGAAAGCAGTTGCGGACATAGCGGAGCTTGCCCTTCTTTACGTCTTGCTTGATGGGGTTTAGAGGCTCCTCCTTGGAGATCTAGAAAGCTATTTTAGTCATGTTTGAGCTAGTTGAACTGAGTTGTTTGCGAGTTGTTTCGGCGAGGCTCCGGGACACTGAGAAACGTTCGAAAGCCTACCTCCATTTTGGCATTCGTCCACCTAGGAATCTCAACAATCATGTTGAGGATGGTCTGTTGCTCATTGGCATACAAAGGAACGTCGTGGAACGCTGATACCGGCACCCCGTCTTTCTCGATGTACACCCGATGCTCGAGAGTGTTCGATGCACCGTTCTTCCTCACGGTGTAGCCCCCAGGAGCATTGGTGTGATAACCCTTCTCGCTAACAGGTAACGAACTCATTGTGCTACTTTGTTGTGTAGTAGAAGAAAAGTGACGAGCGATTTGTTGAGTCCGCGAAGTTGATATATTTTGAGCGGTGGGGTTGGTGGGGATTAGTTTTGGGTGGGGAGCCTCAGAAGCCAGTGTGGAAAAGCCAAGAGCTATGCGGTGAACATGCAGGAACGGTGCACGACAATTGGTGGCTTTATTGCATTGCCGAACTCGTCCAAGTGATCTTGAAAAAGTGCTCAAAGGCAGCATATGATCTGAAAATCAAGCATGTCCCTACCGTATCCTCTCATCCATTGATCCAGGAATTCTCATTTTATGCAGTTGTGCATTAACTTTATGCACGGCGCACCCGAGCTTTATCGATTGACTCAATCCAATTTTCCACTTTGGGTGCTCAAGAATCAGAGACATCTGTAGATGGGAGAACACTCCAGCTAACGTGCCAGCTAATGCTTCGCACTTTCATCTCTGCCATGACAACCATCCCGAAACGGGTACCCATCCCTAGAAATGGCGTCGACTACAGGGGCAAGATTGTCCTGGCGCCCATGGTCCGCTCGGGCGAGCTTCCCTCTCGTCTGCTCGCCCTCAAATACGGCGCTGATCTAGTCTGGGGCCCTGAAACCGTGGACAAATCCATGATCGGTACTATCAAGAAGATCAACCCGATAACTTCAACTATTAATTTCACCCGCTATCCAAGCAACGCCTCGAGGACACAGCCTGTGGAGCAAAAGGAAAGTCTAATCTACCGGATACATCCAACTCGGGAACGTAGGAAATTAATCTTCCAAATCGGCACCTCTTCACCAACATTTGCTGTTGAAGCTGCCAAGCTTGTTGCAGCAGACGTAGCAGGTATAGACGTCAACGCAGGATGCCCCAAGCCATTCTCTACGTCCGGGGGCATGGGAGCTGCGCTTCTACAAACGCCCGATTTGCTAGCTTCGATTCTTACAGCTTTAGTCAAAGAGGTAGGCGCGGTGTACGAGATTGGCATCAGCGTCAAAATTCGCTTGCTCGAAACACCGGAGAGAACCGAAGCCCTGGTTAGGAAGTTATGCGATACAGGCATCACAGGCCTAACAATTCATTGCCGTACAACGCCAATGAGGCCTCGTGAGAGAGCTATTCGGGAACAGCTTCGGATGATAGCAGACATATGCAGAGAAACAGGCGTGGCTTGCCTGATGAACGGAGATGTGAAAAACAAGGATGAAGCTTTAGAGCTAATACGAGAATACGGTGTTGACGGTGCTATGATCGCTACTGCTGCAGAAGCCAACTCCAGCTGTTTTCGAACCCAGGCCGAAGGCGGGCTTCTACCGTGGAGGGAGGTAGTGCACGAATATGTAAAGACAGCTCTGGAGGTTGATAATAAATGGGGTAACACGAAATATTTGCTCGGACAACTCGTGCCGGGAAAAGCAGAGGTTTACAGGAAGGTGACGTCCAGCAAAGGTTATACAGAGATGTGCGAGATCCTAGAATTACAGGATCTGCTCGACCAGGCGCGGGAGGTCGACGAACGTCTTGGCCTGGGTGTGAACTACAAAGGCGCCGTGAAGAAGGCCAAGACGAAGAATAAGAGTGCACAAGCTGCTGGGGGTAGTATGGGTAAGGCAATGGCTCATGGTAATGAAAGCAAGAAACCCCTTTCTGAGCGAGGGGTTACTGCAACTACTGCCAAAGATATGGGAGGGTCATACGATGTCGAATGCCAGGATCCGCGTATGGAACAAGGCATCAGTGCCTCGAGTGTGTTGGCAGTGTGAGGTCAATCTTGGAGATCTGCTTACGAGCGGATACACATGCCCCTCCAGAAATATCCCCTTGCTAGAGACTATGATATTAAGACTCTCAGATTCTCGATCCGAGGTGCGTCATATTCATACCACCTTTGATGGCTTCGGATATACCTAGCCATCTCTGGAAGAGTTGGTCGGACTGGCCCGGTTTTAGAATATCGTTCTAGAAACTTTCAATGACGCTTAGTACGAACATCCAAGTCCGTTTCTTCGAACTCCTCCCATGAGCTGCCCGCTTCGACTGCCCGCCCTACAAACTCCCGCTCGGTAGTTCTGCGTCGTCTTCTCAATATCCACGAAATCAGCGGCGACTCGTTTTATCTTATCTAATTGTAGCAGATGTCATGCAAAGTAGGAAGGTACACAAAGGAGGAGAACGCTATTCAGATACTCATCTAATTCATCGCAGACAACGGCTGCATTCAAATCCATGCTGTGTAGAAGAACAATCAACTAAAACAAGCCTAGATAGATAGAAAGTAATAATAGACCGACCTTTCAATCAAGGCCTATACATAATACAAACACCCGCGAGAGCCATAGGCTTGTCACACAATGTATATCATCTTCTGTACGTGATTTATACATCTTCACCTCCTACGTACTGCTAGATACTGCCTGAGTAAGGTCATTATTCAACATTCTCTAGACGATGACTGTATCGACTAGTGTTCTACGTCCTCAAACAGCCTGGAAGATTTCCGGCTATGCTTTCTCAGCGGGCATATAACGTTCCTAGCGATCCAAGTGAGATGTTGTCGAGAGCGAGATGCGGCATACAGTACTGCCCTTGGGGCTTGTTGCTAGCTTCTTCGCAAAAAACCTATTGTCATGGTGGAGATGCATGCAGCTCTTGCTTTGGTGCTTCGAATCCGGTCCATACTCTTCAGGAGTTGGTGTGCTTCGACTCGGTACCAGCAGCATCCGCTAATCTCTAACAAATCATGTTATAGTACAGGGGGATTGGGGATCTTTGGGCCCATCAAGGTTCCCCCAAAATACCAGATATCCTTAGTGTTAGATCCAGAATCGTCAAATGTTCGTCCGCCCCATCTACGAGCCGCTTGTCCACCTCCGAAAAGACCATGACAATTTTGTTCTTCTGTTTATCTGGTATGGCGTCGTTGTACACTACCTGCTGGTAAAGCTACAGAGTTTCGTATTAGCCTGGCCAAACCGTATATAAAGATGGTGCATTTGGAACATACTTGTGTAAGGACCTGGGTTGCGCTCCAGCCATCTGCGACCATGTCCGTCACCGCCTTTGCCACGGCTTCGTAGACTGCGCCTTTTGCGCGAGGCTGCATGGCTTGGATCAGGCCGTCGATGACGTTGTTGGGGATTACACCAGCGATCTCTTCTATGTTACGTATCGTGATGGTGGAGCCGTCTTCTTTGTCCAGGTCCATTGCATCCTCGTCGTCCTCATCATCGTCGATAATACGCCTTTTCTTCGAATGCCCATTTGCTTTTGTATTCGACACTTTTACCGCGCCCACTAGCCGAGCAGCACTCTGCAGGAAAGTAATGGCTTTTCGTAGGTCCCCTTCGCTGCACCTAATCAGTGTTTCCACTGCACCTTCCTCTATCTTTATATGTTCATTGTTTGCAATGTCCTCGAGCCTCTTCTTTGCATTTCCCTGATCCAAGCTTTTGAACCGAAACTTACTGCACCTACTCGCCAACGGATCGATGATCCTCGTCACATAGTTACAAATCAAGCAGAACCTCGTAATTTTGCTATACGTCTCCATCGTCCTCCTCAGCGCGCTCTGGGCATCTTGCGTCATACTATCTGCTTCGTCGAGGATGATAATCTTGTACGGAGGGCAGGGATATCTATCTTTGTAGTGGGGAGGTGGATTCGACAATTGCATCCGAGCAAAGTCTTTGACTTTTTCGCGGACGATGGAGATGCCGCGCTCATCAGAGGCATTGAGTTCAAGGACGCGGGATTTGAACATTTCAGGGCCGTAAAGTTCTTTGGCTAGGGCGAGGATGGTGGATGTTTTGCCGGTTCCGGGGGGGCCATAGAAGAGCATGTGAGGGAGCTTGAGAGGCCTATGTCAGCGTTTGGTTGGTTGGTTTAAGAGGTAGGTCAGTCGCAGACGTTTGAAGCTTGTAGTGTCCGTTGTAGCACCGTGATTGTATGGTCTTGGGCCGTGACATCGTTCAAGCTCTTTGGACGGCTGCGGAGTCTTAGTAATTCGTACATTGGCTTCTTTGCAGTCCGACTGTACATACTACTTCTCAACCCATGGCTGTAGGTTCTGGTTTTCCTTTTGGGCTGTGGTTTTCGAGGAAGAGGCGCCGATTGAAGCGACAGCAGCAGCTCGAGCTTTGTTGTCGAAGAAGCTTGCCATATTCTCGGACAAGCGATGCAGACGACTTAGGTTTACAGCGTCGAAAGCCGTGCGCTTCCAAACGAAAACCATCTGCCTCTACGCGAACGCGCCTCACGCGACTGGACGCTATCATAAATCACAAAAGTGATGAGAGATGCCTTTCAGCTCGTGTTACCTTGACCGAAGCCTGCTTCTCGAACTGTTTACTGTCTCAGTGGCAATAAGCCCTTCTTTATCTACCTCACCCAGCAATTGGCTTCACACACCATTCTGGATTACGCAGGACGTGGTCTCACTACTCGAAAATGGGAAAACGTTGGCTTTCCTAGCAATTTGGCTACGCGCAGCATGACTATTTCTCGAGCACACTCGGAGGTGCAGAAACGTGCAAGAGCATTGTCAATACAGAGTGCCAATCCATCCCATCAAAGCACGAAGTGAGATTTTAAAAAGCATTGTTGTTGGCTGGATCGACTGTAAAAGTTGGTATTGAAAATCCCAATCCAAGATACTCAGATGTAACGGGCATGATGATATCTTTATTACAAGTCCCGTATATCTTCTTCCACCTCGTTTTCTTATCCCTTTGCTTCTACGACATATAGAAACATCCTCGATTTTGGTGTCATGCCTGAAATATACCTATATGTTAGATTGCTTTCAAGATAAGAGAGCATCTATATCATTGATGAGTTAACTCGCTAATCGGAAGTGCATTCCTGGTCTCAACAAGAGCGCAGCAGTGTCAAATAGTCCAAGACTCTGAGGCCATTTGCCTTGTGTATTGAAATCCCTCAGAGCATTATGACAGTACTGACAAGCCTCTTTCGTGTCTGCACGATAGGATATAGTAAGTTTTGTCTTATCGTGAAGTTTCTTTGAAACCATACAGTAGCCACGGCTAATTCCAGCTGGTCACTATGAGTACAGAATAAACTGTACATTGTTTGCTGGTTGCGATCTCCGTTTGATGTCTCCAGATTACACTTTGTAAGTTCTTTAGTACGATGAGTTCTTCCTACAATGGTACTCTGCTGCATGCGGAATTGACATACTCCGGACACGGTTCGGACGTTGTTTCTTTGTGAAGTTAAATACGTTTTTGGTCATCCAATTGCCGTAGAAATGGAAGGAATATCCAACACATGCACCTTTGCTACTTGTTCGTCCTCATACCTCGAGTACTTTCCCGGCGCACAGTCGAAGCTATCAGGGGTCCGTCTGAGAGAAAAGCTTTGCTTGTAAGAGCTAACACCGGACATTTCTTGTTGCAAGTTCAAGCAAAACGAGACGATGTCGACAAGTAACGATGACTCTGATTCGTGGAGCCCAGTGGCACCGTCTCCCAACAGCACTTCGCTGCCAAGTGGAAGTACGATCATCAATGGCAGCCCTCAATCTAATGGGATCTTGTCACCAAACGGAACAAACCACAGTAGGGGCACATCGAGTAACATAACCCCCACCAGACGCGTTGCCAACGGACGAATGCGCGGTGGGGGCGGGCGCAACGGTCACTTGCAAAACAGAGGTGCGGTCAATGGAACCACGCCTAACGAAGCCACGTCCAACGGCACCAGAAGACTCGATGGCACCGGAGGACCCAATGGACATCTGCCTAATGGACATTTATCTAGTGGAAGTACACCCAACCAAGGCACATCTAATAGAAGTATACCGAACGGGACCAATGGAAATCTATCCAACGGACGTACACTCAGCGGAGATACGCCTAATGGAGGTCCACCAAATGGAGACCCAGTCAATGGAGGCGCCCGGCAAACTGCTGAAGACGGAAGTTCTGGAAGTGGGGCTTCTGGGAGCAGCACTTCTAGAAGCAGTACTTCTAGGAGCGGAATCCCTAGGAACGGAACTCCTGAGAGCATGACATCTGTGAGCAGCAATTCCGTGAGCGAAACTTCTGAGAGCTCCACCACTGTGAGCGGAGCTTCTGGGAGCAGCTCCCCGGCGAGCTTGAAACCCTGGGACCAACGGATTTGGTGGCCCAAACCCTCCCCTAGCGACAGCGGAGGATCCTCAACAACGAGCATGTCCTCTGAAGAGTCCGAGTCAGTTGTCTCGTATCACTCCATCAACGGGCCATGCCCATATGATCATATAACGAATCGAAACCCAGCGCAGTGTATTTGTAACTGTATGATGTGTCCTGGTGAGCAAAATCCTGAGTACTCTTTCCTATCCAAACTTCATCGTGAGGTTGAGATATATTTGACGAGTGTCCAATCTGCATGCACGCTTCACAGCTCATGAATCATACTATAGGAGCAATACTAACTCCGAAATCTTCTAGGCAATCCCGCTAGTTGGGACGACCGGTGGGCAAGAGGAGTGTACTATCAAGGATTTGTAACGGGCCGAGCATACTTCCATCCTCCTCTGGATAACGACCATGTAGAACCACCTCTGGGCGAATCACATCGCTGTACGGAAAAGATACCTTGGAATGTGCGAAAAAGGGACTGGAGGGATCAATGCCCGCATGATCGTCGCAGTCTGGCTAATCCATATGGAAAGCAAATCTGGAGATGCCGTTCGGTAAATTGCCTAGCACCGGTTGAAGATACGAGTGTCGGCGTTAAGTATGGAGAGGACAACAACTCGCCAGGCGAAAGAAGGTGGGTTTGCGAAGACCACATTAAGGATTCAAAGAATTTCTGGGAAGTGGAAAACCTGTATAGAGCTCATCTTGTTAGTCCATGCGAACTTTGCCGTAAAGAGCTTAAGCGGCAGTATCCCGAGGGTAGAAACACGTGCACCTGTCGGAATCTGGTCAATCGATGGCAGTGTCGAAGTTGTCTGGAAAGAGCCATTCACAGGCTTCAAACCCATTTCCGGAACCGAGTGGAACAAAGCTTCAGTGGCCGCGCTGACCGAACGATTACCCGTACGAAAGGGTACCACCGGAATTGGAGAAATGTAAGACGGATGTTGATTGAACGACACGTGTGCCAGCACTGTGGGAAGCAGCGGAGCCCAGCCAACAACGATGTTTGGGACTGTCGGGCGTGCGGAGGAATGATAGTGAAACCTCTTCGACGATCAAGAAGAATCAATCCAGAGGGTTCGCAACTCTGGCAGCTTGACGCCAGAGGGAATCCTGTAGACGTCGAAGGGAATCTTGTGGAGGACCGTGACGACGCTTACCTATCTGCGATCGGCCTTGGATACCAAAGCGAAGAAGACCGTGATGGGCAAGGCATCGAATCACGACGGCCAAGCGAGACTTCGTTCAAGGATTCTGTAGTCTACTCTCCCCCACCCGATGAAGTCGTACACCCACATCCGCCGGCACCTCTTGCCCCACCACCTCCGCCACCCGTGGGAGTTCAAGCAGGGGGGAGGGGGAGGGGGAGAGGAAGGGGAAGGAGGAGGGGCAGAGGACGGGGCAGGGGGGCCGCTAGAGGGACGGCCAGAGGGAGAGGGAGAGCAACTGCGTGAGGAGGGGTTTGACAATAGTCATACTCCGGTGCAGACAGGAGACATGGTATGAAAGTGGTGCCAGCGGTGCGTTGATCTAATATCTAGTACCTTTATCAACAAATCCAATATCTCGTGTTTTCCAGATCGAGAGACGGTCACAAACGGATGAGATTCTTTGGGTCCACGTACAACATTGTTGATATTTGTAGAGAGTTACGGCGTAGGCAGCATTTAGCGCCATCAACTTAGGGTTATGACGGCCAAAAGCGTACTAGCTCCAGATATCATCTCTTGACATACGGCAGGCACAACATGAGTACTCACCCGCAGTACAAGACGGGGTTTCATGCACCCTTGCGCTCTACATCACGACATGTTTCCTGCTTGAAGACCTAGTCCAAATACAATGACCCACGTCAGAACATGAACAATGATCCCTCCTCCTCCACCTCGGATCCACCACTCAACCCAGGAGCTCCCGACGATGAAAATCTGCTGGAAGAGGAGGCGGCGTCTATCGATAGTGAAGACGAGCTGCAGCGCAGGAGACGTATCCAGCACAACCAGCGGAACATATTCCTAGACCACCTCATCCGCAACATCGACATCATGATCTACTGCCAGCTCTCAATCCTGTACTATATGGAGTACGCCCTCCCCGAATTAACTAATCAAACCCGCACCTGCAAAGACATCCAGCGCTAACACCCGCCCACAGTCCCTCCCTTCCCCGCTTCCTCCTTCGCGCCATCCCCCAATTCCTCTTCTTTACACCCAAGCCCTTCCCCCTCCCAGCACCACACCACTACTACATCCCCTTCCTTCTCCTCGTCAACCTCTTCTGTCTCCTCTGGCACGCCTTCACCTCCCCGCCTGCCGCCGGCGAAGCCACGCGCGGCTACCTGCACGGTGGGCTCTTGATCGATTTCGTTGGACAGGCATCGCCGGCTTCGAGAATCAGGTTGGTGGCTGTGGATACGGTGACGCTGGTGCTACAACTGCTTGTGCTAGCGGTGACGGTTGAACGCAGGGGGCCAGTGACGAAGGGGGGGGATGAAGGGGTGGGGAGTGATTATGAGATTGCGGGGGCAAGGCAGCGGCAGACACAGGATGCGGAAGAGAGAGGTGTGCTCCACAGTTCTGAGCTGGCAAGCTCAAGCGAGGATATTGAGATGCAACCGCTACACCCCAGACGCACAAGCGCCGAGGTCGACGGCGAGCTAGACGAGCAGGAATCTGGAAACGGGCACCCTCTCGACCCCTTCAACAGCGGCCAGCACATAATCGTCGATTTACATATCCTCGATACCATCAGATCGCAGTGGACGGGCTCCGGCGCTCTAAGCACCAATATCGACAACAGAGCGGCAAGTCAGGGGAGTGGGACGAGAGCGGTGGTAGGGGTCGTGGAGGTTGCGGGGAGGAGGTTAGGGTTTCAGGTTGGGCTGAGGGGGGAGAGGGAAGACGGGGGCGAGGGGTAGTGCGGGGTTGTTGGGGCGAGATGGGGGCAAATAGGAGGGATGTTACCGTACGTACGCACATTGGTTAGGAGCGAGGCGTTGGGGACCTGTGTGCAACTACGGCTATGGGCTTTGGGCCTGGACGTAGGGCACAAGTAACAGGCGAATGGGATTCATCCCTTCGTCTATGCACTGACCGAGGCCTTTACACTGCTATCATTTCACTCCTCTACACCACCTCTTATCTTCCCAGCCTTACGTCCTGGCTATTCTCAACAACACCCGTTCCCCCCTCCCCCCCCCAAACTCCCTCAGAATATACACACCCATCCATTCTCGCGTCATGACACACTCCTTCTTCTAGCTACTTCAACCCTCTCGCAAGAACATTTCCATACAAGCCCCCCCATTCCCACCAAAGAGCCTAGAATTTTCCAGCAAACCCTTCCATCCCAGTCCAGCACCATGGCCAAGGGATCGAGCTCAGAGCTCAGAGCTTCAAGCATTTTGGCAGTATGTGTCTCGGGTGAGTTAGAGGGGGGGTGTGGAGAGCGGTGGGCTTATCGTGTGGTGCGAGAAGCAGTGGGGATTTAGGAAAAGGAACAGGGGGAAGGGGTATCTGGAGAGGAAAGAGGTCTAGATGATGATGGGAGGGGGAGGGGGGGTTGATTGAAAGTGGTAGAGGGATGGGGAGAGATACCTAGAGCGATGGAGCTGAATAGAAAGGGGGAACTGACAGCATCACATTAAAATTTGGCGAGGAATTCGGTATTTCTTCCAATGTGTCGAAATTTCTTCAATGCCTACATGCTTCATTCAGCTCATATAAAGCCGAGCAGCCTCTGCTCCCCTCGACGCCAGAGCGCCCATCTAATGCAGTCTATGCCGCCCTTGTTCCGGCAGCCACAATGCACCACGCCGTCCATCTCACCGCTTTAGTGCCTCGAAGAACTCGAAGCCTGACAAGGACCGCCCGACGCCACGTCACCTCAAGCTAGCTCCCTTGAACCTCTTAGCAAGCTGATCGCCGTCCACCAACGGATTCATGGCCGCTTCCATAGACGCGGGGAAAGGACGCTTGGGGGGACGCTCACCGCTTTCTTGCAAGATGGCTAGCAGGGTAGCCCAGCCGGGGGTGTGAAGGAGCTGGAAGCTCTCTGCGAGATCGTGCGTTGTTGCAACGCGACAGAGAAGGGTTTCTTCGTCCTGTGGGGCACAAGGATAATTAGGGTTATTTAGGGTTCTTCCAGGGAGGGTTTGTGGGAAATTACGAACCTTGCTGAGGATTCCCATGCCTTGCAGGAAGCAGAGGAGGTGGAAGTCGGAGACTGAACGCACGCCTGTCTCGCCATCGATTTTGCTGGAGGTGACGCCGAGTTTCGACGCTACAGCCTTCAGCTCTTGGACGGTACCAATTGCTTCGCGGTTCTCGATGGAGAAGTCAGAAGAGTTGAACATGGGGTTAGATTCGGTGGGGAAGCCGTGGGTGAGGGTGACAAGCAGATATTCGACGGGGAAGCTTGGCTTGGCGTTTTCTTGGACGCTGGCGCCATATTCATTGATTCGGCGGTAGAAAACTTCCGGGATATACCGTGTTCGGCTGGTCGAGCCGTCATCTTCTTCTTCCCCACGGACAAGCATGACTGATGGATCTGCTGAGGGCTCGACTATTTCGGCTTTTACCATCTCGACTGCTGAATTCGACACCTGGAAAGCTGTGATTGCAATGCCGCCATCCTCATCTCCGCTTAGCACGCACGTCACAAAGTTCGATCCAAATCGCCCGGTATCACTCCATTTAGTAGGCTTGGGGTTCTGAGCTTGTAGTCGAGCGGCGAAGGCAATTTCGAGTGACGAAAGGTAGTAAGAATCGATATGTCGCTTGCAAACTACAGTCCCGTCTCCAGCTCCGGCATCGATGAGGTCTGTGAAGATAACTCCCACTTTCTGTAGCCCGCATAATCTCGCTACCTCATCCACATCTTTCTCGTTCTCCCACTCATGTAGAATACATCCATCGACTTCACCCACTTGTGGAGGCTCATAGATCGCTTCAACGACAGCTTTGGTACCCAGCGGTACCTCCGTGTATTGCTCGTAATGACCGTAGAGAAAGCCCACCCGCTGCGAACCACCCGCTCTCCAAAAATCCAGTAAAGAATTGATGAGCGCGGGTGTTGAAAACTCAACGTGGTCAACCATACGGTACGGTTGGGCCTGCAACGTGATTGCACTTGGCTGACATTTTGTGCAGATACCCTCTGGCCATTGCGGGTGTCCAGACGGACAATCTCTCTTGACTCGGTAGTACGGCTCACTTAGAGGTGGCATATATGATGACTTCAGCTCAGGTTTGTTGGTGGCGGAATTGATCTTTCGTAGATGTGAGTGGAATGATAGGTGTTTGATTTTGCGGTCTGCAAGATACTCGGCGGAGTATGGTTCCAGTGGCATGCAGTAGTCACACATTCCCTTCGGGCCATGTCTGCACATTTTGGGGTCCTTGGGTCTTGAGATCTTGCCATCTAGCTTGTCCAGTCGGTTGTCAAGCGGCGACTGTTGGACTACCTCCCAAAGGTTCTTTATTGCAGCTGTTGAAGAGGTTTGGGGTGGCGGTGCGATAGGGAGATCTTCGGTAGGCAGAATAGGTTGGCCATTCAAGCGATTGGAAGAGTTATTAGGCTGTGATGACGTGGGTAGTGCTATAGATGAGTGACCATTTGTAGGTGGCTGCTCGGTGTATTTAAGGTACAGTTTGTCGCCATGCCTGTAGACCTCTAGTAAGTCCTGGGAGTCCCATACTATGTCATATCAATACATACCGAAGGCCAACTCTGTCGATTGCGACTCCTTGGAGCTGGCTCAACTTTCTGTCCTCCCCACCAAATGGCTTGTTTGATAGCGTGATGGAGCGCGAGTCGACGTTTTTTGGGACATTGTCTAGTATCTATGGCGATAGCAGAGGAGCTGTCAGTAGGTGCACGAAGTGGAAATGTATCTTGTCCACGATAGAAGCCCACTTACCTTTGGTAGTAACGACGTAAACTGTTCAGTCGGGTTCACAGTCAACCTGAATTGTCCATCTTTGCTCTCAAATCGCAGGAGAATGGAGCTTGACGAAGGCATGTTATAGTGAGAGCGAAGACGTAACAGCCATTGAAGTACGGTGTCAATAGCTTAGACATACAGTGGTGAACTGATTTATAAAAGCCATGTCAATGCTCGTTATACTCCGTAGAACTCGGTGGACGGTAACGGAGCTAGCTGGAGCTACCAATCGGACTTTACTTCGGTTATACCCGTCGCTACTCACCACCCCTGACCCTACGTCGGAATTACGTTAATGCGCGACTCCATAGAGAGATAATGTTGGCCTTAATTGTCGCTCTCTTCGCCATAGAATTTATCACTCCAGCTATCATCTTCGACTTCGCTCGCGAAATCCTCGCTTTCCTTCAAGTACTCGTCATATTCCGTCAACAAGTCGCCGAATTTCTTCAAGAACAACAACTCCTCGAGTTACTACAACAACTACATCCTGTCCTATTCCTTCAACAGCTACAGGACCGCATCGTAGCCGGCCTGAACGAGCTATTAGACCCTTTTCTCGTCTTCGTCTGATAAAACACCAGAACAAGCGGCCACAAGCCGCTAGACCTCGCACAATGGTAGATTGGATAGGTCTTATAGCACCAATCGCATACATTGGCATACTGGTCGGGTCCCTCGCAACCTTCGCCTCCCTCTATCGGAAACTAAAAGCAGGTAAGTCCCAGTCAGCTCATCAAATCCCCGAGACCACCAGCAGAAAGTAACAACTGCCCAGCCAAGTCGGCAACCCTAGAACCCTGGTTTCCCCCTCACCTCCAACGAAATATCTACCTCTCCCTCTTACATCTCGAGCCTGAACCCGGCAAAGAAAAACCCCCAAACGTTCCCGATAGCATCCTAAAAGCCGCCCTCCTCCAACGTGCGTGCGAAGACATACACCGGATCCTCTCAATCAGAAGCCAGAAGCCCGTGCTGAGTACATTATTACAGCGGGGCAGTGTAGGAGATGATTTATGGCAGCGATTCTTACGGGCGGAAAAGGAAATTGAAGCTGAGTTGAGGGACGTCGTTGAAGAGGTACTACTGCTTTCTCTTCCCTCTCTCCCCCTTCATAGCCATGCCCACGAGGACGCGACCTAACAAAGATACCCGCACAGGCCAACGCGCTCTCCCCGAACTGGGGCCAAACAATCTTTCAATCCGCCAACGAAATGGTCAACAACGATCACCTGCGCACCCGCATCACCGAGCTGCAAGCCCAAGGCCAAACCGACCGTGAATGGTGGGATATGAAAAAGGCTAGTATACAGTCTGAGTTTATGAAGGAGTTGGACGAGGCACCTAGCGGTACTGCGGCTGCAAGCTCGACTTCGAAGCCTATTTCGGCGGCAGGGACGAGGAGGGGAAGTACTGACGATGATGCCGTGTTTGTGGAAGGTGGGGGGCCGGCGGCGGGAGGGGGAAAGGGGACGGGGAGAAAGAAAAAGGGGAAGAAGTAGGGGCGCTGAGACGTGAGCAAGTTGTGAATGGATTGTATGATACGTTTGGGCGACGGAGAATACCCAGGTTTCTACGGAGTTGTTCTGGCGATGGCAGATAAAAGCGATGCGTGCCAATAGATCATGTTGGCCCAGCAATGAGTTGTGCCGCAAGCCGTTGCAAAACTTTTGATGGCTAGGTGCTCACCCGTCAAGAAACGAGAAACATTGAACACTAAATACAGGCGCATGATGGAGCTGATGATTTTGTACTGGCTGAACCGAAGAAGGAAAGAACATTCGCGAAGAAAGGCAACCAAACGTGTCCCATTAAGCCGCCGACGAAGATCATGCTGAAAGGAGACGTAACCGTGCTGCCATGTAATGCATCAATGCTTGTATGTGCCTTCACTCGCTGCCGCCATAGAATCATAAGTCAGTTTTTCCCCCGAACAAGCTCTCCCAATCTCTTTTCCAAAATCTCTCTGCCCTCCAGAGTCCTCCAGACCTCATGCAGAGCGCCACCGACTACATCCCAAGCGAGCAAGTTCTCGGTAATCTTGGTCAGGTCTTGCTGCTTGTCGTTCCACTCCCTGTCGTTCCTTGTTGAGATACCCGAGCTTACTACCACGAGCGGGGTCTTGGGCTCCTGGATATTTCTTGCCTGCACGACCTCGTTTTTGGTGAGCGAATTCGCCACAAGGTTCTCCTGCAGCTTAGCCTTGATGTACTTCCCACTCTGGTACGCTGATTTGCCGTAGATACGATCTTCCCTTGTGCGGCCTTTGAAGAGCGCGCCAGGCAGACGGTCCCAGCCTAGAGGAGAAATAACACCACGTACCCACAGCATGAATCCTCGGCCGGGACGACTGATACGGTGAAGGAGGTCCTCGTGTAGGCCATCAATAAGCAAGATCCCTTGAACCTGGCGGATATGCCTGCTAGAAAAGATGCGGCTGTAGATACTGCCAATCCCAGCAGAAGCGAGTACCCAAGGGGCTTTTTCGCCAGCCTTGACTAAAGCCTCCGTAAGATCGTCAGCAGTCATACCCGCGGAGTGTGGCGACGGTGCATTGTCTGACCACCCTAGTCCGGGGCGGTCGTAGTAACAATAGCGATCAATAGTTCCATTTTGGTAGGCATTGTAGATAAAATCGTCAAAGGTGTCTTCGAACGGATTTTCGCCGGCTTCGCAGATAACAGTTGGGTTCCGCTTGCCGTCAGCGTTGTACGTGACCTCACCAACACACGCCAGGTGAAGTTGCCACTTGTCTCCGTCTACGAAGTACCGTTCCCCCGATGGGGCTAACGAAGCATCTCGAGAGCGCAGGACAAGTGTCGCGGTTAGTAGGATAACAATGACAATTTGGACGACCATGATTATAAAAGATGCCATCACAGCGAGCCACTCTTTCAAAGTGCGACGACTCTCCTGTCTTCCTGTAAGACGCTCTTCCTCTTCTTTCTTTCCCCATGCCACCACACGATCTGTGAGCACATTGAAAAGGGCGATCACGGTCGCCCAGATGACGGATGCTATGCCAACCCATCCTTCTTCGGCACGCAGACGGGCCACAGCGAGGACTATGATCATATCCACCAGCAGCAGTCCGGCAACAACAAGACTTGATATCTCCATTGCCTTGGACGGGGTGGTGAAGAAGATGAGGGCGACGAGGAGGTTCCCGACAGTAAGGGTAGTGTAGGAGAAGTCGAAGAAACCCGAGCCACGGGAGTTCATCCTTGGCGGACTGACAAAGGTGGAAACGAGCAGCACTATCCACCATAGGAAACTGATAACGAGGAAGAGGAGGGTGAAGTAGCGTAGAGCCCTGACACTCCATAGATTGTATGGAGATACCTGAAAACACCACATTAGCTCTGTGGGCTCCGGTGAGGAGCTGGGGCACTCACGGCTGGATCGTCTGGATCGAGAAAGCCTTCGTTACGCGGTGGTAGCAGGCGAGTTCGCTCATCCGGTTCTCGTCCTCCCGAATGGCGAGGAGGGTGCCTGCTATCTTCTCCATTGGTGGGTGTTTCTTCACCGTCCTCGGCATGGTCCTCGCCATCATCCTTCGAACCCCACAAGGAAACCATGATGGATTGAACAGGAGTTAATCACAACTCACGCAACAGAGAAGAAAGAGAGGAAGGGGGTTGGAAGGGAAATGTTGCCTGGAGGCAAGGATATGTATGGCTGTACTTAAGGTGGTGAATGACGTCGACAGGATGGCGCTTCTTTGGGGCTTGGAAAGTTATGATGACACCACGACGATAAGGAACTACTGTACAGAAGAAACGGCTACAGTAAGTAAGTATTCCTAGTATTCACAGCGTAACCAAGAATTATATCAGACTGACAGTTAGAGGGTAAGGTAAGGTACCTTGTGTATGTAAGGTATTGATTTGACTATGGAGAAGAAGAGGAGAGGAGAGATACAGACATGGGTGTGTTTGACCCCGCCAAAGGCCAGCCCGCATTGGAGCTGAAGATCGGCGGCAACAAAAGCAAGATCACGATGCATGTCATTCACCATTCACGATTCACCACTCACCATTCACCATTCACACTATTGTCTGAATCATCCCGATTGGATTCGTTTACCAAGGTACTTTGCCAAACCCCGAGTCGTCTTGCTACTTACACGTACGTCGTCGCCCTGTCTCTACCTCGGGGCACTTCCTCTCTACAGTCCCAGGTTGATCGATTCATCTTCCCGGATTGAAAAGCCAAGTGGGAATATGTGGTACCCAAGGTAAGGACTACGGAGTAGACTTGCAGAGGGTCAGCAGACAAAGCGAATTTATCATTTATCACTTATCATTTATCATACCGATTGGGCCTCGATTGGGCCATTTGTTGCCTGTGTTACTGTGTAATATACCTGATATATTCCAAGCCGTTGATTTACCAAATGCTTGACATATTTGTTGTCTGCCCTCAACAACTTTCTTATGGATCGAAACACCTCATTAATAAATACATGACCGTCTCAACGTTGCTGTTCCGTCGCTACTCAGCTCAGCGCGAGTCCTCATTTACCTATCGAGAATCGAGCAAGCCAAAGCCACTTGCGTTGATACTGTACGCTTCTGCTCTCATCCCTGCCTCGGGAAGACTCTCTTCTCCACAGCGTCCTCCTTAATCAGATCAGCCGCCTTCTCCGCTACTGCATACACAAGGCTCTGGACTGTTGGCACCTCTTGTCAGCATGGGAGGACAGGTACTTGACTGGACAGAGATAGTATAGGATGAGCTTACTGTTTGCCCTGACGTGCATGGGAAAGATACTCGCATCCACAACCCGTACGTTGCTTGTTCCATGCACCTTCAGCCGCTCATCGACCACGCCACCTTTGTCGCGGGCATTCATAGTGCAGCTACCACACGGATGGTACTCCGAAGACATTGTACTTTTCACCTGTGCTCTGACATTGCCTTCGTTGAGCTCAACAAAACCTGGCTGGTAAACGGTCCCCTTTCCCTTCAACAGCGAGGCAAAAGGTTCGGTCCTAGCAACAGTCTGCAGTTGTAGCATTATATCTGCAAAGATCTCCAGATCAACATCTGCTCCTAGATAATTAAGATCTATGACAGGATAGATTGCTGGATCCGGGCTCTTGATATGCACCGAACCTCGTGAGAAGGGATGCTCGAGGACAGCCGCGAGGCCCAAGTACGATCCAGGTAACGTGTTGCTCAGATATTTCGCCGCATCGTCTGAGTCGGTGGGAGTCAATCCATTCGCAATGAGGACATGTTGCGCACTGGACTCGTGCGCGCTAAGAACTTTTCTGCGAGTGAGCTCGTATTGATGAGCAAGTCCTGGGTTGGCTGCTGCTTGGGCTGCTGTTAGAATCTTGTCAATGCCTTTTGGCACTTTGGTTTTTTAATCCGCTGGCAGCACTTGCGCGTAGCTGAGGAGTGCGCTGGAGCAAATCCCGTCCGATAGTGGCCCTGTGTGGTTTGCAATGTACTCCGCCAACGCGTCGTCGAAGAGGGTCTTATTCTTGAAAGCATCGTAAGTAAAGACTCCATCTTGAGCTTCGAATGATAGCGGAACGATCATATGGTCCTGAAGGTTTTCGCCAACATTCTCGTTTTCATAAAGGACGTCGATGTCGTATTTCTTCAAGACTTTTGACGAACCAATGCCGGAGAGCTCCAGGATCTGTGGGCTTCCATAACTTCCACTTGAGATGACTACTTCCTTTGTAGCCCTAACCGTATAGTCTTTGCTCTTGGCGCTAAACTTGAGACCGGTTGCCGTGAGCTGTCCCTTTTGGTTTTTCTTTCCGAATTCAACTTCCTGGACTAAAGCTTCGGTTATGACATGTAGGTTCGGACGAGACTCTACTGGTTTGTAGTAGGCGACGCCTGCATGACTCCGGGTCCGGGTTTTCTGATCAACAGTAACTGGATTAGTGAAACCACCGAGAGCCAGCCCGCCCTTAGGATCCCCATCCACGCCAAGGCCTAAGTTCTGGTATGTGCGCCACCAAGCCTCTTGGAACGGTTGGTAGGTTTCGGGAAAGGCATCAACAACAGGACCGTGTTCTCCGTGTACGGAAGGATCGTTGAAGCTTATCCCTAGGTCTATGGATGTTTGCGGCGAAGGCGCCTCGTATGTTTCGGATTTCATGAAGTAGGGTAATAGCGAGTCCCAACTCCAGCCTTGATTGCCCAACTCACCCCAATCGTTGATATCAGCTTGGGATGCATGGGTCCAGAACATTAGATTGATGGCAGAGCTACCACCAAGCTGTTTGCCGCGTGGTTGCGCCACCACTCGATTGTCAATATTGACCTATGTGTAAGTTGTCAATCTTTGGAACATGAACGCCTTACTGGTGCCGAAAAGTATACCTGAGGGATAGTCTTGAAGTCCTGATTCGAACCAAGTTCAATCAGTCTACTTAGCTATCAAATAGGAACGGCACGACATGAGCATACCCAGTCATATGTATCGTTGCCGAGCATGGAAGCAACCAAACCTGGAGTAAGAACGTTGAAGTCATCGATGAGATTTTCCCCCTGCCGAGTTAGCTTAAATCGCAGAGGATTGGACGGGCGAAAGCTACAGCTTCCACAACAGCAACAGTGACTTTCGGATTCTCGCTCAGGCGATTGGCAAGTGTCAGACCTGCGGTACCGCCACCAGCTATAACGTCTACTGGTCGTCAGACAAAGGCAATCGAGAAAGTGGGAGAAGTGGCTTACAGTCATAGCTCATGGAACAGAACACTTCGGGAGAGACGAGAGATGTCATACTTCCTATATTTGGATAGGAGGATAGGAATATCTTAGTACTCTAGGAATGCGAGAAGATACTGAAGAGTGGATTCGACGTTGGACGCGGATCAAGGCTTGGTTATATACGAGAGTATTTGGCGCTTCAGCAGCTATGTTCCAGACAAGCACACATGCGTGCTGGGCTGCCGCGAATGGAAGTACAGTGCATGCATTGACAGTGAAGCTGGTTCGGTAGGAGAAGCAGAGCTTAAGGTGCAGTAACGCAAAAGGAAGAACATTTCTTCCCGTTGCAGACGGTGGTCCACGGACTGACTACTTGGCTGACAGCATCATGGGGACACCGAATGTGTGTAGCTAATGCAACACACTGAACACCATGCTGGGGATTAGCAGATACATGTCCACTTGGTCGTGTCATGCAGGGCCGGACCATCTGCATCGTGAGAAAGTGAGAGCTGAGTAAGATGATACTACTAGACAGCCACGGGGGCTACTTTAACGATTACTGAATGTCTGAATCTGAACCCGAATCCGTACCGATCTCTCACTACGATTGACTTTGATGTCAATGGATGTCCTAGAAATTTCAAATAGAAGTAAAGATGCTTTGCGGCTACTGTACCCTTAACACCTTGAGAGCCAGGAAGCTCAGGTTGTCGTCGCATCTGTTTTGAGCAACGGTAAGCTTGCAAGTCGTGGATCCGGTTGATGTTATTTCGAAAATAGGTCTGGCGCTGGCGGCGGGCTTCATTTCTGATGAGTCAGATTTGCCTCAAAGACTTTGATTGGCTTGGCTAGCGGTAGCCTCCTAACCCGCATCTCATCCTATCAATTTTCAGTATAAGGTAGATTACAGTAGAAGGCAGAGGGGTGTAGGTTCCTCGTACGGTAGGGAAGAATATGAGTGATCTCCAGCGCTCCTTCGCCAAGGCAAAACTGGCTGGCCTCCCTTTCGAGCCACCACTCCCACCAAATGCGCTGCAGGAACTGTACGAAGAAGACGAAGAAGAAGATGAAGACGAAGACGAAGACGAAGACGAGAATGACGCTCTAAAACCCTTACCTGAATCGATACCTGATGATGATTCTTCCTCGGCGTCCTCAGCATCCTCGGCTTCATCGAGTGGGACTATCAGACCATCGCCGAGTAAGCATCTCTTTGCTAGACCTAAGGGGTTCGTGGAGTTCATTCTGAATGCTCTTTCCTTTTGGTTGTCATCTTGAAGAATGGATACACAATTTTCACGTCATAAATCCAAGTCTTTGCTTTGAAAGCTAGTTGATGCCAACTCCATAACATTTCTGATTGATCCGCCATCCAGTTCCCCCACCGGAAGAAATGCGTTAGCCGAGCTCCCATGGAGAGATTGTTTCAATCAAGAACTCTACTTGAAAAACGCTCATGCTACAGAAACTATCATCCATCACGCCTATATAACGCCACCCACAGGCAAAGGCCCTCTGTTCGTAACACACCACGGAGCCGGCTCTTCTGGTCTCTCATTTGCTCTGTTCACGTCTGCCATCCGCAAAGCCCTCCCCAACGCTGGTGTCCTTTCTCTTGATGCCCGAGGACATGGCGAGACCGTTATTGAGAGATCTGGAGCGTCGTGTGCCGACGGTGTTTTGAATTTGAGCTTGGGAACCCTGAGTCGGGACCTGTTTGACGTAATCCGCTTGATGCAGGAAAAGCTAGGCTGGGCTGAACTGCCTGGCTTGGTGCTTGTTGGCCACAGCCTCGGCGGCGCGGTAGTGACCGATCTGGCTATGAGTGGGAAACTGGGAGACGCCGTCCTAGGGTATGCCGTCCTCGATGTCGTCGAAGGTATCCACTTCCGGCTCCTCTGTCTACTCCCTTGATCTTGAAAATGCCTACGCCTAATTGCTAAACCCAGGCTCCGCCATCGACGCCCTCCAAAGCATGCAATCCTACCTCTCCACCCGGCCCAAATCCTTCCCCTCCATCTCATCCGCCATAGAATGGCAGTAAGCTCACCCAACCACCCCATGCTTCAGCATCCCTCCTCACCGACCACTAACTCTTCCCCAAGCACCCGTTCCCGCACAATCCGCAACACCACCTCCGCCCGCATCTCCGTTCCCTCCCTCCTCCGCCAAGACCTAGACCCGCAAGCTCCGTCCGATGCCGCGAAATCCTGGACCTGGCGGACCGACCTCGCATCCACGCAACCCTTCTGGGAAGGCTGGTTCGCCGGACTCAGCAAGAAATTCCTCGAAGCCAAAGGCGGGAAACTACTCCTACTCGCCGGCACAGATCGATTAGACAAGGAGTTGATGATTGGGCAGATGCAAGGTCTGTCTCCTGTCGTCTACCTCATCACCTAGTCCATCCTCTGCAAAGAGACCCCAAACTAACAGAAACCCACCGGTAGGCAAATACCAACTCCAAGTCTTCCCCGACGCCGGCCATTTCATCCACGAAGACCAGGCCGAGAAGACGGCCATGGTGGTGGCCGACTTCTACCGGCGAAACGATCGGAGTGCGTTGGTGTTGCCGCCGAAAGTCGGGGCGGTGCCGAAGCCTAAAACGCAGAGTTGAGGTGGTGCGTGAGGTCGGTCTCATGCCCATGAGAGCATGGGGGATGGGTTTGGGGAGTGGTTCATGGGGGCGGGGGGCCTGATAGATAGATAGGGGATACTGTAGGTAAGTGAATAGTCGAAGCTTGAAAGGAGACTGGTGCGCGGTTACGGTTGATTTACGAGTATGGACGTTGTTGATACGCATTCCAAGCCTATGTGGTCAGAAGGGAAGGGGTTGAGCAGGGGAAAAACCCGCCTTGACTACTCGTAGACTCAGGGGATAATCCTTAGTTGTCGGACCTCTTCCAGTTATGGCCCAAAGACGAACAAGCCCGTCTAGTGCATAGATTGATACTTAGGTCCCAAAACACCATGTGAATTGACACCCCTAAGACCATGGCTATTCCTTCACCAACGCTCTCGCTATGCAATACCCCACTCATCTGACAATCATTCCTACATACCCGCCGCTGCTCCTGAAGACTTGGAACACCTCCTCCGAACACGAGCTCAGACACAAAACATCCACACCTCGTACAGCGCCCACAGCACCAACAACCACATCAGCCCATTCACTCCTTTGCAACATCCCCCTTCTCCTTGTCCACTTTGATCTTCTCCAACATCATCTCCTCCACCTTCTTCGCCCCCATCTTCTCGGCCTTCTTATCCTCTACCTCGTCCGTCACCTCCCCGGCCACCCTATCGTCTAAAGCCAACTTCGTCTCCCCCAGCGCATGTATTTGCTCCTCAATCGTGCCCCTCGTGACGAGCCTGACAACCTCCACAGGCCGTGTCTGGCCCACCCGATGCGCGCGATTCTCCGCCTGGATGTCGTCTTGCGGGTTAAAGCTGCTATCGAAAATGACGACCTTATTCGCGCACGCCAGATTGATGCCCGCACCACCGGCTTTGGTAGAGAGCAGGAAGACGGTGATTTCGGGGTCTTCGTAGAACTGGTCAATCATGTCTTGACGCTCGTCGATTCTGGTCTGGCCGTCGAGGCGGAAGAAGCGGATACCAAGGGTTTCGAGTACGTATTCGAGGATGTTCATCACCATTGTGAATTGGGAAAAGACGAGGACGCGGTCGCCTTTCTCTTTGAACGTCGTGAGTAGGGAGCACAGTTTGCTGACTTTGCCAGAGTCCATCCATTCGTCATTGTGGAGGACGAATGGGGTCATGGTATTGGGGTATCTTTCGCAGAAGGCGTGCAATTCAAAGTCGGTCATGACGGTCATATCTTCATAGACGAGATTAACATCACGGTCGTGGAATTCCTCCTCTTTGAGGCAGGCTTTGGACATTTTTGCGAGTACAGTTTCATTGTATAAGCGACGAAAGAGAAGAGGGTGAATAGAGGCCTTGCGAAGAGCCATCATGATATTGCTCGTATCCTTGATACCTGCCTTTTTAGCCGCTCTGTCTTCGATAACTTGCATAGCCTTCTTCGTCTCGCTCAGATAGATTCCAGACTGCGACTGGAATAGCTCGCAATACTCGACGCGGCGTGTCTTGACGGGTAGGTGCTTCAAGACCTGATGTTTTTTCCTACGCAGGACAAACGGCGTCATCATAGACCTTGCCCTGTTGATCCGTTGTTCTGACAGCAAGGCGGCGTGGCTATCATTTGTAGTCTTGGCTTTATGGCTAAAGATGTAATCAAGCTCTTCACTGTGCTCCTTGAACACCGTGGGAAGGATGAAACCAAGTAAAGAAGCAAGCTCACTTAAGTTGTTCTGTAGTGGTGTACCCGTCAATAGTAAGCGAAATTGAGCTGGAATACGCATCAACTGATCGTAGCCTGCGGATTTACTATTCTTCAAAATGTGACCCTCATCATAGACGCAAACAACAGGCTTAAGATGCCGGAGAAACTTGTTGTCGTCCTTCTGCTTGGCCATGTTGTACGTAGTTATAATGACATTCAGGTCCCCTATATTTTCCTGAATCTGCTCTCGTACACCAAATCTTTCCTTTTGGCCGGCGTAGTATGGTGTCACAGAGAGCTTGGGACAAAAGACGGAAAACTCTCGCAGCCAATTCTCCAAAGTAGACCCAGGAACGACGACTAGGTGTGGTCCTTTCACTCCTTTCTCTAGAAGGTGTGCAAGAAAAGCAATAACTTGGCACGTTTTCCCAAGACCCATGTCGTCAGCAAGGATGCAGCTCAGCTTCTTGTCAAAAAGCAGAGACAGCCAATTGACGCCGACGACTTGATAGTCCTTGAGAACAACTCCTTCGGCCATGATCGAAGGTTGAGCTAAAATTGTCTGTTTGCGCTGTCTACCACTATCATTCGAAGCCTTCTTGACGGCCCCCTCTTCATCCTCATCGGCAGACACCGTTGTACTGGTGGGTGTGCCTATTCCTGAATCTCTCGTTGATGTTTCTGACTCGGGTTTGTTGCTAAATAGCTCGAAGTTAACCAGATCCAGCTCACCGTCTCTCGCAGTCCCAAAGACATCTACACCCCATTTTTTCATCTCCTCCGCTACCGGCCTTCCTAATCCCTCGCAGCGTTCCACTAGCTCATCAACCGCTTCGTAGCCAGTCCACATCTCAAGACACTTGTCAACGATCTTGTCACCAAATGGCTTCTTAGTCGTTTTTTTCTTTTTGGTCCCTGTGGGTACATCACTTGAGATTTGTCTTACTTCGTCCAAAGTCCGGAAGGGCTTTTGCGAAAGTAACACCGCCGCAATCTCTTCTGTGATTGCAGCTATATCTGCAAGATCAGGGACGGAGCATGTGTTGAAGAAATTAAGGACCTTGCCATCAAGCTCAGTCTCATCATCCGGCTCGAGGACCACCGCTGAGTCGGAATCAGAGTCTGGTGTGACATGCCGTGGCGAAGGAGAGAGTCCTTTTGGCGTAGCTGGAACGGGTGAGGATTGCTTCTTTCGGCCCTGAATAAGACGCCTCCTTGGTTTCTTGGGGGCAATTTGAGGAGAAGAACCAGCGAGAGGAGAAGAAGCCTGAGGCTGCGAGTTCTTTAGTAATGCCTGTGTGGCCCAGCGCTCCTGGATAGATTGGATAGGAGCTTTAATCTGCTGCTTCGAAGGAGCCTTTTTCTGTGCTATGGATCGACTCGTTTCATCATTGTCTGTAAGTGTCAGGTCGATTTCCTCGGCGTGTCCTTCCATGGAGATCACATAATCCGTTGCATCGTCAAAATTCATTTTCTTGGCAACCAATGCATCCCGGCACAGCAGCACAGTCGCTGTGGGAAGAACCTGCCGCATGCGCTGAACTTTAGACCGTAACTGGTAATCCATTATGTCATCAATAGAGATATCCGGAGGCGCTCGGGCTTTCGCAGGACCTGTCTGGCGGACCGGCTTTGCTGGTCGGTTTGACCCTCCATACGCGTTGGCCATGACATCCGATGATCTTTTCTCGATGGTCGAAATTCTTGATATGGTATGCTTTTCATCTCTATTCCGTGAATCATATACCGATCCTGAAAGCGAAGATCCTTGTACGTTGGGCCTGGTTTTCTCTAAGGGCTTGTAGAACGATCCTGAGGTTATCTCCTTAAACCGATCCATACCATTGGATGCAGGACGTGCCGCAAGCTGATTGATTGTATCAGCTCCAGGAAATTTTTGAGCACTTCTGACGAAAGTTGAAGGCTTGATGTCTGCCCGATGGTTTCTCTGAGACTCCTCATCAGATGATCCTCCCCGATAAATAGGTCCTTCATCGTCGCTGATATCTATGACTGGAGGTGGCTTTGCAACGCCCATCGGAAGCCGGAAGGCTGTACCAGCAGGAGCCATCACATTCGCTAGTTTCCCCCCTGGTCTGTAGGAGACTGCAGGTGTGGGGGTTTGAGGGATCGATGGTCTCGTTGGCGAAGATGCTGCAACTTGTACGATCGAATGCTTCTGACCAGCACTGTTCAGACCTGGCGTGACTTTGCTGATTATCTGTGTTGGTTGGGTTATATGCGTAGGTGGAGAGGACGGCGGCTCAGCCGGCATCACACGCTGAGGAGATGGCCTTGTAACCGGGATGGTTGCAACAGTCTCGTAGTCGATGAAGAGATTGTCGCCACTGTCATCCTGGGAATCATATGCTTGACTTCCGCTCACATGCCCTGTTTCCGTTTTCCTCCTCTTCGATGGCGTTTCTAACACAGAGTCCATACTTTCAATTACACAAGTACGACAAAGTAAAAAGCTGCAAGAAGAAGCGCTGATGTGAGGTGAGATGCTGTCCTAGATGACGTCTTGAATGTTAGACCGGATGAGCTTGGTACAGAAAAGCATGCTGTATGATTACTCGATTTCTCTAACGGCGAAAGTGTGACAAGAAAACGGTAGCAAAGTGTCTAAGATCTCAATGCGGTTTCGAGTGGAATGGAAGAAAGTGAGCCACTGAATAAAGCCTTGTTGAGGGAAAACGCACTTTACGCGGGAAAACGCGCGACAAGCCTACGCGAGTACGGCAAGCAACACTCCGCCGTCGTTCCTTACACGCCCAAAGATGACTTCAAGAAGGATCATATCATCGAATGAAAATGAAAAGGATGTGCTTCGAAAGGACGATAGTCATGGAATCACTCCCAGTGCTTCGGCAAAGTCTAGTATCACCCCAGCAGTCCCAGCGTGAGTGCCTGTCCATTACCGTAATAGACGCCCGGCTGAACAATGGCCTCTCTACCCAGAACTGTAATATACAAGCTGCTAGGCTTTACGGCAGCTATGATAGGAGGACCCATTGGCACATACTTTCTGACACTCAATTCCATATTCAGAGGTCTGTCACAGTCTGATAATTGGTCAAAAAGCATCTACTGAGAGATTTCTAGGAAACTCAACCTATGCAGGAGCCACTGCTGCCTTCATGGCTAACCTTGTCCTGATAGCCTATGTTATTGTAGCTTTCAAGGATGATGAGAGCGACAGGATAGCAGCTGACGAGAAGGCTAAGAAGGGGCAATAATAATCTAGGTTTCTGCATTGTTCGACGAAGACCGTATAGTGTGGGGAGCAAGCTGGTGCCCATACATCTCATTCTCATGCGAACTAAAGCATCAAGAATGTACCCTCCTCCAAATGAGCATCATCAAAACCTCCTCGAAGACATTGTCGAGAGATGGATAGTACCCTAGGATTGGGCATACTCCAATAAAGAAAACGGTGGTCTTCGAGTCAAACAACTGGGCCAGATGAAATATGCTTATCATTGTAATCACTTGTTAATAGGATTTCGAGTTAGAACAAATGCCTTGTTGTAACCAGCTCACGCAAGGTTCCTTTTGTTGCAAAGATTCATGCAGCATGGTAAAGGATCATCAATTCCACTAAAGTGATTAGCTATGAGCGGCTCCGGGCCATGCAGACAACCCGAAACGCCGTCTATGCCAGTCATAACTAAATGCATTGCGTATCCCATTAGGCATTACCATCTCTCATATGTACTGTTGCACCTCCCGCTGTCCCTCTCGCCGCCGTGCCACCATGACTCCCGACTACCCAATTTGGTTGTAGCATATCCAACAAATCCAGATAACCCCATTAATTCCGGCTAAACCTTCGCTTCAGCCAGCTCTTCCGCTTTTCGCTGTTGACGTCTGATGGGGCCCTCGTTGTGCCCGCTCCATTTGGCAAGTTACCTAGCTTGATAGGCACCCTGGGTGCACTCTCTTTAGGAAGCACATGTGGTGGGGGAGCCGGAGGGCCTGATCCACTGCCATTGGGTTGGTAGCCAGGTCCTGTCATATTCTGTTGATGTCCATAGCCAGGCTGCCCGTACGCAGGGTAGCCTTGACCGTGCTCCTCTAATATAGGTCCCTGAAATTTTGGGGCACCCCCGAAACCATTGAAACCATAAGCTTCGCCAATATCGGGTTTTGGCGCTCGAGGTACTCTATCAATTGAGCTGCTTTCGCTACTAGGATCTGTCGAGTTGCCCCATTGATCAGTAGCATGGCTTCCGTTTCCCGATGATGACGCTACTGTATCGTAGGATTGCTGATACCCATGGGAAGGATAGACGCCTTGGCCGGATTGGCTATTCTGGCCATGCAGCGCAGGGTCGGAGCTCACCCTTGGACCGAAGCGACGGCCTTGCCCCTGATTATGATGATTGGGGGGAGGAGGTGCATAATTATCAATATAGCTATCAGGCCTTACTGTGCTGTTGCGGTTACCATAATAACCTCCGCCATCGCCAGGTGAGCGTTGCTGAGAATTATTGTACCCTAGTGGATGATAATGAATGAGCACGGATCAGTAAGCGATCTCATCATGAGATAAGAGATACGGGAGATCGGCCGAGACTTAGAAGGTACGCGCGGCCCAATGAAATTATTCAAATCCAACATCAAACAAATATGCATGCAAGGCGACAGTGATGTGATACTGAAGGGATAGTAGAAGAAAGATATCCCTCTCATACCTTGGTGATAGCTACTGCGGCGGTTGTGCACACCTGCGACATCTGTCGACGCTGCAGCAATACCGAGTCAGTCTAATTACACATAGGCCGTTTGGTGTCGAGACACGGTACCTGTTCTGGAGATTGGCCTACGATTGTATGATCCATCAATTGCTGCCTCGAAGGATCTGATGGTATCTAAGGGGCGTTCGAGTCGTGATCGGGTAGGGTTGGATCGGTCAGGATCAGCTGCTAAAGAATCAGCGACCGCTTAAGTTGGAAAGACATTGGAGGTTGTATTACTTATGATATTTCCGTTGGAATCACGGTGCTGCATAGAACGAATAGAGTCGATAGTGGACTGCTCAAGAGCTTGAAAGGCTGAGCATGGTCAGTAAAGTGATCAGGGTAAGTAAAACGGCGCAATGTGAGACCACGAACCTGGTTGCTTCTCGTTGAGCGCCTTGGATGGATCTGCCTTGGAAGTGACACGGTGTGAAGCTTTTTCTTGCGGTGATTCAATGAGATCAACCTTTGGGACTGATCCACTGCTCTTCCTGTTGAAGCTCAACATCGAGCTCCTGCGTTGCCTGGTCATGTTGAGAATGATGTGTAGCTATGCTTCAAGCTTTAGAGTAAAGAGGGTTAGGAATGAGGATTTATGTAGTCGGTCAACGAATGGAGCACAGGCAGAGAACGACAGGCTTCCCTGAAAGATTGCCGGAATACGAAACAAGATGTCGATCTTGCCCTCTCTGAGCTGCGAATGTTGTGAAAGGGTTCAAGCGAGAGGAACTTCCGCTGATACAAAGATCAAGTGGACGAAGAGAGTAAACAGTTCGAAATATCGATGCAACAATAATCTGCAGTGCTAAACGAATGTTGTGTTGGCGGTCCTTTCTCCGGAGTGGTAATGGTGTTTATTTAGACAGATGACGGAACGGGATTCTATGGGGGGGCAGGGAAAAATCAGAGAAGAGCCACTTTATTAACTTAGGTACCACTACCGAGACTAGTGTGGAGCTCTACGTGTACTAGCGCCGCAGCACTCTAAGTTGCCCGGGGGTTTTACAGTCTACATGAAGAGCTTCGTAAATGTTCTCTCCGTGAGGCTGGAGAATCTCAGGTATGGTCTTGTCATTAACCACAGCTTCATCAACGATCAGGCCAATCAGTGGAGGTATGCTTGGGAAGTACAATGCGAAGTTGACGGAGTTTGATAGCCGCTATGAGTATGTGCTGGGGAGCTCATATGAAACATCGAGTCCTCCATTTCACTGTCGCATGCAGCAAGTAGCACACTATCGCTTCCTAACCCGCACGACGCCTTAAATCGATGATGGGTACAGCATAACCCTGACGGATGCCCCAAACGACTTAGGAGGAAGATTGCGTCTGAATTGAGCCCTCACTACGCCGGAGTTGCCTGTCATCACATCAGTAAAGCGATTCCCGCCAAGATGGCTTCGTAGCTGGTTCCACCTACCATGCGGCCGCGTAACTTTACCCCATATCACCCTAATCTTTGTTCCTCTCACCTCCCTCTGTGCGCGGTAGACGAACGCAACTTTCTTGCCAAGGTAGAAGCTGTGAAAAACAAACATTTCAGTCAGAGTTGTATAAGTGTCGTATAGAGGTGACCTTACGTAGCGGCTTTTGGGTCGTCCACACCCTCGATCTTGATCAAACTGTTGGTTTGGTCAGTCCACCTCTCCATCGATTGCTGGTTCTTGTGCCAACGCACCTAGTGCCTGGATTCGTGTTGCGTTTTCCTCGTTGGTAACTGAGATGCCGGCCCCTTGTCCCAAGCACTCCGTCAGTACTGCATTCCAGAATTTGGAATGGTCTCCTGTATCCCAGCGCAGCTTGAGCTGGCAATTGTGGGCCCGGTGCAAAGGAGTAGTAATTCCAAGACTCACTTGACATATACTAGATAGATTGGTTAGCGAGTTACTCCTTAAGAAAGGAAACGAAGTGCTCGATGTGCTTGATAATCTGGGGGAGAGCTCCAGCTTTGCGCTCGATAAGTCTGCGAGAGGGCAGGCCTGGAAGGTAAGATACTCACATCGGTGTCCTGCATCGGAGGGCATGTTGATTACTCGGCCTCAGCGCTTCTGAAACTTTGTGGTAAAGAGAGAGCCCTTTTGCCGGCGTTGTTGATGGGTCGGCGTCAAATGCGTTGATTGTCCTTTGATTTCGTTCGGCTTTCACAACACCTTATCATTTGTGGGCTCCGCGCTAGACCGAATTCGCTTATCAGGGCTCGGTTAGCACGAGCTGCTTATGAATGTTTTCATCATGCCTCCTTCATTCTTCAAGGTAGAATAGAGGTCTTTACCTTACTATACTTCTAATTTAATCCAGGATTCCATTGTGCTACAGCAGTTCCGCATCTTGAGACTCCTATCATGGAGATAACCGCATGGGACGACACCAGAGTAAAGACAAGTTGGACCTGATTCAGTGCACACGGATATCACCATGTGCTTAGTGGCGGATGTTGGCGGGTTTCTTACTTTACATCAAAGTACTTCCGTACCACGCTACCAGCTGTATCTTCGGAGCTAAGGTATGCTCGGCCGTACCGAAGGTGGTGAGTGTGTATCATACCTTGTGTTCTCAAACGGCACGAACGGTACTCTACGAAAGTACATAGTAAAGCAAGATGGATTCTCTACCTACCTACCCTGCTTGACCTGTAAACTGTCATCTATCTCATTGGACAAATCAGCCTAGCTTTAGCATAGATAGATATTCGTACTTCAACGGGCTTCCTGATCGATTACTAACAAAAGGTCGTCATCCTCCGCCAAAACAGAGCTTTCGAGTAAATCTTTCCCCCACCCAGAATTGTCACTGCATATCCCCGTCATAGCTTCAACTAAAACGGTTTCCACCAAAGTTCTACCATCGTCGCCATGGCTGAGACCGTGATCCACCCGGAAGAGCCTGACAACATTGGGTGAGTGCTTTTGTTTAAATCTTCACAGACGTCACCGGTGCTTCCGTACGGCTCAGAATTCTCATCTGCGTCTGAACACTTGTAAATAACGGCGGGAGTAAAGCATGCCTCTTGCGATTACATCTCTCTTGCATAGAGCTTCTCCAGCCCTCCTGCAGTATTTGAAGCCTCTCCACTGACCTTCCAAATTGCGCGCAGCACAATTGAGCTTAAGGAAAATACTGTTATCGTCGTGTTGGGAGCGTCCGGTGATCTAGCGAAGAAGAAGACTGTATGAGAAGAATCGTATAGCATGAGCAACTTCCGGGGCTGACCAGACTTATTATAGTTCCCAGCTTTGTTTGGCTTGGTAGGTTTTTCTGTTCCTCAGGTAAGAGGCAGAACCTTGGTTAATGTCTTTACAGCACCGGAACCAGTTTCTCCCCAAAGACATCAAAATCGTTGGGTATGCGCGGACAAAGATGGACCACGAGGAGTACCTCAGGCGGGTTAAGTCGTACATCAAGGTGCCAACGAAGGAGATGGAGGAACAATTGGAAGACTTCTGCTGCCTGTGCTCATATATCTCGGGACAGTACGACGAAGACGACTCCTTCGCCAATCTGAATGAGCATCTGGACTGGCTGGAAAGGGGTCGGGAACAGCAGAACCGGGTGTTCTACATGGCCCTTCCCCCCAGTGTCTTTATCACGGTTTCGCAGCACTTAAAGAAGAACTGCTACCCCGAAAACGGCATTGCCCGCATTATCGTAGAAAAGCCCTTTGGCAAGGACCTCGGTAGCTCAAGAGAGCTGCAGAGGGCATTGGAACCGAATTGGAAAGAGGATGAAATATTCCGTATTGATCACTATCTTGGGAAAGAAATGGTAAAAAATATCCTCATTCTCAGATTCGGGAATGAGTTCTTTGGAGCTACGTGGAATCGCAACCACATTGACAACGTCCAAATAACCTTCAAAGAGCCTTTTGGAACAGAAGGCCGAGGGGGTTATTTCGACGAGTTCGGTATCATTCGAGACGTGATGCAGAACCATCTGCTGCAAGTACTCACTTTACTCGCAATGGAGAGGCCTATTTCCTTCTCTTCAGAAGATATCCGCGATGAGAAGGTTCGCGTCCTGCGTGGCATCCCGGCTATAGAGCCAAAGAATGTCATTATTGGCCAGTATGGCAAGTCCCTGGACGGCAATAAGCCGGCGTACAAGGAAGACGATACTGTTCCCAAAGATTCAAGATGTCCTACTTTCTGCGCTATGGTCGCTCATATAAAGAATGAGAGGTGGGACGGTGTTCCATTCATACTGAAGGCTGGCAAAGGTATGTTTATTCTACGCTTCACAGTTACAGCTCTTGTATCTCTAACTAATCTGACCCAGCCCTCAACGAGCAAAAGACGGAAATCCGCATCCAATTCAAGGACGTCACATCCGGCATTTTCAAGGACATTCCCCGCAACGAGCTCGTTATTCGAGTCCAGCCGAACGAATCAGTCTACATCAAGATGAATTCGAAGCTGCCCGGTCTGAGCATGCAGACCGTCGTCACCGAGCTCGACCTGACATACCGACGCCGCTTTTCTGACCTGAAGATTCCTGAGGCCTACGAATCCCTGATCCTCGATGCACTGAAAGGGGATCACTCGAATTTTGTGCGCGACGATGAACTGGATGCTAGCTGGAGGATCTTTACACCTCTGCTGCATTACCTGGACAACAACAAGGAAATCACTCCTATGGAGTACCCATACGGTATGCTGTCATCCCCTTACAATTTCCAAAAATCATTCGCTAACAACCAACCGCAGGCTCCCGAGGCCCCGCAGTCCTCGACGACTTCACATCCTCCTACGGCTACAAGTTCAGCGACCCAGCAGGCTACCAGTGGGGCAATGTACAGCACAACGGCGACAACGGCGGCAAGCAGCTTTGAGACCTAGTAAATTTTACTGCAAATGAAACTGTCAGCTTTTGGTAGATCTCTATCTCCCCGTTCTAGTTTAGGTTAGCTTAGACAGCGCTATCGAGCGGAATAATACGAGTACATTGCCCCTTGACGAGTCGTGTTGGCTTGGGCCCGGTGTTGTTAAGTGCCGTTGTCTTCTGGATCCAGTAATTGAGGCTGCAGAAAGCATGGTATTTGTCAACCATCTCCAAGAGGAGTGATACAGACAGCTTCCCCACTATCAACCAGTCATCTTGACCGCACAAATAGTCCATTCAACATAAAACCATCTCGTCATATTTCGTAAACTCACACCAACACCCTCGCTATGCATGAAAGCCTCCGTATCGCAAAATCAATGCTCAAGCAATTTACAACGGCCTCCTCACCCAAACCTCCCACCACTCCTCAACCCATGCCTCCCCTGCCCCATCATCTCTCCGACCCCATAACCTCCACCATGGCTCCCCATTCCATCCACGCCCATTGGCGTCATCCCACCCATACCCCCAACATGCCCCTTTGGCCCCTTGACCTCCAGTCCCGCATTCAAAACCCCTATCCTGAATATTCTCAGCAGCGCTGTACGTTCATACTCTTTCGCCATCACGATCGCATCTTCATGCATCTTGCTTCTTGCGTCTACCTGGTTAGCAATTAGGACGCGGTCTACAAGGTCGATGCGCGCGTCGAGGTCGCCCCGTTTGATCATCGATGTGAGCTCGACTTCGATGGTGGAGTCGTCGGTATTGAAGGCGGAAGCGAGGGCGGAGAGCGTGACGTGCGAGAAGGGGATGAAGTATTGGTAGATTGCTTTGCTGCGGATTTGGAAATAGAGTTCGTTGAGATGGCGTTGAAGGTGGATGTCGAGCAAATAATCCGATTTGTAGGATTCGAGGATGGCGAGGCAGGCGGAGTATTTAGAGGACACGAAGAAGGATATGGCGCGGCGGATGTGCGGTTCGAGCTCTAGGTAGTTGCGAAAAGAGGAGTTATCTAACACCCATCTCTGTAGTTCGTCGCGGGTCATGGAGGCAAGGGCGCAGAGACCGCCGTATACGGCGATGTCGTTAGGAGTAATAACCTCATTGTAGGCTTCTTCGTCGTTTGGATCATCGAATCTAGCTTGGACCATGCGTGGGTCGGTGTGAATGAAGGTTTGGGCGGCTTCGCGGAAGCTGCTGGAGTTGAGATACGCAAGGCCCATGGCGGCGGACATTTTTGCGGAGTTTTTGTCGGCGTCCGGGTATTTCTGGCCTGAAGCGCGGAGGCGTTGGACGTTTGACTGGACGGCAAGCCAGTTTGCTTGGTCAATGTGAACGTTGGTGAGGCGAAGGGACATGATCATAATGTGGGAAGAGGTGGTGCAGTGGTCTCGCATGCGTTGGTAAGCTTTGGAGGAGTTGACGAGATCGCCTATTCGGTGATAGTGCTGGCCTAGGTCGTCGTAACCCATCTTTGTGGATGTGGAATCAGCAACAGACCTCTTCTAAATTTCGAATTGAGCGCTTACTCGTATGCTTTCTTTAATCAAGTTATTCTTATAACCCTTCAGCTCTTGCTCCAGCCGATCCGTCTCCATTTTGACCTGTTTGGACATTCTGTCGACCCAGGCTGCATCTACGATAGCATCTGGATCTCCAGGAGCCACCTGTTGCAGGTAACCAACAGCAGCTTGGTACATTCCGACATCTCGGCCCCGCTTTGCTTCGGCAACAGCGGCCTTCAAAGCTTCCAAGTAAAGGTACGACGAAGATGTGCCAATGACAATAAGTCGGTCAAGTCGAGTTCTACCTAGTTGGAGAAGTCAGGATCCTGCTGGAGCCCGATGCTATGTCCAGAGTTACTACCTCTGTAATTGGCAATGTATGCATCGAGATCAAATTTGGGTGGTTCTGAAAAGAGGGTAAGTACATCGATGGTGACAATGGCCTATCCTATTTCATCCACACTCACCTTTTACAACGATGTGTCCGGCCTTGCGACGTTCCACCAAGTACTCGGGCTCTGAGTAGCTGGCCATGTTGGAGAGTGTGAAAGAATGGTCGGAGGTGTGTTACGGAAGTTTGTTTGCTTTGGATCACGAATGGGGAAAGCTGCCTAGGCGAGCTGATAGGGCTGCCTTAGCCGCGGGCGGATTTTGACAGGGCTACTAGCGTGCGTCAAACAAGTAAGGTAAGATAACCTTAATGGTCAAGGGGTAAAATGGTTTTGGTTTGGTGCATTTGTCTTCTACGACCGATTAGATATAACGGCATTGCTTATGCTGTTGTTACGTTCTCACTCTGCGAGAGCGTATAAAAGCTCATCCATTGGATGGCTATACTCAAGCTATCGCAGATCGTTGACCTCGAGATCGGACTGCATACAAGGTGACACTTCATCCACTGTCGTATTTCAGCACTCAAACTGACATTGCGAAGAGGGGGATCGTGCGTTCTTCCGACATAGAGGCCAGGATCCAGTCTTTACAAAGCCACTTCGCCCTAACGACAAGACAACGTCTCGATGGGGCGACATCAGTCATAATAGTCTCATTGGCAAGCAAGCTCGAGAACTCGTCACAACCAGCAAAGGACTCGAAGTTCGTGTGTATCTCCCTACTCTCGAAGAATACGTGACGGAGACCCCCCGTCTAGTAACACCAGTGAGCCCGTTCTCCTCATTTCAACTCCGGCACTGCTGATTCTGGTTACCAGTAGATATATCCTACGGATGCCAATTTGATAGTATCTTTGCTCGATATCCATGGATCTTTCCAAAACCCCTTGACCGAAAGTGGCCCACTGCTGGAGATTCTTGAGGCAGGCACCGGTCACGGAGCCCTGACTCTTTATTTAGCAAGAGCCATCCATGCCGCGAATCCCCTAGCCTCGAGCGACGATAGGCGGCATCAGCGAGGAGCAATCATTCATTCGTTGGATATCTCACCGACACACTCTGAGCATGCGAGGAAGATAGTCGAAGGTTTCCGCAGGGGGCTGTATATGAAGGACGTTGAGTTTCACGTCGGCGACATCTCTAAATGGATCGACCAACAGGTCTCGATCCGTGAGCAAGAGCGCAGAGATTCAACAGACAAGACATTCATGTCGCACATCATACTCGACCTGCCGTCTTCCCATACTCATGTAGAAAAGGCTGCTGCCGCATTGCGCACAAATGGCAACCTTCTGGTCTTCAATCCTAGCGTCACACAAATCAATGCCTGTGTTCAGTTGATCAAACAGAGAAGATTGCCATTACAACTAGATCGAATCCTTGAACTGGGTTCTGCCGTGACTGGCGGCCGGGAGTGGGACATTCGAGCTGTGAAGCCAAGAGCACTGCTCAAAGCAGAGAATGAGAAGAAAGCCAACGTAATGGTAACAGTGGCAGAGAGCATGGATGAAGAAGCACTGCTAAAGGACAATTCTGCTTCTATAACAAGAGACGAGGAACAGGCCCAAGCGATGGCAGAAGATGACGCAGGATGGGAGATGATTTGCAGGCCGAAACCCTGGACAAGAACAGTGGGCGGTGGTTTTCTAGCCGTTTGGAAGAAGATGAGGGATCGACGTGAACAAAGCAGTTGAAGATACCGAGGCAGATATATACATTAAAATGTTCTCTCGAATATTATGCTACACAAGCTTCACAATCTGCTTTTAGCCCCTACCGAATCCTCTAGCTCATCTATTCTATAGCTCGCTTCAGCTGTTAGATCTGCTATTGGTGCTTCTTTGGGAATAGCTCTCGATGCTGGACCTGCCCTGTCAAGAATCCACTTCGCAACATCGTTCGCAAACGTAATCTTGTCCTCTCTCGGTTCCGCGTGTACTATAGCGCTCGTCAGTCACCATCCACATTCCCTCCTTAACCCCCAATGCCCAACTAACGTTTATGATACCAACCATCATAACTCTTAAACTCCAAATCCTTCAAATTCAACCTCTTCACAAGCCGCGCACTCGCCGCATGGCTCGTCGTCCGATCCCCGCTACCATGCGCAACCCAAAGCCTACATCCCTCCCGATCCTCGAACTTCACTTTCCCTTTATCCAGCTCCTCCGCGCGCTGCAGCATTCCCGCCAGCCCTTCCAACGTCCCTGTGTCATGACAGAGCTCGTCCGCTACGTAATCTTTGACTACCTGCTCGTCTCGCGACACCCACTTGGGCTCTAGGCGATTGTTCATGTGCATGTTTGGCAGAACCTTTGAAGCCAACTTGCCTGCAAACACGATGGCTGGGCTGGGCTGTGATGCTTCATGGAGTGCCACAAACGGGCTCTCGACGAGGTATCCCGTGATCTGCTTCCTCACCTCCGCCGGCCCGCGCGCAGCATAATGTAGCACCTCTGCCCCGCCCATGGAATGTCCCATGAGAAACAGAGGCGCTGGCGAGGGGAGATGTGATTGAATGAAAGAGGTTATATCGGCCAGCACAGTGGAAGTGGGACCTGTAAGGCCGCGGTCGGCAGGGGTGTGGACGGAACGACCCCATCCTCGCTGGTCGAAGGAGTGAGTGAGGATGTTGTGGGACGCGAGGGTAGGGAAGAGGGTATAGTAGGCGTTACAGTGGTCACTGAAGCCGTGGATGAAGATTAGAATTGCGGTGGGGGGGAGGGCGGGCTGCGGGGCAGAGTTTGTCAGTTGGGGTGGGGGGTGGAGATTCCGGAAGATTGGGGACTGACGATCCACGACTTGGTGTAAAGTTCTGTTCCATCGGGAAGGGTATGTGTTCCTTCTCTAGTGGTTGCCATGATCGCTGTGGTGGGGTGGAGCGGAACGCAATGTGAGGGGCCTGGCGGGGTTTCGTCAGGGCTGATATCGTCAACCGCAGTTAGAGGCTTGGAAGGGCTATCAAGCTGAACCTCTCATAACTATACAGCGATTGCGTAATCGTAGCTACGCGACCAGCCCCGAACCCAAAACACAATGATGTTTCGATACGTTTATAGATGAGACAAGTCGCCGAGTTACTGTACAGTACACTGCGACTCATTTAGGTAGTGTGGAGGTAGCGTACAGTATAGCACCCCCCCTATGGTACCCGAAACTACTCGTTTCAAGCTTATAATTAGGTATCGATAGGCTGCTGCTCCGGTGGGATTGAAAGAGCTCGAGGGCCCGTAACAATACGCGGAGATGAGATTTCGGAGCTTTTCTAAGACACGGAAAGGACACGATTGATCGACCAGCACACCTCCTTTTTTCAGCAGGTCCAAGGCTCATCTGGTTCGAGTATTTTGTTGTTGTCTCGAAGCTAAGCCAAAGAGTCTCGATGCCAAACAGCAGGATTCAACTCGTTCCATTGACGCTTACGCCATCAAGGCTATATTCCGCATCACGTTTTTGGAGTATGTAGTCAGCAACCATTGGCTAATCTAGACAGACCATGATGGTGTGAGGCTATGGGAGCGCGCGATCGGTGGCAGGCTCAGAAAATGGACTATGAGACAGCATACGGGTTTAAGACCGAGGGCGATGTGGTCTGTTTGTTTCAAGAACACGGCTGAACTGATTGCAAAACAGTAGGCAGTGCTAACGAGTATGAACTCTGAAGTCGTGACGAGCCAATCATCCAATCAAAGTAGGAATCCAAGAGAGCATCGAGGCTCTTGTTTGGTATCTAGGGAACTTGATTTGGAATCGGGAAGAGATAAACGGGGTGCCTCATAATAGAGCATATTATAAAATGAAGGCAATCCCACGGGGATGCAAATAATTACTTCACTATAAGCAAACAACATTCTCTACATTTTCGATTGGCAGACCATCGCCATCTAGCATTGACTGCAAGCAAAATATATCAGAAAAACTATTCGAGGTTCAGTTAGGAAACGGTCTTCTACCAAGCACATCCAACAGATAACGAGATACCATCGCACCTACCACACCTACCCATCATGCATTCATCTACCTCAGTCATCGCTCTTTTCCTTACCGCTGCATTCGCATCACCCCTCGGTCTTCAAAAACGGCAATTGGGAAGCACGCCCTACATGAGCGGTGTTCAGAATGCTTCTTTCACATGGAACAGCAACTGCGGCCCCACGGTGGCATGCGGGCCATCCGCCGCCGGAGTCCAAGGAATCGGGGCTGCAGCCATCAACACGCAAGGATACATGGCTGGTAGCCCCATTGTGAACGGTGTGGGAGCTGCTTGCGGCCAGTGCTGGCACCTGCTGCCGCAGACTAACATCTATCCCAGCAACGGTAAACAGGTGGGGACTCCGATCGTCGTGAAGATCAACGATCAATGTCCCGACGCTGGGTACTGCCAGCAAAGCGACCAGGTGCCGCTGAATGATTACAATAGGGTACTACATTTCGATTTGTGCGCCGCGACGGGTGGAGCACAAGCTTTCTTCGGAGAAATACCCCCGGGCGTACTGCTCGGGCTTGCGCAATTCGATCCAACCTGTGCAGGATTGCAGGATGGCCAATTCGGAGCTTCGCAGGGAACTCTCGCTTGAACTATTCCTCGTTGTTGGAGGAAAGCATTATCTTGGAACGGCGTCTGGAGGTTCTTTCTTGTTTGCATTGAATGCATGGCGTAAATTCTTTTTCTGTTTGCTCCAACGCGTTGTCTTGTGTGTATCTTACCTCAGTGCATATAAGCAGAAAACTCATTGCACCCATACTCGTATCATCGGTACAGCCATAACAGACTCGTATGATCTCCATGCTCCAAACTTTACGACTGGAACGATACGACATTGTAAATTCCGACCTATCCATCTGAAACTGTATAGTGTCATGAAGCTGTCCTGTACTTAGGACGGCATTCAAGCTATCAATGAAGGCCGATTACACCAGCTCC